>UBJH01000013.1_pt1 | contig 114868 bp, 125 predicted proteins | sample 2193721 | NCBI WGS metagenome assembly UBJH01 (sample SAMEA4703186, study PRJEB27089) | metagenome | reverse complement strand
TTCCTGAAAAACCGTATGTCGATAATGGATTGTATCAGGCGATTGATCTTGGAGTGACCAAAACAGCAACCGCTATAAATACTCAGGGAAAATTCCATGAAACTTCTAATCCAAGACCAGATAACTATTGGAATCCGAAAGTTGATGCCATTCAAGCACGACGAGATCATTGCATAAAAGGAAGCAAGCATTGGCACAGGCTCAATCGGGCAAAGAATAAACTTACCAGCAAATGCAGCAACCAGATAAAGGATATTCAGCATAAACTCACACGAAAAATGGTTGATAATACTAAAGCCAATACAATTATTGTTGGTGATCTTGATGTCAAGGAAATGGCTCAATCGAAGAGTACAAAATTATCAAAAAAGGCTAAGAAGAGCCTCAACCGATCAACTCAAAATAATGGATACTTATCTCAGTTTGTAGGATTTCTAACCTATAAGGCAGCACTTATAGGTAAAAAAGTAATAGAAATCGATGAACGATACACGTCAAAGAAGTGCTATGTCTGTGGAAAGAAACACGATATGCCTCTCTGGAAACGTACTATGGAATGTGATTGTGGGAACGTGATTGATAGGGACAAAAACAGTGCTATCTTTATCATGTTGCGGTTTCTATCACAAAATGCCATGTGGACTGGCTATCAACAATTCGTTGATAATCTACGAAAAACAGGGCTGATGCTGCCGAAACAAGCACCATCAACATACTCGTAGGAAGCCCCAGCCCGAAAGGGTGGGGTAGTTCACAGATTAAACAATATACATACTTACTAAATTGCAGAAATTCAGGTGGATGAAGAACATGTTATATATATTAATCATAGATATTGTTCATTTTGTCGTAAGTTTTATTCTGCTCGTTATAGCTATACGATCTTTTTTAAAAACAAGAGTCACTGCGATGTTTTACCTGATTCTGGGTTTTGCATTAATTACATTTGGACATCTTTTGTCTGATATTTATTTTTTTAATGATAGTAATATGAATAAGATATTCTCTGAAATATCTGACATAGCGGGGTTGATTGCACTGATTATAGCTGTGGAAAAAAGTGCTGATTAGAATAATTTAAGATGAGCTCAAAAACGAACAACAATGTAGTATTTATTCAATTATTGGCAGATGAATATTCCCGTGCAATTATGGCTCGAACCTCCATAAAAGAATACTCAGCCTTGCAGTTGAGCCGTGAGCTTGATATACCTCATACAACTGTTTACAGGAAGCTTAAGATTCTGGAGTATGCAAAGTTGATACAAACTGTCAGGACAGTTATAGATCGTGTGGGTAATGAGGAGAAGTACTATCGCTGTACAGTACGGGAAGCTACAGTGAAGTTCAAGGGAGGTGATGTTTTGATTAGCGTTGAAAAGTTGGATTACAAAGATAAATTTGTAATGCTGTGGAAAATGCTTTCCAAGCCTGAGAGCTAAGTCGTTGCACAAAAATAAAGTAACGAATTTTATTTGTATTGGCATGAGAAGCACTGTGTGCCTGATGATTACGATTACCACAAGATGGTAATCGTTATATCTTTTTATATACTAAAATCACAATCAATAATCTTGGATAGTATAAGACTTAATGGTTGTATCTTATATTCCTATCCTGACAGTAGCATAAATATAGACTTAGCGGGAGCTTTGGAAATATTATGCTTCGAATATTAAAGATGTAAAAATATAGGAAAAATAAAAATTAGGAGAACATAATATAATGACTAAGAAACGAGATAAGGTAAAATATTTGAACTGTATACAAAAAGGCTTATTATTAATTATACTCTCAATATCTTTTATACCAATAGTTACAGCGGGCAATTACACAGGCAATTCCTCGACATGTAAGACCTGCCATGAAGCACAATATGCACTATGGACAAACAGCACGCATACCAGTAAACTGATTACACGTGATGATGCCATAGCCAGAGGTTATCCCAATCCACCTGGAGGCTATAGCTGGGAAAATGTAAGCTTTGCAATAGGCGGTAAATGGAAGATTCGCTATGTGAACGATACAGGTTATATAATTACAACGGGCGGTAAGAACCAGTTCAATGTAGATGATCAAATATGGACGGACTACAATAAGGATACGAGCAAACCATACATCTGCGGTAACTGTCATAATACCGGGTATATCAGCAACGTTACTGATATAGTCAAAGAGCCCTTTAGAACACTCAGAGCCCAGGGCAAAATCCCGGATGGCATATATAATAACAGTTTAACACCAGGTTTCACTGGCTACTGGGCAGAGAACAGTATAGGATGCGAAGCTTGTCACGGCCAGGGAGGAGACCATGTAAACAATCCGACCAAGTTGAATATCAGAAACGCCTCTGAGGTCAGGAATAGTCCTGGTATATGCGGCAACTGCCACAGCAGACCTAACACCGGGGAATATGAAGACTTCAAACCATATCCCTATGGAGTAAACGATACACTCCTTAACAATACACTCTATGATTCAAGTCCAATGCCGACATTTGATTACAGCAAAGTAGGCGGACATCATGAGCAATGGGAAGATTGGAAGGCAAGCGTTCATGCGAACAAATCTGTGAATTGTGTTACATGTCATGGCGGTCATAGCGTTTCAGATCCGGCTTATGCAGGTGGACCAACTGGCAAGACAAAGTTCACAAACGGTACGGTATATCCAGCAGCAGTCAACAAGACCTGCACGGATTGTCATTCAATAACACCAGCAAAACATGGCTATTACACTAAGAATTCAGAATGTATTAGCTGCCATATGCCGATTAATAGAAAATCAGCAAATAAGATGGACCTCAGGTCTCACTGGTTCAATGTAAGTGCGCTCAAAGATAACAAGAATGGTGATCCGCATGCAACAGCTAATTTCTATACATTGCAAACTGTTAATGAATCATGCACAACCTGCCATAATTCAGCCAATCTCAGCAAGCCAATAGATACAACACGTGCAGGCGTACATAAAGACATCAATAAATCAGAAGGTATTGGCCTCCTGAACAGCTCAGACTGCAAATCATGTCATTATGATGCTTCAGCCAGCAGTATTCTCAGCCGTAACTGCGATGCATGTCACATAGACCAGGTGATAACGTCTCCTAAAGTGAACGAGCACACAGACAGAAGCACGGACGTAGCAGTTACAGCGAGCTGTGCACTGTGCCATAACAATAGTATCAATAAATTCAAGTATAGTAATAATGCAAGCGTGAGCCATTACGGCACTGTTAATTCTCTCATTAATACCTCAAATTGTATCGACTGTCATAACGGTGCTTATACCGGAAATGCAAGCTGGGGTTCACCAGTAAATATTAGCACAAGCACAAAGAGGCAGCATACAGAAACCCAGACAAGCCAATGCGACCAATGCCATAACGATGGAAAGGTTCAGACATTAGCTGCCGTAACCTTCCACAATGCAAGTGTGGAAACCGCACCAATGAATCAAAATCTGGGCTTACAAGATACTCAGATGCCAAATGTGTCAGTGGCCTTATGTCAAGGCTGCCATCAAGGGGCACCTGATATACATCACTACATGGTATCAGGAGGTCCAGGTTCAAATATGACTAAAACAACAGCTCTGGGCTGTGCGGATTGCCACCCCATAGTTGGCGGGCAGTTGACCATAAGCAGGAACTGTCATGACTGTCATGATGGCATTGCATGGACGGTAAATCCAAATATAAACCTGTCAGTAATACGAGGAGCATCAGGAAGACCACATCACAACACGACAAAGAGATCAGCGTCGTCAACATTCAATGCTACCTTCAAGGCAATAAACAGACAGTGCACATTCTGTCACGGTGATGGGTATTTAGACAATTACAACGATAACCATAGTGTGCCAACGTACAATACATCAATGGTAACACCGCTGGCTGATTTCAAGATAAACACCACAATAGGAAATGGAAGAGAATGGGGCGGATGTGCAGCATGCCATGATGCAGGCGTAGAAGGTGCAATAGTCATCAACAGTAACCAAGACACGCATCATTATGAGACTACCAGCATGCTCGGCAGACAGTGCAACTATTGTCATGTGAGCTTTGGAGCCAGAGCAGAGCCAATACCTGATATTAGCTCAGATCCGAGTGCAAATCCGCTGAGAGTCTGGCTTAATGAATCATATCCGTCGTACACTTCAATGTTCAAATGGGACACATCCATGCGACACGGTGAATTAAGAAACAACACCATAATGACTCTTCAGAACGATCCAATCAATGGTACCGGATGTGAAAAGTGTCATAGTGTACGGGATTTGCATAATATCGAAACAGCAAGTCCAGGTCTGAATCTTTCAGAAACTCTTAGACTTGAAATCCCAGGATACGGCCATATAGGTAATAACTCCGACTGCAATGGGTGCCATCAGGGCTGGGCAGGCTCAGTAGAGAATCCATTCCCGGGACCAAAAGCTATGTCTATTGGCAGTGTAGCTCCAGGAGTGTTGACTGCTGATGTCGCGACAGATGTGACTATCACAGGCAGTAACTTTGTAGAAGATCCATACACGACAACGGTTTTAGTAGATGGAGTATCCACCGCGCCGACGTCTATAACAGAAACATCAATAGTAGTGAACGTCAATCTGGCTGCAGGTGCCCATACCATCGTTATTCAGAAAGATGTTGCAACAACTCCACTGACCACAGTAATGGCTGTAGCACCAGGTACAATATCATCAGCGAAATTGTCAGGTACAACCTTGACCATTGATGGTGCAGGACTTGGAGCAGATCAGACGATGGTTGTCATTGTAAAGTCTGATGGAACACGCGTAGCATCTGAAAGTATCACCAGTTCAACCGATACACAGGTCGTAGCAGAAGCTTCCCAGGCAGCAGTCGGCGACACCGTAGAAGTGATAACACCAACCGGTAAAGCCACAGCTACAATCACGGAAGCATCGGTTCCAGATTCCCTGACAGTTACTGCTCCAAATGGAGGAGAGAATTGGAAGAGAGGCACGACCCAGACAATAACGTGGGGTACAGCAGGTACTTCTCAAGCAGCAAATGTTAAGATAGAACTCCTTAAAGGAACAAGTGTTAACAGAGTAATTGCGAGCAGTACTCCGAACGATGGTAGTTATTCTTGGACAATTCCTGGCAATCAGGCAACAGCAACTAACTATAAGATAAGAATAACCAGCGTAGGCCATACCCCATCGTACACGGATTCAAGCGACGGCAACTTCCAGATATCGAGGTAGGTGAAAATATAATTGTAAGTTAGAAAGAAGGGATGCAAATCCCCTCTTTAAAATTTTTTTGCTGTGATTCTGCCAAATTCACCATTCAGAAAGTATAATGGTAAGCTTTCTTGTTAAACCATCTAATAAATCAATCGATAAAGTTACTGAAAAGATCAGTGATATAATCAAGAAAGGAAAAGCCTGGAAACAAGAGGCATTGATTGATGTCCTCAACCCAACAATAACAGGATGGGGAAACTACCATCAAACTGTTGTATCGAGTGAAGTATTCATTCTCTCATAGAATCTTTCCTTAAAAGTGGAATAATGAATGAAGGTGAATTTGAGGAGAGTACAGAAAGTACTCCCCCCAGGGAGGAAATATCAGTCATCAAAAAAAAATATTAATTAAACTTTATCCAGCAGCTCGACGCCTGTTTTCTTTACATTAGGCTTATTGATCTTTGATGGCATCCATTTTGGTTTGTTCTTTGGAGCAGCAACGACTTCTGTCCATCCCTTGTATATGTGGATCTTTTTTGTTCCTCTCTCCCTTAATCTTAATTCAACTGGTTTTGATTTTGTTCCTTTGCTGCGATTGGCTGCCTTTAATGCTGCCTGGCGCGGCTGATGGCCCGTAAATACTCCGGTCTCTTTTCCATTCTTTTCCCTTAATACAAAATTTCTTATTTCTGCCATATTTATTCATACCCCGACAACGTTTTGTTGTCTTGTAGTACAATCATGCACCATAGTATATAAAGGTTGTTGTGAAAACTATGGCAAAGCCTATTGTTTTAATAAAATGACTTTATACATAGTGGTATTTCAACTTTTGAAAAAACCGATTCAGCTGGATTAACATGATAATCATATGAATAAAAACCAATTGTTATAGAATAGTTAAACAATATTAAAATAAATAAAACAGTATCTATGGGTATAATTTATGAAAATATTTCTAATCATGCAATAATTGATAGCTTACAGCACTTTAATATTCCCTGCAAACAAAAAAGGGATTGTGCCCCTTAATAACAGAGTCAGGAAAAATGTGTTTGGCCTTGTACCATGCATTCACGGCGCAAGATTATTGGAAAGTGCCCGGACCGCTGGAAAGAATACCCAAGAACTGCTCGATTTCAGTGTTAACCTCAATCCTCTGGGACCGCCAAAACTACGTTCGATATTATCAGCTGCCTGCACGAACATAAACAATTATCCTGATAACAGATATCGGGGTTTTAAAAAAGCTGCGGCTGATTATCTTAATGTTACCTCCGAAAACATAGTTCCGGGAAATGGATCGTCAGAATTGATCCGCCTTTTTGCTGAAACGGTTATTGAGCCAGATGATTTGGTAATTATTCCGGCTCCCACGTTCGCAGAGTATGAATTCCAATGCCTCCTCCTGGGTGCGCGTATTGAAAAAGTCGATTACGATGATATTTTAAACATTAATATTGATAATTGTAAAGCTGTTTTCCTGTGCAACCCAAATAATCCTACGGGATTGCTCTTAAATCGAAAAGAAGTCCTTTTGCTGGCTGAAAAATGCGCGTCTGCGGAGGTTTTTTTATTTGTGGATGAGGCTTTCATTGAACTTGCCGATCCACGCGAAAGTATTGCAGATATTGCAGCGTGTAACGATTTTGTGGTAGTATTGCGTTCACTTACAAAAACGTTCGCAGTCCCCGGATTAAGGATCGGTTTTGTTGTTGCATCACCTGTTCTGGCAGAACTCATGAACAATATCCGCCTTCACTGGAACATGAACTCTATTGCCGCAGCAGTAGGTGAAGAACTTCTAAAGGATAATCAGGATTATATCAAGAGGTCGCTTGGTTTGTTAAAAAAAGAACGTGAATGGCTGACATCAAAACTTTCTTCCATCAGGGGCTTTAAACCATACCCCAGCGATACGAATTTTATCCTCATAGATTTGAAAGAGTTTGGTTTGAGTTCTGCTGACCTGACTGCACGCATGTTAAGAAATGGTATTATTATTCGCGATTGCGCTTCCTTTGATCTTGAAAATCACATTCGTGTGGCTGTGCGAAAGAGAAACGAGAACCGCGCAATGGTTGCAGCATTTCTAAAGGTCATAAAAGAATGGGGAAGCGAACTTGCAGAAAAAGAGATAGGTTTAGCGCTTGACCGGGGAGTTGCCGCCAGGAGCAGGATAGACTGCGAATATTACCCGTGCCATTTTGCAGGACAGGATTGCACATTCTGTTTCTGTCCCTTCTACCCATGTGAAAATACCAGAACAGGAGGGGAACTTATTCATCGATCAACAGGCGGGACTGTCTGGAGCTGCGCAGGCTGTAACCTTATCCACCAGGGACACATTGCGGAAAATGTGTTAAAAGAGTTGATGAATGGCAAGAAAATAAAGGAAGTCTGGAAACGTGTGATGGAGCCTGTTTTATGATGGATTTCCAGATACAGGTTTTACTCCTTGCAGTTCTTTTTGATATAATTTTCGGGGAGATGCCTTCGTTTTTTCATCCCGTTGTATGGATGGGAAAACTGATCAACCTGTTCGCAGGCGCCGCTCCTTATCAACACAGGAAAGTATATGGTTTGTTTATGGTGATTTTTTGTACAGGGATAACGGTTTTACTGGCAAGATCCCTTGAATTGATAGGAACAGGAATTATAGGACTTGTGATTATGGCATATTTCCTGAAATCCAGCTTTTCCATTCGCATGCTGCTTGTTTCTGCCATCCGGATACAAAAAGACCTTGAATCCGGAAAGATAGAAAAAGTAAGAAACGACCTGAGAACCTTTGTTGGCAGGGATACATCCGGGCTCAGCGCACATCAATCGGCATCAGCCGTCATAGAATCATTGGCGGAGAGCTTTGTCGATAGCGTCTTATCACCGTTATTTTATTTCCTGATATTCGGTCTTCCAGGCGCCCTTGCTTACCGCATGATAAATACGCTTGATTCCATGGTGGGTTATAAGAAAGAGCCTTTCAAAGAGATCGGGTATGTAGCGGCAAAACTTGATGATATTGTCAATTTCGTGCCTGCAAGAATGTCACTTGCAATTATATTTATATCTTCAATATTCTTCGGTAAACCATTTGATGCTTTAAAAACTTGTATACAGGATCATAATAAGACTGTATCACCCAACTCAGGCTGGCCGATGGCCGCAGTTTCAGGAGCACTTAATGTTCGGCTTGAGAAAGTTGGATACCATGTATTGGGGGATAAATATCAGCATCCAGGGACAGTACATATAAAAAATGCAGTTTTTTTAGTAGGTTTTTCCTCTCTGGTTGTTATTGGAGTAATATTTTTAATGGAAAGATTCCATTAGTAACGGATTAACAAAATGGCAGCAAAGCCCACAAAGATGGTTTGAATTGCAGGAGAAACTCATGAAATTATCAAATATCAAAAATGAAAAAAAGAAAAAAAACCAGCCCGATGACGTTGACACTTCTAATACGATAGGTATCATCAAAGTCTTTGAAGATGCCGGACTTTCTGAAGATGTTCTTGTTCATACCGCCATGGAACTTTATGTGCCCCATCCCGGAGTCGAAACTAAGGAAATAGCAGAAAAGGTATTTAAAAGAGAATTAGAACACGCTCTGTCTGATCCCAACCTGTGCATCCTCGTATATTCAGGAATGCTTCTTGAAAAAGCAGGGGAGAAAGGCGAGTTGCCGGGTATGAGCAAAGAGACCTTCAATAAAGACCTGACATTTCTTATTGTGGATGAAGTAATCGGGATGAGTATCGCTAAATACATCAGTGGAGACAAGGGGATATTTGAATACGTAAGATTTGACAAATTAAAACCCGGTATCCTGTCTGCACTTGGACCTTTTATGGATGATGTGATCGCCGGGCTCATAGGCGGAGCATCCGCGAATATGTATTCAAGAGGAAAGGACGACGGGGCAAAACGTGAAAAAAAGAAGGTAAAAAAAACAAGAACCAGGAAGCCAACTAATAAGCCCAAAGCAGGCGGTTTCGCTGGATGAGGAAGTTCTTATCAGCCATCAGAAGCGGTTTTGGTTTTCTTTCTACGATACCTGTGGGTATAACCATGGAGGGTATCGAAAATCTCATGAAGCACATCTATCTGTTCCCGGTAGTTGGCGCGGTTATTGGTATAATTTTTTCATTGATTGTGATAGGTTTAACTTCATTGACAATGTTGCCTCCGATGATAATCTCACTATTTGTCATTATAGCGATCTATTATTTCACAGGATTCAACCATATTGACGCGCTTGCTGATTTTGGCGATGGTCTGGCGGCGCACGGGACAAAGGAAAAAAAGATCGCTGCCATGCGTGACACGGCTATTGGTACTGGGGGCATTGTTTTATGCATGATAGCGCTCCTTGGCGTTTTCGTATCTCTTGTTTCAATCCAGGAATCAGACAGATTCCTCCTTCTTCCTTCCGGATTGATTGTGGCAGAAACAAGCGCCAAGCAGTCAATGGTCACTGTTGCGGCTTTTGGGAGGAGGCTGCATGCGGGTTTCGGGGCAATGACCGTTGATAATACAAAGCAGTCCGACTTAATTATCGGAACTTTTTTTTCGGCAGCAGTTTGTTTTGTTGTTCTTGGGGTCACAGGTATTGGAGCATTCATAATATCCCAATTAGCGGGGCTTCTTGTTCTTAATACTGCAAACCGCCATTTTGGAGGTGTGAGCGGGGATGTAGTTGGAGCGGCAAATGAGATCGGGCGACTTGCAGCCCTGCTATATATAGGAGGTATCGGATGGATGCTGTTGTAATGGCTGGCGGTAAGGGAGCGCGCCTCGGTAAGAATGAAAAACCCCTCACCCAACTTTCCGGGAAAGTGCTTATTCAATATGTGCTCGAAGCTCTTCTTGGTTCAAAGAACATCGAACGCATAATTATTGCCACATCGCCAAGAGTGAAAAAGACTAATGAGTGGCTTGATGATTTTAAGAAAGACCACAATAAAATTGAAATAATTCATACGTTAGGCACAGGTTTTGTTCCTGACATGATAGGCGCGGTGGAAGAAGCAGGTATCAGGGGGCGTGTACTCATAATGATGGCTGACCTTCCTCTTGTCACGAGTGGACTTTTAGACAGGATAATCGAAAAATATTTTGAGGTGAACACGCCTGCGCTTTCAGTTCATATGAATCTTGAGGTATTCACCAGGCTTGGCTTAAGACCGGATACGGTTTTTCATAAGAATGGCGATTTCATTGTCCCATGCGGGATAAACATACTTGATTCAGAGAGAATTCGAAAGGAGCAGGAGGATTATAATCTTATCCTGGATGAGGAGGAGCTGGCGCTTAATGTTAATGCGCCGGGAGACCTTGCTATTTGCGAGAGGTTTTTGGAGAAAAAAATTTGAACTTAATTTCCAGCATTCAACCAATATAACTCAAATCGTCATCTTTTTTTCTCTTTTCATTGATCTCTTTTAAATGTCTCTTTAAGCTGTCATCAAATTTTTTTACTTCTATCTCGATTTTACTCAAGTCAATATCGATCTCTAATATTTCAGAAACTTTTTTTATCCCTGCATAACATGCTTTTATATCCAGTGCTTCAGGAAATGCTGTCTGGCTAAGAAGTGATATCCCTTTTATTCCATTTCGCAATGCGGATTCTATTACAACTCCATTAACTCCGCTTATCTGAAGCCTGCCATCTGCTGTTTTTATTCCCTTGCTCTCCAGAAGAGTTAAGAGTTCGGGTGAAGTCGCAACTCCGGATACTTCCGGCTCTTCAACATAATTTTTTATATGTGTGGCTATTACCGTATAAATTATTTCAACACCGCATAGCTTTGCAGCTTCTACGATTTTCTCAGCAAGCTCGTTATCTTTTGCAGCCTGGCCAAATTGCATCTCACCTGAGAATAATATTAGATTTTTTTCCTTTGAATAGTAAAATTTGAATGGACTAACGTCCCTGTCCATAGGTATTACGAGGCCTTTATCAAAACAAGCAACAGAAGGTGAAAGATACGGAACAAAAATATCTGCGAAAAATTCCGGCTTTATGCAGTCCATGATATAGTCAATAGTATTTTTGGCAACCATTCCCATACCTGGAAGACCTACTAACATGCGAGGTCTATCCATTTCCGGTTTCCTGTGAAATCTTATCTCCATATTTGGTGTTTCCTCAATTACGTCATCGTATTTTAGTATATTGGCAAAATGAGATTGCGACTATTCGTGTTTCAAGAATTTATTACGAGGAACCAAAAAAAAGAATTTTGGATAGGATAGATTCTGGATCGGTTCCTCTGGTTTCTACAAATGGTTATTCTATTAAAAAGATTTTCCATGATTATGCATAAATTATTCCCAAATTCTACCCGAACTTCTTCCAGACTACACATATATCGATTGTCCGACATTATATCTTTCTTTTTGCAATATTTTGACTTGTTTACACCAATCGTAAACTATATATACCATTGTTCGCATATATACGAATTGTAGTGGGCAGAAAACCTTTTTAACATACCACCACCCCTAACCTGCCCACTCACTCCTATACTAAATTCCTGATCAAATTTCATATAGTCTCCTTTTTTGTTAATAGTTTTCATAGCCTCGTACAAGGGACCGATGAAAAGTCTCACTTCTGGCTTATTGAATAAGTCACCATCTTCCTGTCCAGTCTTTTATCCGCCGGATCATCTTCCACATCAAAGTGAGGAATTCCATATTCCTCATTCATTTTCGAAACAATTGTCTCAAAGTCAGAACCAGCCATCAGTTCCCTTAACAGCACCACCACCGGCCCAATTATCATGTAATCGCAAAACCATTTATGCAAAATAAGGTCAGCGCCATCGCCCCCAAAATAGTTCCTGAATACATCCTTATAATACATCTCACTCTTGCAGCAATCAAGATAGAACAACTGGTATAGTTTCCTGTCAGGAAGATCAAATCCTTCTTTTAAGGCATCCGTAAAATAACTAACATCATCGCTCAGGCTCAGGTGTTTACCATATCCCGCATGCGTTTTAAGGTATATGAGATCTTCATTAGCAATACTTTCGCGCCATGTTTCCTGCAGGTTCCCGCTAAAATTGCGGCCAAGGAAAAGACGTATTCTTGCCTTAATATTCTTATTATTATAATTGAATATTTTTTGATACTCCACAAACCCGCGTTTGCTATCGGTCAACCTGAAGCCGATCGATATTAGTCTTCGCCTGGCTTCAAGAAAGACCTTGAAGTCAAAATTAGCCCCCAGGGGGTCAGGTCCGATCAGGAGGGTTGCGTTGAATTTGCCTTCGCTAAAGAGCCGGTCATATCGTGGAGCGATCCTTTTTGCCATGGATGATGTTATTATGAAAAAAGACTATATTTAACCTTCGTGTTGATAAGATTGTTAATAAATAATAAAAAAATTGAGGAATTGAAGAGTTTATTTCTCTTCTCTTTTACATCAGGATTGCCTCAACATACCCCGATCTCCCCCATCGCATTCCTGACCCCCAACGCCACACCCTCCACCTCTATCCCGCCCTTTCCTTTGGCGCCATCACCAACAATATATAGATTAGTGATAGAAGTTTTATTCCCGTTATCGCTTCCTGATGATGCCCTGTTAACTGGCCATCCGTTGGAATAGGATTGGATCAAAAGGACTTCATATTTCTTACCAGGGAAAAGCTGTTGCAGGTCAAGGAGTCCAAGATTTATCTCCTCATTCAGGTCATCTGAAATAATTGCCTGGTGCGACATCACAAGATGTTTACCAGGAGGTGCAAGGGACGGATCTGCATTTGTGACTTCATTGATGCCATTTATCCTTTGTGCGTATGGTGTAAAAAACACACCGCTGTGACCTATTAGCGGCTCATCCGCGCAAAGACATATTTTAATTCCTTTTGAAGGTTTGACATTTGATATTTTATCCAGGTATACCCTGTCCTTACACTCATAAAGCCTGCTTGTTTCAAAATGTCCGATATCACTGATCACAATGTCTGTATCAATTGTTTTTCCCTGTACCATCACTCCTTTTGTCATCTCATTTTCGATAACAATCTTTTCAACACACGATTGTGTATATATCCTTCCACCATTTGATCTTATTATCTTTGAAAGTGCATCTGTAACTGCGCCGCACCCGCCTATGGGGATACCTGAGCCTTTGTAAAGATACATATTATCGATTATTTCAAGCATCTCCCGCGCAGGTACGTCTTTTGCCGTGAGGCTCAATGCCCAGCCGCAAAAAGAATCCGCAAGCTTAAAGAGGAATTCATCCTCAAAATATTTAAATACCCAGTCCCTGAATGAAATTTCACTTTTTGGTTTGAATTTCAGGGAATACACAAGTACGGTTCCAAGTTTCACCTGTTTTGTAAGTGTAAGTTCATTTCGAAAATCATGGAAGAAGATTATCTCGCCGTTTTCTTTCCTTATCACTGCCATCGGGTCTGAGTCGATGATGGTAACATCCGCACCCACTTCTTTTAACATCTGAGCCAGAGGCCCGCGAGAGCCGTGCGGTATCATGTGAAGTGCGCCAGTGCTGAGTTTGAAGCCTTTATACAAAAGATTGGTGAACCTGCCTCCGACAAATGGCAGGCGCTCGAAAATCTCAACATCATGTCCGGCTTTTGTGAGTTTTGCTCCGGCAAGCATTCCGCCAAGACCAGCCCCAATAATTACTGCCTTCATCAGGCCTCCGAAATTGCACATACAGGGCAATAAGTAACACAATTGCCGCATTCTGTGCATTTTTCATTCATGGCAGCGCGGCCAAATACAATTATCGCATCGAATGGACAATATGCGGCGCACTGGCCGCATCCTACGCAATCATCTCTTACCTTCATCCAACCCCGGCCGCTCCTATTTTTTCTGCAAGTTTTGCAAGCACTTCTTTTCTCATCCCTTCCACGAATTTAATGCTTCCAACCACAAGATGACCTCCGCCGCTTACGCCTGCCCCTTTTATCTCGCTGTGAAGTTCTTTCACCATCTGGGGGATGTTCATCTTGACGCCTTTTGAGCGAAGCACCGCAAAATCAGGCCCATATCCAATAGTGACAAGTGGCTTTCCTGCATTCTGGTTACATAATCTGTCATGTATCTCCCCGCTTGTCTTTCCTGGCGGCGGGAACGTGAATTTATGAGCAAAATTTTCTACATCGATCACGTTCAATATAGTGCCGTTTGGTAATTTCTGCGTTTTAACATTGGGCATTGAGGCTTCAAGTTGTTCAGATATTGCCGCATTTGCCTGCTCGTTCAATATATTCACGATCTTTTGATGTCTGGTATTCGAATTAAGATTAAGGATATCATTCATTATCCCCCTTCCATCGTTAAACCTCTGCATGAATGCCTCATAATCGATTGCAAGAGCCATTTTTTTCAGGTATTCGATCTTGTATTTTTCTGCCACCAGGGCCTTATATGCATCAGCTTCAGGAGCGGATGACCTGTCACCCATGGCTGAAACCGCTGGAAGATGCTTAATTTCTTCTGTCACATCAGGATTTATCATTCGCGCAATTTCAGTACCTATCATTCCTGTTGTTAATCCATAATCTCCGCCTGCATAAGCCGGATTTACATGTTCAAGCACCATGCCATCGATAGTCCCGTCAGGGTGATGGTGGTCAATGACCATGATATCAATTCCATAAATGGCAGCCTGTTTCATCGCAGGCATATCCTCATCTGTCGCCCCGTTGTCCATTAATACAACAAGCGGCATCTTCTGCGAAAAACGCTCCTGGTCTTCTAGCGCAAAAGTAATGTCTTTTGTCACATCCTCTATCTCGTAAAAAGGCGCCTTGGAGGGAGAGCGCCTGAAAAAGTGCCGGTCAGCATCTGATCCGCCGATTTCCTTAATTAGCGGCAAAATGGCGCGCTCAATTGCGATCGCAGAGGTTATTCCGTCTGCATCAGCATGATGCCTTATGATTATTGGCCTGGATTTATATGCTGCCTTCATTATGATCTTAGCGGCATTTTTCATCCTGGGTTTTAATTTCTCAAGTATGTCACTTTTTATAAGGAACTGTATCTCATGGGGTTGCGCGCGCCTGTCTATGGCTGCTTCGATCTGCTCTTTTATTCCTGCAGCATCCTTCCCCTCAAGCTGCCTTATGGAGCGGATCTCAACCTGCAAAGCGCCGTTTCTCATGGACGGCTCTCCAATGACTTTAACGATCGTCTCGGCCTTTATCTCAGGATAAGCGCGTTCCCCCGCTTTTTCGAATGCCGCGCACTGGACTGTCCCGTCCTCATCCGAAATGGAAAATATCGTGGGACCTCCTGTCTGCTTTATCTGGATGACCTCACCTGAGAGATGAATGAGTTTCCCGATGAACTTTGTGAGCTCTATAGTCTTTCTTCTGGGAAGCTGTTTTTCAACCTGGATCACCTGGTAATCTTTAGGACTTCTAAGTAGCAGTTCGATATTGCCATTCTGGGCAATGTTTTTTACTTCAACAAATATCTTATCCCCTATTTCGGGAGTATAACTCAAATTGCTTGAATGAATAAGTCCCCGCATCTGCGGATTCAGGTCAATAAAAACACCAAAATTAGCATGTCCCTGCACTTTTCCCTCATAGATCTTCCCGATCTCAAGTTCGCGTGTATCGCATTCGGGACTGAGGATATGGACATATTGTATTTTAGCGCAGTTCTCGCAGAGTTCTCCCTTCCCTAAAATCTCTACCCCGCATACTTTGCATGTGACGAATTTTCCTCTACCTCCGCATGCTTTGCAGGGTTCTGTCACTGAGAATTTGCCCGTGCCGAAGCATTTAACGCATTTTAAGCTGCCACCCATGAGCGCACCCAGGTCTTTTTCAGAAAGCCGGTCAAGGCTTATGGATTTTGGCTTACCAGTACCTTTGCAGTCAGGACATTCCTTTTCACTAAGTATTATAGTCCCTGTGCCTTTACAGTCTTTGCATTCAGTAGTCATAGATTTGTGTGATAGATGTGTTCAGGGGTAAAATAGGTTACGCGGGGATTATGTAATCCAGAGAATTATCTGAAGAATAGGATGAAATTTATGAAGAAAAAAAATATGAAATAGAATATGGATTTGTTAATCCGTGAAAATTACTTTTATTGCATTACTATTTCATCTCATCGTACCCGATCTCTTCCTTTGTAAGGTAGCATGCAGGGTCATCAGCCCAGACATCATTATATATCACTTCAGCCCTCACGCGGAAGTTCCCGTTGCAGATATCGAACCATTTGCAATGGGCGCACCTGTCAGCATTTGCCTTTATAAGGGGTTTTCGGTTCTTGAGTCCTGCCATTAATTCGTTAGTGGTATCCATCCATATATCGCTGAACTTGCGTTCCTTCACATTTCCAAAGGAATAATGCCTCCAGAACTGGTCGGCGTGAACCGAACCGTCCCAGGAAACGCAGCCTATGCCGATGCCTGTAGAGTTACCCTGGTTCATTTGCAGGAGTTCTAATACGTCTGCGGCGCGTTTGGGATCTTCTTTCAGGAGACGGAAATAAACATACGGGCCGTCGCAATGGTTGTCAACAGTCAATACCTCGATCGGAAAGCCTTTATCATGGAGCGCTTTAGTTCTATCCATTATAATATCAAGGGTTTTCCTGCTTTCCTCATGTGAGAGTTCCTGCTCAACCATCTTTGAGCCGCGCCCTGCATAAACAAGATGATAGAAACACACTCTTGGAATGTTTTCCTTTTCAAGAAGGTCAAAAATAGCCGGGATATCCTTTACATTTTGTTTGTTGATCGTAAAACGCAATCCCACCTTGACGCCTTCTGCCAGGCAGTTTCGCATGCCATTTAAGGCAGCGTCAAATGCTCCTTTTACGCCCCTGAACTTATCATTTGTTTCTTTCATGCCGTCGAGTGAAACCCCGACATACGAAAGGCCGATGTCCTTCAGGACTTTAGCCATTTTTTTATCGATAAGCGTGCCATTCGTAGAAATGACAGCCCGCATCCCTTTTGACCTTGCATACAGCGCAAGTTCGGGAAGGTCTTTACGCATTGTAGGTTCGCCGCCCGAAAAAAGAATAACGGGCGCGCCGAACCGGGCAAGGTCATCGATAAGCTCCTTCCCCTGTTGGGTCGTGAGTTCATTCTGGTATTCAATATCTTTTGACTGGGCATAGCAATGGACGCATTTAAGGTTGCAGCGCCTGCCCATGTTCCAGACAACGACCGGTTTTTTATCCTTTGAGAATTGCAATAAATGCGATGGAAGTTTACTTGAGTCACGCCCGTACCGCAGAGCGTCAGACGGTTCAACAGTCCCGCAATAAAGTTTTGAAATGCCTATCATTTTTTCTCCAATTTATGTTCGTATAATTACGAATTTATTTTATATAAATCTATCCTGAGCGCTTTATTAGGTTAAATTGATTAATAATCCTTTGTGTTCATCAAATTTTATCCGGATACCTGTTGTATTTTCCGCAATTTCCTTTTCCACCAGAATCCTGATTCCGCCCTGCATGAAGGTTATATCTCCGGTAAGCGCTTTTTTAACAGGGATTATTTCAAAATGTTTGCAGCATCCGCCTCCTCCAATGAAAATACGCATCGCAAATGCATTTTCTTTTATTAACTCTTTTCTAATGAGTTCGATGGTAGTATCGTCTATGAAAAGTGTTGTCATTTTTCTTATTTTTCTTCCCTGTCAATTTTTATACCGGTTCAATCTCAGGTTCTATTATGACCTGCGTCTTCATTGAGTTCGCAACAAGGCACCTTTTCTCAGCGTGACTGAGGATCATCCTGATCTTCTCTTCTGTCTCTTTTGCTTTTATTTTTGGCCTTATTATTATTTTTGTGAATATTTTCATTTTATCAACAGTCTCAAGAATCCCTTCGGCCCGCGATTCATAGGATATCAATTCAACACCCATGTTCTTGATCGTGCCAAGAAGCGTGGTCATATAACAGACGTTGGCGGATGATACAAAAAGATCTTCCGGGCTTATTATATTCTCATGCCCGCCAAATTCAGGAGGTGTTGCTACTTCTATTTCCTGATTGCTTTCAATGAACTTAAGATCTGCTTTTTTCTCGCCCTTCCATTTCAAGGTGTTATGATACAGCCATTTATCTTGTTCCATCGGGATCATCCTCAAAATAATACAGTTTTGCAGATATTAAATTGTTCGGATTAAAAAGTTAATTGAGAAAATAGAAAATCCCAGCAAATATAGATAAGGATTAAGTAATCTCATAGAAAGAAATTATGTCCCAACCACCATCTCACATAAAACGCGTCCGCACAATTGCAGATTACCAGTTCGGCCGCGGTGCAGGCGAAATCCTCTTTTCCGATGATGTCAAATTCCAGTTCTCAACCACAAAAAGGATTCGCCAGATACTTCTTGATAACGAACGCATAGCAACGGTCAGGGCAAAGGATGGTATGCTGACGTTGAGCATGAAAGGCGCAGGGAAGCTTCATGGATTTATCAACTATCCGGAACAGAGGGTCGTGGTAAACAGCGATGCTGCGCCATTTGTAGCAAAAGGAAAGACCGCTTTTTCGCGTCATGTTGTGAGTGTTGACCCTGAAATACGGGCAGGTCAGGAAGTTCTTGTGGTGGATGAAAATGACCGCCTGCTTGCAACAGGAAAAACTGTCTTGTCCGCTCTTGAAATGCTGGCGTTTAAGAAAGGCATTGCTGTAGATATAAGAAGTGGAATTGATACAAAAGATAAACCTGATATTGATTGAACTCTCTTTTTTTGTCTTTATTATTACTATAGGTTATCAATCGATATAGTAAATATTATATAGGGTAATGTTGTAGTATGGACAGGTGAGTTAATGAGTCACGTCATCGGATTAAAATGCAGGGAATGCGGAACTGAGTATCCTGCAGGTATCCAGAATACATGTTATGAGTGCTTCGGGCCTCTTGAAGTCAATTACGATTGGGATTATATTTCAGATCATATCAGCAAAGAGAAGATCGCTGCCGGTCCAAAATCCATATGGAGGTATGCCGACATGCTGCCCCTTGAAACAGAGAAGCGCATTGACCTTGGCGCGGGTTTTAATAAATTACATCGCGCAGAGCGTCTTGGCGCAGCATTGGGGCTGGATGAACTCTATATCCTGGATGAGTCTGTGAATCCAACAAATTCATTTAAGGACAGGGTAACATCTGTTGCAATTTCCAAGGCTCTTGAATTCGATGTCAAGGCCGTGGGATGCGCAAGCACAGGCAACCTTGCAGCGGCAGTGGGCGCCCATGCGGCAAAAGCAGGACTTCCTGCATATATATTCATACCAGCCACGATCGAGCTTGGAAAGATCGTGCAGATGCTCATCTACGGGCCAAATGTCATTGCTGTGGAAGGTACATACGACGATGCCAACCGGCTTGCAAGCGAGGTCGCAGATTCCCATCCGGACTGGGCTTTCGTGAATATCAATATCCGCCCATATTATACTGAAGGTTCAAAGACGCTGGCTTATGAAACTGCCGAGCAGTTGAACTGGCAGGTTCCTGACCATGTTGTCGCGCCCCTGGCCAGCGGAGCGCTGCTTTGTGCTATTTCCAGAGGATACAAAGAACTTGAACGCGTTGGCCTCGTTGACAAAGCAGATTTCAAGATATCAGGATCACAACCGCTTAACTGTTCACCCATATCGACTGCCGTCCAGAACAACAGCGAAGTCATTCCTGTAAGGAATTTTGAAACTGTAGCGCATAGCCTTGCAATAGGCAATCCCGCAGACGGCTATTATGCAAAGAAGACCATCCTTGATTCAGGCGGGTTTGCGGCATCACCCACCGATCCTGAGATAATAGATGCAATACATCTTCTTGCAAGAACAGAGGGCATATTCACAGAACCGGCAGGCGGCACAACAGTCGCAGGTTTAAGGAAACTTGTTGAAAGCGGACATATCCGGAAAGATGAAAGGGTTGTTGTCTATGTGACCGGAAATGGTCTTAAAGCGCAGGACACCCTGCTCAAATCATTGCAGCGCCCACCTGTGATAAAACCCATGATCAGCGAGTTTGAGCGTCTTTTTGCGCCAAAACTTGATATTCATGAACAGAAGGCTGCTATAGCGATATAAAGGTGATTAAAATGGTTAAAATAAGATTCTCTTCAGCATTAAGCAATGTGACACATGCACGCGAAACGATACTTGAATTAGGGGATACGACTGTAAAAGCAGTTCTTAATAAGCTCATCCAGCAGTTCGGTCCTGATTTTGAGAAGCGCATACTTGAGAAAGGCGAAGTACGAAGATTCGTGAACTTGTACGTGAACGGCGAGGACATAAGACACTTAAGCGGTCTTGACAGTCCTGTTAAGGATGCGGATGAGATTTCAATTCTTCCTGCTGTTAGCGGTGGATAATATTTTCATTTCTTTTAAGGTTCATGGATATTAAGGATTTGAAATTTGAAGATGGACTGATCACGGCTGTAGCCCAGGATTATAAAACAGGGGACATTCTCATGGTCGCATTCATGGATAGGGAAGCTCTCCGGAAGACCATCGAAACAAAGAGAGGTTATTACTGGAGCAGGTCAAGGCGCAAACTCTGGAAGAAAGGAGAAAGCTCCGGTCATGAGCAGATCGTTCATGATATTTTGATAGACTGTGACGCTGATGCTGTGGTGCTCAAGATCGAGCAGATAGGCGGAGCCTGCCATACAGGATACAGGTCATGTTTTTACAGGACGATCGAGGGTGAGGTTGTCGGGGAGAAATTGTTCGAGCCGGAGGATGTTTATAAGAAATAGGACAGATTCACTTTATCGCTTTCACAAGTTCTTCTATCTTGCCTTTTACATCATCGACCTGTTCGACTATCGTTCCGGTAACTATCATGTCGGCTCCTGCTTTTGCTCTTTCTTTTGCGGTGTTCCCATCACGTATTCCGCCGCCAACGATTACTTTTGTGGATTTTCCTACCGCTTTTTTCACTGCCTGGATCATTTCCACAGGTACAGGTTTTTCGGCGCCGGATCCGGCTTCAAGATAAATATAATGCATCCCCAGGTATTTTGCCGCAAGAGAATATGCCACGGCTAACTTTGGGCTGTTCCTCGGTATAAGGCGGGCATCTCCCACCCATCCGGCAGCGCCTCCAGGTTCTATTACAATATAAGCCATCGAGATCGGTTCGATGTTATGTTTATAAACAATCGGCGCACCAATTGCCTGGTTCGTGGTAATGTAATTGACATCCCTTGAATTAAGAAGGCTCATAAAAAAAACCGCATCAGCTCCTGGTGCAAGCCCTGCGGCATTTCCCGGAAAAAGGATGACCGGAAGATCACATGCAGACTTTATAGCCTGCACTGTTTGTTCAACAGTACTTCCGATAGCTCCTGTAGAACCGCCGACCATAATTGCATCTGTGCCTCCTAGATACGCTTCTTTTGCGATTTTCCCGGCTATTTCAGGTGATTGTGAGTCAGGGTCTAAAAGAGTAAGGTGAACGGCGCCTTCTTTTTCAACTATCTGGTTGAGATGTTCCTCAACTGACATCAAGTTACGTTCCCTTAAGTTCCTTTGATTTCATTCTAAGATTTTTATATCCGCATTTTCTGCATCGTGTTGCACGAACTGAATTTCTTGCATTACATTTCATGCAAATTTTCATGTGTAATAGTACTTTTTCCGCTTCTGGAAATCTTGCCATAGTTCACCTCTGGTGGACTGCTTACTTGAATGTTAAGACATTTAATACTTTGGTATAAAAAGTTCTAAATCCGATTTAGGTTTAAATAAAAAGATACCACCTATATAAAGATATAAATACTCATCATTATAATCATCTATATGGAAAAATATAAATAACATACTGTGTAATAACTATTTGATAATTCTGCGCGAAGGGATTCATGAAAAAGGAAAATCTGCAATATACATTACAAATATTAGCAAGTCTCTTTGAGAGCACAGCTGAAAAGTCGCATATAGCGGAGTTTAAGACAAAATATAAAGGAGTCCACTGGCATGGTGGGGTCAAGAATAGCTTGTTAAGTTATGCTAAGACTAAAGTGGCAATGAAAATATGGATAGAGAACTTAATTATTTTTATGAAGGATAAGGAGATATTCATACCTTAATTAAAGGAGTCTATTAATATTTTATTTTTTTTAACGCTTCTTGCTTTCCTCAACCTGCCGTACTATCTGGGGATAATTCCCGAATACTGAAGCAAGGTCGATCGTACAAACAACATCAACTATACCAACAGCTGCTATGGGTTTTCCCTCTTTATCCAGAACAGGGGTTACAACAACTGGTATTCCTTTATATGTCCCTGAATTTGGTATCGTATGGATCACACGGTTCTCCTGCATGGCTTCTTCCAGGACAGGGCCTGTATAATCTTTATCAACTACGTTTCCCTTTTCAAGCCTTACACCTTTTTTATTTTTACTTCGCATTGTAACAGGAAGGGAAAAAAGTTCATGCACCATTTTTGCAAACGGAAGTATCTCTTCACTTGAAGAATTCTCGGATATACGCAATTCAGACATTTTGTTATTCTCCTTTGCTATTAAAATTCAATGTTGCACTCCATATAATCATTCATCGCCCCTAATATCTTTTTCCCTTATCTCTCCACCGGATTCTACTTCTTCGAATATCTGTCCTTCAAAGGAATAAACTTGCGCCCCCTCAAGCCATGCATCAGGCATGAGTCCTGCTTTCATAGATGTCTGTCCCAGGAATTCAGTGCTGTCAAATCCATGTTCCACTGCGACCTGAGGTAGAAGAAGCCCCGAACTCATTCCAGTTGAAATGATCAGACCATCCCGTCCGATCTTTATCTTACCGGGAATGTCTTTGGGTTTTGCATTTATGCGTTTCGGTACAGTAAGTATTGTGACTTCGATAACAATTTCATCAAGCTCCTGGAGCTCTACGGGGTAGAACCGCGGGTCTTCCCGCGCAGCATTGATGGCTGATAAGATTATAGCTTCCCCAAGAAACAGGACGGGATATGGTCTTCCAATACAGCCGCGAAGCTCTTTTGAGGCAATTTTCTTATTCAATGTTACAAAAACCCCGCGCTTTTCTTTGAAAACATGCGGAAGATTTTCGGGTATGATCTTTTTTCCTTTTGAGAGGCATTCTTTTATTGCGGTTCTTGCCAGGCGTACAGCCGTCTCTCCTTCTGATTTTGTAAGCATGATCAAGGATTATCCTCCTGGGATATATGTTTATTTCATCAATTCAGATTCGATGTTTGATTTCATCGAATTGCCTTAATTCCACCAACATGTAATGTCACGGTCACGAAAGATCGTAACTTTTATATACAAGTATGATTTACAAGGGTTTGCGATGGGCAGGTAATTTTTTTATATACACTAACCCCCACTCCCCAACCTGTCCATCGTAACTGGTTTTAAGATCTGATCTCGATGCCGGGTTTGAAACTTTTCTTCAAAATATATAAAGTTTTTTTTATAGTATACAACGATTCTTTGAGCGTCAACTTTATATAGGATAATGTATTAAGGAAGGTTCGATGGGCAGGTAAATCTAATTTTATACTAACCCCCACTCCCCAACCTGTCCATCATTTTGTTCACATAATTATTAAATTCAGAAATCCATATGCCTGTTCTATGCCCGGAACCATTTGACATACCTGAAAAAAACGAAACTATCTTATCGCCCCGACATCAGCAAAACCCTGCCTCTGCCCCGTACCAGCTTCCCGCTCTAATTTATCTTTATTAAAAAGGAGTTTAATGACATTCTGTGCATGTTCACGGGTCCTTTTTTCCATCAGCCATGCCAGCTCATTTTCATCCTTTCCTTCATCTTCATGCACGAAGACTTCAATGATATGCGTGTTGGTCATCAATTGTGCCTGGATTATCCCCTGTGATGCCTCATGCGCGCACATTTTGTCGATGGGCTGGGAGCCGGGCATGCCAAGCGCCATCACAATATCACATTTGTTCTTTTCGATCAATATCTTGCATGCCACAGGAAGGTCTTTGACTCCGGGAACAGTATAGCGCTCTATCTGCATGGAAGCATTTTTTCGCAATTCATCGATCGCGATCTTCCCCATATTTATCCGGGAAAAAGTTGTATCAGCTATTCCGACTTTAGGCATATCTATTCAGTCAAAATAGCTTTTAACATATATTAAATGATTTCATATTCCTTCACAATCAATCAAAGCCCAGCCATGACTTAATTATAAATATTATATGATTGTTAAAGTCCTGGGGCAGTCGATATGCAAAAAAAAATAGCATTCTTATGTGTATTTGTAATGGCTTATACACTATATTTTATCGACCTCCCTCCGTGGTGGGATGGCACTACAACAGCCGTGACCGCACTTGATACTATTAAAAACAATATAAACCTCTATGTTGATTTTTTCGGCAAACCCCCATTCATTTTTCTCTCACTTGGCACTTTATTTAAAATATTTGGATATTCACCTGGAATGATCCATGTATTCATGATGGTATTTTCAATTGCAGGCGTCATCTTTACATATAAAGCCGGAGAAATCCTTGGAGGTAAGGAAATCGCATATGGTGCTTCATTTCTTCTTGCGTTTTCACCCATGTTCATCGCTCAATCTGTAAATCTGAATTTTGACCTTCCGAGCATGGCTCTTTTGATGGCAGTTTATTATTTCTATTTAAAGGAAAACTATGCTTTATTAGCTATTTTCGGTACGATGCTCGTGATGACAAAAGAAATAGGGATTTTATTTATAGCTGCTTCGTTACTTAGCACAATTTTAATAAGTTATAAAGCAGAGAAAAAATCTAACAAGTTAAGAACTGCTCTGGCAGCCCAGCTAATTCCGGTCATAGTATTCATCGGCTGGGCATATGGGAATTATACAAGAAAGGGCTGGTTCCTCTTTCCAAGGGATTCCCCAATAATGAAGTTTGACTCAATATTTAATGAAAATCTCATTATGCGTTCTGAACAACTGCTCGTTATCAACTATAACTGGATATTGACTATTCTGATAATATGCTCGATCTTAATTTGGTTTTACAGACAACGCGAAAGTTTTGATCCTGAAAAAATTAAAATGCTTTTGCCTTTGATACTGTTTTTCTTCCTGTTTTTCATAACAGTGGCACCTATCAGGGATTTTAATCTTCCAAGATATGTGTTAGTCCTGTATCCGGGGTTCTATCTGGCATCTGCATGGGCAATATCTGTCTTATCAGGAAAGAATAGGAATTTGTTCGCAATTATCATTGTTTTTATGGCTCTGCTGTTTGCAGCCCAGTCTGCATATAGCGTTTACAGCCCGGACCCTTATGTTTTCCTTGACCCTGCCACGCAAAAAATATACGGGGAAAACCCTTCCCTGACCCTGGATGGTTCAGGAGTAATGGAGATTAATTTGAGGTATGTGGATTATGTGAAAGCTGATATCGAACTTATTGGTTTTACCAATACAACCGAGCCCTCAGCCCCCTTATTATTGAACCGTTTCAATCATTATAGCATTTTCGGGGCTGCCAACAAAGGAATAGATATCGGATATGGACAGAAGACCTACAGGGAATATAAAGAACTGGGTGATTTCTACAGGTCACCTGATACCATCGCATATCCTGCTATCCTTGTTATTGAAAATTTTAATATATTTGACCTTGAAAAATTATATAATATGTATAATGTAACATTATTGAAACAAATAAGGGTAAATGGGGTTGGTGCGGATGTTTACCTGATTGACAAAGAATAATTACAAAAGTCATACAAAGGTTTTTTTGTCTTCGGGGTTCAAAGGGTTGAGAAGACCCCTTCTGAGAGGGAGGGGATGAATCATACCCTTTGCAATTGTGATACCTATCCCAAAAAAGTATTGTTAAGATAGCAGTTTAAGGGATAGGCATAACGAATATATAGTATCAAATCCATATATAGTTTGTTAAGATAGCATGAGAAAATCATTTCAATTTCGGATATACCCAAACAAGAAGCAAGAAGTAGCTCTTGAGAGAACTCTCACAACATGCAGACACCTCTATAATGATTCTCTTGCAGAACGAAAGCGGCAAGCAGAGCTTAACCGATTGAAACAATCATTCGATGTATTCCCGTGGGGAAAGACTGAATGGATTAATTACTATGACCAGGCCAATCAACTACCATTGTCAAAGACAGCATTCCAGAAAGAAGTACATTCTCAGGTATTACAGAATACCCTGAAACGTGTCGAACGAAGTTTCCAGAATTTCTATAATGGCGCAGGATATCCGAGATTCCAGGGAAGGAATAGATACAATTCATTCACATATCCCGGTAGCGGTCTGAAACTCAATCTTAATGAGGGTAAACTCATTCTTTCAAAAATAGGAAACATCAAAATCGTATTGCATCGTGAGATTGAAGGTAAAATCAAGACATGCACCATCAAGAGGGATGTAGACCAGTGGTATGTTTCATTCTCATGTCAAATTGATAATCCAAGCCCGGTTGAGATCAAGACCAAAATAGGGATAGATGTTGGTCTTAAATCATTGATTACTCTAAGTAATGGTGAAAAGATTGAACCACTAAAATACCTCAGAGCATCAGAAAAAAGACTTGCAAGAGAACAGATACATCTGTCAAAGAAAAAGAAAGGCTCTAATAACAGGAATAAGCAAAGAATCATCGTAGCAAGGGTTCATCGAAGAATCAGGTTTCAGAGAAAAGATTTCAATCATAAATTAAGCACGAATCTTGTGAATAACTATGACCATGTAGTATTTGAGAAATTGCAAATACAAAACATGGTTCAAAACCATCATCTTGCCAAATCAATCTTAGATGCATCATGGTCACAATTAATCGATTTAACTATCTACAAAGCAGAATACGCTGGTAAAATAGTGGAATTGGTTAATCCTAATGGAACATCGCAGACCTGTATATGTGGTCATCACGTACCAAAAGACCTATCAGTGAGGGTGCATAATTGCCCGAACTGCGGTCTTTTCATGGACAGAGACCAGGTATCTGCGATATTAATCAAGAATAGAAGTAGTATGGCAGGTATTGCCGGAATTCAAGCCCAGCCAAGCAATCCCAATAGGAAGCAATGAAGCGGGAAGCCCCTTGTGAGAGCAAGGGGTAGTTCACTCTTGATGTAAGGACAAAGGAAGAATATGCAGCGGGGCATATCAATGGCTCAACATTGCTGGCAGTCCAGGATATCCCGAAACAGGAGCTTGTCGAAAAGCTAAAAGAAATCCCGAAGGATAGGAAAATCCTGGTCTATTGCAGAACCGGTAGTCGAAGCGCACAGGCCAGCAGGATACTTGCTGAAAATGGATTTGCCCGGGTTTACAATATGCAGGGTGGGATCACAGAGTGGATGAATGCCGGATATGAAGTTGAAAAATAATACTTAATTCTTTTTTTTTTATTTGCATACTCATCTTACAAAGAATGCACATCTGTGAACATTTAAAACGATTTATCATTAAAATAGTTGTGCGCAAGCGCATAAAGTCAATTAAAACCGAATAATTTAAGTAGGTAGTCTCCTATGCAGAATCAAATTCAAAACGAGGCTATTATTTTAGATCACGAGGAATTCAATGACAAGAGCTGAAATTTTATCTGATATCAAAAGGGCTGAAGATGAAGCCAGGGGTATGGTAATCCAGGCGCATGAAGTCAAAAACCAAAAAGTAAATGAAGCGAAATCACAAGCCAGAGAAATTTTAAAATCTGCTGAAGAAGAAGCGGCTCAATATTATAAATCCGAGATAATTAAAGCGAAAGAAGAGAGTAAGAAAGAAAAAGAAAAAATAATAAAGAAAGGATATCAGGAAGCAGAAGAAATCAAATCAAAAGCCAAGAAGAATATTTCCAAGGCTACAAAATTTATTTTAACTGAATTTGAGAGGGCGGCGAATGCTTAAACCCACCAAAATGACAAAGGTCGTTATAGCAGGTACAAGAGACCAATTAGAGTCAACTATTTCAATATTTCACAAGTTGAATGTACTTCATATTACTGATTTCTCAAAAGAAACTGAAGATTTCAAGATAGGCCGTCCATTAAAAACAGCATCCAAATTCTCAGAGTACCTTCTTTCCCTCAGAGCAATATCCAACCAGCTGGGACTGAAGGAAAGCGAATCCGGGAAATTAGTCAAGGTAGAATTATCTTCGGATATCGATGAAAAGATCACAAAACTCCAGAAAGAGGTTTCATCCCGGTTTGACGAGTTAAGAAATATTGAGTCCAGGCTGAAAGAAAAAGAAGATCTCCTGTCTTCCGTCAAACCTTTCTTTGCCCTGCCTTTATCCCTGGAATCTTATACCGGATATGAAACTTTAAAAGTGTATACAGGTTACATAGACATTGACCTGGAATCCCGGCTTATCAAAATTCACAGCAATTTTGAATTATTTGTAGGAGAACATGAAAAACGAAAGATCTTTGCGCTCTTTATTCCAAAAGAATTTGAAGGTGAGGTTCAAAAACTCCTCCAGGAAGAGCGAACCTATGTTGAATTAAAGGTTCCCCCATTAAAAGGTAATCCACCAGTGATAGTAGATGACCTTACAAAAGAGATAAGCGGCCTTAAAGAGAAATATTCTTTAATAAAAACAGAACTTGATAAGTTAAAAGAAGAATATTCCGAATTCATAATTGCTACGGATGAACATCTTTCAATTGAAACCCAGAAGTCAGAGGCTCCTTTAAAGTTTGCCACGAGTGTGAATGCATTTATCATAGATGGTTGGGTTCCATCGGACAAATTTGATGAAATAGAAGCTGCATTGGAGAAAAATACCGGCGGGAAGGTATATTTAACCAAAATTGCGGAAGAAATCGATGAAAAAGAAATTCCGATAGAGCTTGACAATCCTGTTGCTGCCAGGCCTTTTGAACTATTAATTAATACGTTTGCCACCCCAAAATATAAAGAAATAGATCCATCATTATTTTTATTCATTACATATCCATTATTTTACGCCCTCATGCTGGGTGATGTGGGATATGGTATTATCGTCACAGCAATAGGCTTTGCCATAAAGCAGAAATTCAAAACCGGAGGGCTTAATGCAATAGCATTGATATTAATGTTCTCTGGTGTACTCTCAACAATTTTTGGTGTAATTTATGGAGAATTTTTTGGGTTCCCAATATTTAATATTGTATTCCAGGGACATCCTGAGGAAGGAATTCTTGGAATAGCAGGCCCTACAATAGCAGGAATTCATTTCCCTATACATCGTTTTGACTCTGTCAAACCATTGCTTTTATTGTGTTTCGCAATAGGTATATTCCACGTTCTTCTGGGTTATATGATCGGATTCCGAAATGAGGTCGTCAAGCATGATCTTAAGCATGCAATATATGCAAAGGGAAGCTGGATGATGATATTAATTGGAGGAGTTTTATTAATAGCAAAATTAATGCCTGCATTGATGTCAAAATCGCCCATGCAAACAGGTGACATGATATTTCTTGCCGGAGCGGGATTAATGCTCATTGGAGTGATTCTCCTGATAAAAGGCGAGGGCTTCATTTCAATACTTGAATTACCTACACTTTTGAGCAATGTATTATCTTACTCAAGGATACTGGCAATTGGTCTATCTTCTGCGGGAATAGCCCTTGCAGTAAATACGATGTCAATGAATCTTTTCATAAGACCGAAAGGCGTTTTATTGGGCGGGGGAATAGTACTTGCCCTGGCTGGTGTACTAATTCTGTTCATAGGGCATTTAATAAATTTATTATTGGGGATCCTGGGCCCGGGAATCCATTCATTGAGACTTCAATATGTGGAGTTTTTCACTAAATTTTATGAAGGGGGCGGTACAAAATACCTTCCCTTTGGTCATAAACGAAAATATACGGAGGAATAAAAAATATGGTAGATCCATCAGTGGTAGATCCAGCAATTGTAGCAGCAAGTGCAAAAGGAATAATTGCAATTGGAGCAGGAATAGCAGTAGGACTTTGCGGAATTGGAGCTGGTTTGGGTGAACAGGCCATTGGAGCAGCAGCAGTAGGCGCAATGGCAGAAGATGAGAAATTCTTCGGTAAAGGTCTTTTAATGACAGTTATACCCGAATCCATAGCAATTTTCGGACTTGTAGTCGCTTTGATCTTATTGTTCGTATTCTAAAGGTAAAACATGGGACTTGAAGCGATAGTTGAAGAAATTAAGGCCAAGGGCAAGGCAGAAGCCTCGAAAATAAACCAGGAGACGTCTTTGGAAGTTTCTAAGATTATTGCAGATGCCCGGGCCAGCGCCGCTAAAATAAAAGCGGCCAGAGAAGAAGCTGTAAAAAAAGAAATCGATAGAATAAAGCAGCAGGAACTGTCAAGTGCCAATCTTGAGGTCAAAAAAGCAAAACTCAATGCCCGCAAGGAAATCCTTGATGAGGTTTATGAGGAAACCAAAGAAATGATCTCAAAACTGCCGGATGAAAAGAACCAGAAAATCCTGAAATCGATCATTGGAAAAAATCAATCCGGTAACAGTAAAATATATTCGAGAAGTAAAGATAAATCAATAGTTTCAAAAATGACGAAGCTGGAATTTGCCGGTGAAATTGACTGCATCGGCGGCATTGTTATGGAAAATGCTGATGGAAGCGTAGTTCTGGATTTTAAGTATGACATGATCCTGAAAAATGTCAGTGAACAATCCTTAAAACAGGTTTCAGATATCTTATTTGGGTGAAAAAAGGAATGGGAAAATCACAAGCTGTCAAATATGCGTATATTGTGGCCAGGGTTCGGGCTATGAAAGGTAAACTCATCCCGAAGGAGATGTATCCCAAATTCCTTAACATGGAAATACCTGAGATCACCCGATTCATCGGGGAATCCGAGTATAAGAAGGAAGTGGATGAACTTGGAAAGAAGTATAAGGGTACTGATCTTTTTGAACATGCTTTGAACCAGAACCTGGCTTTGACTTACCGCAAGTTGATCGAAGTATCCCAGGACGAAGCAAATTACATCATAACCGAATTTCTTAGATACTGGGATATATGGAATATAAAAACCATATTGCGCGGAAAATTCTCGGGAGCAAGCGAAGAGGAGATCCTTGAAGATGTGGTTTCTGCAGGCCAGTTAAGATACAGGGATCTATTGGAGATTATCAAGATCCCAACTGTAGAGGGAGTTATTGCAGCTTTATCAAGAACACCTTATTATCCAGCACTTTCAGGTTATAAAGGAGTTCTGGCCGATATCGAGAACAATCTGGATAAGCTGTATTATGCTAATCTTATAAAAGCAGGCGAAAATTCAAAAGACCAGTTTTTCCTGAAATTCCTGAGGACAGAAATAGATTTGAAGAACTTGAAGATCCTATTCAGGATGAAACGCGCAGGCATGGAACGCGAGGAAATCCTCAAACTCTTGATTCCTGGCGGTATCGAACTTAAGGAAGCAGATCTTGGGAGGCTTGCGACGCTGCCTTTTCCCGAATTTGTACGGGCTCTTGAACAATTTTCCTACTGGAAAGCAATAGCAGACATAAGTGGTGATTTGACTTCCCTTATCAATATAGAAACACGGTTTGATAAATATGGTCTTGTCAATATTTCCAGGATATCATATTATTATCCGCTTTCAATCCTTCCGGTTCTTGATTATATCGTGAGTAAGAAACTTGAAGTTGATAATCTGCGAATCATAGTAAGAGGAAAAGAAACAAAACTTCCTGAGGAAATAATAAAAGCCCACCTGGTGATGTAGATGGAAATAGCAGTTGTTGGAAAAAGTGATTTTGTTATTGGATTTCGGCTTGCAGGCATCAGGAAAATTTTCGATGTAACGTCAGATGATATGGAATCAAAGATCCAGAGCGTATTGAATGATAGAACCGTAGCGATTCTCGTAGTGCATGATGATGACCTGAGAATGTTATCCCCGCATATGCAGCAAACACTTGATGACTCAGTTGAGCCAACGGTGATAGCCATTGGCGGAAAGGGTGAGAGTACAAACATCAGGGATAAGATAAAACAGGCGGTTGGTGTAGATCTCTGGAAATAATACTAATTAAATTAAAATAGCAGGTGTCACAGATGAAAAATAAAGGTGAAATTTATAGGATATCAGGACCTGTCGTTATTATAACCGGCTTAAATACCAAGATGTATGACGTGGTAAAAGTCGGAAATGAAGGCCTGATGGGTGAGGTAATAGGTATTGAAGGAAATAAATCCACAGTACAGGTTTATGAGGAAACATCTGGAGTAAAGCCGGGTGAGCCGGTAGAAAATACAGGCATGTCCCTTTCTGTCGAACTTGGACCCGGACTTCTTGAGAGCATATACGATGGTATCCAGCGTCCTCTTCCTGTTTTAAAGGAAAAGATGGGCGATTTTATTAAGCGCGGTGTTTCTGCGAACGGCCTATCTCGCGAGAAAGAATGGGATTTTGTACCCACTGTTAAAAAAGGTGATAAAATCAATGGTGGAGATATAATCGGAACAGTCCAGGAAACACAGAACATTGAGCATAGAATTCTTGTTCCGCCTACGATTTCCGGAACTGTAAGCGAAATCAAGAAAGGAAAATTTAAAGTTGATGAAGTGATCTGCACTCTTGCCGATGGCAAGACCCTCACAATGATGCAGAAATGGCCTGTCAGGAAGCCAAGGCCGGTAAGCAAAAAAATGACACCGACCACACCACTGATCACAGGCCAGAGGATCCTTGATGGACTGTTCCCTGTTGCAAAAGGCGGGACTGCAGCTATCCCGGGTCCGTTCGGGAGCGGAAAAACAGTTACCCAGCAGCAGCTTGCAAAATGGAGCGATACGGAGATCGTGGTATATATCGGATGCGGCGAACGCGGCAATGAAATGGCGGATGTTCTATATGAATTCCCGGAGATCAAAGATCCAAAAACCGGACGGCCTTTAATGGAGCGAACTGTTCTTATCGCAAATACATCCAACATGCCGGTAGCAGCAAGGGAAGCTTCGGTTTATACAGGAATTACGATCGCTGAATATTACAGGGACATGGGATATGATGTATCCCTGATGGCAGATTCAACATCCCGCTGGGCAGAAGCCATGAGAGAAATATCCTCGCGTCTTGAAGAAATGCCAGGTGAAGAAGGATATCCGGCTTATCTTGCGGCAAGATTATCAGAATTTTACGAGAGGGCAGGAAAAGTAAAAGCCCTATCCGGAAAAGAAGGCTCGATTACAGTCATCGGGGCAGTTTCACCTCCCGGTGGTGACTTCTCAGAACCAATTACACAGAACACCCTTCGTATAGTCAAAGTATTCTGGGCTCTTGATGCCAAGCTTGCCCAGAGAAGACATTTCCCATCAATTAACTGGCTTAATAGTTATTCATTATACACCAAAGCTCTTGGGCCATGGTATGATGAACATGTCTCTCCTGATTGGGTAAAACTCAGGAACGATGCAATGGAACTTCTCCAGAAGGAATCGGAACTCCAGGAAATTGTCCAGTTAGTGGGTTCGGATGCACTTCCGGAAGACCAGCAATTAACTCTTGAGGTAGCAAGAATGATCCGTGAATATTTCCTGCAGCAGAATGCTTACCATGAAGTTGATACGTTCTGCCCGATGGATAAACAATTCAAACTATTGAACTCTATCATGACCTGGGGAAATAAAGCCCATAATGCACTGGACAGCGGTGCGCCTATTGAAGATATAATGAAATTGAAATCAAAAGACGACCTTGCCAAAGTCAAATATGAGAAAGAATTTGACACCGCGCTTGGCGTGATCCTGAAAACCATGGAAGATGAGTTCGGAAAACTAAAGAGGTAAGTAACATGACAAAAGAATATAAGACAATCAGCCAGATCTCAGGCCCGCTTATCTTTGTGGAAAAGACAGAACCGGTTGGTTATAATGAACTGGTAAATATCAATCTTCCGGACGGAACCACCAAAAGAGGACAGGTACTGGATACTTCCAATGATATCGTTGTAGTACAGGTATTCGAAGGAACAGGCGGCCTTAACAGGGATTGCGGCGTCAGGTTCACAGGTGAAACGATCAAACTGCCGGTTTCAAAAGACCTTCTGGGAAGGATCTTATCAGGAGCTGGTGAGCCCTTGGATGGTGGGCCGCGTATCGTTCCGGAGGACAGGCTTGAAATAACAGGCGCAGCCATTAACCCTTACGCAAGACTTCCTCCCAAGGATTTCATCCAGACAGGCATATCCACGATCGACGGCATGAATACACTTGTTCGCGGACAGAAACTTCCGATCTTCTCAGGCTCAGGTCTGCCTCATAATGAGATAGCACTTCAGATCGCGCGACAGGCCAGGGTGAGGGGCTCAAATGAACCATTCGCAGTAGTATTTGCTGCGATGGGTATCACCAATGAGGAAGCCCAGTACTTTATGGCCGACTTTGAGCGCACAGGCGCTCTTGAGAGAGCAGTGGTTTTCCTGAATCTTGCTGATGACCCTGCTGTTGAACGTCTCATCACGCCAAGACTTGCGCTTACTGCAGCTGAATATCTTGCATACGAACATGATATGCATGTACTGGTCATCCTTACGGACATTACAAATTACTGTGAAGCCCTGCGTCAGATGGGGGCTGCCCGTGAAGAAGTGCCAGGAAGAAGAGGTTATCCAGGTTACATGTACACTGACCTTGCCTCATTATACGAACGCGCAGGCGTCGTAAAAGGAAGAAAAGGATCAGTTACCCAGTTCTCTATTTTATCCATGCCTGGTGATGATATCACACATCCGATCCCTGATCTTTCAGGATATATTACAGAAGGCCAGATAGTCATTTCAAGGGAACTTCACAGGAAAGGAATATATCCCCCTGTCAATGTCCTGCCATCATTATCAAGACTTATGAACTCAGGAATTGGCGCAACAAGAACAAGGGAAGACCATAAAGCTGTGTCTGATCAGTGTTATGCGGCGTATGCTGAAGGTAAGGACTTAAGAGGTCTTGTGGCTATCGTTGGCAAAGATGCGCTTTCTGATCGAGACAAGAAATTCCTTGAATTCGCAGACATGTTCGAAGACAGGTTCGTTCGCCAGGGTGTTGATGAGAACAGGGATATAGAGACAACGCTTAGCATAGGCTGGGAACTGCTTGCAGAACTACCTGAAGCGCAACTCACAAGGATCGATAACAAATACATCGAGAAGTACCATCCTGCACATAAGGCAAAGGATATAAAACAGGAATAGTATGGCTATAAAGGACAACATAAAACCAACGCGTTCGGAACTTATTGAGCTTAAGAAGAAGATCAAGCTCAGCCAGGGCGGTCATAAGCTTCTAAAGATGAAGCGAGACGGTCTGATCCTTGAACTTTTCGAAATACTGGAGAAGGCAAAAGATATCAGAAGCGAAGTGGAGAAGCAGTTCGCCCTTGCAACACTGAAGCTAGCTATCGCAAAATCGGTAGATGGCGCAGTTGTCGTGAAATCCACTGCTTTTGCCCTTAAGGATAACCCAAAACTTGAACTTGAAAGTAAGAACGTAATGGGAGTAGTTGTCCCGAAAATCGAGGCTTCAAGCGTTCATAAGAAACTCGATGAGCATGGTTATGGTATTATCGGCACAAGCTCCCGTATTGATGAGGCCGTTGATTCCTATGAGATACTTGTTGAGAAGATAATCCAGGCCGCTGAGATCGAGACCACTATGAAGAAACTGCTTGAGGATATCGAAAAAACCAAACGCAGGGTAAATGCTCTTGAGTTCAAGGTCATCCCGGAGCTTGGTGAAGCCAAGGATTTCATTGTGCTCAGGCTTGAAGAGATGGAAAGAGAGAATACGTTCAGGTTGAAGAGGATAAAAGGGTAGGGATTACAGATTTAATGAATATTATTATTTTATATTCATATTTTTAACAATATAGTAATTAAAGCACCTGACAAACCACCAATCAGAGCAGAAGCAACGATAATCAACTCAAATCCTTACACCAAACTTCTTTTCAAATTCGGCACTCGAAACAGTCCCTTCTTTTTTAATAACTTCAAGTTTTTTAATATACTCAGGTTTAACATGATGCAAATCTATGTTAATGTCCTCAATATTCTCTTCGATTTGGACAACCTTTTTCTATCCCATCTTTTTCGCCGCAAGTTCTATAGCTTCGATCAGGCTGTCCTTTGGCATAATAGAAGTAACTGGTATGCGCAATATCTTCTCAACTGTGGTGCTCACGATAGGAGCGCATACAAGGGCCTTTGCGCCGTCCCTTTCAGCTTTTACTGCGGCGATAATAGCTTCTTCCATTGAGGTGGCAGAATATTCCCTGATCGTAAGGAGCCTTCCCCCAACTTTCAATTTTTTCTCGGTGATATAATCAAGGACAGGACGGGCTGCTATAACCGCGATGAAATCATGTTTTTCCGTACCTTCAATTTTGCGAAGCACAGCGATGATCTGCCTTAACGTCTTAATGTTAGGCTCGCGCTGGCCTGATAATAATTTGTATATTGTACTTGCAGGGATACCCGATTTTTCGCTGAAATCCGCTGCTGTCGAATGAAGTTCTTCTTTTATTATTCTCTGGAATTCCTTTATAAAGGCTTCATCAGATTCCATTGCTACTCGTACCAGGTCTTCTGAGGTCATTACAAATGTAGATATATATTATGATTATTAATACGTTTGGGTGAATTGAAACTTAAATTTGCCAAAAAAATTATTTCCAGAAAAACTTCAACGTCTAAATCCTGATAGCTACACCTTTTTTCTTCAGATATTCCTTAGCCTCACCTATCGTGTACTCACCGAAATGGAAAATACTGGCAGCAAGCGCCGCATCAGCTTTCCCTTTCGTGAATGCATCGAACATATGCTCGATATTACCGGCGCCGCCTGACGCTATAATGGGGATGTCAAGTGTTTCTGAAAGCGTCCTTGTAATCGGGAGGTCATATCCGTCCTTTGTCCCATCCTTATCCATGCTGGTGAGCAGTATCTCTCCTGAGCCGAGTTTTTCAACTTTTTGCGCCCAGTGGACAGTATCAAGACCGGTTGGCGTCCTTCCTCCGTAGATCACGACCTCATACCATGCTTTCGTGCCATTTTCAAGCTCTATTATGGTCTTGTCTTTGTTGTCCCTGGTGTTGGTATTGCGCCTGCAATCGATAGCTGTAACGATACACTGGGCTCCAAATATCTCCGATGACTCCCTCACGAAATCAGGGTTTTTAACGGCCGCCGTATTGATAGATACCTTATCCGCCCCGGCCCTTAGAATATTGCGTACAGCATCGGTGCTGCTTATGCCGCCGCCCACCGTGAGAGGGATAAAAACCTCATCTGCTGTTCTTTCGATCACATCGATCATGGTCCCCCTGCGTTCATGTGATGCGGTTATGTCCAGGAAAACAAGCTCATCGGCACCCTGTTCATTATATTTTTTCGCCAGTTGCACGGGGTCACCAGCTTCTTTCAGGTTAATAAATTCAATCCCCTTTACAACGCAGCCTCCTGCTTTATCAAGAGTCACATCAAGGCAGGGGATTATTCGTTTTGTGAGCATTGGCCTTTTCTAGTTGTTTTAGAATGAAATAGTTTTCGCAGTTCACTTTATTATGGTTAATGCAAATATAATTCATCAGTGATTACGGAATGAATGCTAAATGGTTCAAGTTTATAACTGTCCTGGCAATATTTGTCGTGATGGAAGCTGGTATCGGATGCATAAATATGCCTGTAAAGGTCAAGCCGGCCAATAATTCTGAGATATTGGTAGTAGAAGGGGGAAAGGATAGTAATAATGAAGTAGTAAATAATGAATGGGAAATCCTGGTTGAAGAATTACCTCGAACCAATGGAATTGATTATTATAAAAATGCTGGATATGGGATAACAAAGGTTACTTTTGAATATTCACCTGCATCAGGCTCAGGAACAATATTGAATAAAAAAACGGATAATGATTGGCTAAATAAAAGCAAAGCCGACTATTATGTTAGTGGCATAAGGCTTCTTTTGAAAAAGAGCTCCGGTGATGTGTATGATACAGGAATGATACCCTTCGGAAAAGATGAGACATTGGCAAAGAGTATTTCTTTGCCTAAAGAGAAATTTGTAAGATTCAAAGTGGAAGAGATAATAATTTCACCCAAGAATTAGAGAGGCTTAAAATAAGCTTTATTTTCAAATATTTTATTTCTTAATTGTAGTCTCTCCAAGAACTCTCTTCATCAAAGGCGCATCCCCGAATACATCCTCACGCTTGCCTTTTTTGTTAAAATAAATAGCTACAAGCACGATCGTAAGCCCGATTGATTCAAGACCCGGACTATCTGCTGTGAAAATCATCCCGATCCATGCAAGCCCTCCTGTTATCATCCCGCGAAGCGCTCCTTTCCTGTATGATACAAGCTTCGTGCGCCGGAATATCCGGATATCACGCAGGGTAAGGAAAATTATGGAAACAAATCCGAATGCTGCAATATATACTGAAATCGATGTCATATCATGCTGGCCATTTTTTCGGGTTTTATTCTTTTCAAATATTCTTTTATCATTGCAGGGAAGGATTTTGCCTCAACAAAACGAAGCCCGAGCTGTTCAGCCCATTTTTGAATCCCCACGTCGCTTGCAACGACTGCCGCATCAAGCTCTTTGGCAAGAAGCAAAACATCAATATCAGGGGCGCTGTCAAGAATTCCGTAACGCAATGCATTCCGGTATTTATCCCTGAAGGAATTTATTATTCCTCCGATCACATTTCGTTCGATATCGGGCTCTATCTCATTTTTTGTTTTTGCTTTGGTGGTTCTAAAAAGGCACTCTGTTGCAGATTCCCATATCGCATCCTCTGCTACATTCATTCCCTTATTGATGCGCCCGCGCATGAAATCCACATAATCATAAAAAATCTTGGAGGGGATTTTCACTTCATACCTGTCAGGGGTTTTCTTAACAAGCCATGTATCGATCTTGGCAAGTGTATCCTCGCCGCATCCGTTATTCTTCGCAAATTCCCTCATCTCCGTATATACGGAAGGATATGGGATATAGCAGCTTATGCCAAGATGGAGGCGCGCCTGTGCAATAATATCCAGTATCCCGCCCATTGCGGTATCTAAATTTCCCCCTTCAAGCTCGCGTGTCTGTGTATCAGTGAGGGCGCTTGTATCAAGAACGAATCTTTGTCTGATCATATTTTAATTAATATAATATAGTATCTGAATTTATTGCTTTTTTAATAATATCATTCTCATGTAAATATAAAAAGCTTTAGCTTGTGCGTAATTTATAGGAATAATCATAGAATCATACTTATTCCTGTTATAATTATCATAATCATTTATATTAATACAGTGATAAATTATATATAGTACGAGACACAGTTCAATTATTGAGGATTATCATGAAAATTCGCGAATTAATACAGGAATTCATTCCGTGTGAAATATGCGGGAATAGTGATATTAAAAATTTCTATTTCCATGTTTTAGTGGATAAAGGTTCCCAGCCATATGTGAAATGTTGTGAATGCGAAGAAGAATACTACTCTGAAAGCGCAAGAAATGTACTTATAAGGGTAGAGGAATCAAAAAGAGCAAAAATTGCATCAAAAATAACATTCAAACAAACATTAGAAGGAGGTTTCAGGAATCAAGAATCAATTCATCCGCTTGTTAAGATTTTGTCCCAGATGTAGTCTCATGCTCTTGTATGCCAAAAGTTGATTTCCAGAAAGGATTTACAATAGCTTTATATTAATTCCAAATAATATAATCCCACCATGAGGGAATCAAAAGTATCGAGAAAAACAAATGAGACAGATATAGAACTAAAGATCAATCTGGATGGATCGGGAAATACCGACATCAACACAGGTATTGCATTCTTTGATCACATGCTTAACTCATTTTCAAAACACGGCTCTTTTGATCTCATAATAAAAGCACGTGGTGACCTCACAGTTGATGATCATCACACTATTGAAGATGTGGGTATTACGCTTGGAAGCGCCATAGCAAAAGCCCTGGGAGATAAATTGGGTATTGAGCGATTTGCAGATGCGCGCGTTCCTATGGATGAGGCTTTAGGAACAGCGGCAGTCGATATCAGCGGACGGAGCTTCCTCGTGTTCAATGGGAAATTCCGCGATGCGAAAATCGGAGGATTTAGCTCCCAGAATATCCACCATTTTTTCGAATCATTAACAAGTAATGCCGGGATCAATGTACACCTTGATTTTATCGGAGAGAATGACCATCACAAAGCTGAAGCGCTTTTTAAGGCATTCGGGATTGCTTTAAAAAGAGCCGTAAAAATAACCGGATCGGGCATCCCAAGCACAAAAGGTGTTCTGTGAACTGCTAATATCGTTATAACTCCTAATGGTGTCTATTTTAAAACATCCACAAGCGCAACCCTTTCCAGAACAAGTTCAGGTATCCTTTCAACACCAACAACTTGGATCTCTTCATCAGTAATATTGAAAATTTCCACTAAAGCCCCGTTCTTTGATCCTTCATATTGCAGGACATGTTTTCGCGTTATCTCTTCAAATAGAGATAGATCAACATCATCACCGATAGCTACAAGGGCGATATTGTTATTGCCATTATGCACACCTATGTTCATAGCACGGTTTATCTGGCGCGTGCCTGCTGCATAAAGCATTATTTCCTTTCCGAGGTCGTTTGCGATATTCCTGCCTGTTTTGAATGATTTCATTGCTTTCTCAATAGCGAACATAAGATGCTCTTTCCCTGCAAGTTTATCAGCATCAAGCGCCAGGATTACAGTGTCTTTTCCTTTACTTATTTCCTTAATTTTCGTAAGGAAAATTTCAATGTCCTTAATAAATATCGCGCCTTCCAGGATATGGATCATGGTGTTCTCCTGAATAGCTTATCAAGTTCCTGCCTGTTAAAAGATACCATCGTCGGCCTTCCATGCGGGCAGGTATAAGGATTCCGGGTCATGAAAAGCTGCTTTATGAGATTCTCCATCTGGGAAGAAGAACAATCAGCTCCGGCTTTGATCGCGCTTCTGCATGCGATGCTTTTAGTTACTCGCTCAAAAATCCCTGTTTCTTCTTTTATTTTTCCTTCGGAAAGAATATCGGAAATTATATCATGCACCATCCGGGGGTCTTCAAGCCTTCCCAGGACGATGGGGACTGCCGTTACTGCAAATGAATCGGGTCCGAACTCGGATATCCTGAATCCGAACTCTTCAAGATAGGGAATAGTATCTTTCATCAAGATTTTCTCCCTGGGATCAAGTTCAATATTAATTGGAACGATAAGCTCCTGGGAATCATCCCGTTTTGATTCGCGGACAAGTTCAAAAAATATACGCTCATGTGCTGCATGCTGGTCTATTATCATCAAACCGTTCTTTGTCTGGGCAATGATGTATATGCTATCCACCTGCCCCAGTACTTTCACATCAGGCATCTCAATAGTCTGTATATTCTCCATTTCCATGCCCGCTCTTTCTGATCGCCTCAATCTTCTTTCCGTGTCTTTTGCCGACGGTCTAAAATCGGTGACAGTCTCCTTTACATGGAAAGATCCAGCCGCGGGGGTTTCGTAAAGTAGTGACTGCTGCATTGGTATCTTTATATCAGGAATAAGGTCCTTGTGCATAAGTGCGTTCTTCACAGCCTGCGTAACCATATCGGAAATCTCCCTCTCATGGCCCAGGCGCACCTGGTTCTTAGTGGGGTGAACATTCACATCCACTTCATGTGGATCAACATATATCTTTAATACCGCTATGGGAAAACGTCCTCTTGGAACAAGGGTACCGTAACCATCCCTTAGAGCAAAACCGATCGCTCTTGAATTGATGTTCCGGTCGTTTATGTAGAATGACTGGAAATCAAGACTTGCGCGCATCAATGATGGTCTTGAGATGAAACCCGTTATTCTCACGATAGCGGATTCAAGATCCACCTGAAGCATTGCCTTTGCAATTTCCCGGCCATATATGTGAATGATGGTATCATGAAGTTCGGCGGCGGGTGAGCGCAGCAACTCTTTTCCATTGTTGAAAAGAGAAAAAGAAATGTGATTATGCCCAAGCGCTATTCTTGAAACTATATCGATGATATGGGTAAGTTCAACTGTATCGGATTTCAGATATTTTTTCCTGACAGGTGTATTGTAGAAGAGATCATTTACTACAATTGTCGTCCCATCTGAGGCTCCAATTTCTGCAATACTTACCAGTTTCCCGCCCTGGATGATCACTTTTGTACCTGATAATTCATCTTTTGTTTTCGTGATGATTTCAACATTAGCAATGGCAGAAATCGAAGAGAGAGCCTCACCCCTGAATCCCATTGTTCTCACATTTTCTATATCTTCGATTTTTCTGATCTTGCTTGTGGCGTGTTTAATGTAAGACAGCGCTGCATCATCCTTGCTCATCCCGCAGCCGTTGTCTGTGATGCGGATCGAACCTTTTCCGCTTTTTGTAATCTCGATCCTGATCGTGTCTGCGCCGGCATCGATTGAGTTTTCGACTAGCTCCTTAACAACAGAAGCGGGGCGTTCGATCACTTCACCTGCTGCTATTTTATTTATCGATGCTTCGTCTAAGACCAGGATCTTTCCCATATTATCAACTTTATTTTACCACTTTTTTTATGTTTTGTTCTCTTTCAAAGCTTTTCTTTTATTATATTATATTGGTTAACTAAAATCGTACTCAGGATTATACATATTGACAAAGAATAGAACAATGTATCAGTCCCGAGGTCTGTAAATCCTTTTTCATATACATACCTCAACCCCCCGATAATTGCCGTGATCATGAAAACAAGACAGGCTGAGGCAACCGCACCCCCAAGGAGGAACCAGGGATATAATGCCCCTCTTTTTTCATAAAAAACAGAAGCAAGGACGAACAGGATCGCGAAAATGAAAAGGAGAATGTAAGGTTTGACCGGAAATGGATTGATCTTAATAATATAATTTATCCCATAAACCACAGTTATCATCATAAGAATCGCGATCCCCACAACTTTTGAAAGCACATTGGTAAAATCCATTGGGACGAATTTAACTTTAATTTTTCCTATGATAAAATATAAAATAAGGCTCAGTATCATGGAGATAGAGAATGCATATGCAAGAGTTTCGATACCAATGCCTGACAAACCCTTTTCCCAGATATATTTTATTCCACCCACGCATGCTATTATAAGGAAAGTCAAACACGCAGATGCTATTGCTCCGCCGATAAGCTCTCTTTGAAAAAAAGCTTTTTTCTCCCGTTCAAAATATACCGTGAAAATGACGAACCCTATAGAGAATATGAATAAGAAATAATATGGCTCACAGGGAAAAACGATATGACCGGTCTGGAAAATATAAGTGAGCCCATAGGCAACAGAGATCATGATAAATGCAATTCCGGCTACAATTGCCAATATCCTGGTAAAGTCATTTGATTTGAATTTGATAGTATCCCTCTGAAAACAAAATATAGTTATGGGTATTTAAACAATTTGATGTCCTGTCAATTCAAATAGCAATAATTTAATAATACAAGATAGTTATTGTGCTGTGTTAAGAGTGTAGAATTATTAATTTAATACACATTCGGAGATAATTAAGAATGAAACTTCCTGTAGTTCACCTACCAGACATACAGGCGAACCAGCCTGATATTCCTATTACATTGACACGCGTTGGGGTAACGGATGTCAAGAAACTTGTAGAAGTAGCACGAAAGGATAAACGGCCTATAGTGCTTGTATCTACGTTTGATATCTTTGTGGACCTTCCTTCTGACAGGAAAGGCGCGAATTTATCGAGGAATTTTGAGGCTATAGACGAAGTGCTGGAAGAAATGATCGCATCGCCTGTTTATGAAATAGAGGACTTATGCAGCGAAGTCGCAAAAAGGCTCATCGACAGGCATGAATATGCCTTGATCGCTGAAGTAAGGATGAAAAGTGAATATGTCCTTAAAAGGGAAACACCAGCGACAAAATTGAATTGCCAGGAAGTAGTGAATATTTTTGCCGAGGCAAAAGCTATACGTGGTAAAACACTCACTATAAGAAAACTTGTAGGCGCTGAAGTCCTGGGTATCACTGCATGTCCTTGCGCACAGGAAATAATGGTTGATAAGGCACGAAAGGAATTAAAGACTCTTGGCGTGGAATCCGATGTCATTAAGAAATTCTTGAACAGGGTGCCCATGCCCACGCATAACCAGAGAGGGCGCGGTATAATTTCAATAGAAGTTCATGACACTCATTTTGTTTCACTTGAAAAGATCATCAATATAATCGAGAATTCTATGAGTTCGCAGATGTTTGAATTATTAAAGCGGACAGATGAAGCTATGATCGTAGAAAGGGCTCATAAGAATCCCAAATTCGTGGAAGATTGCGTGCGGGCAATGGCCCAGAAAATAGTCAAGCAATTCACTGAACTTCCGGATGATTCTGTTATTGTGATAAAACAGATAAATGAGGAGAGTATCCACAGGCATAATGCATTCGCAGAAAGGAAGTCAACGCTGGGGGAATTGAGGCAGGAGATCAATAATATTGGGTAATTTAAGCGTAAATATGATTATCATATTTGAGAATGTCAAATAATTATATAACCTGATAGTGACAGATATATTTGATGGATATAAAAATGGAGTCTTTCTTCATTCAAATTAGTGAATATTGCATAGTGATGACTTACTGCAGTGTTTTCTTTGTTAAAAGAAATAGGAGAACATCATGAGAGATAGAATGTTGATAGTAATTTTAGCAATTTTCTTATTGACAACAATGGGCCATGTGGCTTTGGCATCAGATACTACCTATAATGAAACATATTGTAGAAATTGTCATGGTAATACAGTAGATCGGCATCATCTTATGTTTGTAAATGGAACATATCAATGTATAGATTGTCATGCAATAAAATATGACAACCAAAATCAGACATATTATGAAGTAATCAGGAATTGCCTGATATGCCATCCAAACCAAAACCATATTGATTGCATCACATGCCATTCTCCTGCTGATGTTAACATTTCTTTGTTCGCACGTCATGCAAATATCAATACCAGTGACGGCGTGGGTAATGTCACGAATAATGATTGCTGGACATGCCACTACCAGAAGGATATGAATAGAAACAATATTTATCTATGCGATAGTTGCCATACCAACAGCAGCGGTATAGTGAATGTAACAGACCCTTCTCTCATCCAGAGCGATTTTTCGCATGGTATGACAACATGCAAAGGCTGCCATGCCCCAATTACCTATCACTCCAAGGGCACTGTGGGTCCTCTGGGAGTTGTAGAGAACATATTAAGAAAAATGCAAATTCCTTAAGAAAGTGCATTCATCATTCAAATATCGAAGCCCACTGGAAATATGGAACTTCTCAGGAGTTTCATTAGGTATTACTCCAGGAGGTCTGTGGACATGAAGGTTAAGTAAACTATATATTTAAGCAATGCATTTATATAATTTACATAATCATTATGAGGGATACTTTTGGCAAACAAGAAAAAAATTACAATCGAAAAAGCGGGTGCAACCCCTGTAAAAGAAAATAAGACATTATTTATAGGAATTGACCTTGGAACGAACCATACTGCAATATCAACGAGTGAAGGAAAGAAAAAGAGCATTCTCAGCGTTATGGGGATCCCAAGAGATGCAGTAGCATCAAAATTCCTGAAGAAAGAGCGCCTGTATGGTGATGAAGCATTAAAACACAGGGTTGCACTTAACATGTTCAAACCTATCGAGTCCGGGTTATTAAAGAACCAGAGAGAGAACCTTGAGGCTGCAAAAGGCCTGCTTGGGCATGTAATAGGGCTTGTGGATGCTAACCGCGATGTAAAAAAGTATGCAATTATAGGAGTTCCATCCCAGGCTAGCGTACTTAATAAAAAGATCATTACAGAAATGGCAAAAGGTTTCTTTGATGGAGTAATGGTTGCAAGCGAACCTTTTTGTGTCGCATATAACCTGGGAGAGCTGGAACATACCCTGGTTATAGACATAGGGGCAGGGACCACGGATATATGCAGGGTACATGGCACACTTCCGGAACCAGATGACCAGATAAGCAGCAACAAAGCAGGTGATTATATTGATGCTGAATTAGTAAAGCTGATCTCCGAGGAATATACCAATGTTAGAGTAACAAATGAGGTGGCAAAAAAATGGAAGGAACAGAGTTCATTCGTGGGTGAGCCTGAAGAAGAAATTGTTGTTGATGTACCTGTTGATTCTTCTATACTTAAATTATCAATTACAAAAGAGATTAGAATGGCGTGTGAATCCATTATTCCGGATATAATGTCAGGTATATCCAAAATGATATCCACATATGATCCTGACTTCCAGGAAGAGCTGCGCAATAATATCTGGCTGGCAGGCGGAGGCAGCCTGATCAGGAACATTGATGTTGTTCTGGGAAAGGAACTTGAATTAATAGAAGGTGGAAAGATCTTCAAAGATACAGACCCGGTTTTTAGCGGCGCTAATGGTGCCCTTAAACTGGCACAGGATATGCCGCCTGAATTCTGGCAAACTGCATAAATGCTAGAACAACTTACTGACACAACGATTGAAACCCAGAGAAAGTGGCTTAAATTCCTCCTTGAGAGGGTAGGCCATAATAATCTCCCCAGGCTTCTAAATTACTATCAGGGCATAGGCTGGATCAGTGGATCAGCCGCTGAAAAACTGCTCCATATCGCAAGTCTGGAAAAGCGCTACAAAGGGGCTTCATGGACTCTTTCTGCCGAAGAGCAGCGAATATCAAGGCTTTTTATTGAAAAGCTAAAAGGGCAGGATATAGAGGATTCTTTCCTGAATGTTCCTTTTTCCGGAAAAGCGAGACCTGATATTGAAAAAAAAATCCGGATCATGCCGGCTGAACATATTCATCCGGTTGAAAAAAAGAAGATGGAGATCAGTATACACCGCCGCGAAGTCACTATCAATAACCTTGAGAAGGAACTGGAAGAAAAGTATTCCGAAATCGGTGAACTCAATGAAAGGATAAGGGAGCTTGAAAAAGCTCTTCTTGAAAGCCGGGAAGAACTGATGAAAAAAAAGATATTTATGGAAATAATGGATCAAAACATCAGGTTGAAAAAAGCAGTTCGAGGCGGCAAGAGCCCTAAGAGGTCAGAAGAGTTGGGTTCATCAAAATAACCAGGTGCCAGGATTGATCCGGATTTTTATTCATCTTTTTTAAATAATACTGATTTAAAATGTGGTCCTTTCCAATAAACTATTTTCTCAACATTTATCTGTATGATCACATCGTTCTCGCCAAGGGGCTTATTTTCTATTACTTTCTGGTATTTGCTTTTAAATTCCTGATATATATCATAGTATAATTGCAGCGTTTCTTCAGACAGGAAATAAATTGGAGCTTTATCTGTAATTGTTGCAGTGCCCTGGGCCATAACACCTTCATTATTGAAAGGATTTACAGGATCTCGAATATCAATGGTAATACTGATATTGGGATTTTCAGCCAGGTTCTTGACCTTTTTTGATCGATCATTTGTTATGAAGAAAAGTTTCTGGGAATTTTCATCGTATATGAAAAAAACCGGAGTCAGATGCGGCTGGTCATTTTTATCGCTTGTGCATACATAACCGAAATAATTACCATACAGGATATTTCGTATTTCCTCAGGGATACGCATATTTACACCGGCACGCTTATTTGTTTTGCGCCTCTCCAATAAATTATTTTAACTGGTTTTACTTCAACCAGTATCCTTGCAATAATAGGGGTTAGTTGCCATGCTTTTGGCAATTCTGAAGTTGAATATTTCTTCGTATATTCAGGGTATTTTTTCATAAATAGAGAAAGAGCCGCAAGCATATGGATAAAATGCATTGGAATATCCATTATACCGTAGATCTTGACTTCTCCGGTAAACAGGACTGCCTTGTTTTGATATATATTGCTCATATCCCTTTTATCTATCAGGAAAGCGACCTTGTTGTTTTCCTTCATGATCTTTAATTTTTTTGCTTCTTTTGAAGTATTGAACAGGATATTCTGCCCATCAAAAACATAAACAACCGGAGTTACATGGGTTTTCCCCTTCAATGAGGTTCCTATATATGCAAAACTTGATTCATTTACGAGATTATAAATATCAGGCGGAAGCCAGGGTACTTTTGAGATTATATATGCTGAGAAAAGGGAGGTCAAGGTTACAAAAATCATGAAAACCAGTGTGATCATGACCAAAAAACCATCTGTCTTGAAAAGGGGCAATAAAAGAAGGGAAATGAGTCCGAAAAAGACATTATTAATATCCAGCTTTCGCAGGTAATGAAGTTCAGTATATGGCGTATGTTCAAGCTCGCTTCTTTTTTCTGCAAGTTTTTTTAGTCTGATAGATCTCCATAGTGCAAGGACTGATGTCCATAATCCAAGCCCCATCCTGTAGCAAATATCCCATATCAGGAGACTTACGAACAATAATAATATCGGGTGATGATCTTTACCAAGCCACATATCCAGTAAATCTGTGCCGAAATAATAAAGATAAAACATAAAAGGGATGAAAATAACCAGCCCTGGTACGGCCTCATAATGATTAACATGGAAAAGTATCCCTTTATACCGTTCAAGTAATTCGTTTTCATCCTTACTTAATGGGGCCCTGAATTTACGAAGTGTTGGCGCAAGTTGCAGTATCAGAAGACTCCATGATACTGCGACCAAGATGGCAAGTGAACCATATAGAAGGGAAATTTGTCCGAGCTCAAAGATAAAACCAAGGATAATGCCGATAACAAGAAGCAATAGAAATTGGAGGAGGATGCTGTATTTATAAGACAGTAAAGAAAAAGGAGGTATCCTTCCAACGATCTCTTCATATATCCACTTCTTTTCCTTCATGGGCTCATTATCCATTCATTGTTCTGATGGGGGGCATCAATAATAAACCCATATTATAATCGCAATCAGGGAACAAATCGATAATATTATTTATAACTAATGCCATTTATGCTTTGGTGAGGTATAATGAACTTTAAAATTATTCCAATATTAATTATGGTATTGTCTTTGATTTTCCTGGGATGCGTTGAAGAAAAACCCGGTGTAACTCCGGTCCCGACGCCCACAGCAACGCCGACCGCTACACCGACTCCAGAGCTAACGGTAGTTCCGACAACTGTGCAGCCAACTCCAACCCCTGCAATTGTGAGAACACAAGCATTATATACTTCAGATGTTGATGAACTTTATGGGTTCCGCAAGGTAACTGTAAGAAATGGTTCATCAAATTATACTAATCGTACACTTACAATAAATGCAGGTGATACAATCAAATGGATAAGTGTAACTGATGCGAATTATCCTTTAACGATCGTAAGTAAAGAGGGCTTATGGAATAATTCCAGTTCCAGAATGAAGTATTCTTTGAGCTGGTTCAATTATACATTTAATGAGCCTGGAAATTACGAGGTTTATATAGAGGAATTCCCAAAAATTGCTCACCAGAAGATCATCGTGAATCCCTGAACCGGGAATTAAAAAATATTTTTAATGAATTAATCATTATGAATCATGAAGATTAAATCGTAAACTTTAAATGTAAAATATAGGAAATGTATTTCCTATCAAAATCATTTTAGTATTGAATTAATGTGACTAGAATAGAATTACTGCTCTGCAGTAAACAGCTACACACATAGTTAGGAGGCGGTCTTATACACAAAGAAGAGTTGATCCAGCTACATACACTGATGGTGCAAATGAAGAAGTTTTTTGAGGAAAATGGCCAGGGAGAATTTGCCCAATACCAGTCCCTTCAGATAAGCCCCATACACGTGCATCGAAGCAAAGCCGAACACAAACATGCGATCTTCATCCTCGGTAAGGAGATAGCATCTGTAATGACACTTGACGAATTCTCAGGGCCTGGAAGAACCCAGGTGAGAATGCAGGAGCTTGCAAGCCGCACTGTGGATGAAATGATGCATTAAAAAAACCAAAAAAACGTCTCTTTTTTTTCTAGCTTTCGAAACATTTCGAAGCATATATTAGGTACTACAATAAAAATAGCGGATTGTTTGATGACCCATAATGGATATTTCAGGGTTCATCATATGAGGGATATTTTATGGAACTCAATGGAGTAGAGATAGAAGATACATTCGCGGAAGCATTTCCGATAAAGATAGCCAGAGTATTGATCACAGGTGCAACAAAGCGATGGGCAATGGTTGCGGCACAGGAAGCAACAGGCTTTGGAACCTCTGTAATAATGTGCCCTGCCGAAGCCGGCATTGAAAAGATTGTCGATGGCAGCGAGACACCGGACGGCAGGCCTGGTGTATATATTTATATATGCACATTTGGATATAAGATCCTTGAAGAGCAGTTATTAAAACGTCTTGGCCAGTGCGTGCTGACTGCCCCAACTGCCGCAATGTGGAATGGGCTTCCAGATGCCGAAAAGCAATTTGATACGGGATTTAAGTTAAAGTTCTTTGGCGATGGATTTGAATCCGAAATTAACATTGGCGGAAGAAAAGCCTATAAGATCCCCATGATGCAGGGGGACTTCATTACTGAGCACGGGATCGGAGCGCAGGAAGGTATTGCTGGCGGCAATTTCTTTATTATGGCAGATACCCAGATGACAGCTCTTGCGGCTGCGGAAAATGCGGTTGATTCCATAATGTTGCAGACGGGTACGATCACTCCTTTCCCTGGCGGCGTTGTGGCAAGCGGATCAAAGGTTGGATTTACAAATTATAAATTCATGAAGGCAACGACCAATGAAAAATTCAGCCCTTCAATAAAAGCAAAGATACCAGATACAAATGTCCCTGCTGATGTAAATGCAATATATGAGATAGTCATCAATGGCCTTGATGCAGAATCAATAAGCAGGTCTATGAAAGCCGGCATAGCAGCAGCTGTAAGAGTTCCTGGTGTCAGGAAGATAAGCGCAGGGAACTATGGCGGTACGCTGGGTCCGCATAAATTCTATCTTAAAGATCTCATTTAAACAAGGGGTAAATTCCCCTTTATTTTTTTACCAATTTCTTATACTATTTGGAAATCTATTCTAATAAGAAGCTCCATTCAATCATTGGTGAGCCACATGAAAGACGTTATTGAAACAATAAAAACGCGACGATGTGTCCGTGATTACAAAAAAGACCAGATCCCTGATGAAGATATCAAATTCCTTATCGATTGCGCCGGGTATACTCCTTCAGGTATGAATATGCAGCCATGGGGTTTTTTGGTGATAAAAAATAAAGATGTTTTGCGGCGCCTTTCGGAATTTGGAAAAAAATCCATGATCCCGCTGCTGGAAGATTTTAAAAATAGTTCACAGGCAGCTGCTGATTTTCTTGGATTTCTTAAAACAGAAGGCTCAGATATGTTTTATAACGCACCTGTGCTGGTGATCATACTTGGGAATAATAAAGCGCCCACTGCAGCTTATGATTGCGCGATGGCCGCCCAGACAATGATGCTTGCCGCCCATTCGATAGGGATAGGAAGCTGCTGGATAGGAGGCGTGCAACGCGCCCTGATGGATGAACAAGTCATGAAAGAACTTGGCGCGCCTGAAGGTTATATAATTGTTGCGCCATTGATATTCGGGTATCCGAAAGGCAGCACCCAGATGCCTGAAAGGAGAGAGCCTGAAGTGGTGTGGGTGAGATAAACTCAATTACCATCTTAAAGTCTTCTGCCACGCATCCTTAAGCACATCGATCCCCTCACTGAGCACCACCTTCTCCCCATCCATCACAGTAAAATTTAACTGCGCAGTGACAGCGCCAACATCAGCGAACACATTCTCTTTCATGAGCGCCTCGAATCTCTTTACATTTTCAGGCGCTACAGTCACCACAAAGCGACTCTGGGATTCAGAGAATAATATCGTATCAGCGCGTCTGATGTTCTCAACAGGGACCTTTGTCAGTTCGATGGTCATTCCAAGTTCGCCAGAAAATGCGCTTTCAGCAAGGGCAACACCCAGTCCGCCGTCAGAACAGTCATGGCAGGAGGCGACAACTCCCTCATTGATCGCTTTTTCAAGAGCCATATACAATTTTCTTGCTGAAGCGGCATTCACTCTGGGCACATCGTTTCCGATAAATCCCAGAGATGCAAAATATTCCGAAGCTCCAAGTTCATCTCTGGTCATACCCAGAACGTAAACCCTGTCATCAGATCTCTTAACATCCATTGTAACTGCTTTTCGTACATCTTCAATTTTACCAATTGTCGAAAAAAGAACGGTGGGAGGAATGGATATCTTCCTGCCCCCTATCTGGTAATCGTTCTTCATGCTGTCCTTTCCTGAAATGCAGGGAACTCCATATGCTCTCGTGTAATCATATAACGCCATGTTCGCCCTCACAAGCTGGGCGAGCTTATATTCACCATCCGGTGTTTTTTCTGATTTTTCAGGATCGCACCAGCAGAAATTATCAAGACCTGCAAGATGATCGAATGAACCGCCAACTGCAATGTGGTTCCTTATGGCTTCATCAATGGCGCAGGCTGTCATGTGATAAGTATCAATATCACCGTATCTCGGACAGATGCCATTTGCAACAACCACTCCTTCCATGCTGTCAAGCAGGGGGCGGATAACCGCAGCATCACTGGGGCCAACTCCTGTCAATGGTTTGATGACAGAGCCCGCCTGGACTTCATGGTCGTACTGCCTGACGACATATTCTTTTGAACAGATATTAAGACGCGAAAGAAGGATTTTAAGAACAGCGGTCAAATCTACAACACCGAGCACAGGCTCTTCAAACTTTCGTTGTATCCATCGCGCATTCAGTTTCAGGGTTGGAAGACCATTATGCAGGAAATCCATATCCAGATAAGCCACACTCTTTTCCCCGTATTTTGCATGGAATTTGCCGGAATCTGTAAAGGTTCCGATAACAGTGGCTCCAACATCTCTTGTTCTTGCAAGAGCCAGGAATTCATCGATTTTTTCGGGAATAACAGCAAGCGTCATTCTCTCCTGTGACTCAGAAACAAGGATTTCCCAGGGGTCAAGTCCCGGATATTTCAGGGGGCATTTATCAAGTTCGATCAGGCACCCTCCTGAAAGCTGCGCCATCTCTCCCACCGAAGAAGAAAGACCGCCTGCGCCGTTATCTGTTATGGACCTATATAATCCCTTATCGCGCGCTTCAAGCAGGAGATCAAGCATCTTCTTCTGGGTTATGGGATCCCCTATCTGTACGGCGGTAACGGGTGAATCCTCATCAAGTTGCAGGGATGAGAATGTGGCTCCATGAATGCCGTCTTTCCCGATGCGCCCCCCGGTCATTACAATAAGGTCACCACTATGGATCTCCTTTATATGGGAGGGTTTTCCATTGATCATGGAAGGCATTATCCCGCCAGTTCCACAATAAACAAGAGGTTTTCCAAGATACCTCTCATCAAAAACAATGCATCCATTCACAGTGGGAATGCCAGATTTATTCCCGCCATGTTCAACGCCGCGCCTTACACCTTCAAATATCCTTTTTGGGTGAAGAAGCCGGGCAGGGAGCTCTTTATCATAAAAAGGGGATGCAAAACAGAATACATCTGTATTAAATATCAATCGGGCGCCTAACCCTGTGCCCATAGGATCGCGGTTCACTCCAACAATACCGGTTATTGCGCCGCCATATGGATCAAGAGCCGAAGGCGTGTTGTGCGTTTCAACCTTCATGACAAGATTGTAGTCTTCGTTAAATTTTATCACGCCCGCATTATCGGTAAAAACAGAAACAAGCCATGGTTTATTAATTTCTTTTGTGGCGCGCTTTATGAAAGTATTAAAAAGTGAGTTTATTGCCATGCTTGATTTATCGTCCGAATAAATTATCTGGCTATTGAATATTTTATGTTTGCAGTGCTCAGACCATGTCTGGGCAAGCACTTCTATTTCCACATCCGTGGGCAATGCCAGACCAAATTTTTCTCTTTCATTTCTCACATCATCCATATCAAAATATTTTTGGATGACTTTCATTTCCCCATGATTCAAAGCAAGAAGTCTTCGCGAGCTCAATTCCTTTAATTTTTTATCACTTATATTCAGGTCTATGTCCAGTACCGTTGGTTCATGTTTTCCTTTTACGACAGGAAGAGGCAGATGTACACCTTTTTCTTTATCCCAATCTTTACTGTTAATTATTACCCATCGTTCAATAAGTGTGTTTGCAAGTAGCCCTCCCACGATCTTTTCAGCATCTTCTTTTGTAATATTGCCTTTTATCAGGTATTGTCTTGAAAAATATACTCCTTTTATTGTGGTTTTCAGGATATCTTCAGATGCTTTTTTCGCGGTAGCTCCAACATTATCGGTCACACCAGGCTTAAAGCCCACTTCCACAAGCCAGGAAAAATCCTCAGCAAGCGGTTTATGGGAAAATTCCTGAATCACAGGGTCTGCAAACAGTTCTTCACCGAGAACCTTTAACTGTTCTATGGAAATATCTGCATCGATAGTATATACCTCAAGTGTTCTGACATTCTCAACATTTATATGCAGGTCTTCAACTATCCTTTTCTTCGTGCTGTCTCCTGAGGCATCTTTTATCCCTTTTTTAAAACCGACTTCAATTCTGCTGGCCATTATTCATTCCTTTTGTTGATATTCGCAGCCTGCGCCCTGTCCTATTCCCTCATCCACACGAACATGGATTTTCGTGATATTATCTGCTCCACTGGCTTTAAGGCCTTTTGCCAAATTGGAGGTGAAATATTTGCACAGGTCTTCGGCGCTTACGGAATTTGTGGGAAGGAACATGATATCTTCAAGAGGAAGAACATATCTTTTATGACTTTCAATGATCTCGATCGATACGCTGTCACTTTTCTGTATCAATAGGCGCGGGTCTTTTTCTGCTATCAGGACCCTGTGATCAAGGCTGTCGCATATCCTGTTAACAATTCCTTTTACGGTCTCAAAATCAATAATGAACTCACCCTTCTGCTCACCCTCGATCCTGACGCTGACCGCATATGTATGACCGTGAAGGCATCCGCATTTAGGGTGATTGGGGATGAAATGGCATGCTGAAAATCTCAGTTTTGCCATCCAGCCATCTATTTCAATGAACATGAGGTTGCTTAATTACTCATGTTAGTATAACCTTTTTGTCACTTCTTAATTTATGCGGACAAAAATAATTTTGAACAACCTGGCATTTGATTTATATTCCAATATGTCATCATTTGAGATATGGAAAGCCCTGATTCGCTATTCAGCGGGACAAGTGAAACGGTCTGCATACAGTGTCGCGGTTCAAAATTATTATGCGGCAAACAGAGGTGCCCGGTCCTTGTCAAATTCTATTCCAACGTAAAGGTCAAACCGCTGACAGACAGCCTGAATATTGATGGTTCTTCCCCGCCAGGCGTGTTTATTGGAAGGATCGGCTACCCGTATGTTTCAGTTGGGCCCCTTATTCCCCCAACACACGGCGATACCACCCTTCTTGACACCCCTGAGATGTGGATCGGGAAAAGTATCGATGAGATCGTGGATTTTCGATCCCAGCTTGTGCGGGGAAAACATCTTGTTCATATAAGAGACCTGGATAGCAGCCGCATAGTAGAAGCCACCCGTGAAATGGCTCTTTGTGCATCCCCTATTGATGTAGAGGCGCAATTTTTGAAAAAACCACATGCAAGGCTTGTACTTGATGATGAGGTGCAGCCTTTTGGCCCCACAGCGCCTCTAAAAAAGATCGATGTCGGGAACAAAAAATTCGACCAGCGGATGGAGAAAGCATATAATGATACTGACCTCAAGGCAAAGGAAGCTGTGCTTGAACTTTATAAAAAAGATACTATCATATCAAGCATCCAGAAGGCATTTTCTGTAGGTGCATTCGGGGAAGGAAAAGCGAGGCGTTTTGTTCCGACAAGGTGGAGCATCACCGCTGTTGACAGCATGATCGGCGCAAATCTTATGGAGAAAATGAAGGATTTTCCCCTTATCAACGAATATCTTGTTTTTGAATCATGGCAGCTTGATAACAGGTTCGTGGTATTGATGATGCCCCGCGCCTGGAGTTATGAGTTGATCGAAGCATGGTATCCAAATACAGTATGGAACCCGTTCGGAAAAGATGTGGCGATAATGTCCTCCTCAGAGAGTTATGAAGGAAGAACTACTTATGCTGAAATCGGGGGCTGCTATTATGCCGCACGGCTTGCAGTGAATGAATATCTTGTCAAGGAAAGACGGCAGGCGCGTGTTGTGATCTTAAGGGAAGCACATCCCGGTTATATCATGCCTGTCGGGGTGTGGAATGTCAGGGAGAACGTTAGAGCAGCGCTCAAGGCGACGCCTAAAAAATTCTCATCCCTTGATGAAGCATTCCAATACATCTCTACAAGGCTTGTCATCCCGAAAGCGCGGTGGATCAAAGAGAGCACGATTCTGAAAAATACATTATACCAGAGAGGACTGGAGGATTTCTTCAAGTGAACTACCTCTTGCTCTCAGAAGGGGCTTCCCACGTCATAGCTTCTCTATTGAGATTGCTTAGTTGGGCTTGAATTCCGGCAATACCTGCCGTACTACTTCTATTCTTGATTAATATCGCAGATACCTGGTCTCTGTCCATGACAAGACCACAGGAGGGACATCTGTGTATCCTTACTGAATGATTGTTTAAGTCGGTTAAGCTCTGCTTGCCGCTTTCGTTGTGCAAGAGCATCATTATAGAGGTGTATGCATGTTGTGAGAGTTCTCTCAAGAGCTGTTTCTTGTTTGGGTATATCCGAAATTGAAATGATTTTCTCATGGTATCTGAACAAACTATATATGGTTTTGATACTATATATCACTATGCCTATCCCTTAAAATGGTATCTTAACAATTCCTTTTTGGGATAGGTATTACAATTGCAAAGGCTCTGATTCACCCCTCCCTCTCAGGAGGGGTATTCTCCACCCTTTGAACCACGGAGATAAATTACCATTCATGATAGAGATAGAAGTGAAAGCACCTGTTGAAGATCCAAAACAAATGGAAAGATCAATAATTGAGTTGGGAGCTACCCCTATCGGGATAGAAGCGCAGGCAGATACATATTATAATGCGCCGTACCGTGATTTCGGGAAAACGGATGAGGCTTTGAGGATAAGAGTGCAGGATGGGAAATCCACTTTAACTTATAAGGGGCCTAAAATGGATAAGGTTTCTAAAACAAGAAAAGAGGTTCAAACGCAAATACAGGATTTAGATAACATGGGAAATATACTTTCATCTCTTGGTTTTTTTCCTGTTGCCACCGTATCAAAGAAAAGAAAAAATTTCAGGATCGGGGATTTTTATATTTCCCTGGATGAAGTGCGAAACCTTGGAAATTTTATAGAAGTCGAGATCACTGTAAAAGATCCAAGGAATTACCAGGAAAAAGTTGAAAGCATTTTTAAATTTATCGCAAAATTGGGGATCAATAGAGAATCAACTATTCGCAAATCATATCTGGAAATGATCATTGATGAAAATAGAAACAATATTTGTTCGTCATTAGTAGAATAGATTTATATATCGAATCCTCTTTTTTAAGCGGTAATGAGTGTGTTCGGTTTACTTGATCCCCGGATCCGGGAAGCTCTGGCAAAGCAGGGATTTACTGCCCCGACCGAGCCTCAGGTACAAACGATCCCTTCTGTAATGGCAGGAGAACATGTCCTTCTGATAGCCCCCACAGGTTCAGGAAAAACCGAATCAGTTGTCCTTCCTGTTTTTCACAGGATAATACAAAATAAGCCTGGGGAAAGAACGGAAGAAAAACGCCGGATTTCTGTAATATATATCACGCCTCTGCGCGCTCTTAACAGGGACATGCTAACTCGTCTTGAATGGTGGGCAAAGGAACTGGGATTTAAGGTTGCTGTGAGGCACGGGGATACGACCACATATGAGAGACAGAAACAATCCTTAAAACCCCCGGATTTTCTCGTTACTACACCTGAAACACTTCAGATAATGCTTACCGGAAAGAGGCTCAGGAATAACCTCAAAACAGTTACGCATGTGATAATTGATGAGGTTCATGAGCTTGCCTCCTCAAAAAGAGGCGCTCAGCTTTCCATTGCTCTTGAGCGGCTTGTTGAAGTTGCAGGTGATTTCCAGAGGCTTGGGCTTTCGGCAACTGTGGGAAAACCTGACCAGATCGCCCATTTTCTTGCAGGAACAAATCGAACAGCCAGGATTGTTGAAGTTTCACTTTTAAAGCGGCTTGAGTTCAATGTCGTTTGCCCTAAACCCGCAAAGGAAGATCACGAGTCTTCCAGAAAACTGATGTGCACACCTGAAATGGCAACGCATCTGCGGATCATTTCAGGAATTGTGGAAAAACACAAATCCACTCTCATATTTGTTAATACCAGGGAATCCGCAGAAATGCTGGGGTCAAGATTCAAGATGTTAGGGCTTTCTATCGGTGTGCATCACGGTTCTTTATCAAAAGAGACGCGCATCGAGGCTGAGACCAATTTCAAAAATGGCAGTCTGAGGGGGCTTATCTGCACATCCTCCATGGAACTTGGTATCGATATCGGGGATGTTGACAATGTTATTCAATATATGTCGCCCCGGGAGGTTACGCGGCTGATCCAGAGGGTGGGAAGAGCGGGTCACTGGGTTGGGGAGAAGTCAAGCGGAACAATAATAACAACAGGCCCGGATGATGCCGCAGAATCTTCTGCCATTACGCGCAGGGCAAAATCTGGCGAGATAGAGATCATTGATATCCATGAGAACAGCACGGACACACTCGCAAACCAGATATGCGGGCTGGTGCTTGATTTCGGAGAGATTTCGGTTGAACGTATTTTTTCAATTGTGACAAGGGCATATCCTTTTCGAACGCTTAAGATCGAGCTTCTAAGGGCGGTAATAAAACAGTTAGATGACACCCGCCTGATCTGGTTTGAGAACGATATGGTCGGCAAGAAAATGAAGAGCTGGCAGTATTATTATGAAAATCTCTCCATGATCCCGGATGAAAGACGCTTTGAAATATTTGATATCGTGAGCGGCCGTACCGTAGGTGCGCTTGATGAGGCTTTCGTTGTTGATTTTGCAGAAGCTGGAGCCGTATTTATCACCAGGGGTGAAATGTGGCGCATCATTGAGGTGATCAGTGAAAAGAGCAGGATAAAAGTTGAACCTGTAAGCGATCCAGGCGCTGATGTCCCCAACTGGGTCGGTGAGGAGATACCTGTTCCTTATGCAGTTTCACAGGAAGTGGGAGCAATAAGAAGGCGGATGATGGAAAAAATCAAGAGTAAAGAAGCCGACAAGGAAATAATCGGGGATTACAGAAAAGATTATCCAACCGATCATGAGGCTGCAAATGAGATCCTGGTATTGGTGAAAAAGCAGGTCAAAAAAGGTCTCTCGGTGCCTTCTGATGACATCGTAGTATTAGAACAGGATGGAAAATCGATAATCATAAACCTGTGCGGTGGGCACAAAGTGAATGAAACTCTGGGCCGTGTCCTGACTTCGCTTCTTACCGCAAGGTTCGGGGCAAGTGTTGCAATGGAGATAGACCCATACAGGATCAAACTCGAACTTCCTAAATTGTTCAATACCGAAAAGATAAGGGAATTACTCCTTACAATAAATCCGGATCACATTTCGCCCATCATCGAGATGACGCTTAAGAATTCGATGCTCCTTAAATGGAAAATGGTCCATGTAGCCCGCAAATTTGGGGCTCTTAGCAGGGATGTGGATTACGAAAGAATAAGCATGAAAAAGCTGCTTGATGTTTTTGAGCGAACACCGATGTATGATGAAGCGGTGCGTGAAATATTCCATGATAAGCTTGATATTGCCCGTTCCATAGATGTCCTGAAAGGAATCCAGGGCGGCAGCTTGGCGCTGGTTATCCAGCCTGTAAGTCCGATAGGCGAGGCGGGCTTCATGGGGGGGCGTGAATTGATGGCGCCTGAGAGGGCTGACAGTTCCATAATCATGGCCTTAAAGAGCAGGATAATGGAAGACAAAGTCATACTTTTCTGCATTAACTGCAAGAAATGGCGCTCGACCAGGGTTGTAAAAAGTGTCCCTGTGCACCCCGAATGTCCATTGTGCGGCAGCAGGATGATAGCGGCTCTTAAGCCCTGGGAGGAAGAGGAAATAAAGATCGCGAAAAAGCAGGAGAAGGACAAATCCGAAGAGGAAAGAAAAAGAACGGCGCGCCTTTTTAAGAACGCAAACCTTGTTCTCTCACATGGAAAGACCGCGGCGATCGCGCTTGCGTCAAGGGGCATCGGGCCTGAGACCGCTTCGAGGGTTATCGGGAAGCTGAGGGAGGATGAGGAGGAGTTTTATCGGGATATTTTGATCGCGGAGAGGAATTATGCGAAGACGAAGAGGTTCTGGGAGTAGGAGGCTGTGAAGCATTTTATTAATAACCATGGCTCTACTTTTGAGACCGAAAGCTTTAATTGATGGAAAACTTACGATATAATAAGATATGTTAACTTTAAATTTTCATTTTGCGAGGACACGCTCTGAAATGCGAACGAGATGGTGAGACGATGCCGCTCTATCTATCCAGGTTCAGCTACACGCCGGAGACCTGGGCCAGGCTGATCGGCAACCCAGAGGACCGCCGAAAGGCCGCTCAGTCGTACATCGAGTCGGTCGGTGGGAAGCTCCACGGGTTCTGGTACGCCTTCGGCACACATGACGGCTACAACCTATGGGAGGCCCCCGACAACGTGTCCATGGCCGCGGTTGCGCTGGCAATTAGCGGCGGTGGTGCGCTTAGGTCGTTTGAAACGACAGTCCTCCTGACCGTCGACGAAACGATGGATGCCCTGCGCAAGGCCAAGCAAGTCCAATACCTGGCGCCTGGCGCGTAGCGGCTCGCGCGGTCCAAAAAAAAAATAAAAAGTAAAAATGGGCTCTGCCGATTTTCATTCATGTCTCTACCCAGAAGTTTACACTCTAAAACCGATATGTTTTCTTTGTGCACTAATTAGTTTCAACCAATAGTCCTATTTTTCTTCTTAACATTAGAATCCGTTAACAATTTTCACACAATACGAACCCATATTAATACTGTAATAATTATATAAATATTTTTTGATGAGCATCGACGATAAATTTCCGGACAGCCTCTTCAAAAAGAGCCTGTGATGAACTTCAAGTCTGATGCAATCCATGAATCCTAAGGCTCTTCTCCAACATGAAGAATGCGGATCTTGAATATACACCGGGAAGGGGAGAGGGGACCATAGTGAATAAATACTACAATTTTACCCCAAAAATGTAGTATTGTATTAAACCCTGCCGAGATCTTCCTGGGAGAGCACTACAGGCCTGCGATTTTTCAGGCCTGAAGAAGATATCGATCAGAATTCGAAGCAGGACAATTTACCAATTCGGCAGCAAAACGACTGAGTCGTTAGGCTCGAACTCCAACACAGTCTGAGAGGCCGTTGGAACCGAGATATTCTTATATTCCGTTATATTAAGGCCTTTGACTTGAGTTAAAGCCATCTGAATGATGCCCCCATGAGTAACGGTCACGACGTTTTCACCGCAATGCTGTTTGGCAAGATTAGTAATGCTATGCCATGAACGGTCTGACGCCATGTCTAAGGACTCCCCCTCGAAGTAGATACCCTCGACGTACGAAGGATCCAACAGGTTAGTTGTATTCGGAACGCCAGAAGGCATGGCGAAATAAGGGTTTGTAGACCATGATATCCGAATTTCTGAAGGAATTTGGCTTGCTTTAAATCCTGTGTATATGCCGACTCCAATTTCTCTGAGATTTCCACGCACTTTTACAGGGAGCTGATGCACATCCGCAATAGCTTGAGCCGTATCATGAGCACGAGAAAGTGGGCTAGAGTAGACAGCATTAACTGTCTTGCTATAGGTACTATCCGCTAACTTCTGCGCTTGTGCACTACCATTCTCATTAAGAGGAACATTTGCATTGCCTTGCAAGATACCCAATGCATTCCAAGAAGTTTCACCATGACGAACAAGAACTATCTTCGTTGGTACGGAACATTTCGAAACATCAGAATAGAGTTTAGTGTGACGATCATCCTTCTCGATATAGAACTCTAGGAGCTCACTGGTTTTGACAATATCTATGTTTTTATTTTCTATGCGATCTAAGAACTGAGTGAAAACCTGCCAGTACCCAGTGGTTTCATTTCCAGTGATCCATGGATGTATAACTACAACCATAGGCTCATTATTTTTTTTATTTTCATCAAATTCTTTATTTAATATAGAAGACCACTCAGTTGCATTTAACTTGAATTTAATTGATGCTGAGAGGTCACATAGGTAGACGATTTTATCAGGTGTCCTGTACGAACTAACTGGAACTGCATAGAAGCTGTGGTTCGGCACCTTATAAGGTATAGAATAATTTTCATATCCAGGAATAAATTTTAGTCCAGAAATGAAACCACTATCATAGGATATGTTTAAAGAATCTAAAATAGTATACGTATCTTCATTTTGGCTGTAATATTGCGGTCTAAAACCTTCAACCTGCCCGGAGTAATTTTCCACTGAGTTTTTCGCATTGATTAATATTTTCTGTTGCATACTATAGTTCATTGTTGTGAGGTTTTCCCCCGTTGCCCAGCCGTGAAATGCTATATCATGACCACGTTCTTGAATTTCTTGAATAATATGCCCGTTATTTTCTGCAAAAGAACCTGTTACATATACGGTTGTAGTATATCCTCTTCCTTCAAGCTCTCCTAAAACTTTGAACAAATGCTCACCCGTATTCTCTGCATCAACCTGAAAGTTGATCAATACAGTATTCTTATTTTCAGCAGAACTGGCAACAACGGTAATTCCTGTAAATACAGTTGCAATTAATAAAGCTACAAAAATAGGCTTTAATTTGTTCATAGAAGTCAATTCATGTATTCTATTCATTTTTTCCTCACCTTTTCTATAATCTCTCATCTCTATATCCTCTCTTCATGGGGCTTATCTGTCACTATTATCGGATTAACTCGCATTTGTGGTATTGTTGTCGGGTGGTCGTTTGCATCTCCTGGAAAAGTCAAGCTTTTTATTTCCTGTAGGTTCGTCCAGCCGTCGCCATCCGAGTCGGTGTTTTCGATTGCTGCAAAATCGTTCCCTGATGAGGCATAAGATAATCCGTATGAGTTTCTTGCGTCCCTTCCGTCCGGACTATTGTGGCAGAGATTACATGCATCCATTCTTGAACCTACTGCCGCTGGATATGTTGTTTTAAATGTGATAGGATTTCTTTTGTGCTCATATTTTTACCTCGTTCTCTTTATACCCCACTCCTGCCAGGCGTGCCAGTTTTTCTGGCCCCATTTTGCCTCTGTTAAGTCATTCGTTCCCGGATACTTAAGCGTTGTCCTCATCCCCAAACCTCCACACTCTGTCTCCCCCAATCCGCTGAAAGGCTGCCTCAAAAAATGCGCCAATCCTGTCACATCTGCTGGCATAACTATATGCGTATTCAATCACAATCTTTTAAATACATATGGGCGCTACAATTACAACTCGTGTCCCTGATGACATCGAGAAGAAAATCGAAAACATCTCCCGCATTGAACATCTTGATAAATCAACAGTAGTCCGCAGGCTCCTTAGTAAAGCAGTACAGGAATGGTTGATAGAAAATGCGCTGGATCAATACATGGATGGGAAAATAACGATAGGTAAGGCCGCAGACATGGTTGGCGTTCCTCTTCGCGAAATGATAGCTATCGCTGCAAAGAAAGGAATACCATTCCAGTACAGCCTCGATGACCTGGAAGAAGATTTTCGTATAGCAGAGAAGCTATGATTGTCAGCAATTCGACAGTGCTAATTTACCTTGCAAAGATTGGAAAACTTAATTTACTTAAGAAATTATTTATTAATGTTCTCATACCTTTGGAAGTATTCAATGAAGTAGTTGTCAATGGAAAAGAGCATCAGCATTTTGATGCTTTTGTAATAGAATGGGCAATTGAGGAAGGGTGGATAGAGGTCAGGAAGATTAAGGTTGATAAAGACCTCATGGAGTTTGGGATTGATAAAGGTGAAGCAGAGGCCATATCTCTTGCAAAGTCACTCGGTTTGGCGGTATTGATTGACCAGACACATGCAAGGATAGCAGCCAAAGCGTTTGGGTTAAAGCCACGGGGAACCATCTTTGTTCTACTCGCTGCTCTTCGGAAAAAGTATCTCACTCATGAGGAATACCAGGATTCACTTGAGGAGCTTGTAAAAGCTGGATTCAGAATGAGCGATGAGGTATATCTGGCAGCAGTAAGGATGGGGAAGAAGAATTTGGCCGATTAAACCCTCACCCTCTCCCCACACCATTTCTCCTGTCCTTGTTTTTCATTTGATCCGTCATCTGTCGCGACCATCACCGCGGCTTAAGCGTTTCCTGATTTGTTAGTACCCTCGCTCAAGTCGGATCGCTTTTGGCCTGCAGTATGACACACATGTTGTACATCCGATACAGAAGCTTTTATCTATGACTTGTGCTACCTTCTTACCATTTTTCTCAATGAGCCTGTAAATCCTTGGCCCTTTAGGGCAAACCCTTATACATTCCCCACATCCAGTGCATTTTTCTTCATCAATGAATATATCTATCATGTTGGAACATTCCAAGCACTTATATAAACAATAATACTAAATTAAAGCGCATGTCTGGAAATACTTTTGGTACACTTTTTCGGATAACAACGTGGGGTGAGAGCCACGGCCCTGCCGTAGGCGTTATTGTTGACGGCTGCCCTGCCGGTCTTTTACTTGATGAGTCTGATATCCAGAAGGAATTAAACCGCAGGCGTCCGGGGCAAAGTGATATAACAACCCCGCGCAAAGAAGAGGATAAAGCAGAGTTATTATCCGGGTTATTTCTGGGAAAGACAACAGGTGCGCCGATATCGATACTTGTGCGAAATAATGATGTTGATTCAAGCAAATACGAGGCTCTTTGCGATACTCCCCGCCCTGGACATGCGGATATGACTTATAGATTAAAGTATGGATCCCGCGATTGGAGAGGAGGAGGAAGGTCATCCGCACGTGAAACGATAGGACGAGTCGCAGCTGGCGCTATTGCCAAGAAAATCCTTGGTATGAATGGCATCGAAGTGCTGGCTCATGTAGTTGAACTGGGAGGTATTCGCTCAAAGAATGTGGATGTTGAACAAATCCGTGAAAATACGGAAAAAAATCCGGTAAGGTGCGCGGATCCGGATGCGGCTTTGCAAATGGAAGCAATGATCCATGCCGCCAGAGGAGAAGGCGATAGCGTAGGCGGGATCGTTGAAATTATTGGAATTGGAATACCAGCCGGTGTGGGTGAGCCGGTTTTCGATAAGCTCAGCGCTGAACTTGCAAAGGGATTAATGAGCATAGGAGCCGTGAAAGGCATAGAAATAGGCCTGGGATTTAAGAGTTCAATCATAAGAGGCAGCCGGATGAATGATCCTATCGGGATGCGGGATGGTAAACCAGCGCCCCTTACAAATAATGCAGGAGGAATCCTTGGAGGTATCAGCAACGGGGAGCCTATCGTTTGCAGGATCGCAGTGAAGCCCACGCCGTCGATCTCAAAAGAACAGCACACAGTAGACCTTAGCGAAATGAAGGATACTCGAATAAAGATAACAGGCCGCCATGACCCATCTATCCCGCCGCGCATCGTGCCAGTCGCGGAGGCGATGGTGGCGCTTGTGCTTGTTGATATGATGATGAGAGGCGGTTTCATAAGAACTTCTACAATTGGACAATTATGACAGATTTTAAACCGCAAACAACGCAAAGCGCATCAATCACGGCGACCTTGTATGAAAGAGAACAGCAACAGCGACCTGGCACACAGATGACACGGATCAGACGGATTTTCACGTATACGCGAGCATCCGCGTCATCCGCACAATCCGTGTTCCATCGTAATCCATCTGCGTTTATCTGCGTTCATCTGCGGCTAATATTCGTTTCATTGTACATGCGCTTCCAAAAAATCCAAAATGAATTTTTTCTAAATAATTTGAATCTTAAGAACACTTTGGGTACTTTGTGGTGTTTGATTATTTTAAAAGACAAACCGCAGATGAACGCAGATGAACGCAGATTTGTTATTTGGGGATCTGTTTATATTAATTCATTTTTAATATTGTTTGATAAAAATTCAGGAGATACCTATTCATGAAATTCAATCCCGACGAGATAAAAGACGCAACAAAAAGAGATTTCGACGCCGCATGGAACGAAGGCAAAAAATACGTTTCAAACCCTGGCATCAATGAAAAATACCCGCGCAAATACTTGAAATTCGGTAAACCACATCCTGTTTTTGATACCATACAGAAGCTGCGTGAAGCATATATGAGAATGGGGTTTGAAGAATTCATGAATCCCATCATAGTGGAAGACAGGGAGATCCACAAACAGTTCGGATATGAGGCGCTTGCCGTACTTGACCGCTGCTTCTACATAGGAGGCCTTCCAAGACCAAACGTGGGAATATCCGATGAAAGAATAATCCAGATAAAAAATATCCTGGGAAACATTGGCGACGAGGGTGTGGAAAAGATAAGGCTGATCCTTCATTCCTACAAAAAAGGTGAAATTGAAGGTGATGACCTTGTGCCCGAAATGGCCGCAGGATTAAAAGTCGCGGATTCCAAAGTGGCCGTAATGATAGATCATGTATTTCCTGAATTCAAGTCACTTGTTCCCGTATCCTCGCAGAACACACTTCGAAGCCACATGACATCAGGCTGGTTCATAAGTCTTGGCCAGATGTGTGAGTACCGAAAAGTGCCGCTTCGTCTTTTTTCCGTGGACAGGGTATTCCGGCGCGAGCAGGCCGAAGATGCCACACGGCTTATGGCTTATTATTCAGCGTCATGCGTCATTATGGATGAGAATGTCAGCGTAGAGGATGGAAAGGCTGTGGCGGCGGGTTTACTTTCACAATTTGGTTTTTCTAATTTTACTTTCAGGCCTGATGAAAAGCGCAGCAAATATTATGTGCCTGATACCCAGACCGAAGTATTTGCCTATCATCCGAAGCTTGTGGGTTCAAAGACAAAATACAAGGACGGCTGGGTTGAAGTTGCAACCTTCGGGATTTATTCGCCATCTGCCCTTTCACAGTACAATATCCCTTATCCTGTGATGAACTTAGGGATGGGTGTTGAGCGTCTTGCAATGATACTGCACGATTCTACGGATGTCCGCGCTTTGACATATCCGCAGTTCCAGTATAAGACTAACTGGGTCATGCCAGATAGCGAAATAGCATCGATGATATTTGTTGAAGATGCGCCTGTGACTGAAACTGGAAAAGAGATACAGGCTGCGATCGTCAGGACTTGTGAGCAGTATGGGAATACAATAAGCCCCTGCGAGTTCACAGCATGGGAAGGGGAGTTGTGCGGGAAGAATATCCTTGTAAAGGTTATTGAGCCAGAGGAAAATACCAAGCTTTGTGGACCTGCTGCGATGAATGAGGTCATTTCTTACAGGAACGACATCCTTGGACTGCCCAGGACTTCAAGGTGGGATGAGGCGTTCAAGAACGGGGTCAGTTCCGGTATAAGATATATTGATGCATTTGCGGCGCGGTGCGCAAAGGAGATAGAGGATTCTGCAAAGAATGGCAGCGGCTCTGAAACAAGAGCAAGGATCATCAAAGCGCCATCTGAGATAAATATTATGATAGACCCGATAGCACAGAGGTATATAACAGGATTACAGAAAAAAATAGACACAAGAGGACCTGTATTTACAACGGTCAAGATGGAGATTCTATCTTGAAATTAAGAGCTGAACCTTATACCCTGGAGTTACGTCATGATATTTTCAAGAAAGAACAAGTATTAAATGAATTAAAAGATTTACGTAACATGATTGAGCAGGTGAATAAATGAAGCAAACTGGATATGCCTATGCTTTCGGCGCAGGAACAATAATTAACGCTATCTCCACATGGAAAGGAGCAGCTTTTAGTATAGACCTTAAGACAGAAGCCGAGGTCATACTTACAGACAATAAGAAAATAATCGGCTACATGGAAGAAGGCGGGGACACAACCCTTATCGAGCGCAGTGTAGAACTCACACTTTCACGCTTTGGTTCTAAAACCGGTGCAAAAGTGGCCACAAAATCCCAGATACCCATAGCAAGCGGACTTAAGAGCTCCAGTGCCGCCGCAAATGCAACTGTGCTTGCCACTCTTGATGCGCTTGGCGAGAAGCTTGAGCCTCTTGAAGTGATAAAAATCGGCGTCCAGGCAGCGCTTGATGCCAAAGTCACGATCACAGGCGCTTTTGATGATGCCTGCGCCTCTATGCTTGGGGGATTTGTGATAACTGACAACAAGAAGAAAGAACTCCTCAAAAGAGAAGAGCGGGATTCACAGGTACTGATACTGGCCCCCGAAAAAAGAGTATTAAGTTCCGGGACAAATGTAATGCGCTCAAGACTTATTGGCAAGTGGGTGGAAATGGCATATAAGGAAGCAATTTCGGGAAATTATGATAAGGCAATGACATTGAACGGTTTCCTTTACTGTGCAGCCCTGGGTTATAGCACAGAGCCCATGATGATGGCGCTTGAAGTGGGTATCGATGGGGTGAGCCTGTCCGGGACCGGACCTGCTTATACAGCGCTTGGAAGTCCTGAGTTGCTTGATAAGCTTGAACCTGTATGGGGCAGGCTGGGCACAAATGTGATAAGGACAAAAGTCAATAATAGCGGTGGGAAAGCATGCAGTTAAAACAGATAAGGGCAAGGATAGAAAAAATCGACGCACATATACTAAATCTAATTGATCAGCGAACGGCCCTGGCAAAGGATGTGCTTGATGCAAAAAAAGCAGAGAGTATGCCGATCAATGATGCTGAACAGAATAAAGTTGTGCTGGAAAGGGTTGCGAACCTGGCGACTGAGAGGGGATTGGATGGTGAGGAAGTAAAGAGAATTTTTGAGATATTGATAAAGATGAATATCGAGCGCCAGCATGAGATGAGCGGGGAAGGGAATTTGCCGTGATAAGTCAGATTATGATATTTGATATCCTTGCGATTATTCCTTTCTGGTCTTTTCCGATCACTGTTATGAATACCTGTTCTTTTGTCACTGGAACCTTATACGTTATTTTCTTCACGTTCTGCAAAACTCCACGAACGCCCCTGCAAAATCCGTATAAGAAGCCGCATGCAGGTGTGCATAGGCTGCCATCGTGTTGTTGACAAGTATTCCATCATGATCACCTTTTATTCCAACCCCGCGATCAAGCTTAATTGCAAATTCAGTATCATCCGGCAGGTCAATTATCTCCGAATGATGGAATTCATGACCGATAAAAGAAGCTCCGGCTTTTCCGATCACATTATCTTTTGTGAAACTTCCGATATTATAACTTACAACCCTTTTATGCCCCATCAACGTCTTTCCAGGGAGCGCACCTGCCATTTTGAAAGTCCCGCCTTTCATTTCTGCCATATTATAATTTCCGCTTCCGGAAACATTTGTGGTGATCTCCTGCGTCAGGTACATCAGTCCACCGCATTCTGCATAAATGGGAAGACCATCTTTTGAAGCCTGTTTTATGGCTTCACGCATGGAAGTATTATCTTCAAGTTCATTTGTGAATAATTCCGGATAACCGCCCCCAATATACAATCCATCCACTTCCGGAAGGGTGCTGTCATTCACAGGACTGAAATATACAAGTTCAGCTCCTGCAAGTTCAAGCAATTCAAGGTTATCACGATAATAAAAATTAAATGCTTCATCAAGCGCAATACCGATCTTTATTTTGTTTTCCCGGGATTGTGTCCTGAATATTTTCTCGTTGGGCTTTTCAAGCGGTCTGGCAGAATTAGCTATCGAAATAAACCTGTCGATATCGATACCTTCTTTAATTATCTCTTTTATCCTTCCCAGGTTTGCATCAAAATCCGCGACTTTTCGCCTTCCTTCCATAGCAGGGATCAAACCAAGATGCCTCATAGAGATCTTCATGGAGTCATTGCGAGGTATTACTCCGATGACCGGAGTATTCGTATAAGTTTCAATTGCAGTCTTTGCTTTCTCGGCATGTCGCAAACTTCCGATGTTATTCAGGATCACTCCAACAATATTCACTTCAGGGTCAAAGGACTTATAACCTGAAACAAGAGCTGCGGTACTTCTGGTAATGCTTCTTGCATTGATCGTAAGAATTACAGGGCATTTTAATATTTTCGCGATCTGTGCTGTGCTTCCGATATCACTTGTTGCTTCAAGCCCTTCAAAAAGACCACGCACACCTTCTATGATGGCAATATCAGCTCCCCTGGAAGCATGCGAATATACTTCACATACGGCCTCCTCTGACATCAAATAACCATCAAGGTTCCTTGAAAACCTTCCTGTCACTTCCGTATGGTAGCCTGGATCAATGAAGTCAAGACCCACTTTATAAGGCTGGACATTATAGCCCATATCCTTAAGAACCGACATTATGCCGATCGAGATTGTTGTTTTTCCTGCTGATGAGCGGTCACCTGCGATGAGAATTCGTGGGATATCCAATTTGTCGGTCATAATTTTCAACTCATCTTTGTGCCTGAATCAAATCCTTGTCAATTCCCTCAACCTGGCATCATCAAGCGGCACCGGGATTTTGCCATGCCTTTTACCCATAATGCTTTTAGCAAGCTTACGATACACCCCCGCGATCTGTGAATCGGGAGCTTTCTCAATAACTGAATAACCATCTCTTTCGCATGTCTGCACCAGGACATCTTTTGGAATAAAAGCAAGAAGCTGGCTTCCAACCTCTTTTGCAAATTCGCTGACGATCTTTTCCTCATTCAAAGCGCCGCGTGAGTTGCATATTACACCATTAAGCGTCATCTCAAGGCGCGAAAGCCCTTTGCAGATATTGTTCGCAGCATAAAGAGGCATATATTCGCCGGAAGTGAGAACATATGCCTCATTCACAAGCCCTTTCTTTACAGGCGCAACAAATCCACCGCATACGATATCTCCGGGCACATCATAAATAACAAGATCCGTGTCCTCGATAGCGCGTGAAATTTTCTTAAGAAGGCTTATAGCAACAATGATTCCCCTTCCCGCGCATCCGATGCCGGGTTCAGGACCTCCGATCTCAAGGCATTTTACACCTTTATACCCATTGAAAACGATATCTTCTTCCTTTATATCCATACCTTCTCTCATAAGGTCCATTATGGTAGGAATGCGCCTTCCCTGCAATAACGTAATGGAGGAATCACTCTTGGGGTCGCATCCGATTATCGTAACGCGGTAGCCCTCATCTGCACAAGCGGCAGCAACATTGGAAGCTGTGCTTGATTTGCCAATTCCGCCTTTTCCGTAAATAGCAATCTGCTTAGGCATCCCTGACCATCTCCCTGAGTGTTGCCCCGAATTCAGATTCAACGATGTGGCATACTCCCAGCGTCTTGGGATGCAAGTCGATCTCTACCACAACATGAGTGTGTCCCATCTCTTTTAAGGGAACGACCTGGCGCGGTCCGTTTGTTACAGAGAATAATTCCATATTCTTAATATTATTCATGGGAAGTGCATGGGGAACACCCGATATGACAGCAAAATCATAATCACTGTATTTCTCACTGATTATCCGGTCTGCGGTATTTCCTGCCACAGGATACTCATCCAATCCTCCGATAATATGGTGTATTTCAAATCCTTTTTCTTTCAGGTCGTCCTTAATTTCCCTGGCATTTCTCCTGTTCTTGGGGAGTCCAACATTAACATCAAGGTTTACCATGTTCACGATATTGGAACTAAAACCCAATTTTTCAGCAGCCTGCGCCACTGCAAGGTTAATATCCGCGAACATGAAAGCTGTCTCTTTCTTGGCGTTTAATATATTTAATCCCTTTTTACCCTGCTTTATTAATTCAAGCAATCTTTCTGCAACCTTATATTTGAGATCGCCCCTATTCGGCGCAAGATATTCCTTGCTGGCCGCGCCGTGACGCTTCTCCACCATCGTAGCTTCCTTAAGAAGCGCTTTTTGTCTCTCAAATTCAGCTTCGCTGATAATTCCACAGGCAAGCGCCGATTCAAGAGCCATAACAACTCCTTTTGTGTTATCCCTGTAGCCAGCATGCACATCAACCTCAATTACAGGCACATCAGGCTGGACCTGGGTCACTGCCTCATGCAGTTCCTCTCCGATTATCATACTTGCACAGGTACCCACGATCCCTATGCGTTTGGGATTAAAGCGCTCTATTACTTTTTCAAGCACCTCGACAAGGGCATCGTGCCCCCCGAAAACAAATCCAGTCTCATCAAGCGAGGTTGTTACAACTCTCATCCCATCTTCTTCCAGAAGCCTGGCATGCTTGAAGCTGCATCCCGGAGGGCCGTGCAGTATGACAACATCAGTGTCAAGGTCTCTTAACGTGTACAATGCGGCCACGATCGAACTGGGCCGCGGGTGCATTATAAGTGGTTCTTTTTCTTTTTTAACAGGCATCCTTTTTCTCCGAATTTATTAGAATTATTAATTATTATGAAAACGGTGGTTTTTATAGGGCACTTTATTGGATAATACTTTCGTATCCTGTGAGGTAATGGAAAAATAGTAAGATAAGTTTTGCTATGATTTCGGAAGATTTTCTGCAAAATTTAATATTTCGAATGGAGTTATTGCTTTCATGGTGTCTAGTTGTAGCGTATATATGTGCCACAAAATTACTTTTGGAATATTTGAGGAAAATCAATAGAAAATAAATCCCGGAAGGATAATCAACCACAGAGCACTCAGAGATCCCAGAGTTATTGTTTCTCTGTGCCCTCTGTGAACTCAGTGGTTTATTCATAGAAGAAGATTTAATAAGTTCCCTGACTGGCGATGTCAAATCTTTATATAATCTCTAATGTTAGCGCTTTTTCAAATATTTCAGATTTTGTAGCCCATGAAATCCTGAAAGTCAGGTTATATTTAATACCCATTTTTCTTCAAAAAATCTTCGAATCCGATGACTCTACCTGCTTTGATGTCCGCCAATCCCTTTTCAATTGCTTTCAAAGTCTCACTATCGCTTATTATTTCAAGAGTATCTATCGCTGACTCTATTTCACCATCCACTTTTCTCAAGGTTTCAATGAAAACATCACTTACAGATTCTGTTTCAGCTACAGTATTCATATATAACTCCAATATATATTTTTAGTTTATTATTTAGTGTCTTCTTTAGTATTTAGATCTTTATTACCTGAAATATCTTTTCCTGCCTTTTTTCATTCATTGGAAATATCAGACACAATATTTATTCATATATCAGTAACACCAACGTTTTTAAAATCTACATACCATTAAGATAAAACATATATAATTATAAAATTGAATTGCAATGATAACCACCCTGAAATCAATCCCCCGCATTGGTGAAAAAACCGCGCGCCGCCTTGTTGAGCATTTCGGCTCTGAAAAACAGGCCATTGATGCCATAATAAGTCAGGATATCGCCGCCATTAGCGAACTTGAGGGAATGAACGAAAGATCCGCGATTTCCCTTGTCCTTGAGGCTATTGCAATAAACGAGGGCGCAGGCGTCAGGGATTTCCTTAGAACAAATGAGGCTTTTGATTTTTATGAAAAGCTCTTAGAACTTATCAAAGGTTTTGCACATACGGATCATGCAAGAAGCAAATTGAGCTTATATTTCCCTTATCCTTCCCGAAAGAAGGAAAAGATACTGCATATCCAGAAAGAGATCCGCGAAATTTTAGGGATTGCGGATAAAATCGATGAAAAAGAACTATCCTCCCTGTTATCAAAGATTAAACCCCTGAAGATAAATCTAAATATACCTGTGATCAGGGACAGGGTCATTATTGCAACAAACGCTGAAGAATTTGAAGCCGCTAAAAAATTCCCTGTTTCAGTTCAGCTTGTTTCTGATCGAAGGGAAATTGCCGATGTAGCCCGCGGTTATTCGTATGTTATACTCAATACAGGCCTGGCTGGCCTTGATTTTCCGGAGGATATAGATGTTGATTTCCTTGATATAAAAAAATTAGAGACCTGGCAGGTCGCTCCTGAAAAAGAACTGGCATTTTTTACAAAAAACCTTGAGGCCATCACTTGCTCAATTGGTATCTTCAATAAAATAAGGCAGCATACTCCTGGTTTTTGTGAAAAAATCAAACATGAGGATATCCAGCGGTTATCTTCCGGTTTAATGAAACTCTCAGGTGAAAATGATATAAAAAGCGGGCTTGATAATGAAATAGATAGATGCAAATCAATTATCGACAGACTAAGCGACACAGTTGCAAATTCGCAGCAACAGGCAAATCTTGAATTTAGAGCTCTTATTGAAAATAGCTCAATTACCGTCAAAGGCTTTGACATGCTCACTGCAATGGATGGAGGCATCAATCTGCTGCTTGAGAAAGAGATCAGGGAAAAATACAATACAGTAACGGCAAATGCATTACGGGGGATCGTGGCTGGACTGGGTCTTAACATGGCAGAGTCCGGGTATGTCAATACTTTTTTCAACGAGGAAGTATCTCACCCGATCAAAATAAACATACGCGGCGTTGAAGGATTAAAAAACCATCTCCTTCGAAGCATAGCATCACGAAAGATCGTAATCCTGAGAAATAATGCCCGTTTTCTTTCAAACTTAAAGGAAACTGCATCCCTGCTTGTTCGTGAAGTTCTTGATTTTGATGTCGGATATACGATCGCCTGTTTTTCAAAAAAATTCACCCTTAACATGCCACATCTTCAGAGTGATAACGGGATAGGCATAAAAGGAGGATCGAACCTTTTCCTGGCAAATGCAGTCCCGATAGATTATGCGGTTGGAAGATCCCGCATGAATTCCGGCATCGGTAAACTCAAAGATGCGAGTGTGATACTGTTAAGCGGCGTAAACTCAGGCGGCAAAACATCAACACTTGATCTGCTTGCCCAGGTTGTTATACTTGCCCATATGGGTTTTCCCGTTCCTGCGAAAGAATGCGAACTGGGTCTTGTCGAAGAATTCTATTATTTCGGCAAATCCAAAGGTACAATGGATGCCGGGGCTTTTGAAAGCACTGTCAAAGATTTTTCTGCCGTATCGAATGAAAATACCAAGATCGTCCTTACTGATGAGATGGAATCTATCACTGAGCCGGGAGCTTCCGCGAAGATCATTTCAGGGATACTTGAGGAGCTTGACGATAATAATGGGCTCGGGGTATTTGTAAGCCACCTGGCAGAATCGATCCTTAAAAATACAACCCATAAGATCCGGGTTGATGGTATTGAAGCAAAAGGTCTTGACGAACAATTGAACCTTATAGTTGACAGGAATCCGAGATATAATTATCTTGCGCGCAGCACGCCTGAGCTTATTGTGGAAAGGCTTGCGCGCAAGTACCCAGATATCGAATTCTATGGTAAATTGCTGAAGAAGTTCAAGTAAATGCTCATTTTGATTAAAGATTGGCTTTATATGTTTTGAAAACTATCTATTGATATGATAACTATCATTAGTATCATAGGTTATGCGGAAAATAATATTACATGGTGAAAAAATGATTGTAAACAAAGAAGAATCCGGATTTGATTTTATCAAACTTCTTTTCGGATATATATACCGCAGATTAAATTTTCAGCATTTTCTTTACTTTTGCGTTTTCATTACGTTCGGTATCGCAGACTCAGTTACATCTGCTATAATGATGGATTCAAAAGGATTGGGTGCGGAATATAACCCAATAATCCAATATATCTATTTGAATTATGGGCTCGTTGGGCTTATTGCAGGTAAGTTTTGGTTAATAATTGTTCCCATAATGATAGCCTCAACGAAAGTCAAAGACAGCTTCTGGTTCATAAATGGGGTACTGGCATCAATGATATTGATAGGCATATTGGCCATACAGGCAAACATCCAGGAAATATCCGGTATTTCGCATATGAGTCCTATGGAAATTAATACAATTTACCTGGTTCTTTTATTATTATTCACATCTGCTGGCACGTTCATGGATGATTATACAAAGACGAAGGAACAGAATTCTTTTTCTGACCGATCAAGGATTAATTCATCTACTTTTAAGTGAATTTGTCAGTTGTGAATCTTGAATTATTTTATCTCGTTGATTGCTTATGTGATTTCACATATGATTTTTTCTGGCAGCACAGGGGCAGCAGGCTTTCTCCGTCCTCTGTGATACCGCACCAGACCGACACATCATATACCTATCAAGACCTTGTTTTTGCTTTAAAGAACGGAGAAGATGTGAACTTAAAAGGCAATGCAGGCAAAAGGCTTGGAAGCAGCCTTGGGGTTGACCTTAAGTTTTTCGGGGGCACTGGAAAAAACATAAAGGTTGGATCAATAATCGTTGATGGGGATGTTGATACCCGAATGGGAATCAGTATGATCTCAGGAGCGATCTATGTAAAAGGTAATGTCAAACAACCAATGGGAAATGTTGTAGAGATCGGATCTGACCGCCAGGGATATCGAAAATTCGTGTCTGTTACAGATATCCTTACAGAAGTGCAAGATGAAAAAATACTTCCCCCGAATTGTATGGAAAATGGCTGCTTATACTTAAAAGATGGGATTATCCGTGATACTATAGCTTCCCGCCTTGATGTTGACAGGAAGGTCATTGTGGAAGGCGATGCGGGTATGAGCACAGGCATCCTGATGAAGAACGGGTCTGTCAGGGTAGATGGAGATGGAGGCAAAAACACCGCTGTTCTTCTGCGCGGAGGGACGATCATTACAGGGAATGCGGGAGAGTTCGCCGGTGTATATATGAAAGATGGCGTGCTTATAATAAGGGGGAGAGCTAAAGGTTATCTGGGTGCAAATATGAAAGGAGGGACAATTTTTTATAAAGGGGATGCCATGGTCACAGGTGTTCAGGTTGATGAAAATGATATAAAGATGCTTATCAGGCTGCTTGATATCAGCAAGGTGGAAGCAATGATGTTTAAGAGATTTGGGATTAAAAAGATTTATACTCCATAAATGTAAAAAAGTATGTATTTATAGAAAGAGTTTTAAAATCTTAGGAAAACTTTATACTATCATAATGTTGTGATATGAGAACTGATAAAGAAGACCTGGAATATAATGATATAGTAATTTCGAAATTAAAGATAAATGAAAAATATGAGAAATTAGTTCCAAAAATGTAATTCCATAAGACATTGTATTGTTTACGTCGTATTAATTCCTAGAATCCATTGTGTAGTAAATCCTTTTTTCCCGAAGAGATCTTTTGTATACTCTTTATTCTTATTGCCAAAAGTTACATCAATATTAGTATCTCTTTCACTCCAAATCTGATGACTAAACATACGTCCTACAAATTTTTCGATGAGTCCCCACTTATCTTCGGGAATATTTCTAAATAATATTTGATGAGCTTCTTCGGGGTTTATTAAATCTAATTTGTTGTAAATGACATCTCTAAGCATTGGCAGCCAAGACATAATCGCACCCGGCCTGAATATTCTCTCAGCTTTTTTGTGTATTTCATTGTTCTCCGACGGGTTCCATTTATCCTCTAATATTTGATTAGACAATATGTCCAATAGCCTAATATTATTTGCAATCTCTTGATTTCGATAGTCTTCCTTCGAATCTATTTCAACTTCCAGAGGAGGTTTTACAAGAAAATATCGGAAGTAATATTTTTTCATCGAGTCCCAGCTAATAGCGTATTGCTTTCCAGATTTATTTTCTGGAGCCACAAATTGAGAAAATTTATTCCCATCGCTTTTGAGTATGGAATTCATTAAAAAGGCTTCGATCTGCTTATCAGGTTTCTCATCTGATTTATTTTCTGCATATTTAATAAAATTGCAAAAGCCTTTTTCAGATTTCCTAGCCGCTGTTTCAACATATCTTTGCCAATTTACCCCATAGAGTTGTGCCATCTTATCAGCAAGGATCGAGGAGTAAAATCGGAGTTGTTTCAATTTGTCATGAGCAATTAAATTTGCTCTCATTAGCCAAACCTTATCAGGATTGATGTATACTTTTGCTTCAATCAAATTTGCACCAGCCCAGATTTTTGCAGCTGCTTTATGCTGACCATCGAAAACAAGAGCGCATCCCTCATTTCCAACAACCCTACAAATCGATGGCTGTAATTGTGGATTGACACGAAGATGACGATATAAGTCCCATAAGTGTTCATAATTCAAAGGTCGGGGTTGTAATTCGAGGTCTGCATTCTCTATTCCATCATTTAATATGTTCTGAGTCGGAATCAATGCATAATAATAATTCATTTTTGTTATTGGACATTGATAAACTTGATTTGTTTGAATCTCTGGAGGATGAATTTTGTTTTTATCTTGATAATATTTCACGGTTATTTTCATTTGTTTAGAATCAAAATCATATTGAGCAGGGAAACCAAAATCATTCTTGAATTTTAATGTGAGAACATCATTGAGTTTAGCTTGCTTTCCTTCAGATTCAAATCTTTCAAAAAATTTCTCCATTCCAAGCTTATCCCGATACTCGGATAATGTCATATCCTTCTTCGCAAGGTTATGTTTTTTGCAAACTGGAGCAATATTGTCGAGAGAAGTTTCTTCGACTTTTGCATATGGCTCTATGTGGTCAAACTGAATATCTTTTTCATTTTCTATTTTCTCATTATCCACAAAACAATGATTAAAGCCATCTTCCTGTCGATACTTCGAAAGAAGTTTGACTTTTTCACCCTCATTAATTTGCCTTTTCATATTTTGAACCTCTTATACTAAAAATTTCTCGATGCCTTCAATTCGTTCTTCAATTGGAATTTGAATAAGTTTCATACGTTCTCAATAACGATTTTCCCATTATCCTCATAAAAAAGTAAAATGTGAGTGTTCTATATAAACATGGTTGTGAAATTCGTGTTCAGGTTCGATGCAGCATATAACCTGATGAATACTATATCGAAAAGCATCAGAATGCCCAAAGGAAATAGGATTGTTGTCCACGGATATAATCACTACAAGTGGGTTAAATAATTTAAGGGTTTGCATATCTCCACGAATCAGAAATAGGGCTCTACAAAGGAGGTATAACCACATAAAAAATGAAACCTACAAATAAAACAATAATTAGAACCCAGTGAACTTTTACTCGATAATTAAGTAATTCCTCGATGATATGATTGTAATATAATGGCGTACATATAATTTTGTTGCGAATTGCTCATCAAGCGCCCAAACAAAAATACAAGATATAATTCCAAATATAGAGTAGTTTCTAACAATATTTATAAAATTTGAATTAATTGCATTTGTGAGGGACAAAATGAGGATAATACTAAAAAGTGATAGCAAATAGAAATGAACCGTTTTGTAATTAAATTCTATATTCATATGTATCCAATGTCATTTAAAAATGTGAAAACAAAGATTGCCAATATAACAATACCTATAAAGAATAAGACTCCGCTCCAAAGTATATCAATGAAATAAAAGAGTGCAGAGAACATAAACGGTAAACCTATTAGTAACATTGCTCCAGTAATCGTTATAGTAATTCCCATGAAGACAATTTTACCGAACGACCTGCTATCAATAAACATCGATACAGTATATAAACATTCCTTATTATATGATAATGCTAATCATATGCTTCGATACTTTTAATATATAGTAGGTTCTTTAAAAATAGAGTAACAAAAATGATTGATGAATCAATCCCTAATTTCCAACGTCCAAATTGTCAAAACCATGTATTAGAATTGATTATATACAAAATGGTAGTGAAAATAAATGCCAAAATTCTGTCATGATTGCGGTAAAACAGTAAAGATTGAAGATGCTAAATTTTGTAATGAATGTGGCGCTTCATTCATTGAAAAAACTAATGAAGAAATAAAAACCAATAAAAATGAGTTATATATAATTTCTAAAAAGGAAATCAAGTCTGAAATTGAAATAGAACCATCATTAAATGAAAATATGTCTCCTCTATCGAATAAAGATTTAGGAAATAAGCTTGAAGCATTTACAGCAGAAATCCTTGAAGCAGAGGGTTGGTCGGTTAAAAAAAATGAAATGAGAAGGTTAGACAGCAAATTTATTGCTGAATGGGATATAATCGCAACTAAGAAAATAAAAGATAAAACGTTGACAAAAATAGTTGAATGTAAAAATTATGGGAATTCTGTTCAACGTGAAAAAATTGATGCATTCATTGGTAAATTATCGTCATTTTCTGAAATCAAAAATCCTAACCCTCTTTTTGTTTCAATCAGTTTTACAGATGGAGCAAGAGCACAGGCTGTAAATAAAAATATCACTTTATGGGATAAAAACGATTTGATTGAAAAAATGTTTAGCATTAAGATCGGAAGACATGGAAGCCAACAAAAAGAAATAATTCTTCCTTATGCACTACCATTATTGATTGATTATACCAAAATAACAAATCTTGAATTAAAAAATCCTGATAAGGTTTCCGTAAGTCGTGCAAAATTATTTTGGCGTCCATTTTATACAATTAAATATTCCGTCAATGTAACAAAATCCGATCCTTCTGGTAAATCACATACTGTAAAAGATGATGGAATATGTTATGTTGACGCTCAAGATGGGACGGTTTTAAATTTACCAACACCAAAAGAAAATGATACACTTTTTGATATTTTCCCAACTATAAAATTCAAAGATTCAGAAGAAGACTTATTCTTGAAGGAACTAAAGCATGTGCCTGACCATGATTATCCTATCCCGACAACAGATGAATATCAATCAATTAAAATTGATTCAAAGATATCAAAACTTATCGCGAAGGAGAATGCGATCGGTTCAATTATTTACACTAATACTAAAACATTCAATTATGAATTAAAAGGTAAACGAAAGAAAAATGACGATTTTGATTTTGAATTATTTCCAGAAACCAGAGACTTTACTATTGTTCCTAAAAAAGGGGATATTACTATAAAAGAAACTCAAATAGTCCATGTGCCAAAATGGGATATAGAATTTATCAGCGGTGAAACAATTTATAGAAGGGAAGTCATAGGTCATAAAGGCACAATAATTGCTGATCCAATTGGTCATTGCCCACAACATAAAATAATTGGATTGGAACTTTTTAAGAAAAATACACTAGCAGTATGTGAAATAGATGGAAAAGCATTATGTAAAGATCACGTCTTTCAATGCCCTTCATGTAAAAGATGGAACTGTGAAGATCACAGTGTGAAATGCAGTATTTGTGGAATACACTATTGCTCTGAACACATTACAAATAAATGTTCAGACTGTGAATCTTTAGTTTGTGATGAATGTTCATTGAAGTGTCCTATATGTGGTCGAAATCATTGTAAAAAGCATTGGGTGAAATGTGATAAATGCAATGATGAAGTTTGCATTAGTTGTACAACAACAAAAACTAGTATGTTGGTTTTTAAAAAATATATATGTAAGAAATGTCAAACTTGAATAAACATGCTGAAATTGTCGGTTCATATTAAAATAATGGTAAGTATTTAGCCAATTGGTTACTTATTTACTATAAGAGCCATTCTATAATTCAATTCTTTGACGACTGTCTTATGATGTGGCATAAATCATCCAAAAGAATAAATATACTATTTTTGAGTGTTTGAAAAATAATCTTGTTGTGCAAATGTTGCTAAAATTATATATACTACCTATTCCAATTATATATATGTGCAAAAGTTGCACATACAATGAGGGACAAAAAATGAAATTAATAAATGCCATCAGGATGATCGAAGAACGTGACAGAATAAAGAAAAAAGCAGAAAAAGAGAAGCAAAGACAAAAAATGCCTTTTGGAAATCAATTCGTTAATATGCAGAATCCCGGTCAGAAAAAACTGGTTAATGTACAATCCATTTTTCCAAAGGAAGATATTCTTGCACTAAAAATGAGAACCAAAGAGGTACGTATAAGGGAGGCTCTTTATAAAGCAGTTCACTTTTATCTGAAAAACGCCAATGCGGACTGATATTTTCTTATTAGCATTAAAAAACGCAAATAAAGTCATCTTTTTGTATTTTATCAATTGGTTTGAATTTATCTAATACTATAAATTCTCCTTTTGTGCTTTGAATAATCTTCAGGCTTTTCTTATTTGCTTCCATTGCAGCCAAATATTTAATAATTGATGTAGCCATATAGCCTAAAAGTGTTATAAGGTAATAAATGACTATAAAACTATACTATTTAAGAATTATACTCCATAAAACTATAGCACAATCCAACCGGTGACATCAATGGCAGAAACAAAAGATAAAGCATCACAGGATAAAAAATCTGTTCTTCCCACAAAATCAAATTTCAGTGAATGGTATAATGAACTTCTTCTAATGGCGGAAATAATGGATGTTCGCTATCCAGTTAAAGGACTTTATGTATGGTTCCCGTTCGGGTTCGATGTGCGAAAACGAACTTATGCAATAATACGTGAACTTCTGGATAAAGACCATAAGGAAGCTCTTTTTCCGCTTCTTATCCCTGAGAATGAATTCATGAAGGAAGCAGAACACATTAAAGGTTTTGAAAATGAAGTTTATTGGGTCACCCACGGCGGAAAGAATGAACTGGATATGAAGCTTGCTCTTCGTCCCACAAGTGAGACTGCTATTTATCCGATGTATAAAGTATGGGTGCGCTCACATGCCGACCTTCCCATTAAGATATACCAGATCGTAAATACCTTCAGGTATGAAACAAAGCATACGCGTCCCCTTATTCGCCTTCGTGAGATAACATCTTTTAAAGAAGCGCACACAGTTCATGCAACATGGGAGGAAGCAGCAGATCAGGTAAAGGAAGCCACAAGGATCTACAAGGAATTCTACAGGAGACTTGCAATTCCAACTATAGTATCTAAACGCCCGGATTGGGATAAATTCCCTGGAGCTGATTACACAATGGCAGTGGATACCCTGATGCCGGATAATAGAACCTTGCAGATAGGAACGGCCCATCACCTGGGAAGCAATTTCGCAAAGACATTTGATATCAAATACGAGGATATTAACGGCGAACAGGTGCTGGCACACCAGACATGCTACGGTATTTCGGAACGAAGTATCGCAGCATTGATATCATTACACGGGGATGACAAAGGATTGGTATTTCCTCCTGAGATAGCGCCTATCCAGGTTGTCATTATCCCGATATTATTCGGGAAGAGCGATGAGACATTGAGTGCATGCTGCGACGTCGCACAGAGATTAAAGGCAAAAAATATAAGGGTTGCTCTTGATGAAACCGATGAGCGCCCCGGGGCAAAGTATTACAAATGGGAAATGAAAGGCGTCCCGCTAAGAGTTGAGATAGGCCCGCGCGACCTTAAGAATAAAGCAGCCACAGTTGTGAGAAGGGACACCGGTAGCAAGGAAAACGTACCCTTAATAGATATCGAAACCGAAATTGAAAAACGATTCGCAGCGGTCCATGAAAGCCTGTTCAAGAAGGCGAAAGGATCCCTGGAAGGACGCTTGATCGCATGCAAGACCATTGATGAAGTGAAAGAGAAAATCTCTAATGGTATAGCCAGGATACCGTGGTGCGGTGTCCGTGAATGCGGACTTTCTATGGAAGAAGCAGTTGGCGCCGGGATATTAGGGATACCTGAGGGTGAAATCGGGAAAGGATCCGGATTTTGTCCTGTATGTAAGAAAGAGACGAAAAATATCGCTATAATGGCAAAATCTTATTAGGCGTTGGGGTCAGGGGCTAGTGTCCTGTCAAGGCTAAATTGTCAAATGATATCGAGATAATTATAATTTCCGCAAATCATATGAAAAAAATCGTGATCGATTGTTATATAGAAAAAATAACATAAACAGTATAAGGATGCGGCGCAATCCAGCGCATACAGAAATACTATATTCGGCTTTTGAAAAATTTAGCCGCAGATGAACGCGGATAAACGCAGATTTAATGCTTCGGTTTTTGAAAAATAGTAACACCAAAACCATAGAACCCCACGCGCCGATACGTTGCAGAAGCAACCACAAGTGAAAAACTCAGAAACAAGAGGAGTGCTAAATCTCACGAACCGATAAGATGCTCTGGATTTGATGCTATAAATCTGCGTTCATCTGCGTTTATCTGCGGTTTGTTTTCTTTAGACCCCATAGCAATCAACAGAATCTTTTACCAGAGCTGCCAATGTATTTTCTTCAGGAACCATAAATCTTCATTTTTCAGAAGTTTGGTGGAATACTATAGATCAATTTATCTCGATTATTTGCTGCTAATTGACAATTGACAAGACACTAGAGAACCCTGCGCTCTTCGAGGACTAAGATAAATCTACCCCTTGCAATGTAATATCTATCGGAGAACAAACCCTTATAATTTCTGAATCATTTGTATTCACCCGAACAGACCTTTTATCTTTAACCAAAGAACGAACAGGAGCATCACAGACACATATTTTTATATCGTTACTTTTTTCATAAATTATCCCTGAAGCCCCATCAACCAGATCACCAGACACATAACCATTTGAACGCTTTCTTAAAATCCTCATTACAAAAGATATATGCCGAGAAGAAGACCATAACCGATAACCGTTTATCCAGAATAGATATTAAAATCCACAATTTATTTTTATATATTATAAGCTTCATTCTTATTGTTTCCTTTATCCAGTTTCATCATTTGAATTTTATAAACCAACATTAAATGAACTTCTTTTTGTGTTGGTAGTTATCCAATCTGTAACACTTATTTACTGTTCATTGGTTCGGTGGAAAATAGTTGAGGAGGCAAACTTATTTTAGTATAATAAATATACTGTAATTGAATGAATAAAATGAATGGGAACAAGATATTAAAAGAGGCATACGAAGATATTAAGTCTATAGTTTTATCATACTATATGAATAAAGTTAAACTATTTTTTATTCTTAAGCGCTTCAAGGATATTCAAGTGGATTTAACAAATATGTCAAAAGCTACAATAAGTGCTGATTTTGTAAATGAGAAGGATAATATTGATTTGAGAAGGGCATGGAAGATAGACAAAAATGATGATATATTTACACTTAAATTCGACGAAAAAACCGGGAATTATTTTGAAAAACAAACATTTAGTGACCTTTATATAATGACTGGAATATCTTGTTTTGAGAAATATTGTAAAGATTGGTTCATCTTAGGATTGAAATATTGTCCAAATAGATTGAATTTTTTTAGCAAGAAACAAATATCAGTATATGAACTAATAAAATCGAAAGACATCAAAGAAAATCTTATAAACAAAATTGTGGACGATATTAATTTTCAAAATACTGAAATTTGTAGTAATAAGTTTAAAGACGTATTTGGTTTCGAAATATTTGAAACTATAGATGAAAAATATAAATTTGAAAAATATGTGAATCATAGGCACATAATTTCTCATAATTTAGGATATATTGACAAGTCTTACATAGAAAAAACCAAGCTAGATGATTTATTGTCCGGACAATTAATACTAGATGATTTATTGTCTGGACAATTAATATTCCTGCGAGAAGACGAACTTCAAGATTTTGAAGGGAGACTTGATAATATTATTGAAAGAATCGCAACCAATATTGGAGAAATAATTCACTTAGAGCTCAAGAAATATTAGATAATCTCAAAAAAGCGTGGAATACATACAGACATGCTTTTGATAAGATGGGCTTTCAGTATTTCCTTTTGTTTGAGCCTCACGAAAGCGGAATACCTCACATACACATGATGCTTTTTGGTGATATGAAGGAAGATAATATAAAGCGGTTGAGGGATTTGTGGATTAATAAGTATGAAATGGGTAATGAACATGCTTTTGATTTTTCAGTAAATAAAAAAGAAGTTGAGAATTTGGTAAATTATTTAATGAAATATATCTAAAACTGTATTAACTGATTTTCAGGCTAATGAAGGGTTAATAAGATTCCATAGTTTATTCTGGATAAATCAAAAAAACTGCAACTTATATTTTACTTGAAAACAAGCATCTGAAAAATAAGTTACACTTTCATAAATTTATATACCATAATCACCATACAAGGACTGAAGAATTATGGTATATGATGTAGTAATAATCGGTGGCGGGCCTGCGGGCCTCACTGCGGGAATTTATGTTAAGCGCGCTATGCTGAATGCTGTCCTCTTTGAAAGAATGGGGATCGGCGGACAGATAATTATCACTGATTTGATCGAGAACTTCCCGGGTTTCCTTGAGATATCAGGCGCTGCCCTTGCGGCGAAATTCGAAGAACAGGCCCACAAATTCGGGCTTGAAATGAAAGGAATGGTAGATGTTGATTCAATCGAGGATAAAGGAAATATAAAGATCGTAAAAACAACAGAAGGCGACATCGAAACAAAGTCAGTCATAATATCTTCAGGCACAACGCCAAAAAAGCTGGGAGCAAAAGGGGAGATTGAATTAACAGGCAGGGGGGTTTCATATTGCGCCACATGTGACGGCTTTTTCTTCAGGGATAAAGTTGTTGTTGTGATAGGCGGAGGAGATTCCGCGATCACTGAGGCCATTTATCTTACAAAAATGGCAAAAAAAGTAATTGTCGTACACCGACGAGATGAGCTCAGGGCTGAAAAGATAAATCAGGAGCATGCTTTTTCTAATCCCAGGATAAGTTTTATCTGGGATTCGGTACTTGAAGAAATTGTGGGGAAAAACATAGTTGAGAAAGTCATTTTAAGGAATCTGAAAACGAAAGCGACATCTGAGGTAAAAACAGACGGGGTATTCATATATGTGGGTTTGATCCCCAATACTAAATTTGCAGATGTAAATAAGGATGAATGGGGATTTATTATAGCAAATGCTAAAATGGAAACTTCGGTCAAAGGGATTTTTGTTGCAGGAGATTGCAGGGTCACACCTCTTCGCCAGATAGCAACAGCAGTAGGTGACGGCGCGATCGCTGCGGTCTCTGCGGAAAGGTATCTTGAAACTATATGAACCAATATGATTTCCAAAAGCTGGATGATTACATATCCAAGGGAGAAAGGGAGCATTTACTCAACGGGTTACACAGATATCTTATATGGGTGGGAGAAAAAGTACCCGATGAAGTAGAGGTGAATGGGGAAATTATTAAACTCCATGATTTAATATGGCGTTGCATACATAAAAAGGAGCTTACGGAACAGGAAAAGGATCGTTTCCTGGAACTTGTGACCCTACTTGAGAATAAAGTGAAGAATGATGAAGAGATCCTTATTAGAGATGATCTCACGCGAGAAGAGGCAAAAAGATTATACACTGAGATCGCAAGTTTCATGCGAGCAATTATGGGTTTAAAGGAATGCGAATCAGGTCAAGTAAAGTTGATAGAACCACGTGATGAGATCAAACAAAAAGTCGATGATGCAAGAAGATGGATAGGATTTTTGAAAAACGTGGGTAAGAAAAGCCCCCTCTAATTACTATAACTTAAGCTTCATCAAACAGGCATCATGGGCGTCATTATAGTATTTTTCAGCTATCCCGAACTGGAAAAACCCATGCCTCTCATAGAATCTTTTTGCCTTAATATTATCCATCCTGACCTCAAGAATTATTTCAAGAGCCCCCTTCTTGCGGAAAATGTTTTTGATTTCATTTAACAGGTTGCTACCAACACTCCTGTTTTGATATTTAGGGTATACCGCAAGTGAAAATATACGCCCGACACCAACGCGCGCCAGGAATCCGGCAACATAGCCTATAACAAAACCGTTAATCTGCGCCACAATAAAAGTATCGGGATATATCTCATAGAATTGCATGTAAAGATAAGGGTCATGCTCATTAAAAACTTTCCTTTCAATGTCAATGACCCACTGGAAATCAGAAGGCTGGAATCTTCGTATAATCAATTTTTCTCCAAAAATATGACCTGGATGTATTTGTCTGCCAGTTAAACAATGACCTATAAAAGTATTACTGTGAAGTATGTAAATAACTTGAAATCTTGATAGAGAGGGATAGGGTAAAGTTAAGGAAAAATTCTTTTAAACCCAACAATCAATTGGGTATATAATTCTAGGAGAAAAACGAATTGAATAAATATAGAAGTGGAATAATAAGATTTTTTAATTTTGAAAACTTGATATTTATAAGTATTGGATTCGCAGCGCTTGCCTGGGTTTTGGATTCACTTCTGGATTCTCTCATATTCCATGAAGGTACTGTTATTGACCAAATAATTAATCCAACGAATCATGAGATCGGAATTCGCTTGTTATTTGGATCAGTTTTCATTGTATTGGGTATTTACATCCAATCTGGCATAGCAAGGTTCAAAAAAGCAGAAGATGCGCTAAAAGTTGCTGTCATAAAAGCTGAGGATGAAAAAAACAAAACAAACGCGATTATTGAATCTATTGGTGATGGTATCATCATTCAGGATACTGATTACAAAATTTTATATCAAAATCAGATCCAGAATGAGATATACGGGAACCGCGCTGGTGAATACTGTTACAAAGCGTATGAAGGCAGGGACGCCATCTGCGAAGATTGCCCTATTGAACTATCATTCAAAGATGGGAAGATTCATAAAACCGAGAGGAGTGTTCCCACAGACAAAGGCATATTGTATGTCGAACTCACAGGATCTCCTTTAAAAGATTCTGCAGGGAAAATCATAGCAGGAATTAAGGTTGTCAGAGATATCACAGGACTTAAGAGAGTTGAGGAAACGCTGCGGGAGTCCGAAGAAAAGTATCGTGTCTTGTTTGAAGCCACTCCAGTGGGGATTGGAATCGCAGACCTTGAAGGTAAAATACTGGATTGCAACGCAAATATGCAGGAGATGACTGGCTTCACTCTTGAAGAATTAAAATCTATGGATGTTAGTGTTACTTACGTTAATTCGGATGAGCGCAAGATGTTACTTAAAACTTTACAGGAAATCGGCAGAGTGCGTGATTGGGAGATAAGACTGAAACGCAAGGACGGAACAATTTATTATGCGCTTCTGAACGCGGACTTGCTGGAACTCAAGGGGCATAAAGTAATTCTTACCACAGCACGCGACATAACCGAGAGCAAACGAGCTGAGAGAGAAAAGGATAGGTTCCTTAAAGCCTTTGCCAGCAGTACCGAGGGGATCACCATAGCCGATGAAAAAGACCGGTTCATCTATGTAAATGAAGCATATGCAGGGATTTTCGGCTACCATCAAGAGGAGCTTATTGGAAACACCTGGCATCAAATCACGCCTCCTGAGATGATAGCTCCAACTGAAAAGGGCTTATCCAATACCCTGCATAACAAGGATGTAGGTACATTCTATGGAGAAGTCCCGGGTTTGAGAAAGGATGGCATGATAGTTCCTACAGAGGTCAGGGGAAAGGGTATTTGGGATGATAACGGTAACTATCAGGGACATATTTGCAATGTAAGGGATATTACAGAACGCAAGCGATCTGAGGAGGCGATGAAGAAATACGCAAGAGAGCTTGAAGAAGCAAATCAACTCAAAGATTTATTCACGGACATAATTCGCCATGATTTGCTAAATCCCGTGACAGTAATAAAAGGTTTTTCAGAAATTCTCTCAGAAAATGAATCGCTGCCTGAAAACAGGAAAAGCGTAGAGATGATTATAAAGAATGTCAGAAAGCTCGAAGAGATGATTCAGAGCGCAGCAACCCTTGCCAAAGTCGAAGCAATGGATAAACTGGATTTCGAGGAGCGTAATCTATGTCAAATACTAAGGAAAGTGATATCAGACTTTACACCTATGTATAGAAGTAAGGGGATGAGTGTTGAGTTCTTTGGTGAAGAGAAATGTTTTGCGCAAGTTAATCCCCACATCGAGGAAATATTTTCCAATTTGTTATCCAATGCAGTGAAATATAGTCCTGAAAATACCCGGATAACCGTGGGAATCAAGGCTGATGGTGAGGATTGGATGGTATCTGTGAAAGATCGTGGAAACAGAATCTCGGATGAATACAAAGAAATTATTTTCGAAAGGTTCAAGAGGATAGAAAAACACGGAGTAAAAGGCACTGGATTGGGGCTTTCGATTGTGAAGCGTATAGTAGACATACACAAAGGTAAAGTCCGGGTCGAGGATAATCCAGAGGGCGGAAATATATTCTTAGTGAAGATACCCGCAAAACGATCTGGATAGAAACTCAAATATAGTTGAAGATATCTCAGTATAATGGGGGAATATGATTATTGCCTTTAATCAATGTTGTTGACGATGATGAAAGTATAAGGTTTATGCTCAAATTAATCTTAGAAAGAGCAGGATACGATGTGGTCGAAGCTGAAAGTGGGGAGGAGTGTCTTGAAAAGTTTGACTCAATACGACCTGATTTAATACTTCTTGATATAAAAATGACAGGTATTGATGGTTGGGATGTATGCAAACAGATTAAGGAAAGAATACCAGCAATTCTTATACCTATATCAATGTTATCAGGGATGAAGACCGAGGGGGACTTAAGGAGGAGCTTTGAATACGCACATGCTGACGCTCACATAAAAAAACCTTTCGATAGGAGAGAGCTATTAGACACGGTCAAAATATTATTAGAAAAGTCTTCGCGTTCATAAAAAAGAGGTACACCATTATAAAATAATAATTATTCATATATTTTTAAATTTCATATTTAAACCTGATCTATTTTGTTAAGAATGTTTCTTAACTGGTTGTCCAGATTTTGGGGTGCAATCCAAAATTATGATGATGAGTATTTTGATAACAAATCTTTTATAGTATAATTAATAGTAATCAGTTCTAGATTGAATCAAGCAGGTCATAAAATCAAATAGAAGTGGTATAATGGTAAATACTAAAAACAGTAGAGTGAATGCTCTTTTAACCAGAATCGTATTAACGATGATCGCTATCCTGTTCATTGCAGGAAGTGGGTATGCAGAAACTACATTATGGAATGAAAGTCAGGGAAGTCCTGTGCCTTTCACATGGAATGTAACGAACGGAGAAAATCTGACCGGTACAGACTTCGGTAATAATTTGCCTCTGACCCCGCAAACGAATGTTACTATTGCTGTACGTATAATCGGGAAAGAATCTCTACGCTTCGGAGAATCAACCAATATTACTGTTGATATCAGCAGCAATATGAGCCAGGCATTGTCCTTTCATGAAATCATACCTGCGGGATGGAATCTGACAAGGATCTCTGATGACGCAGACGCTTTCAAGAATAGCACCAGAGAGTCAATATGGTTCAATGTAAGTCCGGGAATTAACAAAACAGTTATCTATAGACTGACTGCACCGGATAATGCCTCTATTGGAACATATCACATTAACGGAGCTATAAGCAGCGCAAGTGGAGTGATAGCGGTTGTACAGGGTGACAACACCATTACACTTGATATTAAAGCATTTTATAGAAGGCTTGGCAGTGATACCGATAGAGTAGAAGCCACAGACGTGTTAACAGCCGCAGAGGACTGGAGAAACAACATAGCGCCTGCTGGATTTGAACGCGCAATAAAAAAACAGGAATTGTTTGTACTGATTGATGAATGGATCGGACCAATAGCAACTCCAACGCCTGATCCTGCACCTGTTCCTACTCTCACTCCAAGTCCGACATATGTAGTAACACCAGGAATTACACCATATTTATTAGTTAAAGTTGGTACAATCCCTTATTATATCGAACTCATAAAAACAGGATCAGGTAGAATAGAAGAGCCAAAGATACCAGCAGATCCAAATCTAAAAGTAGTATTCTACGTAGATGGTGTATTGTATAGAACCGAAACCATAGCTCGGTATTGTCTATTTGATGGAGATATATGCGCACCAAGTAAATTACCTGCTAATGGAGAACACGTTATCGAGGCAAAGATATATAACAAAACAACAGGTGTTTGGTTGGATACTCAATCAATGATAATAAATCAGTGAACAATAATATTATATTTTTTCATTTTTGATATTTTTCTTAATAACAGCAATATTTTCAGTATCTCTCAGTTCTTCAAACAACTTTAATGACTTCTGAAAGTATTCCACTGCTTTCTCAGTCTTGCCCCGGTCCTGGTACACAATTCCGATGTTGTTGAGCCAGGTTGCTTTTCCCCTGATGTCCTTTCTCTCCTCAGCTATCTCCAGCGCTTTATGAAAGTATTCCAGTGCTTTCTCAGGCTTCCCCCATTGCTTGTACATACTTCCGATGTTGTTAAGCCTGGTTGCTTTTCCTCTGATATCCTTAAGCTCCTCAGCTATCTCCAGCGCTTTTTCATAATATTCCAGCGCTTTCTCAGGCTTGCCCCAATTCTGGTACACACATCCGATGTTGTTAAGCCTGGTTGCTTTTCCTTTGATATCCTTCAGTTCCTCATCTATCTGCAACGCTTTTAGAAAATATTCCAGCGCCTGCTCAGACTTGCCCCATTGCTGGTACGCAAGTCCGATGTTGTTGAGCCTGGTTGCTTTTCCTCTGATATCCTTCAGTTCCTCATCTATCTTCAACGCTTTTAGAAAATATTCCAGCGCCTGCTCAGACTTGCCCCATTGCTGGTACGCAAGTCCGATGTTGTTAAGCCTGGTTGCTTTTCCTCTGATATCCTTCAGTTCCTCATCTATCTGCAGCGCTTTTAGAAAGTATTCCAGCGCCTGCTCAGGCTTGCCCCATTGGTGGTATACACCTGCGATGTTATTAAAACTGGTCGCTCTTCCTCTAATATCCTTCAGTCCTCAGTTATCTGCAACGCTTTTAGAAAGTATTTCGCCATTTAAATTAATAAATCGTTTAAGAGCAATAAAACTATTCACCTCAGTACTTTCACTCCCCTCACACAATACTTTTATTTAATGATGCCATGCTGGAATAAGATGATGTTCTCGCATTTCGGTATGACAATTAACTCCCATGAGATCGTCAATTCCATTACAGACCGGGGCCTCCCTGTATTCCACACACCTGAGATACACATCAAGCCTTTTGTTTGCCGAAAAAGCGCCTGCAACCTCGCGGATATAATCGCAGTCTACAAACAATCCGAAAGATTCTATATTGTAGGAATCGAGATCAAGGAATGGAATGGTGTCGTTAACCCAAAACTTGCCCTTGCATACCTTGAAACATATCGTGATACCTGTGAATATTTTTATCTCGCTGCAAAACACTTCTCAAAAACAATATTTGAAATAAAAGACATCGGACTATTTGATCTTAATACCATGAAGGTCGTTAAAAATCCTGCATATCTTTTTCCTGATCCTGATTTCAGGGCGCACTTGATGAAACGGATAAAAAAACATTACCATGTGCTAACTGATGTGGTTGAAGATCCTTTCCAGAGAACGCTTCTTGAGTTTTAGATTATCTCAACATAATAATGACAATAATCCTGAGCATAAAAATTTTAAGTCATCTATATATGCTAAAAAATACATTTTGATACTATAAGATAAATGGATAGTATGTTTAGCAATTTCGGCAAAGGCGAATCATCTGCTTTCGCTTTTGCTGATAAATTAAGGATAGGTTGATTGGTATGTTGGAAACTTCACAAAACAGAGTGAAATTATTAAAAGCCGGTTTTACCGGCAGGGAAATAGAGAAGCTCTATATTGAAGGCAATAATATCGAAAAAATAATAACTCCTATTATTATAGAATTGGCTGAGTTTGATCTAATTTCGGAATAAATCCATATTTCATGAAGTAATTGCTGAATACTAATCTTTTCATTTTGTTCAGTGGAAAAGTTTATATAAGAAGTAATTCTTTAAGGAGTGGGATTATGAAACCGGGTTATATTCTTACAATCATATTGGCCTGCGTGTTGATCTTATCATTTGCCATTGTCCAGCTTAATAAAGATGTTCTCCTGAAAGAACCTCCACCCCAGCTTCCCTCCTCATCTATTTCTATACGCGAGGTTGATGTCAAGCCAATTGAAGTGACAAGCGCACGGATAGAAGTGAATGTCACTGCGTACATAAATCATAACGGAGGAAAGACCCGGAACGCATCAATGCTAATAAGGGCTATAAACAGTGACACAAGGCTTCTTGTGACCCAGGTTTCTGCCTTAATACCGGAAACCGATTCGGAATTGGAAAAAACCATGCCTGTTTCCACGAACCTTAATGTGGAAAGAAATGGCGGGTATGAGTTGAATATCCTGCTTTTTGATAATGGAAGTATTCGCGATAGCGGCACAGTAAATATCAGGGGATTGAATGCCCTGATCCCTGAGTCAAAGCGCAGCGGAGTCATCCTGAATAATATCGATTTCACTGTAGGAGGAGTATCGGCTGGAAAGGTTTCAATAAAATCCGATATATATCTGGAAAATAAAGGACCGGATGTTTCCGAGAACCTTAAAATGACCGTCAAAGCAAGAGAGGCAACATCTAACCTTATTGCAGATAAAACAAATGCCGAAACAGGTGCGATCGTGAATGAGACTACGGTAGTCAGAAGCGTGCAGCTTGTTGTTCCTGATGAATATAATTATATGGTAGTGGTGGAGCTATGGCGCGGAGATACCATAATAAATACATGGGAAAAACCTGTGCTTCTTGCCCCAACAAAGACAGTTCCCAAAGAAAGTGTGGAAAATAAAGTAAATATTGAGGTATCAAAGTTCGTCCGGGAAGCCGGGGCAACAGCGCCGGCAGCAATGAGACAGGATTCCGGAGGATATCCACAGGGAACACAAGGATCATCACAAACGTCCGGATTTGAAATATTAGCCGCGATATCAGCTCTCTTATTTATGTTTATATTGAGAAGGAGGTCATGAAATGGTCAATAGGGAAAAAATCGAGGATTATTTTTATCTGGGAATATTTCTAATAGCAATGTTATTCGCTTTGATAGCTATTTTCAACCTGTATAATGCCATAAACATGCTCATAGGGAACTTCATTGAATACAAATATAAGCCCATATTTGATGCGTTTTACGCAATTTCAGTACTGGCGATCAGTATTTATTTCATTAAAGTAAGATTGATCAAGAAATAATATTTATATTTAATTTTATATCTATAACTTGAGATTTTTTTTATATATACAATCTTAATATACCCCCTCGTAAATACTAGTTCTGGAGTTATTTCCATGCAAAAAACAAAAATACTTCTAGATGAAAATGATATTCCCAGGAAATGGTATAATATCCTCCCGGATATGCCTACCCCTGTTTCACCGCCCCTAAACCCGGGAACGAAAGAGCCAATAGGTCCGAAAGACCTCTCGCCAATATTTCCTATGGAACTGATCAAACAGGAAGTCAGCCAGGATAGATTTATTCCAATCCCGGATGAAATAAGGGATATCTATGCATTATGGCGTCCCTCTCCCCTTTATCGGGCTCATCGTCTTGAAGCTGCCCTGAAAACTCCGGCAAAGATCTTTTATAAGTATGAAGGTGTAAGCCCGGCAGGCAGCCATAAACCCAACACAGCAATAGCCCAGGCATACTATAATATGAAAGAAGGCACGCAAAGACTGGCGACTGAAACCGGAGCAGGACAGTGGGGATGTGCGCTTGCCCTTGCAACTACATATTTTGGCCTTAAATGCACAGTATATATGGTAAAAGTAAGTTTCACGCAAAAACCATATCGCAGATCTTTAATGCACCTGTGGGGAGCTGATGTTATCGCCTCTCCGAGCAACCTTACAAATTCAGGAAAAAAGATACTCTCAAAAGCGCCGGATTCACCAGGAAGCCTGGGGATCGCAATAAGTGAAGCCATTGAGGATGCTGCAAGCCATGATGACACACATTATTCGCTTGGAAGTGTTTTGAACCATGTAATGCTTCACCAGACAGTAATAGGCCTGGAAGCCAAAGAACAGCTTGCCCAGGTTGAAGAATATCCCGACTATATAATCGGAAGTGTTGGCGGCGGAAGTAATTTTGCAGGCATCAGTTTCCCATTCCTGAGGGATAAGATCTCAGGTAAACATGACATAAAAGCGATAGGGGTTGAACCTACCGCATGCCCAAGCCTGACAAAAGGAGAATTCAGGTACGACTTTGGAGATACAGCCGGACTTACGCCCCTCTTGAAAATGTACACGATGGGTCATGAATATATACCTCCATCCATCCATGCGGGAGGACTTCGATATCATGGGGAATCCCCGATCGTGAGCCAGTTATATGCCGATAAACTTATAGATGCTGTTGCATATCACCAGAAAGAAGTATTTGAAGCTGCGGTTACCTTCGCAAGAAGTGAAGGTATAGTTCCTGCGCCTGAATCATCGCATGCAATTAAATGCGCAATAGATAAAGCGCTCGAATGCAAGAAGAACGGGCAAAAGAAGACGATCCTATTCAACCTGAGCGGTCACGGGCATTTTGATATGGGCGCATATGATAATTATTTCAGCGGGAATATGAAGGACTTAAGTTGAAACTGATAAAGAGGCTCTTTGGAAAAAAAGATAATTCCGGAGAATCAATAGCCCAGGATAAGCTTCCGGAATGGCTTGAGTTGATATCCCGGCAAATTTCTGAAAAAATTGAAAAGGATACATCTTCCCTGTATCCGAAAATCGAAAAAGCACTGAGGAAAATCAAAGACAGCACCACCGAACTTGAAAAATCAAAGCCTGAAGGAAGATTCCATCTAAAGATGGTCAAGGTCGCTTCAAGCAACAGGGATAACATGGCAAAGCAGGTGAGGATGCTTCTTGAGAACATAACTATCCCCCGGGAAAAAAACATTAAGTCAATAGCGGCTTTTCATGGAAATGCTACCCAGACCATGGGGGTATGCCTTGAGAATATGATGAAAAGCTATCAATATACAAAACTTGTATATTTAGAGGAATCAAAAAATGTTATAGCAGATGTCAATTCTCTTGGGAGGCTTCTTAATGAGTTCATTGAACCTATAAATTCAAAAAAGCAAGTGCTTGATGCCCTGGATAAAGCGCAGGAACTTGTGAGCCTTATCAGGAAGATCAATCTTGATATCGGGCAAATGGAAAGATCAATAATAGAAAACGAAAAAAAGATCGTTTCATTGAAAAAAGAGGCCGCAGACAAACAAGAAGCACAAAACCTCCTGTATGAGAGTGAAACATGGAAACAATATACTATGTCAGGAGATGAACTGATTTTGCTTGAAATTGATGCGGACAAAAAATTATCTGAAATTAACAACCTCATATCACCACTGAATAAAGTTATCAACAGACTGAAACAATTAAGTGATAGCGGCAGACTTGTCCTGAAACCCGAAGATCGGGATGCATTGAATTTATGTTTATCTTGTCCGGTGGATGTTCCCCCCGGGTTCTTTATTGAATTACAAAAAATAGTTGAAAGCGGAATATTGAATCTTCCAAAAACGGATAAAATCCTTCCACAGATACAACTTGCGTTATCATCTCTTGGAAATAAGAAAAAAGAATATTACGCGATCATTAAGGATATTGAAATTAAGAAAGATGAAATCTCAAAAATGAAGATAATTAAGGATGAGAAAGACCTGAAAGAAGTTTTATCCACTTTGCAGGATAAGGTAATAGCATCTGAAAAGGAACTTGAAACTTCAAGGAAGCAGCTTGATTCATTTAAATCTGAAATTGATTCTAAAAAGCATGAATTGCAGGATTATGTATTTGTGATTGATAGCAAAAAAAAGATTTCATAAAATGCAAAAGTGTATCTATTATAAATCATAATATCATATTGGGATATACAAATGACAAACCTTCTATATGTCCAAACAAGCGGAATCGATACACCTGAACGCCTTTATTCCCCATTTATCCTTGCCCAGACCGCAAAGGCAATGGATATTGATCCTATAATCTATTTCCTCGGGATGGGAGTTACGGTCGTAAAAAAAGGAAATGCTGAAAAAATTAAAATGGGTACTTTTCCTTCTCTGAAAGAGGTAATGGACCAGACCATAAACGCAGGTGTTAAGCTCATGGTTTGTGAACAGAGTTGCCAGCTCATAAATCTTGAAACGGGTGATTTTATTCCTTCAGCTGAAGTCGTGGGAGCTGCTACGCTTAACGACCTTGTGCTTGAAGCTGATGGAACTATGTGGTTTTAGGAGGGATTATGAAAATACAGTGGAAATGTTCATTGTGCGGATACCAGTTCGAGGGAAAAGCTATTCCACCGGAAAGCTGCCCGAGCTGCAAAGAAAAATGTTCTTTTATAGATGCGACATGCTATATACCGGAATGCGAAGGGCCTGAGGGTAGAGATAGGCGTATCTAGGAGAAATATAAGGATCAACATCAGGATAAATCAAAGTGACAACATGAAACAGGTTTACATGGATTATGGGTCGGCGTCACCCTTAGATGCGCGGGTGCTTGAAGCCATGATACCGTTTTTTGAAATAGAGATCGGGAATCCATCATCCCTTCACTCTCAAGGACGAAAAGCGAAGAGGGAGCTTGAAAACGCCAGGATAAGCGTAGCAACTTTGATCGGCGCCCAGAATCCAAAGAGCATCATTTTCACTTCTTGTGCAACAGAATCCAACAATCTTGCACTTCGTGGCGCTGCTATGCGCTATAAGGATAAAGGAAATCATATAATCACGACCTCTATAGAGCACATGTCAGTGATGAATACCTTAAAAGACCTGCAAAGGAATGGATTTGATGTCACATATCTTCCTGTCGATAAAGACGGACTCCTGGATCCCGAACAGGTAAAGAATGCTATAACAGATAAAACGATCCTGATTTCAATAATGTATGCTAACGGCGAAATTGGAACAGTCCAGCCGATAAGAGAAATTGGCCAGATCGTTTCTGATGCGAAGGTATTGTTCCATGTTGACGGGACTGCTGCTGTTGGTAAAATTCCAGTAGATGTTGAAAAGGAACATATCGACTTTTTGACCCTTTCTTCAAATGACCTGGGTGGTCCGAAAGGTGCAGGCGCGCTATATATCAAACAGGGAGTAAGAATTATTCCTTTCATTCTCGGTGGAGGGCAGGAATTCGGGATGAGAAGTGGTTCGGAGAATATTCCAGGTATCGTCGGCATGGGCAAAGCCGCCCGGATCGCACAAACAGAAATGTTAGACCAGAGCGCAAGAAATATAAAAATGCGGGATGAGCTTATCGATAATATACTTAAAATGGAATATACCTATCTTACAGGCCACAGGACAAAAAGGCTTCCAAATAATGCAAGTTTCAGGTTCAGCTTCATAGAAGGTGAAAGCATAATACTTCAGCTTAATGACCTGGGGATAACAGCAAGCACAGGATCAGCCTGTTCTTCAAAAACACTTGAGCCCTCGCATGTTCTTATCGCAATGGGTTTAAGGCATGAGGAAGCGCATGGCTCACTATTGCTTACTCTTGGGCGTGGTAACACCGAAGAAGATGTTGATCATGTAATTGAATCAGTCCCGAAGATAGTTGCAAGATTGAGGGAATTGTCGCCGCTTTACACGAGGAAATAATATGGAAGAACAATTCGAATATTCAGAAAAGGTAATGGATCATTTCAGGAATCCGAGAAATGTGGGGCAGATTAAGGATGCAGATGGCACAGGAAGAGTTGGAAATCCGGTGTGTGGGGACTTAATGGAAATCCAGATCAAAGTCGAGAACAATATTCTTAAGGATGTGAAATTCAAGACTTTCGGCTGCGGATCTGCTATCGCAACAAGCAGTATGATTACGGAAATGGCTATCGGGAAAACGCTGGAAGAGGCCCTTAAGATCACACGCGCTGATGTTGCCGAAGAACTTGGAGGTTTGCCCCTCATCAAGATGCACTGCTCTAACCTTGCAGCAGATGCTCTTCATGCTGCCATCAAGGATTACATGGCTCACAAAGAGGAGAAGGCAAAGCTTGAATCAGAAAAATATGATTTTGATGTGATAATAGTGGGCGGCGGTCCGGGTGGGCTGACCACAGGGATTTTGTGCGCATACCGGGGACTTAAGACAGCGATTTTTGAAGCTTCCAACTGGGGGGGCATCCTGTCATGGTTATGCCCGAACAAGATGATCGAGAACTTCCCCGGACTCTGTGAAAAATCAACATGCTCTGACCTTGTAAATAGCTGGATGAATGAAGCAAAGAAACTGAAAGTGGAACTGAAAAAGGAACGTGTGAATGAGATATCGCCAGATAAGAAGGTTATTACAGAAAGCGGGGAATACAGGGGTAAGATCCTGGTTCTTGCAACCGGGAGTTCTCCTGCGACAGGTGGTATAAAGGGTGAAGAGAAATTCAGCAAGAATGAAAAGGGCGTGTATTATTATGTCAGGAATCCCCAGAATTTCACAGGAAAGCGCGTATTAATAGTCGGCGGAGGAAATTCAGCAGCGGATGCAGCGTTAAGCCTGGCTGATACAGCTGATCTTATCACCATTGCCTGCAAGAATGATGAATTACGGGCAGTCCCGAATAAGATAGAACGCATGAAAGCGATCGATAAAATCAAGGTCTTATATAATACCGAAATCGTTGAAATTTCCGGTACCGACAGGGTCGAAAAAGTTATAATGAAAGACCTGAAGGAAGATGAAAACATCCAGCAGGTTGTGGATGCGGTGGTTCTGGCGGTGGGCCTGACTCCAAACACTGAGATTTTTAAAAAACTCGGACTTGAAATGGATGAGAAAGGATATATTAAAACTGATAAGACCCAGAAGACCAATATTGATGGGATATATGCTGTCGGAGACATCGCCTCTGATCTTGCGCTTGTTGTAGTGGCCGTAGCGAACGGTGCAACTGTGGCTCATAATGCATATATTGAGTTGAGAAAACCGTATTGGAAATAGCTTCATATTTTCATTAGAGGAATATTCTGTGCTAGGGTATAGTTTGGGGAAAGAGATTTAAGTACATAAAGAGTCTAACCTACTGTAGGTAAGAAAGTTTCGGCGGGTTGGGGGGCGGTGGTATTTTCTTTAATTAGAATTTCTTATATAATTAAACTCATTTAAATTCGAGTCTGGGTTCTTTGAAATAAATATATCTGCGATAATCTTATTGGCAATAAACGAATAAAGAACTCCTGATAAATCGGGGTAAAATATGACAATAGTGGCAATAATATACGATTCTGCAACACATAATACCGAGATAATGGCAAAAGCAATAGCTCAAGCTTTAGAATCAGAAGGATTAGATGTTAAGCTGACTCATGTCCATGAGGCAAAAATAGAAGATATTAAGGGAATTGACGGGCTGGTCCTTGGTTCGGGAACCTATCATCATGAAATTATGCCCGCACTTGAGGTTTTTATTGAGCAGGCAAAAAATGTTGACCTGAAAGGAAAAACAGGTGCAGCTTTTTGTTCCTATGGCTGGTCTCCTGAAGTCGTGGATCTTATAACGAACAGGCTCAAAGGCTTTGGCATGAACACGATTGATGGGCTTCTTATTCATGAAAAGCCCGATGAGGCAGGACTTGCGAAATGCAGGGAGTTTGGAAAAAATATTGCGAAAATGATTAAAGGTGAATAAAATGGTCTAACACAGGATTTGCATCAATTATTGTTCCAATAGTATTTATTCAAGAATAAACAATAAAAGGAGTAAATGTCTATTATTGCCAAGATCACTGGTTTTTTCAAGAAAAATCCTGCGAATTTAGAAAAAGACGGACAGTTAAAGACTCATTTGTATATAGGTAAATTTGTTAAACAGAACTATATTGATATCGGGGAAAGCATAGCAATCGATGGCAAAAGGGTCATAATAAAAAAATCCGAAAACGTATTATCAATCCCCTTTGAGGCTATCATTAAAACTGCTGAAAATTTAGTAGTTGGGGATTTTGACATGGAAGAATCCCTCAGGCTGGGAAAAGCGTGGGGAGATCAGAAAGATGTATTGAAATTTGATGATAAAGGCATGATGATCAAGTGACCTTGTATTCTTTTTCAATGACCATAGGTGTTATTCATGGCTGATTATAAACAATGCATAATTGTGCGCGATGACCTGAAATTATCAAAAGGCAAACTTGCTGTCCAGGTCGCCCATGCAGCCATTTCCACATACGAATTTACGAGTGAAAAAGTCCGCGATGCATGGAAAGAAGGAGGCCAGAAGAAAGTTGTCTTACGAGTTCCGGGCCTGAAGGAACTTTTTGAATTAAGAGAGCTGGCAAGAAGGCATGGTCTTCCAGCAGTACTGATCACTGATGCAGGATTGACCGAAGTGCCCCCCGGAACGACTACTGTTCTTGGAATTGGGCCTGCTGAGGTCGGGGAACTGGATAGGATAACCGGTAATTTGAAGCTTCTTTAGCTTCTCTTAAATTATCTTTTGCCTGGCTCTCAGTACCATAAACTCATCTGCTTTTGAATTTTGCATATTCAATTTTTATGCACTTATCCATAACAACTTCGATCCCCGCTTTTTCTGCTTTTGCAGCAGCTTCTTCATTGATAATGCCTTCCTGCATCCAGACAACTTTTGCTTTTATTGCAATTGCTTCATCCACGATGGGAGGAATAGCTTCAGAGCGCCTGAAAATATCAACAATATCCACTTTTACCGGTATAGATAAAAGGTCAGGATAACATTTTTTCTTTTCCCATTCCGTAAATTTGGGATTAACTGGAATTATTTTGTAACCATGCTCCATGAGAAAACGTGCGACAAAATTGCTCGGACGCGTTGGATCCCCGGATATCCCCACGACTGCTACTGTTTCATAATCCAGGATATTTTCAATGCTCATGTTTTTTTATTTTTTAAGATTCTATTATTTTAAACTTTCAAGCATTTTAAGTTCGCTATCAAGAGCCCTTCGCTGCCAGAGCAGGTTTATAATATAAACTATGAACACGATCCACACTATTCCAAAAGCTATATTTAAATAACTCAAATTCATAGCAGTATTATTTCTTCGCTTATTACATAAAGATTAAGGTAATAAAAGATAATGCGATAATACGTGATTTTATTGATAGAACAAAAAGTTAAACCCCCAAGACTCATCGCATGGGAACTGACCAACGCCTGCAACCTTGCCTGTATCCACTGCCGGGCATCCGCAATTAAAGAGCCGCAGCCCGGGGAATTATCTACTGCCGAGGCAAAGCATTTCGTAGATGAACTGGTCGAGTACAAGCCGATAATAATCCTCACAGGCGGAGAGCCTCTTCTTCGAGCTGACATATATGAGATAGCGCAATATATAAAAGGAAAGGGAATGCGTGCAGTGCTTGCGACAAACGGTACGCTTCTTACTCCTGGAATTGTCAGGAAATTGAAAGATGTGGGAATCCAGCGGGTAAGCATAAGCATTGACGGGGCAACTAAGGAAATGCATGATGTTTTCAGAGGAGAGCCAGGCGCATTCCAAGCTTCTCTTGCCGCAATTGACATCTTGAAAAAAGAGGGTTTGGGTTTCCAGATAAATACCACGATAACACAGAGAAATCTTAAGGAAATCCCGCAAATCTATGATCTTGCTATCGAACTCAAAGCATCAGCCCTTCATATTTTCCTTCTTGTCCCGACAGGCAGGGGCGAGGAGATAGAATCCGAAGAAATTCCTCCTGAGGAATATGAACGTGTGCTAAACTGGTTCTATGACAAGAGCAAGGATAAGAGAATGCAGTTAAAAGCCACATGTGCTCCCCATTATTTCAGGATAATGCGGCAACGTGCAAAGGCAGAAGGGATACGAATCACACCTGAAACCCATGGTCTTGAAGCCATGACAAAAGGTTGCCTTGGAGGGTCTGCCTTTTGTTTTGTTTCCAGCAAAGGCGATGTATATCCATGCGGATATCTTCCTGCTCTGGCCGGGAATATCAAGCAAAAACCTTTTAAGATGATATGGGAGAAATCAAAAGTTTTTTGCGACCTTCGCGACCCTGGATTGCTTAAAGGCAAATGCGGCCTGTGCGAGTATAAGAATGTATGCAGCGGCTGCCGCGCCAGGGCATATGCAAGTACGGGAGATTATCTGGAAGAAGAGCCGTATTGCGTATATGAACCAAAAGGGAAGTGATTTTGTTGTCTATATCTAAAATTTCGCTGGATGATGTTGATAAAAAAATATTGAACGCAATTCAGATAGACTTTCCCATCGTGAACAAACCCTTCGAAGAGTTGGGGAAAACCCTGGGACTAAAAGAGGATGATTTAATAAGGCGAATCCAGAGGCTTCAGAAAGAAGGCGCTGTAAGGCGCATAGGCCCCATAATAAGCACAAAGAAGACTGGCGGTATGGGCACTCTTGTTGCGATGAAGATACCGCCTGATAGGGTAGATGAAGTCGCAGGTATTATCAATGAATATGAAGAAGTGTCGCATAACTATCTGCGGCCTGCTAATTTTAACGTATGGTTCACAGTTTCAGCCAATAGCGAAGAGAGGTTAACTGAAATTTTGGAAGAACTTAAAAAGAAAACCGGATGCGAACTCAGGAATTTGCCTACAAAGAGATTGTTCAAGATCGGGGTAAAGTTCAATATAAAGTAGATAGAAAAAAAATACTTTTGATTCAATCGAGCATTTTGTATTAGAATTCACCTGTTAAAAATCATTTCATAAAGAGTAATAGGATCGATCACAATCCGCCCGGCATCTCCTTGAATTCTCCAAAATGTACGGATTTGCTGATAAAAAAACATTCAAAAAATAACAATTTTTTAATAAAATCAAAATCGAGATGCGTTGTTGCGATAAGGTATATAAACTATAAAAACAATCAAAGCCCGAAAGTATTCAAAGACTGAAGGCGTGAAATTTGATTTAAAATTAGTTGAAAACCGGAAAATTTTAAATAAAATATTATTATAATTATTAAAAAGGTACTCGATATGAATGAAGTAATTAATGAATATGGGGCAGGACAGATACAGGTGCTTGAGGGGCTTGAAGCAGTACGCAAACGCCCGAGCATGTATATCGGAAGTACGGATTCAAAGGGGCTCCATCATCTTGTTTATGAAGTTGTGGATAATAGTATAGATGAGGCGCTTGCTGGCTACTGCACGAATATAGAAGTAACGATAAGGCCAGACCACAGTGTAAAAGTCGTGGATGATGGCAGAGGTATCCCGATCGAAGTCATACCGAAATTCCAGAAATCGGCACTTGAAGTTGTCCTGACGATGCTCCATGCAGGTGGAAAATTCGACAACAATGCTTACAAAGTATCAGGGGGCCTTCACGGGGTCGGGGTTTCTGCAGTAAATGCTCTTTCCGAATGGCTTGAAGTGGAAGTCAGGCGTGATGGAAAACTTTATAAGCAGAGATATGAATGCGGAAAACCTGTAACACCGGTAACCACTATTGGTGAATCAACACATACAGGAACGACAATTACATTCAAACCGGATAAGACTATTTTTGAAACGCTTGAATTTAACATCGAAAGCCTTGAAAATAGGTTGCGTGAACTTGCTTTTCTAAACAAGGGTGTCAAAATATCCCTGAAAGAAGAATTCACTCAGGTAGAGCATGTCTTCCAATACGAGGGTGGGATAGTTTCATTTGTGGAGTTCCTGAACAAGAACAAGAACGTGCTGCATGAGAAACCCATTTATTTCAGGAAGCAAAAAGACACTACTGTTGTGGAAATCGCAATGCAGTACAATGACAGCTATACCGAGAACATCTACCCTTTCGCAAATAACATTCATACGCATGAAGGCGGGACACATCTTGTCGGATTCAAAGCAGCTCTTACCAAGGTATCAAATGATTACGCCAAGAAAAAAGGATTCTTAAAGGGCGAGGACAAGCTTTCAGGCGAGGATGCCAGGGAAGGGATTACTGCTATAATCAATGTCAAGCTCACGAATCCTCAATTCGAAGGACAGACGAAGACAAAACTTGGGAACAGCGACATTAAAGGTATCGTGGAGACACTGGTTTCTGAAGGGCTCTCTGAATTCCTTGAAGAAAATCCTGCTGCTGCGAAGAACATACTAATGAAGGCGCTTGAGGCTGCCGAGGCAAGAGAGGCTGCAAGAAAAGCGCGTGAACTTACACGAAGGAAAAGTGCGCTTGAAGTTGGCTCGCTACCCGGCAAACTTGCGGACTGCTCCGAGAAAGACCCTGCAAAAAGCGAGATATATATCGTGGAAGGAGATTCGGCAGGCGGCTCAGCAAAACAGGGGCGCGACCGAAAGTTCCAGGCAATCCTCCCACTTCGCGGCAAAATCTTGAACGTGGAGAAAGCGCGTCTCACAAAGATCTTAAAGAATGAGGAGATCCGGGCGCTCATCACGGTCATAGGCGCAGGCATTGGGGAAGGGGAAGAATTCGATCTCCTGAAAACCCGATACCACATGATAATCATAATGACTGATGCTGATGTTGATGGAAGCCATATCAGGACACTGCTTCTCACTTTATTCTACAGGTATATGCGCCCGCTTATCGAGAAAGGGTATATTTATATTGCGCAGCCACCGCTATTTAAGGTGAAGAAAGGCAAATCCGAATTCTATGTATATAACGAGGAGGAACTCAACAAGAAGCTTGCTGAGATAGGAAGAGAAGGCATCACAATGCAACGCTACAAAGGTCTTGGTGAGATGAATCCCCAGCAGCTATGGGATACGACTATGGATCCCCAGACAAGGACGATGCTCAAGGTCACGCTTGAAGATGCGATCAAGGAGGATGAGATATTCACGATACTGATGGGCGACAAGGTTGAGCCAAGGCGCGAGTTCATCGAGAAGCATGCGAAGGATGTAAGGAACCTGGATGTGTGAAAAAGTTTCTATGACAAATTATGTAGTGGGTACTGATCAATTAAAAAAATCATGAAACGAGAGATATTGTACCGGATGAAAAGAATAAGCGAACGGTTGAAGGAAAAATATGATGCCAATACCGTAATTTTATTCGGTTCTTATGCGAGGGGAGAGGAAACAGAAGACAGCGACATAGACTTGCTAGTTATAGCACCAAGCAACGAACGGTTCTTTGATAGAATAGCTTCCGCCAAACGCCTCATTCGTGACTTGAGGGATGGACTACCGGTAGCGCCTATTGTGCTTACTCCTGAAGAAGCTGAAAAAAGAAGACAAATTGGGGACCAGTTCATAATGGATATATTGGAAAATGGTGTAAATATATGAACAAAATAGTTAACTAACAAAATTGAGATAACATTTATGAAATCATCTGCAAAAAGAAAAAATCTAGAAAAATGGAAAACAGAAGGTCTTGCCTTCAGTGATTCAAAAAAATATAAAGAAGCAATAGAATCTTTTGAAAGGATACTGAAGCTTGAACCTAAAAATGTTGACGCCCTCTTCAATAAAGGACGCGCGCTTCATAATTTAAATCAATTTAGCAACGCAATAAAATATTATAACAGTGTTTTACAGATCAATCCCAGACATTCAAAAGCATGGCGCTGGAAGGGATTTGCCCTGCGAAGCCTTGACAAGTTTGAAGACGCTGCAAAATGTTTTGATAAAGAAATTGAACTTCAACCAACTGATGCTTATTCCTGGTTTATATGGTATAACAAAGGACTGATGGTTCATATCCAGGACAGGTTTGATGAAGCGATAAAATTTTACGAAACTGCCATACAATTATATCCCGACCATGCTGATACATGGTACTGCAAAGGACTTGCGTCTTATTACCTGGAAAAATATGATGAAACGATAAAATGCTGTGATAAGGCGCTTGAGATTAACACTGATTATTTCTATGCGTGGTACGGCAAAGGTCTTGCCCTTCATAGTTTGAATAAATATGAAGAAGCGATAAAGTGTTATGACAGGGTTATTGAGAGTGACCCGGAGCATATCGATGCGTGGTTCAATAGAAAGCTTGCGACTCGCAGCCAGGAAATCTTAAAACAAAGCGAATCATAAAATTATTATGCAGCCAATAACAGAAGAACTCATCCAGGAGATTAAAGAGCGCATCGTCAGCGCAGTCCATCCTGAGAAGATAATCGTTTTTGGCTCATACGCTTATGGAACGCCCACGAAAGATAGCGATCTGGATTTATTGGTGATAATGCCATCGGATGAACCGATGCATAAGAGAGTGCTTCCAATAAGGAAGTTGCTTCGTGATTTTAGAGTTCCGAAAGATATCATTGTTTATACTCCTCATGAAGTGGAGAAATGGAAAAATGTCACTAATGCATTTATTACATCAATCATGAAAAAAGGAAAGGTCATATATGGAATATAAAGATGCCCATCGAGCTATAGATATTGCCGAAAAAATCAAGAATCCGTGTGCATCCGCGCAATCCGTGTTCTATTGCACACAATCTGAGGTGTATCTAAAACAGGATGCGCAGGTAAGCATTAACGATAGTGAAAAAATTTTAGAAATCGTTTCGAAATTATTGAAAAATTAATATATATTTATCCAAGCTGATACTCATGCCAGAACCAGAATCCACAGAACCAGAACAGCAAATCCTTGTACCAGAAAAGATCACACTCGTCAACATCGAAGACGAGATGAAGCGCTCATACATCGATTATGCAATGAGCGTCATCGTTGGGCGCGCCCTCCCTGATGTCAGGGACGGCCTGAAGCCGGTACACAGGCGCATCCTCTATGCAATGAACGAGCAGGGGATGACCCACGATAAGCCCTACAAGAAATCAGCAAGGATCGTGGGAGATGTTCTTGGTAAATACCACCCTCACGGCGATATCGCTGTTTACGATTCTCTTGTAAGGATGGTACAGGAATTTTCGCTTCGCTATCCGTTAATAGATGGGCAGGGAAATTTTGGAAGTATTGATGGAGATTCAGCCGCTGCAATGCGATACACTGAAGTCCGCCTCGGAAAGATCGCAGACGAGATCCTCGGAGACATCGATAAAGAAACAGTGGATTTCATTCCAAACTACGATGATTCATTAAAAGAACCGTCTGTTCTTCCGTGCAAGCTCCCGAACCTCCTTATCAATGGCTCGACAGGTATCGCCGTGGGCATGGCGACCAACATGCCGCCACACAATCTTGGCGAAGTTATCGATGGCATAACGATGGTCATCGACAAACCGGATATTGATGCGCGAGAGCTTAACAGCATCATCAAGGGACCTGATTTTCCCACGGCGGGTTTTATCTACGGGCGGCAAGGGATAATCGATGCATACACCACAGGCCGCGGTTCAATAAAAATGCGCGCCCGGGCAATAATCGAGGAAGTAAAGAACAAGGAAACGATCATCGTTAATGAGCTTCCCTATCAGGTGAATAAGGCAAAATTGATCGAAGATATTGCCGGACTCGTCCGGGAAAAGAAGATCGCGGGGATAACCGATCTTCGCGATGAATCCGACAAGGATGGGATCCGCGTCGTTATTGAGATATCACGACAGGCACAGGCCAATATCATTTTGAACCAGCTGTATTCGCATACGCAGCTTGAGACAACTTTTGGAGTTATCAACCTCGCTCTTGTGGATGGGCGCCCAATGGTTCTACCATTAAAAGAATTAATCATACAGTTTATTTCCCACAGGAAGCAGGTCATAATACGAAGAAGCCAGTTCGAGCTCAAGAAAGCACAGGCGCGCGCCCATATACTCGAAGGACTGATAATTGCGCTGGACCATATAGATGAAGTTATCAAGCTCATAAGGGCCTCTCAGACACCTGATGAAGCGCGTGACGGTCTTATGACAAAGTTCGGCCTGAGCATTGAACAGGCAAAGGCTATCCTTGATATGAGACTCCAGAGGCTTACGGGTCTTGAACGCGAGAAGATCGATGCTGAGTACGGGGAGCTCCAGAAGACAATAGCATGGCTATTAGATCTTCTGGGAAGTGAAATAAAAATACTTGCGCTTATAAAAGAAGAACTTGCAGACATTAAAGCCCGCTTTTCAAATAAGAGGCGGACCGAGATAATTGATAGTACAGGCGACCGTGTGACTGAGGACTTAATTCCGAAAGAAGACGATGTTATCACAATAACCAATAGCGGTTACATCAAACGCATTTCAGTGGATTCATACAAACAACAGCGCCGCGGAGGGAAGGGTGTAATGGGTATGGAGACCAAGGAAGAAGATTTCGTAAGTGACCTCTTTATCGGCAATACTCACGATTATCTCCTTTTCTTTACCGACAAAGGCAAAGTTTACTGGCTGAAAGTATATGGGATACCCGAAGCTGGAAGGCAGGCACGAGGCACTGCCATCGTCAACCTGCTACAGCTTGAGCAGGATGAAAAGATCAACGCGTATATTCCGATCAGCAAGTTTGATGAGAAACACTATCTTTTGATGGTCACAAAGAAGGGAACGGCCAAGAAGACGGAACTTACTGATTTTGCAAATGTCAGGAAAACAGGCATTATCGCCATCTCTCTTGATGAAGGGGATAAACTTGTATCCGTAAAGCTCACGGATGGGACAAAGGAAATGGTTATCGGGACCAAGCACGGCAAAGCCATCAGGTTCAACGAGAATGATGTGAGGGATATGGGACGAAGCGCATACGGTGTGAGAGGTGTAAGGCTTGTAGGCGAGGATGAAGTCGTTAGCATGGCAGTTGTGGAGGAGGGCGCAACCCTTCTTACTGTGACCGAGAACGGGTTCGGTAAGCGCACTGTATTTGATGAGTACCGCACCAGCAACCGGGGCGGCCAGGGTGTTATCACCATCGATGTCAATATCAGGAATGGAAATGTCGTGGATATAAGGACAGTGCGCGAGGATGAAGAGATCATGGTCACGACTTCAAACGGCATCATTATTCGTGTGCCTGCAAGCGGAATACGAGTGCAGGGCAGGAATACCCAGGGTGTTAAGATAATGAATGTCGGGGAAAAGGACAGGGTTGTGGGCGTGGCCACGCTTGCGAAAGAGGAGGAAACGGAGGAGGAGAAAGCTGTGCAGCTGGTGGATGAGACGGAAGGAGTGCAAAAAAAATAATATTAAAGACATTTCTTCGACATTTGTGTCCTCCAGATCGATGACAGGTCGGCGCCGCTCTTGAAAAAATAGCGGAAATCAATACTTTCACATTGCTTTAGAAATCTTATTTAACTAACAGGTCGTGTATGCATTATGAAAACTGTTTATATCGCAGCGCCGCTTTTTTCGGAAGCTGAGTGTGATTTTAACCGAAAGCTCAGGGATGAGATAATAAGCGCAGGCTTTAAGGTATTCCTGCCGCAAGAGGATTCCAACAATATAAAAGATATGAAAGATCGACAGAAAATAATTTTTAATAAAAACCTGAAAGGGATTGAGAATTCGGATATACTCGTTGCTGTTATAGATGGGGCAGATGTTGATTCAGGAACAGCATGGGAGATAGGTTTTGCATTCGCAAAAGGCAAACCCCTTCTTGGTCTCAGGACAGACTTCAGGACGCTTGGTATCGAGGGCACAGTGAATCTCATGATAGAGCGGTCTGTGGTTCTTTGCATGAGCGTTTCGGAGTTATTAAATCATTTGAAATCATGGACGAATATCATTTAATAAAGCAATTTTCCAAACCCCAGGAAGGGGAATTTGTTCCTATCACTTTCATTGAATTCAAACGAAAAATGGTGGGCTGGTCCACTGAGCTTAAAAGAAGCGTTTATATCGGGAGCGAGGAGGAAAAAGCAAAGTTAAAGAGAGTAAGAGAGGTAAATTTGATGATAGCGATAAATCACCTGTCTGGGAAATTGTCTTCTATCGAGCTAATTGATGAGGAAAAAGCACAGTTTGAAGAAGTATATAGTTCATTCCTTAAAAATGGCGGACAATTGATGTACACACGGAAAAAAATTGGCGCAAAAAATATTGCCCTTTTTGAGCTTCGCGACCCCGGGAAAAAAGTAATGGATATACCTGAGAAAAATCTGCTTTCTGATATGTTATAAACGGGTGTTCAAATACCGCTTATACCGTAAGACTCCAGAATAACTTCACTATTCAGGTGGCCGGCATGATATGCCTTGCCTGTTTCAAGATCATTTACTGTAATTTCAGCCGGGGCGAACACATTAGCATCGATCTTAAAGAAATCATATCCTGCATCCTTGAATGTCTTGTAGAATGGTTTTCCGTAATCTTTTGATGTACTGGACGGTACCATTTTAAATTTATCTTCTTCAAATCCCCTGACGGTAAGGAATACTGAACCATAATATATGACGCTGTCGTTGGTGCTTCCCATGGCCTTCAGGTCATCTTTGACGACTGGGGCGATCGGTGCGCAACCTGTGCCGCTCATTATTTTTGTAGTATCATATCCCAGTTCATTGAGCTTGAATATTGCGGTCTCAACAACGCGTCCTGAAACCTGCACTGAACCAACGATACTGGCTGTAGGCGCAACGAGTGCGATCACATTCCCGGAATCAACATGGCACGCCTCTGCTATTGTATCAATTACCTTTTCATCAGGAAGCTGGTTTGATTCAAGAGCTATAACAGCATACTCGTAATCATCTTCATATTTTATCCGCTCATAAGTTTTCTTGGGTTTAAGAGCAAGAGCCCTTGCAGGACCTGAACCCATAGCGAAATATTTATCCACACTTATCCTCCACCCGGCTTTTTGTGCTCCGAGGCATGACATCGCAGGATGATCCGTTGTAACATCTATGAACGCAAGCGGTATATCACTTATTTTATGTACTGATACTGAACAACCTCCGAATCCTCCCATACAGACCTCAGTGAACAATAGACCAGCTTCATACCCCCCTGGTACGTTTATTCCGCAATCTATGACTTTGCCGCCGTTTTTCAGTTCCAGGGCTTTGATTTTTAACTCCTCAGACCAATCCATCATTTCTTCTGCAATTTCCATTGCTTTTTCATTAACACTTAACAAAATAATTCACCGCCTAATAGTACACCTAGTTAGTAGGAAAAACAAGTTTATAAGGTTTTTGAATTATTCATTTTTACGGGCAATTATTGATAACGATTGTTCACATTTGTCTCATCGAAATACCCAGTCACGCATACCTCCCCCTTCCCTCAATATCTCTTACCCTCCCCAGAACCTCACCAGCACCCTCAAATCTCCGCGCATATCCTTTTTTAAAAGCCTCCATAAGCTCTTCATGGTTCTCATGCGTGCTCTCAAAAGTCTGGAAAAGCACATGCACATCAACCCCCCGTGCTTCCACTGTTCTATCAAGATATGCAAGTCCAAAATCGATCAGGTAGAGTTTATCATACTGATATAAGATATTAGAAGTGGTAAGGTCGCCATGTATTATTCCATACGTATGCAGGCGCCCGATCAATTCTCCCGTCTGTTCACTCAGCGAAGGTGTAATCACTTTTTTCAGGGCCGTCCCGTCTATGTATTCCATTTTTATTTCGAAATCTGAAACATCCCTTATTATCGGGGCTGGAACACCGCATCTGCGCGCTTCTGATATCAGTCTGGCTTCAGTTCGTGTTCTTTCCTTGCGTAAGGTCTCATCTATTTCCTTGAGGCGGTACCGTTTCAATATCCTTGTTTTGATGATAGTATTGCCGGAAAGTGTGATCACGGCTTCGGCACCGCTTGCGATTTTCCCTTGCTGATCGGGTTTTTCTTCTATGAACATATCAACGACTTGCGGATTCCACTTCACCACTGCTTCATCAGGCCTGAAGTTGGGATTGACCTTAGACTGCGCGATCGATGTCCTGTAGCCTGATTTATACATCAGAAGGCCAAGATAAGCGATCATTGCGCCGTTATCTCCCATGAATCGCTTTTCTGGAACATAGAATTCAATTCCCCGTTCTTCACACATGATCGTGAGCATCTCACGCAGGCGCGAATTCGCCCCCACGCCGCCCGCAAGCAGGACTTCGTTTTTTCCTGTATGCGCAACAGCACGTTCTGTTACTTCCACAAGCATTGCAAAAGCAGTTTCCTGGAATGAATGGCAGACATCAGGCAGAGGGTATTTTTTTGCAGATTCCTGCGCTGCTGTTGTCAATCCTGAGAATGAGAAATCCATGCCCTTTACAGTATATGGCAACGGGATGTATTTTGAAGCCTTTTTTGCAAGTTCTTCTACTTTTGGTCCTCCGGGATGCGCAGACCCGACCGACCTGGCGAACTTATCAAGGGCGTTGCCGATGCCGATATCAAGCGTCTCCCCGAATACCCTGTAATGACCCTTCCTGTATGCCAGTATCTGCGAGTTCGCCCCACTTACATATAATGTCACCGGGTCTTTTGCCGGTGTTTTCCATCTCCCGACCTCAATATGCGCAATGCAGTGGTTAACCCCGATAAGTGGGACATCAAGTGATAATGCAAGTGCTCTTGCCGCTGTTGCAACTGTACGAAGGCATGGGCCAAGTCCCGGTCCCTGGGAAAATGCCACTGCATCTACTTTTCGTCCTCCTTTCTTCAGGGTTTCACTTACCACTTTTGTAATATGATTGGCATGATGCTGCGCAGCCTCACGGGGATGTATGCCTCCGATTGCGGGGCGATATGTGGCCGTAGTTTCTACAATAACATCTTTTTCATCAACAATTGCTGCGCTCAGGTTCCATGCAGTTCCCTCAATTCCCAGAATGGTGATTTCAGACATTTTTTATAAGACTTCATTAAATTCGTTTCTAAAATAAGTATCGCAGGCTATGCAGCATAATAATGAAATTGTAGGTCACATTCTTTTTTCAATTACCGAAGAATAATTACATATAGGTGCCTATAGTAACACATATGGCAGCTACCACAACGATCTGTTTAGACCCAAAGGTAAAGGATAAACTTACCTCTCTAAACAGTATCTCCGAAAGAATG
>UBJH01000145.1_pt1 | contig 118951 bp, 123 predicted proteins | sample 2193721 | NCBI WGS metagenome assembly UBJH01 (sample SAMEA4703186, study PRJEB27089) | metagenome | reverse complement strand
AAAAACGAGCGGGAACTCAAGCGCATCAAGCCGATGGTGACGGCAATCAATGAGCTGGAACCGAAGGTGAAGGCGCTCTCTGATGACGATCTTCGCGGTAAGACGACCGAGTTCCGGGAGCGGATTGCGCAGGGAGCCACGGTCGACGAGCTTCTCGTCGAGGCCTTCGCGGTCGTACGGGAGGCGGGACGCCGCGTACTTGGCATGCGCCACTTCGACGTGCAACTGCTCGGCGGCATCGTCCTGCACGAGGGGAAGATCGCCGAAATGGCGACCGGTGAAGGCAAAACGCTGGTGGCCACACTTCCTGCCTATCTGAATGCCCTGGAGGGTAAAGGTGTCCACGTTGTCACGGTCAACGACTACCTGGCGAAACGAGACAGTCAGTGGATGGGCGGGATCTACCGGTTCCTCGGACTGACCGTGGGTCTGATCCAGCACGATATGGACGACGCCGCCCGAAAGCTGGCCTATGGCGCCGATGTCACCTACGGAACCAACAACGAATACGGCTTTGATTATCTGCGTGACAACATGAAGTTTTCCGCCGCGGAGTTTGCGCAGCGGGAGTTGCACTATGCCATCGTGGATGAGGTGGACTCGATCCTGATCGATGAGGCCAGAACGCCGCTCATTATCTCCGGCCCGGCGGAGGAATCGACCGAAAAGTATTATCAGATCGACCGCATCATCCCCCGGTTGAAGCAGGGTGCCACTATTGTGGGCGGTAAGATGTACGAGGCAGAAGCTCAAGTGTCCGGGGATTACATGGTCGACGAAAAGGCGAAGTCGGTCGCCCTGACCGAGAGCGGTGTGGCCAAGGTGGAGAGCTTGCTGGGGATCAAGAACCTCTACGATCCCGCCCATATGGAGTTCGTCCATCATGTCCAGCAGGCGTTGAAAGCCCATGTTCTCTTCAAGCGAGACGTGGACTATGTGGTCAAAGATGGTGAAGTGGTGATCGTCGATGAGTTCACCGGCCGCCTGATGGCCGGGAGGCGTTGGAGCGATGGGCTCCATCAGGCGGTAGAGGCGAAAGAGCGGGTGAAGATCGAACGGGAGAATCAGACCCTGGCCACTATCACCTTTCAGAACTACTTCCGTATGTACAACAAGCTGGCGGGGATGACCGGAACAGCCGATACGGAGGCTGCAGAATTCGCTCAGATTTACAATCTCGATGTGATGGTGATGCCGACGAACCAACCGATGGTCCGGGCCAACTACCCGGATGTCATCTACAAGAGCGGACCGGAAAAGTATGATGCTGTCGTAGAGGAGATTGCCGAGCTACACGAGACCGGCCGGCCGGTCCTGGTCGGGACCACCTCGATTGAGAAGAACGAAAAGCTCTCGGCCCTGTTGAAGCGACGGGGGATCCCCCATCAACTATTGAACGCCAAGCACCACGAGCGAGAGGCGGAGATCGTCGCGCAAGCCGGCCGCTTCAAGGCGGTCACCATCGCCACCAATATGGCCGGCCGCGGGACCGACATCCTGTTGGGTGGTAGTCCGAAGTACCTGGCGGCGGAGTGGCTTCGGCGTGGTGAGACGGAAGAGAATCAGGTCGATCCTCAGAAGCTTGCCGGCACGCTCGAGGAGGTCCGGCAGATGCAGCACTATGGCCTGCTGGATCTGTCGGTAAACGTTGAGGAGTATGCTGCGGCGCTGACCGTGGTGCGCAAGCAGACCGAGGCTGAACACCAGCAGGTGGTGGCCTTGGGGGGTCTGCACATCATCGGAACGGAGCGCCATGAGGCCCGCCGCATCGATAATCAGCTTCGGGGGCGCGCCGGTCGTCAGGGTGACCCTGGCTCATCCCGCTTCTTTCTGGCGCTCGAGGATGATCTTCTCCGACTGTTCGGTTCTGACCGCATCAGCAACATCATGGAGAAGCTGGGGATGGAGGAGGGGGAGCCGATTGAGCACAGCATGGTGACCCGCGCCATCGAGACGGCCCAGAAACGGGTAGAGGCCCACAACTTCGAGATCCGCAAGCACCTCCTTGAGTACGACGACGTGATGAACACGCAGCGGAAGATTATCTACGCTGAGCGCCGCAAGATCCTGGATGGAGAGGGGCTGGAGGATACCCTGGCCGAAATGCGTGGCGAGGTGATCGACGAGCTGCTCTCGCTCTACGCCAATGCAGAGACCTACCCCGAGCAGTGGGACCTGGCCGGTCTCACCGAGGCGGTCAAACGACAGTTCGATCTGGAGATCTCGTGGTCACCGGAGGAGGTCGCGTCGCTGACCGTGGCGCTGCTCCGTGATAGTCTGGAGGAGCGAGTCCTCAAGGCCTATGAGGAGCGAGAGACGAAGTTCGGTCCTGAATTGACGCGGTACCTTGAGCGGATGGTCATGTTGCAGGTGGTGGACGGGCAGTGGAAGGACCACCTCCTGGCCATGGATCATCTGAAGGAGGGAATCGGGCTTCGGGGATACGGGCAAAAAGACCCGCTCATCGAGTACAAGCGCGAAGGTTTCGCGATGTTCGAAGCCATGATCGACCGAATCAAACAGCAGACGATCGAATATCTCTATCGGGTTCAAGTGGCTCCCGCTGAGGCGCTTGCGTTCGCAGGGGCCCAAGCCGCGCCCCCAAGCGATGGCGGGGATAGCGACCATCCTCTTCGTTCTCAGCCTGAATCGCAGCCGAAGCCGGTGGAGCGATCCCTCCGCCCGGCCGCCGCGACCGCTCCAATCAAAGTAGTGGGTAAGAAGATCGGGCGGAATGATCCTTGCCCCTGCGGCAGCGGCCAGAAATACAAGAAGTGCTGCGGCGCGTGACATCCCCTCACCCGCACCCTCTCCCCAAAGGGGTGAGGGGAAATAGAAATAAAAAGAAACCTCCCCGCACCTAGAGGATACTCGAGACGAGGGGCACCAAAAAATCTCCTCTCCTTCACCTGGGGGAGAGGATGAAGGTGAGGGGGTTAAGCGGCAGAAATCGCAATGCGTCGGGTATCGGTCATCGGCATCGGGTGTACGCCGTTCGGGAAGCAGAATGGGGTCGGCATCGTTGACCTGGCGCTGCAGGCTTGCCGCGAGGCCATGGACGACGCTCACCTTCCTGGTCGCCGCATTGACGCATTCTACCTCGGCAACTTTGTCTCCGAGACGTTAGTCCATCAAGGATCGCTAGCCCCGATAGTCGCCCATCGGCTTGGTCTCGGACCGATTCCCTGTACGAAGGTGGAAGGGGCCTGCGCCTCATCCGGTATTGCGTTTCGCCACGGGGTGCTGCTGATCGCATCGGGCCTGTGCGACATTGTGCTTGTTGCAGGTGTCGAGAAGATGACCTCGGCGGAGACGGGGGCGGTGACAGAGGCGCTGGCGTCGGCCGGAGACGCAGAGAGCGAAATGCGACTGGGTCTCACCTTTCCGGGGACCTTCGGCATCATTATGCGGCGGCATATGCACCAGTTCGGGACAACGCGCGAGCAGGTGGCCATGGTATCGGTTAAGAATCGATCCAACGGCAGTACCAATCCAAAAGCCCACTTTCAGACGCCGGTGGCCATGGAGGAGGTCCTGGAATCGCGGCTGATCTGCGACCCGATTCGACTGTATGACTGCACCCCGATCAGCGACGGCGCCGCCGCCGCAGTTCTGTGCGCGGCTGATCTGGCGGCTGAGTTCACCGATCAGCCGGTCGATGTGATCGGTTCCGGTCACGCCACGGGTCCCGCGACGCTGTTCGAGATGGCGGACCTGACGACCTTTGAGGCCTCGGTAGCCGCCGGGCAGCAGGCCTACCGACAGGCCGGTCTCGCGCCGGGCAATATCGATGTGGCCGAGGTGCATGATTGTTTCACCATCGCCGAGATCGCGGCCATCGAAGATCTGGGATTCGTCGCGAAAGGGCTGGGGGGACCGGCCATCGCCGATGGGTTCACGGCGCTTGACGGGAAGCTTCCAATCAACCCGAGTGGCGGCCTGCTCAGCAAGGGGCATCCAGTGGGCGCCACCGGTCTCGCCCAGATCTATGAGATCGTCGCACAACTCCGTGGAGAGGCGACCAATCAGGTGAAGGATGCGGAGATCGGCCTGGCTCACAACCTCGGTGGAACCGGGGCGGTCAGTACGGTCCACATCCTGACGCGGCGATGAGGATGGCCTCATTCGAGGCGTTCGCGTGCGACGGCTGTAAGAGTCTGTTTGCGAGACCTCAAAGCAGGTGCCGGCGCTGTGGGGCGCCTACCGTCCTGCCGATCAGCTTGTCGGGTCGAGGGACGCTCACCTCCTTTACGACTATTCGGGTGCCGCCGGCTGTCTTCCTGGGACAGGATCCGTACGACATCGCGGTCATCGATCTTGATGAGGGGCTGCGGGTCACAGCCCGACTCGTGGTCCCGGAAGGAAGAGAGGCGGCGATCGGCGATCCGGCGATCTTTGAAGAGATACTTTCGTATGGGCCGGTCTTTCGGCTGATCTAGGGATGGGAATGGACGACAGCATGCTGACGATGGCCGGTATCCAGATGGGTGGGGGGCCTGATCCCAGAGCCAACCTCGAGCGAGCGATAGGGCTGGGGAAGATTGCTGCCCAACGGGGGGCGAAGATTATCTGTTTTTCGGAGTGTTTTGCCTGGCCCTGGTTCCCTGGTGAGATCGACCCGGCGCAGTTTGCCGGTGCTGAGCCGGTTCCAGGTCCGCTCAGTGAGGCGGTTGCGGCATTTGCGCGGGAATACCAGGTCGCTGTCGTCGCGCCGATCTTCGAGCGCGGGACCGATGGAGCCTACTATAATACGGCCCTCGTGTTTGATGCCGATGGGACCCTGCTGGGGCAATACCGAAAAAATCATCTCCCGCAACTCCCAAACTATCAGGAGCGATTCTATTTCCAACCTGGAAACCAGGGATTTCCCGTATTCCATACCCGATACGCTGTGATCGGTGTCCAGATTTCATGGGATAATTTCTTTCCTGAGGGGTCGCGTCTGCTTGCGCTCCAGGGCGCTGAAGTGATCTGCGCGCCAACCTCCGCCTCGATCGTTGCGTCACACGCTAAATGGGAGCGGGCGCTTGTTGGGAGCGCGGTCTACAACGGCGTGTTTGTGTTTCGGGTCAACCGTGTGGCGGGAGGCGGCGCATTGCCGTTCTATGGGAAAAGCTTTTGCGCTGACCCCAACGGCGACTTTGTGGTGGAGCCGAGTGGCGCCGATGAAGGGGTCGTCATGGCGGAGATCGACCTGAGGTGGGTCAAGACCGTCAGGGGGATCTGGCCGTTCCTCCAGGAGCGTCGGCCGGAGATCTACGCCGGACTGACCTAGGGGAAGTTGTGAGTTGTGGGTTTCCCATTTCGGGTTGGGAAGCTCTTTCGCGAATTCCACACTCCAAACTCGAAACCTGATCATCTTCATCTCGATAGATAACGTCAGGAGGAACAATGGCTTTAATCGCGCCCTTCAGGGGATTACGATACAATCCTGAGCTTGTAAGAGACCTGAGCCTGGTGATGGCGCCGCCTTACGATGTGATTTCACCGGAAGGGCAGCAGGTCTTTCATGCCCGCCATACCCACAACGTGATCCGCCTGATTCTGGGTGAGACACTGGCGGAAGACGACGCGGTACGGAACCAATATAGTCGTGCTGGCGACTATTTCCGTCAGTGGCAAGCCGAGCAGGTGCTGGTTCGTGATGCTGCGCCCACCGTATACCTCTACCAGCAGACGTTTCAGCTCCCTGGTGTCGGGGAACTCGTACGATCCGGTCTGATCGGACTGGTTCGTCTGGAAGAGTTCGGCAGTCGTACGGTCTTCCCTCACGAGCGAACAATGGGAGCAGCCAAGGCGGACCGACTTCGCCTGATGCAGGCCTGTCACGCGAATTTAAGCTCAGTCTTTGGTATCTACCCCGGTCGCTTTTTCGAACTGGATCGACTGGCGGCTGCCGCCATGGGGTCCAAGCCGATTATTGATCTCCGCGATTGGGATGGTATTCATCATCGAATCTGGATGTGTCAGGATCGTGCGGCGATCGGAAGACTTCAGGCGGAGTGCGCATCGACGCCGCTCTTTATCGCAGATGGTCATCATCGGTATGAGACGGCGCTGGCGTTTCGCGATCTCATGCGGGCGAAGGAGGCTGGTGATCCCGCCCACACGCAGAGACGGCCTTACAACTACGTCATGATGACGCTCGTCAGCGCCGAAGACCACGGCCTGGTCGTTCTTCCGATCCATCGGATCATGAGACACCTTCCGGGTAGTAGTCTGGATGGATATCTGGCCCAGCTCGGTCGACAATTCGCCGTGGAGAGCCTCACTGTTCCCCGTGACTCTCAGGCCGCAGCTTCGGTTCTGCTGGACCGTCTCCGACAGACTGCGGAGGGGACGCACTGTTTTGGCCTATACGGTGGAGAGGAGCGCGCCTATCTTCTTACGCTCACCGATGAACGGGTCCTGGAGGCGGGGGATGACAAGCCGCCAGTGTACAGACGGCTGGACGTCACCATCGCGCACACGTGTCTCATCGAGGGGCCGTGGTCACGGCATGGGTTGGGTCATCTTCCGGATGATGGGCTCAGTTATCATCATGATGCGGCGGAGGCCGTTCGGATGGTTCAGAAAGATGGATGGGCAGCAGCGATCTTGCTTAATCCGACGAAAATTACTCAGGTCCAGGCGGTGGCCGAGGCCGGCCTGCGGATGCCGCCTAAGTCAACCTTTTTCTACCCCAAACTCCTTACCGGCTTGGTCATCCATCCCATCGTCTCCGATGAGGTGATCGAGGCGTAGCACGCAATAGCGTGGGATTCGTAGTGGGCCGGTGAAATCGCATTCAGCGGGAGAGACCTCGGACACGCCGAGGTTAGGCGCAAGCTCACCCGCCTGGCGCACAACCTCCGCCTCCGCCGCCTGTCGTGCCGGAGCCGGCTGCTCCCTGCTCCCCTTTGAAGCTGAAGGCGGAAAACTGTTTTTCCACAGCCGCCCCAGGGCAGTGCGGACATTCTACGACAGCATCGCGGCCCAGGACGAGTTTTTCAAACACCTGGCCGCAGTTTGAACAAAGATACTCATAGATAGGCATACCGATACCGCCCTCCGGGTTTATTCTCCGCCGCGCTGGACGTAGCTCTTGACAAACTCCTCGGCGTTCTCCTCGAGGACCTCATCGATCTCATCCATAAGTTTGTCAAGGTCCTCCTTGAGCTTCTTCCCTTTCTTTGCGGTCTCGGGATTCGGCTCAGCCGCCTCAGGCGGACTACTGCCAGCCTCGCGCTTTTGCTTTCGTTCCTGTTCCGCCATGTCTCACTCCTTCTTTCGTCTCACCGAGCCGCCTGCCAGACGAGATGTTGCATCTCCGGTATCAGGAGTTTCGTCAGGGCGAGACGGACGGCATGCTCTGAACCAGGCAGACACACGATCACCTTTCCTTTCGCCGTCCCGCAAAGCGCGCGGCTCATCAGGGCGGCGCTCCCGACTTCCTGGAAGCTGAGGCTTCGGAACAGCTCGCCAAAACCGGGCAGCGCCTTATCCAGCAACGGGCTGATCGCTTCAATCGTCTGATCTCTCTTGCTGAGCCCGGTTCCTCCGGTCATGACGATCAGATCAACCTCCTCCTCACACAGCTTCTTTATGACCTCTCTCAGGCCCTTGGGATCGTTCTTCAGGATCATTGCGGCAACCTGGCTATGACCGGCTTCATTGAACAGAGATTCGATAAGTCGGCCTGAGTGGTCGTCTTCCGACTTACGACTATCAGTGATGCTGAGCCGTACGTATCGGACCGGTCCGACCTTCTTGGCCTCTGTATGGTGATCGTGAACACCCATGGGCACCTCGATATGTTGTGGACTCTCTCCCGCCCGGCATCGTTCCTATAGTGTATGATAATAGAAGACGCCATGTCGGTCAATGTAGTCGGCCGCAATCAGTTGCTTTATGTTGCGTGCGACCGGATCAACTGCATGAACTCGTTTCGGCTCTCGATCCGCTCGCGGAAGACCCCGTGCATCGATGAGGTCACAGCCTTACTATTCTGTTTCTCTACGCCGCGCATCATCATGCAGAGGTGTTGGGCTTCCATGACGACGGCCACCCCCTTTGGTCGCAGGGCCTCCAGAAGCGCATTGGCGATCTGGGAGGTCAGACGCTCCTGCACCTGGAGTCGGCGACTATACATCTCCACCAGCCGAACCAGCTTGCTCAAACCGACAATCTTGCCGTCCGGTAGATAGCCGACGTGGCACTTGCCGAAAAATGGGAGCAGATGATGCTCGCAGAGGGAGAAGAAGTCGATGTCCTTGACCAGGACGATCTCGTCATAGTTGTCCTGAAAGACCGCTTCGTTCAGAACGCCATTGACCTGTTTGTCGTATCCGGATGTGAGGAAGGCGAACATCCGCTCTACCCGCTCCGGGGTCTTGACCAATCCTTCCCGATCGGGATCCTCGCCAATCTCCTTCAGCAGATCCCTGACCAACCGCTCGATCATGCGTATATTCCTTATCGCGACAACATTAGTGACGCCGAACCGTAAACGTGTTGAGACTCCCAATAAAAGTGTAAATGAGCAGACCGGGATGTGCAAGGAAAACCTCTGTCGCGCAAACGAGCAGAGCGCGGCCTGCCGGGATCGTCATTGAAGAAAGGGCAAGGAAAACAGGAGATGCCGGTGAGTAGTGTGGTTCCTGACGAACCTTACATGCGCAGTGAGGGGCTTGACCGGTTACTTGGTCGAATCGAGCCGGATGTAGCGCGCCTGCTGGGCGGAGTACTTGAGGGACGAGAGGGGCGGATCTCGATGTTGCTTCGCTCGCCGGAGCGGGATCTGTTCAGATAGTGTCAGTCTGGTCTCTCTCGTTAGTTTGGTTTGTTTTGTCGTTTGGTCTAGACCGATTGGACCAGATAAACCAGACAGACCAAATAAACCAGATAAACTAAGGGGTATTCTGTATTCTATTGCGGCGCAGGAGGAGTCTGTCCCTCCAGCGTGAGCCTCCGCAATGCGGATTCGGCCTGCGCCCGTGCCTTACGGGCCTCGCTCCTGACAGATTCCTTGGCGCCGAGTTCGCCAAACAAGTGCTCTCGCGTAGAGGTAAAGCTTCGATCGACATTGGTGTTGAAGGTATCGGCGATCAGAGCCTTGATCGTGGTGATCTCACGATCGGATTTCACTTCTATCGCCTTGGTTCCTGCCACTTTTGCCTGATACTGCGCCTTCTCTGCGAGCAGGCTGACCGCCTCACCCGACGTTCTGGCGCTGAACAGATGAGCGCCCTTCTCCTGTGTCGCAGACCTGAAGAGTTTCGCCTCATCCTTGGCCTGCGCTAGATACTCCAGGGCCAATGAGAACTCCTCCGGCGCATAGATCTCCGCCTCGAAGTCTCTCGCTTCTCGAATGGCTTTGTCCGCCTCATCCAGCGCTTTCATGAAGACGATCTCTTGCGCATCAGCCAAGTCTGTCCTGAGCAAAACCGAAGGGCCCGCCCAAAGCGTGAACGACACCAGCGCGATCATGATGGCCACAATCAGGCCCGGAACAGTTCGCCTGCGCTCTCTCATTGCGATGACCCTTTCGTGCGTTCGCCGAGATACCTGAATCGGTTCATAAATGCCGTCGGCTCCAGATGGCCGTCACGCGCCAGCGCCTCGATCTGCCCCGACGTCTCAAAATCCTGGGGCTCCATGCGAATCATATAGGCCCGAAGCGTCTGATACGACTCGGAGTCGATATCGACGTAACGGACGCGGATCTTCCCTGTCCGATGATCCAACATCTTCTGAAACGGGATCGGGACCATCTTCCCTCCTTGGATGGTCACCATGGCTTCCGTCTGACCGTCCAACAGGAAACGGGTTGCCCAATAGCCAAGACTGCGACAATACTGGATATCCAATGCGCCAGGGGCAGCACAGCGGAGTTCATAGCCGATATCTTTCGCCACGATCGTGACATCGATGCCTCGCGCCCGAAGACTTTCGGCAACTCGCTCTTTGAGTACTCGTCCAAGTACAAGCTCCGAAAGACGGACATTCCCATAACCGTCCCGTTCAACCGAGCCAAACTCGGCAGGATCCAGTTTATCGGCCAGTCCTTCGCTCAGAATGGCCACGCCATGTCCCTTCCCTGAAGTGCGTCGCTTGATGACTGCCCCCTCCAGGATATCAACCAGCGTCTGAAGAGGGATCCTCGGCTCCGAAAATTCCTCTCCGATAACCGTGAGTGTGGCGCCGGCGGCGCCTCCAATGCCGAGCGCCAGATGGCCGGCTCGTCGCCCCATCACCGTAACGAAAAACCATCGGTCCGTTGTTTCTGCATCGTCCATCAGATTCTGGACGATTTCCTTGCCCAGATTGCAGGCCGTGGTAAAGCCAAACGTCGCCACTTCCTGCGGGAGCGGGAGATCGTTATCGATCGTTTTCGGTACATGCGCGACAGCGACCCGACCCTTCACCGCCTCCGACAGCCGATACGCTGCGAAGGCAGTGTCATCGCCCCCGATCGTCAACAGGCCGGAGACCTCCAGTTTATCGAGCGCCTCAACCACATTTCGGAGCGTCTCCTGGGATTTGGTCGGATTCGTCCTGGACGTCCGAAGGATAGATCCTCCTTCGAAATGGATCCGGGATATCCCGTCGATCTCGAGCTCCGTCACGTGACTGGTATCGCCTCGCGCAAGCCACTTGAACCCATCATAGAAGCCGAGGACGCGCGCTCCATGGTTGCGGGCCTCGATGGTCGCCGCCGCAATCACGCCGTTAATACCAGGCGCGGGGCCGCCTCCGACCAGCATGGCAAGCGTTTTCATGAGATTCCCTCGCGATGAGAAAGCAGCTTTCAGCGGTCAGTCATCAGCTTGATGTTGGGGGAAGAAGGCGGATGATGTCCGCAATCTGGAGCGGGAGACGGGACTCGAACCCGCGACGTTCAGCTTGGGAAGCTGACATTCTGCCACTGAATTACTCCCGCGCCCTCTTCTGTCTAACAAAAGCGCTCGCGCTTGTCAATGGCTTTCGGCGCGCGACTGCCGTGACGTGGGCGATGTCTCGAAAAACTGCCGCCACGATTCAAGATGCTCTTGCGCGTAAGCCAGAGCCTCCTCACGGCTGGTGATGAGCCCTGTTGCCTGAGCCTCCTGCAGGCGATCAAGCGCAGATCCCAGGAAAGGGCCAGGCGCAATATTGAACGTCTCGATCAGATCGTCTCCTCGCAAGATGGGTTTGACCTGACTGGTCAGAAACTCGGTTCTGTAGAACCGGAACGCCTCCCTCAGGAACACCTGGTGCCGGACGAATGCCTCAGTTTCCCCGCCAAAGGTGGCCCGCAGGTCCGCCCACGAGTGCAGCAACACAAGGGGGACCGCATCATCCGCTTCCCTGAAGAAACGATACTGCGCCCTGGCGGTCACGGTTGTTGCGCTCGAGATGTGGATCGGCCGCAAGTGATGTTGCTCGATACCGGCCACGAGGCTTGTGGCCAACCGACCCAGTCGAAGGCGGTCGCACAGACCGGCGAGGATCGGCATGCCGGCCTGCTCGTGTCCGAGGAACCGGACCCGACCATCCGGTTGGACGCTTCGGGTTTCCGGCTTGCCGACATCGTGCAGGAGGGCCAGCAGCTTGAGGATGGCGGTCTCGCTGACGCCCGCTTCGATCTCGCGATCAAACCGCTCGCGTAACCAGGGGGCGTGTTCCGGAAAGAGCTGCTCAAGGTGTGCGAGCAGCAGTTCGACAGACCACAGCGTCTGAAGCGAGTGTTCCCAGAGAGGCAGACGATGCGGTTTGCTCGCCGGAACTGATTTGAGCGCCTCGGCCTCCGGGACCAGCACCTTCAGAAGTTGTAGGACGTCGAGCTGCTCGATCCAAGGCGCCGCAGGGACCGTATCGAGAATCCTGAACAGCTCGTCGCGCAGACGCTCCCCCGCTGCTGTTCCGAGGAGCGGTGCGCGCTCGATGATCGACCGCCTGGTGTCCTCCTCAATGGTGAAGTCGAGTTCTGCCGCCAGGCGGACTGCCCTGATCAGACGAAGCGGATCGCGATCGAATGCTGATGGGGCAATGGCCCGCAGGCGCTTTTCCTTCAGAGCGTTCAGCCCACCCGTTGGATCGATTAAAGAGAGGGTGTCGAGCGTCGAGCGTCGAGCGTCGAGCGTATCAATGCGCACAGCCATGGCATTCACTGTGAAGTCGCGAGCGACTAAATCGTCTTCGATCGTCTCACCCTTCGGCCGACTGATATCGATCTGTACGATGGCTCCCGCCGATCGGATGATGGCCCGAACCGTCTCCTGGTCAAGGCGCACGAGGCTGCCCTCCAGGGAATCGACCAGGTTGCGACCGAATCGTTCAGGTTCGCCCCAGACCACCAGATCAAGGTCGGCGCGTCTTACCCTGCTGCGACCGAGTAGAACATCACGCAGGTATCCGCCAACCAGATACAGAGGACCTGTCCTGTTTGAAGCCGCAACCGCCACTATAGCGCGAAGATACGGCTCTCTGTGGAGCGTGTCCAGCCCGAAGCCCCATGTCCCGCTCATCTGAAAAATTCCCTTGCCATGACTGATTCCTGCCCTATATGATAAGTCAAATAGTCGAGAAAGGCGGTTCTGTGCCTGCCCTCACTTCGGGAGACTGTCGATAACGTGACCAGGGCGACTACAGGGGTCGCTCCTGCGAGAACAATAATGACATGGATATGATTGGGAAGGAAGCAGCATGATGAGGATTACCGCAGAGATGAAGATTGACAATGTGGTGCGGCAGTACCCGGAGACCGTTCAGGTGTTTAACCGTTACGGCGTCGCCTGCCTGGGGTGCTCCGCGGCTGAGTACGATAATATCGCTGTCAGTGCCCAGGTCCACGGTGTCAACCTCGACCAGCTCCTGCGGGAGTTGAACGAGACCGTAGCGATCCGAAACTGAGTCGCAAGCATCGCGTGTTCACAACACTCAAACGAGACATCCAGGCAGCCCTGAATCGAGATCCAGCCGCTCGCAGCGCGCTGGAGGTTCTCGTATGCTACCCCGGCCTGCACGCCCTGTATTTCCACCGCATCGCGCACTGGTTGTGGGGCGGCAACCTGAAGATTCTCGGCCGCCTGATTTCGCATGTGGGCCGGTTCCTGACCGGAATTGAAATCCACCCCGGCGCGCGTCTCGGCCGGGGTCTTTTCATCGACCACGGCAACGGAGTGGTCATCGGCGAGACCACCGAGATCGGTGAGGATGTCACCATCTATCAGGGCGTGACACTGGGCGGCACCAGCCTGGAGAAAAAGAAGCGCCATCCGACGATCGGCAACGGCGTCGTCATCGGCGCAGGTGCCACCATTCTCGGGCCGATCAAGGTCGGAGACAACAGCCGCATCGGTTCAGGCTCCGTGGTGGTGAAGGAGGTTCCTCCGAACTCGCTTGTGGTAGGTGTGCCGGGGCAGGTTATCTATCGCGACGGCAAGCGCGTGCCCCCGTCCGTCGATCTGGAGATGACCGACATGCCGAACCCCGCCGAGAAAGCCATCCGGTGCGTTCTGGAGCGTCTACACGAGCTGGAAAAGGAAGTTGAGACGCTCAAAAAGGAGCTGACGTCTGTCCACGCTCCCTATACGTCTTCCTCGCGGTACCACTCCCAGCGAAACGAGTAGCCCATCCCTTCCTGAGTCGTCCCACCTTAAAAACCTCACCTCCCCAAGGTGGAGGAGAGGATTGAGGTGAGGGGGTGCCCTAGTCTGGTGGAGTCATTGACCAGGCTTGGTCGGGCTCTTCTCGGCCGATGACGACAATACCCGAGTCGGAAACGTGGTAGCGTTCACGGTCGGTTTCTGCGTGATAGCCGATCTCGGTTCCTGGTGGGATGAACACATTCTTGTCGATGATGGCCCGCCGGATCCGACAGCCCCTTCCGATTTCTACCCGATTCATGATCACCGATTCCTCAATCAGGCAATGGCTATGGATGCGGACGTTACGGCCGATCACTGAATTCCGGACCAGGCTTCCGCTGATGATGGTCCCCTCAGCGACGATAGAGTTCAGCGCCATCCCGCGCCGCGCGTCCTCATCGAAGACGAATTTGGCGGGCGGGTCGCTGTAGCTGACGGTGCGAATCGGCCAGCTCCGGTTGTACAGATTGAAAGTCGGGTGCACGGCCCGCAGGTCCATATTCGCCTCGTAATATGCCTCGATGGTTCCGACATCCCGCCAGTAGCTTGGCTCCTCCCCTCGCGATAGGGTAGGGATGCGGTTCGTCCTGAAGTCGTAGGCGTACACCTTCCTCCCTTTCGCTATCAGACGGGGGAGGACGTCCCTGCCAAAGTCGTGGGTGCTGTGGGGATCATGCGCGTCCTCCTCCACTGCCCGGAGTAGAAGATCCGTCTCGAACAGGTAGTTGCCCATTGAGACGAGCGCGTGCTCGGATTCCCCCGGGATCGGTGTCGGCTGTGCGGGTTTCTCCTTGAAGCCGAGAAGCCGCCAGTCGTGATCCGCCTCCATCACGCCGTAATGCGACGCCTCCTCAATACCGACCGGTAGGGCCGCCACGGTGACCTCTGCCTCCTGTCGTAGGTGATACCCCATCATTTGGCGGAGATTCATTTTATAGATATGGTCGGCTCCGAAGACCGCAACAACGCTTGGATGAACCCGCTTGATCAGGTGAAGGTTCTGAAAGACGGCATCCGCCGTTCCCCGGTACCACTCTTCGCCCGTCCGCATCTGGGCAGGAACCGGAACAACAAAATGATTCCGGGACACGCTGGTTACTTGCCAGCCTTCCTGCAGGTGCTCTACCAGCGACTGGGCCTTGAATTGCGTCAGGACATAGATGGAATAGATGCCGGAGTTGACGAAGTTGGACAGGACCACGTCGATGATTCGGTACTTGCCGCCGAACGGGACCGCCGGCTTGGCTCGATCCTTCGTCAGGGGATGGAGCCTTTCACCTCGTCCTCCCGCCATAATAATTCCCAGGACAGTCATGCGCTTTTCTCCTCTTCATGTCGTACCTGCTTCATGCGTAGCCTCGTTTGATCGTCCTCGGTCCGATTGCGGTCAGCGTGTTGGAATTGAGCCTCGACCGAGTACAGTGCACACACAGGGCGCGACTCAGCATTGCTGCGATTATCCACAGTCAGGCGGAGATTGGCAAGCGATTAGGGTGCGTCATTGCGAGCACAGCGAAGCAATCTCACCGTTCTGCAGCGAAATTGCCGCGAACCCCCCTTTTCGACCGAAGAGGTCAAGCAAATGCTGAGGAACAACGGTGATGGATCAGGGGACCAGGCTGGCGTACAGGCGGAGGGACGGAGGCCGAATAAAAGCCATGCACTGGACGCGCACAAAGGCGAACGCTAGCCTAGCATAGTAGGCTGGGTTGAGGAACGAAACCCAGCCAACCTATGGCCCCATACGAACATATACACGTGCAAGAGCAGCTGGTGAGTCGTATTGTATTATCGTGAATGTAGCCGAGCGGCGCATCTGGCAACGTTCCTGTACAGCTATCGATGGGGGTAGCTGGAGCGCTGGGGGGATTCGCTTCACGCATCCCAGCCTACTGAGACTCGTATTTCTTCGAAAGTAGGAAGAAACCGTCTCCAGTATGGGACCTCGGGTCGTTTAGGGCAAACAACTCCCACGACAGCAGCCTCGTGAAGCAGCAGGCGTCCGACGATTGCGCCACAATCATGCCTTGATCGAGGCTGATCTGTACGCTAAACTCACCGGGGAGGAGCGAATCATATGGCACGCATTGAAACCGGGGAGTATTTGGCCTCAGATTCGTGCATCTGTGGCGGACGGTTGATCCTGAATGGTCGTCGAATCCTTGTTGCGGATGTGCTTGAGTTGGTGCAAGCAGGGTATACGCCTGAAGCCATCGCTCAACAATGCCGCGTCATCATTCGCCCGGAGGCGGTGCGTGAGGCGGTCTCCCTTACTCGCCAAGGGTGCCTGAGTGCTCTTGGCTGGTAAGCGGTCCCGCATCAGGTAACCGAAGTGTCAGGATTTGCTTCACTCATCTCAGCAAACACGAAGGGCCTCAGACGCCTGAGGCCCGTGAGTTCTTAAATGCGTGTGGTGCCGAAGCGGGGACTCGAACCCCGATGAGCGTACGCCCACTGCGCCCTGAACGCAGCGCGTCTACCAATTCCGCCACTTCGGCATAGCTTACATATAAGCCTACGGTCATTACTTGTAAAGGGTCAACCAGGAAAAGTCAACGGAAAAAGCGTAGGATGGGCTTCATGGACTACGAAGATGATCAGATGTGCTTTGTCTGCGGCAAGCAGAACGCAGACGGCCTGCACCTGCATTTCGAGCTGATCGGCGATGATCGGATCCGGACCGAGTTTACCCCGCCAAAGCGGTTTCAAGGCTGGAAAGATATCCTGCACGGGGGAATTATCGCGACCATTCTTGACGAGGTGATGGTCAACGGCGCCTATTTACGGCACATCCACGCTGTGACCACCAAACTCGAGATGAGACTCAGGCACCCGGCCGCTATTGGAACGCTGTTGATCTTTTACGGTCAGATTCTGAAGGAGGATACGAGGACGGTCAGTGTAAAGGCGTGGGCCGAGCAGGAGGACGGGACAATCGTTGCCGAGGCGACCGGCCTTCTGATGAAAGTCTGAGAACGGGATGAGAGAGACCGCACGCCGGGTCGTCACGTTGCTGACCGATTTCGGGTTGAGCGACCCGTTCGTTGGCATCATGAAAGGGGTGATCCTCGGGATTAATCCCAATGTGGCGCTTGTGGATCTGTGCCATAGCGGCAAGGCGTATGACGCTGCCGAGGCGGCATTGCTGCTCATCACGTCGTACCGCTATTTCCCCGCCGGCACGATCCATATCGCAGTGGTTGATCCGGGGGTCGGCGGGCCTCGCCGGCCAATCCTGGTCACGTGTAACGGCCATCTGTTCATCGGCCCGGACAATGGACTGCTGGCTCCGCTGGCAGCGAAGGCCGGGTCGACAGTCAGGGTCATGACTGCGACCGGATATTTCCTCCAGCCGGTCAGCGCCAGCTTTCACGGACGCGATATTTTTGCCCCCATAGCGGGCCATCTGTCGCTTGGGGCTGAGCCTGATGAGTGTGGAGAGCCCATTGATGACTACGTCCGCCTGGTGATCCCGCGCCCGGTACAGTCCGGGATCTCATCGATCAGCGGGGAGATCCTCCACATCGATCGCTTCGGGAACCTGGTGACGAACATTGCCCGACTTGACCTGGAGCGGTTGGCGACCGGGGATTCCCCCGCAGCATACGTCGTGTCCGTCGCTGGCGCGGAGATTCCGATTGTTGCCTACTACGGCCAGGTTGCTCCTGCCGCGCCTGGCGCGGTCATTGGAAGCGCCGACTATCTGGAGATCTTCGTAAATCAGGGAGATGCGTCCCGGCTCCTCGGTATAGGCCGCGGATGTGAGGTTGTGGTCGGCAGGAAGGACGCCGAAACGTCGCGTCTTTGACAACTTGTAAAACACTGTGTTAATCTCTAACGCTACCGCGTGATCTATTCATACTACACATAGCTGCCGGCTTCACATACGAGTGAAATAGAGTGGCGAAAGGATCATTTGCAGATTTTTACAACCGGGTCTCCGACGACGCCCTTGGTGCGTATCTGAAGCGGATCGCTCAGGTTCCCCTTCTCAAGAAGGAGGAGGAGCTGAGACTGGGGAAGGCGACTCAACGGGGGGATGAGAAGGCCTTGAAGCAACTGGTAGAGGCCAACCTCCGTTTCGTAGTCAAGGTGGCCCTCCGCTATCGAGGGTGCGGCTTGTCGCTTCCGGATCTGATCAACGAAGGCAACATCGGCCTGCTCGAAGCCGCGCGCCGCTACTCTCCGGACTATAATGTTAAGTTCATCACCTATGCCGTCTGGTGGATCCGACAGGCGATTATGCAGGCCCTGGCCATCAGCGGAGGGGCGGTAAGGCTTCCGCTCCGAAAAGCTCGCCTCGCCTCGCGACTTGACGACATCCGCGCGGATCTCTCCCAGCAGTTGCAGGCTGCGCCGACCGATTCAGAGGTGACGGAGGAACTGGATCTGAGCGCGAGCGATCTGGAAGGGGCGTTGCACCGGGCAGGTCAGTTGGCCTTTCTCAGCGATGAAATCGGCCTTGAACAACGAATTGGGATGGAGTTATATGAATCGAAGCAGCTCCCTCCTGCCGACTATGAACTGATCCGGAGGTCGCTCCGTGAAGAGGTAGAGCGGATGCTTCGCAGTCTCAACGACAGAGAGCGCCTCATTGTGGAACTGCGCTTCGGGTTGGGGAAGGAAGAAGCGATGACCCTGAAAGAGGTCGGCAAGCGACTCAAGCTTTCACGGGAACGGGTCCGACAGATTGAGGAGCGCGCCAAGCAGAAATTGTGTGTGTGGGCCAAATCCAGGCATCTGAAAGATTATCTGAATTAACTCTCTCGTGAGCTGCTGCGCCGTTCGGCATCGCGAAGGGGGCGGAACCGCCCGGTTGAAATGGATGGTCATCGAATCGATAGGCCCTGATCTTTCTCCGGAGATCGGGGCTGTTATTTTTTGTCCGGCAGGGCGTATACCCCGTGACGCAGCAGTCGCATCGTGAGACGCCGTGAAAGATTCCATATTCGCCTCGCTCTTGCGCCGCTGTGCCCTCGCGTGGCCCTTCAGTCTGATCGTTCCAGGAGGAAGCGTGGCGGACCAGTATGAAGCGGCCGCGGAAGCGGCGCGATGGCGGATGGTGGAGCAGCAGCTCAGGACTCGAGACATCGTCGATGAGCGGGTCATTGCGGCGATGGGGAAGGTTGCTCGCCACCTGTTCGTAGAGCCGGCCCTGGAGCAGTGTGCCTACGAAGACCGCCCCCTCTCTATCGGGGCGGGGCAGACCATTTCGCAGCCGTACATTGTCGCGCTTATGGTCCAGCTTCTCCGGGTGCAACCGTGGCATCTGGTTCTTGAGGTTGGAACCGGTTCAGGCTATCAAGCTGCGATCCTGGCCGAGTTGGCGGCCGAGGTCTATACCATCGAAATCATCCCGTTGCTTGCAGAGAGTGCCGGCGCCCGCCTGGAGGCTCTCGGATACCGGAATGTGTATGCCCGACAGGGAGATGGATACGAGGGATGGCCGGAGGTTGCCCCCTTTGACGGGATCGTGGTCGCTGCCGGCGCTCCGGAGATTCCCCTCCCGTTGATCGAGCAGCTACGCGAGGGAGGGCGAATAGCGATTCCGGTGGGGGTTGCGAGGGGAACACAGGACCTGATCCTCGGGGAGAAGCGCAGCGGGAAATTACAGGTCCGCTCGATTGCGCCTGTGCTCTTTGTGCCGTTGACGGGAAAGGGGGGCGCCGAGCAATAGCTGAAAAGCTGATCGCTTACGTGAGCATCTATGATCCCACTCAGGGATAACATCCCCGCCCATCGCGCCCCTGTCCTTACAATCGGACTGATCGCTGTCAACATCCTTGTCTACGTCAACCAGATGATGCTGCCACCACGGGCAGCGGTCCAGTTTATCCACCTGTATGGTCTTGTCCCCTTGGAGATCAGCGGCGGTGATCCGTTGATTCCGCACCCTGTCCCGCTCTATGCCACCTTCTTCACCTCGATGTTCGTACATGGCGGCCTGTTCCATCTTGGCGGCAACATGCTCTATCTGTGGATCTTCGGCGATAACGTGGAAGACCGGATGGGACGACTTAAATTTCTGATCTTTTATCTGCTTTCCGGGATGGGGGCTGCTGCTGCACAGATCTGGGCTGATCCTGATTCGAAGATCCCGATGGTCGGCGCCAGCGGGGCGATCTCCGGCGTGCTGGGCGCCTACCTATTCCTCTTTCCGTATGCCCGCGTCCTGACCCTGATTCCGCTCGGCTTTTTCTATCGGATTGTGGAGATCCCGGCGTTGGTTGTCCTGGGGTTCTGGATTATCGTCCAGGTTCTGAACGGTGTCATGACGCTGGGCGTACAGGTAGGGGGCGTCGCCTGGCTTGCTCATGTCGGAGGGTTCGTGGCGGGTCTCGTGATGGTCATACCGTTCGCCGGTCGACGCAAGCGGCTTCATTGGGGGGAGCAGCTCTTGTGAGCGTGGCGAAGCGGACTATGGCCCTGAGTCGTGAGGAGTTCCGTCAGTTAGTCGCCCGAGCGGTTGAGTCGCTTCCGTCACGAGTGATTGAACGGCTCTCGAACGTCGATATTGTGGTCAAAGCTCGCCCCACATCCGAGGAATTAGCTATGGCCGAGATCGATCCCAGGGAAACCCTCTTTGGCCTGTACACCGGCATCCCGCTTACAAAGCGGAGCAGCTCGTACGGGATGGTTCTCCCTGATAAGATTACACTATACCAGCGATCGATTGAAGAGGGCTGCCGGACCAAGGAAGAGATCCAGATGCAGATCCGTACGACCCTGCTGCACGAGATCGGTCATCATTTCGGCCTCTCTGAAGACGAGCTGGAAGAGGCGGGGTACGAGTAATGATCTGACTCGCAATTTCTGTTGACAAGAGTTTGGTTCGACGTAAAGTATAATAAGAAGTTCGATGTTTGGTTGCGTGCATTGATGACAAATTGTAACGAACAGGTTGGGATCCGATAGATGTTGTGCTCAAATGGGTTTTACGCAAATTCTGCTCGACAAGAAGGGGGAGAGAGAGAATAGCAAGAAGGACACGTCCCCTGAGAGCCGGAGATGAGGAGACTACGATGTCTGCGGTACGGAGTCTCGTAAAGGAAGGGAGTGGAGCTGAGATGAGGCGCCTGTTATTGAGATCGGCTATTGGGGTCATCTGCCTGCTAATCATGCAATCTTCCACCGTCGGGTCGGCGCAGCAGCCGTCCGCGACATTTCCCGTAATCGTGGTCTTTTCCGATAACGCCCCTTTCCACAATTTCCAAGGCTTCTATCGCGCGGATGACCGAGCCCGCGCGAATCCTGCAGCGTGGGAATACCTCGATCCGGGCGTCTCCGGAGCCGTGCAGGCAATTGAAGCGAGGTATGGCTTCCGCTCGGACCACGTCTACAGCGCAGGCTTGCGAGGTTTTGCCGCTCGTCTCACGGCGCAGCAGATCGACGCGCTCGAGAACGAGCCCATGGTCGCCTATGTCGAGGCCGACGGCACAATGCACGCCATCGCTCAGACGCTTCCCTGGGGTATCAATCGGATCGACGCGGACATCAGCTCGACATTGGCCGGGAACGGGGCGGGCGCCGTCACGAACGTTAACGTCTACATCATCGATACCGGGATCGCGACACACTCCGACCTCAATCGCGTCCAACATGTGAATTTCGCCGGAGGGAAGAACACCGATTGTCACGGCCATGGGACACATGTGGCTGGCACCGTAGCAGCCAAAGACAATACGAGCGACGTGGTAGGGGTCTCGCCCGGCGCGCCGCTCACTGGCGTGAAGGTGCTCGGGTGCGGCGGGAGCGGGACGACGTCTGGTGTTATCAAGGGTGTAGACTGGGTGACGGCCAACGCCAAGAAGCCGGCTGTCGCCAACATGAGCCTTGGCGGTGGGGCGAGCCAAGCTCTGGACGATGCGGTGAAGGGATCGGCCAATAGCGGCGTGTTTTACTCTATCGCAGCGGGAAACAGCGGGGCGGATGCCTGCAACTCCTCGCCGGCCCGCGCAGGCATGCATAACGGCGTCATGACGACCGCTGCGACCAACAGTAGCGACCAAGAAGCTTCCTGGAGCAACTACGGCCTTTGCGTGGACGCTTGGGCGCCAGGCGTGAACATCCTGTCAACGAGAAAGGGCGGGGGAACGACGACCATGTCTGGCACGTCGATGGCCGCACCCCACGTCGCCGGGACTGGTGCCCTCTATCTGTCGACCACTGCCAGTGCAAGCCCCTCCGCCGTCGAAACACGGCTTAAGGCTGACGCCAAGAGTACGGGCACCCTCAGTAAGGACGGACGGGCCATCATACTGATCTACGCTGGGGAATACTGACCTGGCTACGCCAGACCGTGTGGATCAGAGTGAGGGGAAACTCGGCGACAAGCAGTTTCGGGGTATGGAGTGGGGGCTTCTTGATTGCCCTTGGACTGCTGAGCATCTGGCAGCCCAGCGCAGCGGCGAATAGTTCTGGAGTTGCGGGGTTAGCGCTTGTCCTGAAGGCCGACAAAGAGACCTATGGCCAGGGCGAGCCTATAAAGCTGACTATTCACGTGATTAATCGCGGGAGTGAGCCGGTGACCCTCCGTTTTCTGAGTGCGCAGCGCTACGATGTCGCTGTTAAGAGCCTGGAAGGCCGAGAGATCTGGCGCTGGTCGGATGGCCAGATGTTCGCTCAAGTAATGGGGGAAGAGACGCTCCAAACAGGAATAAGGGTACGGACCTACCGCATCACCGTACGTGAGTACCTCCCGTCTGGACGCTACGTAGTCATTGGCACGATCGCAGCTCAAGAAGCGTTGCTGTCAGAAAGTATCACCATCAGTATTGACTAGGCACGCCAGCCTCTCGTCGGGCCTCCACACTCCTTTCCATTCATCTTCCAGATCCCTAAGCGGTGACCAGCGGCGAATGTCAAGGAGAAGACCCTCGCGGTCCGTTCTATCATCCCAGCAGAACTCGAGAATGTACCGGTGAAAGGTGTGGAAATCTGGAAGATCACGGCCTTTGGCGGAAGTTGCAACCAGGCCCCTTAGCGCATGGTGTTCCTGAGGTGGCATCGCAGTAAGGGTTTCAGGGGTGAGCGTTCGCTTCGCTCCATAGCAATTCTTCCTGAATTCCTCTGTGGCTACTCCTGCTCCAGCCTTTTCTTCCCGGCCGGCTCCACCAGATCTGCTCACGCTGAAGCCATGGAAAACTCTTGACACTTTTGGGTAACCCCCGCTAAGATCGCGCCGGTCTTGTGCCTGCAGGGAGGGTCGAGGAGGATCGATGGCTGCAAGGGGACGGCGTAGGGAAGCCAAGTTTTACGAGCTCTACTGCATCGTGTGCGGCACAACCTGCACCGAGCAGGAGAGCAGCTCGCGTTGCGTCAGTTGCGGTAAGCCGCTGGGCGTGCGCTATGACTATGCCTACATCAGGGCTCGCCTGAATCGATACTCACTCAAGACCTCTCCGATCAAGGCGCTCAAATACCTCGATTTCTATCCCATTCTCAACCTCGATCTGGTGGTCTCGCTTGATGAGGGTGGAACGCCGCTGTACCGGTGCCATCGGTTGGCGGAAGAGTTGGGGATCAAACGGCTCTACATCAAGAATGAAGGGATGAATCCGACCGGTGTGTTCAAGGACCGAGGGACGCTGGTGGAGATCACCAAAGCCAAAGAGCAGGGCGCCAAGGCGATCTGCGTAGCCTCCACCGGCAATATGGCCGGCTCTGTCGCCGCCTATGCCTCGATCGCGAATCTTCCCTGCTACGTGGCGGTGCCGGAGGGGACCCCGATCGGTAAGATGGCTCAGTCCCTCTCCTATGGCGCCCGGGTCCTCCAGATCCGAGGGACGTATAACGATGCGGCCTCCATCGCCGAGCAGATGAGCCGGCGCTACGGATATTATCTGGCCGGCGATTACGCCTTTCGTGTTGAAGGCCAGAAGTCACAGGCGTTCGAGATCGTGGAGCAATTAGACTGGCAGGCCCCATCTGTTGTCATCGTCCCGATGGGGTGCGGGACCAATATTGCCGCTCTGTGGAAGGGGTTCAAAGAGTTTCATGAGCTGGGGTTGATTTCGTCCCTGCCGCGGATGATCGGTGTCCAGCCGGTCGGCTGTTCGCCGATCGTGGCCGCGTTCAACCAGGGAAGCGATACGATTGTTCCGGTCAAGAAACCGGAATCGGTCGCCTCGGCGCTGATGGCGGGCGATCCGCTGGACGGACTGAAGGCGCTGGCCGCGCTCCGAGAATCGGGCGGATGCGCCCTGTCGCTCAGCGATACCGAGATCTTGCAGGCCCAACAGCAGATCTCGCGCCAGGAGTCGATCTTCGTGGAGCCGTCAGGGGCGATCCCCGTCGGGGTGCTTGCGCTGCTGCTCACCAGCGCGCGCGTGAGGGCGGATGAGACGGTGGTCTGCCTTGCCACAGGGAACGGGCTCAAGGATCCCAAGGCGGCGCTGCGGGTCCTCCCGTCGCCGGCCACGATCGATCCATCAATGCAGGAGGTCGAGAAGTTTCTGAAGCTGCGGCTGTATGAGATCCGGGCCTCCGGCGCCAAAAACGGCGATAAGAACCTGTTTGAGGCAGTTCCCTCGGTGACCGATGTTACCGCGCGGGTACGACAGGAGTTCGGGGTCAAGCTGACCGCGGAATACGGTGGTAAGGTACGGTCGTTAATTGAGGAGTTCGTTAAGAAGGGGAAGCCGATCATGAAGGCCGACCTTCAGTATATTGTTGAGAATGTCCTCAAGGGTCTTTCCGTTCATAAGCCTATCCTTATGGTAGAGGATTTTAAGGTCTCGACGTCGCTTCATGGCCAGGCGGAAGCGGCCGTCCGGGTCCTGTTCGACGGGGAGAAGGTGGAAGCGACCGCTGCAGGTGTCGGACCGGTGGATGCCGTCATCAACGCCCTGAAACAGACTGCCTTGACCCGCGGGAAGCTCTTCTTTGAGCTGATCGACTACAATGTGGAGATCAGCTCGCCAGGAACCGATGCCTCAGTTGAGACTACCATGGTCATGAAGGACGTCGAAGGCAATCGGATCGTCGCCATCGGGACCTCCCCAGACATCATCGTCGCCTCGGTGAACGCCTTCGTGGAGGGGTACAACCTACTCTGGGCGCGGCAGAAGGGGTGATCCTTCCGGTAGGTCGTAGCGGAGGGGGCAACTGTCGCATTGTGGAGCCCTCCGGCAGTAGGTCTTACCGACGGCTACCAGCAGGGCGTGATATTCATTGAAGAGCGTTGCGTCAGTTGGCAGGTGGGTCATGAAGAGGCACTGGATCTCACCGTACCGAGTGTTTGCCGCGATCAACCCATGCCGTTCCAGCACCCGTCGAGTGTAGGCGTCCACGACGAAGATCGGCCGGTCGCCCGCGTACAGCAGGATCGAGTCGGCTGTCTCCTTGCCAACCCCTGAAATCTCCAGCAACTCCTCGCGCAATTCGGACAACTCCGTCCGACTCATCCGCCGAACACTCCCGCCGTAGCGCGTCAACAGGAAGCGCGTGACGTGTTTCAGGCGTTCAGCCTTCATGTTATAATAACCTGCCGGACGGATGAGCGTGGCGAGACGCTTCTGCGGTACGCTATCGATGCCGCGGGGGTTGAGCAGACGTGCGGCCCGCAACGCCGTGATCGCTTTCTCAACGTTAATCCAGGCGGTATTCTGGGTCAGAATAGCGCCGACGATGACCTCGAACCGGGAACGGGCCGGCCACCAGCGCTGTGGTCCAAAATATCGGAACAGATGTCGGTAGAGGGAGAGAAGTCGACGTCCGGTTGCTGTCTGTGGCATGTCCACTATTGTGATTGGTTTTTCTGAGAGGTCAAGAGGAGAGTCAACAAACAGTGCAACGATACCTGGGGATCGATTTCGGAACGAAGCGGATCGGAGTAGCGATAAGCGACGAGCTGGGGCTCACAGCTCAACCTCTTCCCACGCTCGAGCCGTCTACAGACGAGGCGGCCGTTCGTGCCATTCGAGAGATCATGGATCAGTACGGGATAATCGAGGTCGTTGTGGGCCTGCCGAAGAATATGAACGGCACGCTCGGACCCTCGGCGGAGCGGGCCTTGGCATTTGCCGGACGATTGGAAGAGAGCGGGTCGGTCAAGGTGACGATGTGGGACGAGCGGCTGACCAGCATGGAGGCTGAACGCCTGCTGATTGAGGCCGATCTGTCGAGGGCCAAGCGGAAACGGCGCGTCGATCAGATGGCCGCCGTCCTTATCCTGCAGGGCTTCCTCGATCGTTGCTATCGTCAGCGGGAGCGATCGTCGTGAGCGCGACACTGTCTACGATGTCGTTATCACAACGAGCTGTCGCCCTGTGCCTCTGTCTGCTGGTGGGAGGAGGAGTCGCGTGGTACGTCCTGAGCGGGCCTGCGCCGTCTACGAGCGAGGCTACGCGGGCCGTTGTCATCAGACCACAGACGGGCGCCTTCCATATCGCCAACGCGCTGAAGGAGGCGCATGTGATCCGCAGTCGTGTTGCCTTTCTGGTCGTCGCTGTCGCTCGTGGCACGCAACGACGCCTGCTTGCCGGGGAGTATGAGTTCGCCCCCGGTCTCGGCCTGCTTGAGGTGATCCGCCGGATTGAGCAGGGCAAAGGGCTTGTCAATCAGGTGACAATTCCGGAAGGGTTTGCCGCCAGGCAGATTGCCGAGCTCCTTCACGAAAAGGGGCTGGTCGATCAGGATCGATTTATGAGCCTGCTGCGGGACCGTCGGTTGCTCCAGCAGTACGGTGTAGATGGTCAGTCGCTCGAAGGCTACCTTTTTCCTGATACCTATCGCCTTGTCAAGGGGCTGCGCGAAGAGGCGATTATTGAGCTGATGGCTCATCGATTTGGGGAGATGTTCGGTTCTGCGGAGCAGGCGCGCGCCAGGGAGCTGAAGATGTCGGTTGCGGATATTGTGACTATCGCGTCGCTGGTCGAACGGGAAGCGATGGCGGATGGAGAGCGACCGCTTATTTCGGCGGTCTTCCATAACAGGCTGCGGCTGGGGATGCCGCTGCAATCCGATCCTACCGTACTGTATGGCCTCTCCCGGTTCAGCGGCAAGCTTACGAAAGCGAACCTGCGGGCGCCGTCGCCATACAATACGTATCTTCACCGGGGCCTGCCGCCAGGTCCGATTGCAAGCCCGGGACGCGCCTCCGTCATGGCCGCCCTCTATCCGGCTTCCTCCCGATATCTGTACTTCGTCTCAAAAAATGATGGGACGCATGTTTTCTCGAATACGCTGCGGGAGCACGATGCGATGGTGAGGCGGTATCAGATCAGGAGGGCAGGGTAATGCGGGGTCGGATTGTTATCGTTCTGCTGGGTTGTGTCCTTGCCGCCTGCGCCACAGAACAGGCGGCAGTCAAGGAGGAAAGGGCCGACACCCATTACAATTTAGGTGTGGCACGGCTGGCCAGCGGCGACGCCAAACAGGCGATTGCGGAGTTCAGCCAGGCGATTGGCGACGCCTCGGATAATGCGGTCTATCACAATGCCTTGGGGTTAGCGTACCTGATGGATCGCCGCCACGATCGGGCCGTGGCCTCCTTTCAGAGGGCAGTCCAGCTCGACCCGAAATTTTCTGATGCCTACAATAATCTCGGTTCGGCCTATGTCCAGCGGGCCAACTACGACCAGGCCGTCAAAGCCTTCAGGCAGGCGCTATTAAACCCTGCCTACCTGTCTCCTGAGCAGGCGCACCTGAATCTGGGGAATGTCTACATGGTCCAGGGGCGGACTACCGATGCGGTTGTGGAGTTCAAACGCGCGCTGGACATCCTTCCCGATTTCGCCGAGGCCCATAATCGACTGGGCTACGCCTACCTGGTGCAAGGACAGTTGGAACTGGCGATCGCCGAACTGACGCTGGCTGTCAGACAGGCGCCGGAACTCGCTACGGCTTACCAGAGCCTGGGCTTTGCCTATCTGTCGGCAGATGAGAAAGACCGGGCCAGGCAGGCGTTTCAAAAGGTCGTGGATCTGAGTCCCACGAGCGAGATGGCGGCTGAGGCGATGCGCCAGCTCAAACGGCTGAGCCGATAGTCTTCTACTCCTTCCTACCCTGTCGAGTAAAAAATGTTTACCAAGATCGACCTCAAAGGGCTGAGCCTTGGGGAGATGGAGCGCCGGGTTGCCGACCACGGCGAGCCGGCCTACCGTGGCCGCCAGCTCTTCCACTGGATCTACGCGTGCGACGCACACACGTTCGCTGAGATGACCGATCTGCCGGTCACGTTGCGGGCGAGACTGGCCGAGCATACGTGGATTAGCGCCCTCACTCTTCTTGCGAAAGAGATCTCCCGGGACGGCACACGGAAATACCTGTTCGGCTGCACAGACGGGCGACAGATTGAGACGGTACTGATTCCTGCCCTGAGCCCAGTCGAAGGACCTGACGAGGGGCGGCTGACCGCCTGCCTGTCCACTCAGGTAGGGTGCGCTCTGGCCTGCGCCTTCTGCCTGACGGGAAAAATGGGGTTCGTAAGACACCTACAGCCGGGTGAGATCGTCGATCAGGTGCTCGCGCTCCGGCGCGATCTTCAGCCCGGAGAGCGGATCGGCAATCTGGTGTTGATGGGGATGGGCGAGCCGCTCCACAACTACGATGCCACCGTGAAGGCGCTCACAATCCTGTCGCACTCCATGGGTCTTGCGTATCCGCCGCGCCGGATCACCCTCTCGACCGTCGGCTTGGTTCCGGAGATCGCGCGACTCGGTCAAAGCGGGCTTGGGGTGAACCTGGCCGTATCGCTCCACGCAGCCACCGATGAGCTGCGTGACCGGCTGGTTCCGATCAACCGTCGCTATCCTCTCAAAGATTTGATGGCTGCGCTCAGGTCCTATCCGCTCCCACCCCGGCGGCGGATCACATTCGAGTACGTGCTGATCGATGGGGTAAATGACCGATCCGAGGACGCCCGTGAACTGGTAAAGCTGCTGCGCGGCCTTCGGTGTAAGGTGAATCTCTTGCCCTTGAACGAGGCCCCCGCCATCCCGTTTCGGCGACCTTCACAGGAGCGCGTCGAGACATTCCAGCGCATTCTGAAGTCGGGCGGCATCCTGGCCACCATCCGTGAGAGCCGCGGCCTGGACATTTCGGCCGCCTGTGGCTTGTTGGCCACCGAGCCTGATCAGAAAAGCCTTGACACTGCTGGCTACCTTGCCTAAGATGTCTTCGCGGGGTGGAGCAGCCTGGTAGCTCGTTGGGCTCATAACCCAAAGGTCGCAGGTTCAAATCCTGCCCCCGCAACTTTCAAACCGCGCACCTTCAACGTGTGCAATATTCCGCTCGGGCTCGGCTGGATGATCAGCCGGGCCTTTTTTGTAAATCCCAGCCCTGGAAAGCCCCGATAGGCTTGGTCTAGGGTCAGTCCGTGGGTCTGCATGTGCTGCGGGCTGAGCTTGCCCTGCTCTTCCCCGCTGACCGGATAGCATCCCTGACATCTCTGACATCGATCGCCCTCCTGTCACGATGACCGATCTCGCGGTTTTTGGGAGCGATCTCGGTGGTTATGATGGACTGAAACCCGCACTACGTTCGTTATCGAAACCATTTCCTTCCAGCTCTGGCAGCTTTTCGACCTTGACGCGGTCCTTCATGGGTATTACCATATCTATAACTCAGTAATACTTACACTGTTGACAATGTGCGAAGGAGTCTCCTATGGACACCAGCCGAATGACCGTCAAGGGACAGGTCACGATTCCGAAGTCCATCCGTGAGCGCCTCGGACTCCATCCGGGCGATGCGGTGGAGTTTGAGGAAGAACCGGGCGGGATTCGTCTCAAAAAGTTCGTGGGCCGATCCCCATTCACCCGTTACCGGGGGTATCTGACCAACCTCGCAGGTCAGGACCCCGATCGCCTGCTTGAGGCGCTCCGGGGGAAGGCCCAGGCGTGATCGCCGCAATCGATACCAACGTCTTGTTCGACATCCTGATTCCTGACGCACCGTTCGGTGAGCTCTCGCAGCGGGCGCTCGAGCGTACCAAACAAGCCGGACGGCTGGTAATCAGCGACCTGGTGTATGCCGAACTGGCGGCTCATTTCCCATCTCAACATGAGTTCGATCAGTTTCTCGCGGACACCGGAATCGAGGTTGTTTCCTCCTCGCCGGCGGCGCTTGCGCGAGCAGGCCGAGCATGGGTGCACTATCGCCGCCAGCGCGACGACACCCTCTGCTGCCCGCAGTGCGGACACACCCAGCGGGTACGCTGCGGATCGTGTGGGGCAGCGCTTCATGGACGGCAGCGCCTCCTTAGCGACTTTCTGATCGGGGCGCATGCTCTCAGCCACGCCGACCGCCTCCTCACCCGAGATCGGGGTTATTACAAGACCTACTTTCCTGAACTCAGTCTCCTGGATCCTTTGACGGAGAGCATATGAGGGGGTACCCATGGCGGTGAGGTACTCCCCATCGCCCGGAAAGCCCCCCCATCTTCACCTTATTCTTCGTTCTCCTGGTCTGTGGGTGCTCATCGAAGGCTCAAATGAAAGAGCCATAGCCTTGACACGGTATCCCGTTGGGGACAGTTGCACGATATGACCCGCTTGTCAGAGATGATGTCTATGCGTGTCATCCATACCTCAGACTGGCATCTTGGCCAGGAGCTCCATGGTGATTTCGCTACGCTAAATTGGCCCACCCCTTACACAAGTCAATCCCAAAGTTAGCGTCTCCTCCGGGGATGGTGGAAACCCCTCGCCTACCGTCCCCATCAGGAGATCAGCACCATCATGCAGTGGCTCAAAGGCATCAGCTCCCGGATCCTCCTTCAGGAGTTCGCGCACCTCAGCAAACTCTGCTGGCGCCGCCATCTCTGGGCACGGGGTTATCTCGCCGTGAGCTCCGGGACGATCACTGATGCGATGATCGAAGAGTACATCGCGGAACAAGGTGAACCGATCCAGGACGACAGTCAATTTCGCATTGACGACTGTCCGAACCTACCGCCTTCAAGGCGGTAGGTGTTCACTAATTCTTCGGACAGTGCACTTAATCCATGGACTGGAAATCCCGGAATTGGGTATGGTGTCCCCGGAATTTACATATCGCTAAATCACGGAGTTGCGCCAGTCCGACCCAACTGCCAGAGATCCGCAGGCTCGCTCCAAGAGGCGAGAGAGTGACGGCTTCCTGCCAGACCCAGGAACGTATCGGACTCTCGTTCACCCACACAAGATACGGAAGAGCCTGAAAATCAGAACTTGCCGGAGTATACCGTTTTTGGTATAGTGAAGCATGGGATGGACGGTCGAGACACTGAACGACCCCGTTGACGCGGAGGTCGAGGCCTTGCCGGAGGACATGCGGGCGAGGTTGGTGCGCATTGCGCAGCTGATTGAGGAAAAGGGTCTGGAGCGTGTGGGCGAGCCGCACGTAAAGCATGTTGAGGGCCATCTATGGGAAATGCGGCTGAAGGGCCGCAGTGGCGTATCGCGGGCGCTGTATATAACAGCGGTAGGCCGCCGCGTGGTGATCGTTAGGGTCTTCACCAAGAAATCGGAGAAGACGCCGCGGCGCGAGATAGCGCTGGCCCTAACCCGCGCACGGTCGGTTCACTGATGGAGGTATCGCCATGGGGCGCATAGCGGAGATGCACAAGCAGTGGATGAAGGAGCCGAAGTACCGAAAGGCGTTCGAGGCGCTTGAGGAAGAGTTCGTCCTGGCGTCGGCGGTCATCGATGCCCGGAACCGCGCCGGTCTGACGCAGCAGGAGTTGGCGAGAAAGATGGGGACAACGCAGCCCGTAATCGCCAGGCTGGAAAGTGGGCGGACACGCCCCTCGATGCGCACACTGGAGCGTGTGGCGAAGGCGACCGGATCGCGTGTGCTCATCAGGTTCGAGCCGCGTGAGGGGAAGAGGTCGGCGGGATAATTGTCAGGGCTTCGACGGTGAACGTTTGAATCCTTATCCTCAGCCATTCATGAACAGCAGTTGCGCTGTGCTGACATCAGCCCCTTCAACCGGGCACATTCAAGAGTATTCGGTACTTCTACTTCCGGCTCGACCGGTGTCCGGTACCTTTTGCTGACAATGGCGATTGGCACGAGGCATCGCGTCTGTCTCAGGGCGTACGTTTCCTGGTCAAAAGAGCACCGCTAAGCGCATGGAGCACTGCGATTCTGCGATCGTATATCATCAGATCCAGGGGTTGCGCCGGTCCGACCCGGTTCTAACTGGATTCTCGATGTGCCCCCGCTTATCGATGTGCCACTGTAATACGTGGCGTCTGGCATGATCCGCTTTCGGCGAACTCCTCCCATAGATCCGCCCAGACTCTCATCGCCTCGGCGAGTCGAACGAAATATGGATCCAAGGCAGCGAGGCCGACTTCCACCTGTCGCGCCAGCTCAATGTAACACTGGGAGGCCGTCGTGTGGCGGGTATCGAAGGTTACACCATCGAAGAACGCATGCAGCTCTGTCGCCCAGCGTATTCCATTCTCCTCCCGCTTCAGGTTGGACTTCCAGTCGCTTGCCTTCTGGTGGACGACGTAAGGGCGGCCCGTCTTTATGCCATAACCGAGATGATCGCAGACGACTTTGGAGCACCAGCCCGCCCAAAGATCGTCGTACCTCCCCCATGGCTGCCCAGCGCCCATCAGCCCGAAATACATCGCCGGCCCCACGAGTGTGCGGTCGAAGGCGACGTTCATTCCACACATTGAATACTGGGCGCCTCGCGGGACCGTCTGCACGACAGGGACCTCGTCGCGGATTCGCAGGTCCGGTCGGTCGCGCTGGGTGATAGCGTCGAGATCGGGGTGTTCCAGCCATAGGCCGTGCGAAATGGCGGTGGGCTTGCCGCGCCTCAGTGAATGGGGGTAGCCGCGTACGAATTCGATGTCGTAGAGTGTATTGAAGTAGTCGGGGTGCGATGGCGAACACAGGTTGGCCAGGTGGTCGCGAACCGGATTGGCCGTTCGATCCGCCCTGTGGAGCGGCGGCGTGCAATCGTCGTCGAATGTGTAAATGTACCTGGCAGTGGCCACGAGAAAACCGAAACAGCGGCAACCGGAGTCGAACGACGAGATCACCCAGCTTCGCTCCCCGAGCAGGTGCTCGATATCCGGACGCCTCCACACCGTGACGTCCACGCCAGCCGGGATGTCCAGCTTCGCCCCTGGATCACCATCCTGGACGACGATGACGTGTACGCCGTCGAGTACTTCGCGCCAGTGATCAAGGTTGCGCAACGAGCGGATGGACGGGATTACCACCTCGACGTCTAAGTCTTTCTTTTCCACCTAACGCACCTGGCTCAGGCGTTGATAGAGATCGTGGCGATACGCATCGAAGCCCTCCTGCCGGTGAGTGGCGATCGCTGAATCACGGCTCGTGGCGCACTCGCATACTTCACGCACATCCTTCAAGAGGGGCCGCTTCGTTCCCGCGAAACTGAGGATCACGTCCTCCGAGCTGTGGACTGCCTCGTTTTGCACGCCGATGGCACGCAACAAGTCGAAATAGTTCTTGAGGTGATTCCTCGTGAACACGTAGATCTGCAGAATCACGTCGACGGTCCGCGTCTGATCTCGCAAAGTCCAGATGTTGCGCCTTAGCCACCGGAGGGTGCCCGTCTTAGAATCGTAGACCTGTCCCGCGCTTCCGACCGGTGATTCCGGGTTGTTCAGAAGCGCGATAAACAATTTCTTGAGCTGCCGGGGGCTGGGGAAAACGTCGTCGTCAATGCAGATATAGTAGTCGGCGGGGTAGTTGCGCGCCACGTCGTACCGATACGAGGGCCAACGCTGTCGCTCCTGCTGAACCAATTCAAGCCTGGTATCGCGCATCGGAAGGTACGGGCCAAGGTCCACGTCAGGGTTGTTGTTGCAGACGACTATGCGATCAACGAATCCGCAAAGCAGCGCGCTACGGACGATCACAGGGATGTTGTTCATTCGCTTATAGCTGAGGATGACCACCGTCGCCTTAGCGGGTGCGTCGACCGTTACCCGGTATCCCACCCTGGAAAGTGTGGCCAACACTACTTGCCGAGCGGGCAAGAAATACCTGCGCAATAATTCTCTGGCAGACCAGCCGGCGCGCTTGCGGACGCGGTCAAACATCGGCCTGGCTTCTCCTTGGACCAGGCGAAGAGCACGGCCCGTTCCGTGCGCGAAAAGGCGCCGAAGAGGTCCTACGAAGGTCGGGTCGATCCGCTCCCAAGCACCCAGATCGAGGTGTCGATCGGCTTGGCGATATGTCTCATACCACTTTTTGCCGGCCCACGTGGCGGGATTCCTACCCAGGCGAATTCCGTGCACCCGGATGCCGTCAGCGAAGTAGTGGATGACACCCGCTTCGGCCAAGTTGGTGCGCCGGAAGAATTCGTCGGCCGGGCAATTCCATTTCTCATCGGCAAGGAAGTGTCCGTGTTTCGATAGGAGCGCAACAACCAACATCTCGTCCAGCAGCGTGATCCGGGCGGATCGGCCCCGTTCCATCCGTTCCGACCAGTCGGACAGAAAGGCCTCGCCCCGGGGCACCGATATCCCCATCACGCCCACGTTGACGTCGATCCGCTCCTCCAGGAGACGGCGCACCGCCTCCGTGTAGGTGTCGGCGTCGACGAGCTCACGCACTCCTTTGAGGAGAGCTATGCGATTTGCCCAACCGGGGCGGCTCGAGGATCCGTCTACGCCGTAAGGAGCAGGGAAGAAGCGAGTCACGAGGACCCCCTCGCGTTCCAGCGGATCCCACAGCTCGTCGATGGGCTCGAAGAACAGGAGGTCGCTATCGAAGACAAGCGTTGTTGTGTAGGGGCTTTCGTGGAACAGGCGGTGTCGATCGAACGACTTGCTGACACGATCGAGAAAGACTACGTCACAATCGAGCTGCTCCAACTGGTCTCGCAGGCGAGCGCTGATGCGGCTATCTCTGGTAAGCACTGCCGTAATTGGCCCGTCATAGACCCGGCGCAGCGAGAATACCGAAACCAGAAGGCGAAGCGCGTAGGCGTCGCCAAAGTTGAAGAATAAGCAACCGCGGTCGCCACCAGATCCGGATTTGCTCTTGGAAGAAGTTACGGGAGGAGCCTCGCCCATCAGGCCGTGTGACTCGCGCGCTGTGCTGGAACGCATAACGGCGCCTATGCTGCAGCGGGGGCCATGCCAACGTCAAGAATAAAATGTACCTGTGCATGGGATACCTGTGTGATAGAGGTGCGGAAGCAGCTCGACGGTGTCTCATCCAAATCTGCTGGTACTGACTCGGCAGCGTCAAAGACCTCGTGTCCCGGTGCGCGTAGACGATCGAGGCCCCCGCCTGCGAGGAGGTTCATGCTGCCTTGCCGAGTGCCGGCGACCACTGGCTTGCCGCTCATGATAGAAGGGTGCGATTCAATCCGCTCTGACATACATGCACCTCGATAGGGAAGACGGCGCTCGATTACCACGATCAGCCGGCGGTCACACTAGACCACGGAACGATGACCGATTCGAGTCTGAGCCCGGCCAGTGTGGCGCATCGCGCGTCCGCTCATGCCACCGAACGGCGCGGCGGAACGGCCAGCGGAACCGGCCTGATTCCAAAGGCAGGTTAGCCGGGCCTGTATACATCGCGTCGGTGGCCCACTTTCACGACTACCACCACGAGAACATCGTCTTGGATCTCGCAAAGAGTCCGGGATGAACTCTGGCGTATCTGATACCTCTCCTATCCAGACAACTTCTCGCAGCCCGGTGCGCGCGGCCGGTCCGTTCGCCCGCGCTACGCTCCGGCCCGGAAAATTCCGCTTCCAGTGTCCGATGCTGTTCGCCAAGTTCGGAGCTAGAAGCGCCCTTGAATTTCGTTCGTGTTGGCGGATACAGGGAGGAAGGTCAGGGGCCGGATGGTGATGTGGGCGTAGATTTCATCCCGGCCCCAGTCTTCGTTCAGTCGGTCCGTTCCGACCAGGAAGCTGTGAGTGACATCCTGGGTGGCCAATCCGTTGACGGAATAGCCGACGCTCTCCCCGAACAGATAGTCGTCGCGGCAGGGATCCTTGCCGTACAGGGTGACGTTCAGTTCGAATCCTGTATCGGCGACCCGCTCGGATTCGCTCCAGTGAATGGTGAACGTGACGATCAGCCTGCTTACGCCGATGTGGATCTCGCCGTCATATGTCAGTCTTGCATTCTCAATCCAGGCCATTGTGATCCTCCGCAGTACTCGAAGCGATTAGCTATTGCAGTCTCAGGGTGAACTACTCCTCAACGAAGCGCTCTGCTTTGTCAATCTCGCCGGACAACGGCGTTGCCGATCAGCGGCAGGCGGACGCGCGAGCGTGCTCGCGTGAACGACTGATCTGTATAGCACCGGCCCCACAAACGCCCACGATATGCGGGATTGTCCTGCCGTTTCGCGGACTTGTCAACCGAATTTCAACAGGCTCTGTAGCGGCAAAGGCCGACCAATACTACGGTCCTGCGGGTGCGTCCAACGGACTGCGAACCCCTCTACCGCCACGGTTCAACACGTGGGTGTAGATCAGGTCGTGCTGACATCCCGATGACCCAGCAACTCCTGGACAGTACGGATGTCATCGCCATCTTCGAGGAGATGTGTAGCAAAGGAATGGCGAACCTCAATGGAAATCGCGGCTGGGGGCGGTGGCGAGGTCATGCTGGAGACGCGAGTACCAGAGGCGATCGGCGACGAGGTGGGCGACGCCTTGTTCGGCCTGGAGGGTTCCGGTAACGCCGAGGAATCTGGGGGCCTTAGCCAAGGTGGCGTAGCGCACGAAGACCTTGGGTTGGAGGATGATGCTCACGAAGCCGGTCTCATCCGCCAGGGTTATGAAGGTGACGCCGCTTGCTTATCACGGTGGGTTCTTTTTGCGTGTCAAAATGACCCATGTAGAACGTTGGAGGTGAGAGCGCATCGTGTCAGTCACCACCATTGATGTGTCCCTGAATTCTCCAACCGTCGTTGTACTTGCGGAAACACAACTGGGAGTGCGAAAACGGCTTCTTGTCGAGCGCCCCATGAGGTGTGCACAGTTGCCCGTCGAGTGTCTTCTCGAAGTGCCTGCTGGAGATAGCACGCCGAAATTCCACCCAGCCGTGATCTCTGTACTCGGGACGGAGATTGGCGTTGTTGAATTCAAAGTTCACGCTGAAGTTCCGGGTTGGCGATGCTGATGGATCAAACGAACCGCCAAAGTCTCGGGCAATGTAGTAGTCAGGGGCGAGCAAGGCGTAGACAGCCGATGCGTCCTTCTTTCGGGCCGCCGCCGCGAGAGACGCGATGAAGTCTTGAAACTGGCGCTCAGTGGTGTGCAACGCAATCGACTTCGATTCGGCAGCCAACACGTATACTGCCCCCTCTTGAGGAGTTGACAGGGACTATGACACACTGGGGCGACTCAACAAGGAGGTGCCGAATGGCCGAGTCGACCCTGACACAGAATCGCTGGACTATCACCCGCAAGGCGGCTGTGGTGCTGGAACTCTTGCGTGGCGGTGAGGCCGCGGAGATGGCCCGCAGGTATAGGCTCGGCCAGGCCCAACTGTTTGTCTGGCGGGATCGGTTCCTGGAAGGCGGGCAGGCGGCGCTCAAGACCCGCCGAGGACCGCTCAGTGCTGAGCAGGAGCGCCAGGTGGGCCAGCTCACCGCGGAGAATGAGTTGTTAAAAAAACCGACGCGCTGATCCGCCAACGTGGGCGGAGGTCGACCAGTTGAGGGCGCAGGGCGCGCCGCTGAGTCTGGTGTGTCGGACTGTGGGCGTCTCGCGCGCAGGCTTCTACAAATGGCGGCGCCGATCGGAATCCCGCCTTCGGCAAGGCCGCATTTGGCTTCCTCAAGGTCAGCAGTAAGCATGGCGTGATAATCGACCCCCACGGTCATACATCACCTCACGCTCTACACAACCTCTCTTCTATAGCGCGCTACAGGCATGTTCACAACCTCCGACTGTAGCCATTTAATTGCCGACCGTGACGCGATGTCCCTCGAAGGCATCGCCGAACTCGGCAATCGGTACCGCTGCACCCGGATTGAGCGGGTCGATGCCAGGGCTAAAAACCTTCCCTGAAACCGTCCCTATCACATGGTGAAACGTTGTGTCGAATTGCAGGTGATAGCGTGCGATACTGGAGCCGAGGAAATCACCGGTAAGGGGGTCGTAGGAGAAGTCGAGGACTGTGGCGTGAATCTCGCGTGGCCCATGGTATTTCCATACCCCCTGCTGATTACTGAACCCGCCACCGGCAACCCCTTGGCCAAACTGGATAGACTGTATACTGCTCAAATTGCCGTCAGCAAAGATTGTCAAGATTCTTGAAGGACCGTCCTCAGGATTGCGACTCACCACGAAGGTGCCGGCAAACTGTGGGTTAAAGAGCGTAAGACGTGCCTTCCATGTATTACGCGCTGCGAGATTCTCCGTGTTCGCAGAGTGTGATTCCGGGGATTCAGAGGCTGCGGGAGAAGCAAATGCAAGTACCGCGAGAAGAACCAAAGTTACGCCACATGATGTTGTTACTCTCACTTGAGCCTCCATCAAAATCGATTCAATGATTCCAGTTCCCGCAACATCGGCTCACGTCCACAGGCCACGCTTCGATAGGCCGCCCGGATCACTTGACATGACGGATGCCACAGACCCAACAGATACAAGAGGCGTGTTCTGAAAAAATGGCGACCATGATTAATCGGGATATATGCCGGCACCGACAAAGACTATTTTCCCATCAGGCATTTTCGCCTTCTTAATATAGCTTATCTTTTTGGAAGGCTTGTCTTGCCCTGGTTTAGGCCACATGTAATCCACCCATCCCGACCCTTTGGTTTGTGCTGTCTCGATAAACTCACGCATCCAGAGTTTTCCAGTAGCATCCTTCTGGTCGATCATATTTTTCCCCTCGAGTTCCGGTTTGGGAGGAAACATGAGGAGAGTTCCGTTCAGATCATCAACGAAGATATAGGTTTCTCCTTTGAACCATTCGCTCCCCTTTCTCCTCAATTCAGGAAAAGCGCTTTTCCCTTTACTCTCAATTAACGCGACTGCTTTATCGACGAGAGCTGTAATCTGTTTTGCCTGCTCAGATTGTGGCTCTGGTGTTGCGGAAAACCCTGGCGAAGCAAACAGACACGCGACACCAAAAAGGATGAAAATCCCCCCGTACAACGTTTTTCGTTTCATGGAAAACCTCCATTTTTTGAAAAAAGCCAACTGCTTAAAGCCTTTTGCTCACGCAACCGCCGAACGGCCGCGATCACCGGGCCGCAGGCGGGAAGTCATCCTTCGGCAAATGGTCCGATTGCGGCTCCGGTGTATCGCCTGGTTCGGCGATCGAGTGATAGCCGTGGGCCATCCGAGGAGATCACACCGCCCCGACGGCGGGGAGGCTGAGGTATTCGCGTACCTCCAATTGCATCCGGTCGATCTCCGCCAGGAAGCTCGATGCCGACAATCGGTAATTCGCCGGGTTTGTCTCGACCTTGCGAAGATGTGCCAACTGAGCCTGGAAATGCCGAATGCGGCTGAGAATCGCCTCCAACTCCTGGTCGTTCCTGATCATGCTATCTCCTCGGTGATCTCCACAATGCCGCGGTGGCCGCCCTCTCGTTTGACTTGCCAATATTCTACCGCAGCTTGCTCGCCGCCGAAAGCGGCCAGACGACGCACCCAGAATACGCTGGCACCGAAATGCGCGTCGGCAGCAGCATGGTCGAAGACGAGCGCGGTTTCGTTCGACAGCGTACCGGCGTCGAACATGTCATCCATCACGAGAAACACGTCCACATCGTGCGGTTCTACTTTGTCCGTTACGAACGACCCGAACACCACGAACCGGGCGAGCTGCCCGGTGGCCCGCGCCAGGCGGTACACCCGTTCGAGCCGTTCCGCGACAGCCATCCGCTGTCGAGAGCCCGCGCCAAAACGATCAAGCACGTCGCGCAATGATGCCCGATGCACACCGGGCGGTAAGTCCCCTACGCCTGTGAACGGTGGCAACGACATCCGGTACCCCTCTTCAACGCCGCCGTTGACCCGCGCGCAGCCGCCCGAGCGACTTGTTCGACGCTCTACAAGGCTGCTTCATACCGTAACCTTCGAGAACGCGAACTGGACCCGATACGCGAGCAAATCAAGTCCCTCGACTGCCGCGCCAGCGTAGCGAATGCTCTGCGGGAACTCTGCCGCGATGAGGATTGCCCTTGGGCGCTTCCCTTCAGTCGTAGCGTACCAGCCCATGTACCTTGCGACTTGGCCAATTGCGGAGTCTTTGGCCTCGCCAACCTTCAGCTCAATAATGACGCGCTGACCACTTGCTGACTCGGCCAGAATGTCAAGCCGACCAACGGCGGTAACGACCTGCCGCCCTACGAACTTTAGACCGGGCTCGATCGCAGCCAGGTTCTGTGCCAAGTGGTTCTCGAGATCGCCCTCAAGGCTAACCGATGCCTCAGCGAGCTCAACGACATCCTCGACCTCCTGTGCATCCGCCTCAGCGTCCCACTGATTCGGTCCGTGAAGAGATTCCGAGTAGAGTTCGAATGTTCCGTCCGCGTTCTTGAACAGGAACCGCTCGGCAAAAGGGTGGTGAATGTACGCCTTCGGGTTGTTGATCTGACAGGCGTACAGGTGAGCTTGGAGGGTAGAAGGGCGCCACCTGTTCGGGTACTTCGTATTCACGTAGTCGCGGATCTTGGCTGAAGTAACCGGCCGGCTCGAGGTCTGCACGAATTCCCGTACCGCCTGGCTCATCGTGACAGCCATGAAACCTCCTCTCCGTGCGTTACCGGAAGACTAAGAGCGCCGAACGATTCGCGATGAGCCGCGGTGCGCACACGGCCGCCAGCACTGGCGGTTCCAGCGCGTGGTTAGACTCCACCCGTCACAAGCCGGGCTTGATCAGCGAGAACCGGATTGCCTGCGTGGCGCAATCGTACACCCAGACTCGCCGGAATGGAGCATTCGACCAATTTGCCGCTAGAAATGACTCGAGCTCAGGTCGCCAAAGTATCTCGGGCGGGTCGGGTTGAAGCTCGTAGTACGCAACCAGCTCAATCGGATGTGGTGTGGCATAGGCCTTGCTCCACTTCGCCGCTATGCTTCTCGAAGTTGGATCTCCGAGGCTGCCAGCCACCGCGACGTCGAAGAAGGGTCCCTTGAAACTCAACCGGCTGATGCCGATCGAGCAAATAGCGGCATGAAGTCTCGGCGTCGTGTGGCGCGTCAATTCGCCCTCAAAGTTCGGGTCAACTGTCTTCAGCGTCTCCAATATGCCCTGGATCGTCTGCTCCCTCACATTGAAGTTAGCGTCGTCGACGAAGTTGATGTATATGAGAGCGTTGCCAACTGATGCGCAAATCTCGCTCTTCTCATCCACTGATAACGCAACGTAGCCCTGGTCAAGCCTGGCCTTGAGCCTCGACTGTTCCGTTGTCCTTTTGGCGTGACTCTGCTCGATGATTTCCACAAGCTCGAATGCGACGTACGCACTGTCGCCCAGCCGACACAGAATGTCTGGTTCCGGTGGTATTCGCTTTTCGATGGACTCATCGTCTACGGCGAGACCGGCAGCAGTGACGAAACTCCTGAAGATCGCGATTTCCCGAGCAGCGTGACGATCGTTCACAATTCTCAAGCGGAGCCTAACGTTCGGCCTAACCCGCGGCCAGGCGGCCGTCGGGTTCAGGACCTTGTTAGCCAGCACCTTAATGGATACACCCCAAATAGCACTCGTCGAATCGACTTTCCGCTGCTGCGCGCAAGTCGGGCGGACACGACGGCGCGACGAATAGCCCATGTGGGCCGACCTTTACAAGCCCACCTGCGTAGATTTCGTCTTGGCCGGCGACCGGACCTGCGTTGAAGAATTGGTATCGAAGACTGGCCCACATCTCGAATCCGAGTTCGATGTCTAGGTCTTCGTCGTACCCTGAGTTCGGCCCGGCCTTCACCATCTTCCTCAGCGGTCCGAGGCTCTCAAGCAGCATCAGGCCAGCTGTGTGTGCCACCAAATCGGCGAGCTGTAGGCCTTTGATAATGCGGGAATCCTGCTCCGGCTTGACTCGGCAGTACCTGTCGACTCCCAGAGCGGCCGCAATCTGCAGGGCGCCAGCGGTCGACGGAAATATCCCTTGGTCAAGGAACACCTCAAGCCCAGGCCGCCCAATCAAGCCGTTGCTACGAGCAAACTGGTCCAGCGCCTGAAGGGCAAATGTCCCGAGACTTGGGCGATCACTTGAAGGCACGACGAGAACACCGACCCGATAGTCTGCGATGATCGCTCTGAGCCCATCACGAAGTTCCACTTGCTCAGGGTGCTCCGACATTCGCGTAGAACTCTTGAACTCATCCACGCCCGGAGTGAGGCCAGCCTTCGCAATGGCCTCGGACACGGTCGAATCGGCATCGGCTCCGAAAGCGAAAGCCCCGAGGATGAATGCCCCTTTGTCCTGAATACTTTCGTCGAAATAGAAATGCGCCATGGCTCTCGTCTGGCTAACCATTGAGTATGCTGACCGGCATATCACCATCCGAAACGTTTGACGACTGCGGCGATTCTCCTGCCTTTCAAGGAACTTGTCAAGGTCGCACGCCGCCAATTGGTGTCGGCAAAGGCCGACCGGCCTAATTCCGCTATGGCCGTCCAGGAGGCGCGCTGATGGCGAGGCCGTCTATCGGGCTTCGGACTCCTTTCCCACCGCGGTTTAAGACGTGGGTGTAAATCATGGTGGTGCTGACGTCGGTGTGTCCGAGCAACTCCTGAACAGTGCGGATGTCGTAACCGTCTTCGAGGAGATGGGTAGCAAAGGAATGGCGCAACGTGTGTGGCCCGGCTGGCTTGGCGATGCCAGCCTTGAGCCTTGCCTCTTTGACGACCTTCTGAAGGACCGATTCATGGAGGTGGTGTCGGCGCCTTTCTCCTGTGACGCGGTCGGTGTAATGGCTGGTTGCCGGAAACACCCACTGCCACCCCCATTCTTTGCCTGCGCGTGGGTACTTTCGCTCCAGAGCGTTGGGCAGACTGACCCGACCCAGGCCCCGCGTTAGATCTTCCTCATGCTGTCGTTTGACGGCCTGGAAGTGGCGAAACAGCGGCTCGTTCACTACGGCGGGAAGCATCGTGTGCCGGTCCTTGTCGCCCTTTCCCGCCCGAACGACAATCTGATTCCTGGAAAAGTCGATGTCCTTGACTCTAAGACGACAACACTCCATGAGTCGCAGCCCAGCGCCGTACAGAAGCATGGTCATTAACCATGGAGTCCCCTTCAGACAAGCCAGAAGCCGCTGGACTTCTTCTTTTGTAAGGACGACCGGCAAGCGTCTATGTTCTTTTGCTCGAACAACACCCTCGATCAGACCGATCTTTCTCTGCAGCACTTGCTGATAAAGAAACAAAAGCGCGTTGAAGGCTTGATTCTGAATTGACGAGCTCACGTGGGACTCGGTTGCTAGGCTGGAAAGAAACCGAGCAATTTCGTGCTCGCGCATCTCGGCTGGGTGCGGCTTGTTGTGGAAGAAGGTGAACCGCTTGATCCAACCAACATAGGCTTCCTCGGTTTTGACGCTGTAGTGCCGTGTGCGGATCGCCTCGCGGACTTGGTCGAGCAGCCTGGGTTTTGGTGCACCAGGAGGAAGAGGGATGCTGACAGCGGGTTGCAGATTCCGATTTGTCGCGTTGGGTCTGTAGTCCCTTAGACTTCTCACGTTGGTATGCATGGAGATCTCCTTTCTTCACATCAGTGAAAATCGCGACTGGGGACAGTGGTGAGGTCATGGTGGAGGCGTGGCTGCCAGAGGCGGTCGGCGACGAGGTGGACGACGGCCTGTTCCACCTGCAGGGTCCTGGTGACGCCGAGGAGGGTAGCGGTCTTGGCCGGGGTGGCGTGCCGCTTAAAAACGTTCGGCCAGAGGACGAGGTTGACGAAGCCGGTTTCGTCCTCCAGGGTCATGAAGGTGATACCGGCGGCGGTACCGGCATGATCGCTCACGGATTTCTTATATTGCAAATTAGAAATAGAGTTCTATAATACATTCTATGATTCGACGCTTGGTCAGAGATCAGCTATGGGAACGGCTGGCACGCTACCCGGCCGTGGCCATGATAGGGCCGCGTCAAAGCGGGAAGACCACCCTGGCGACATCCCTGGGCGGAGCCTATTTCGATCTTGAACAGCAGTCCGAGCGTCTGCGGCTGGATCTCGAGTGGGACCACCTCACGGCCGGAAAGGATCTGATAGTCCTGGCCTGACGTCTTTGCGCGCCTGCGCGGCGCCATCGACCGGGATCGTACGCGCATGGGCCGTTTCTTGCTCCTGGGCTCCGTGTCCCCTGCGCTGATGATCCATGTGTCGGAGTCCCTGGCGGGTCGTCTGTCGTTGGTTGAGTTGACGCCGTTTCTGCTGTCCGAACTCCCAACGAAGGCGTCGCGTGAGCGGCGATGGTTGTACGGAGGCTACCCCGATGGCGGCGTATTGGAACCGACGCGATATCCGCAATGGCAGATGGATTATCTCTCGCTTCTGAGTCAGCGCGACCTGCCGACCTGGGGGTTGCCTGCGAAGCCACAGACAACGGATCGGCTTCTGCGCATGCTGGCCGCGCTGCACGGCCAGATCTGGAACGCCTCGCAGGTCGGGCACAGTATGGGGCTCTCGTACCATACGGTCAACGGTTACCTGGAGTATCTCACCGGAGCGTTCCTGATCAGGCGATTGCCATCCTATCACGCCAATATCCGCAAGCGACTGATCAAGAGTCCCAAGGTCTACTGGCGCGACTGCGGTCTGCTCCACGCGTTGCTGAACGTACTCGATGAGCGCGCATTACTCACGCAACCGTGGGTGGGCGCGAGTTGGGAGGGCTTTGTCATCGAACAAGCGCTGGGCGAACTGTCGTCGCGGGGCCGGCACGCCGGCGCCTACTACTTTCGAACCAGCGATCAATACGAGCTGGACCTGGTGTTGGATTTCGGGAACGAATTGTGGGCTGTCGAGATCAAGCTGACCTCGGCACCCACGATCGAGGACATGGCGCGCCTGGATAGGACTGCTGATATCATCAAGGCATCACGTCGCTTCCTGGTCTCACAGACCAACCGAGCGAGAGGCACTGAGCGTCGCGTCTCCTGTAATCTGCCGACCTTTCTCAAGTACGTGCAGGGATACGAGCCGTAAAGACACGGATACCCTCGCGGAAGGAACGATCCTGATGCCAAGACTCGGCCGTCCGCGGTCGAGCCATCGCATGGTTATGTGCCCTCACAGTTGATGCCTGGTGGTGGCGGCGGTGGGTAAGGTGCCGGATGTCAGCCGACGGACAATGGCGATTGGCACGGGGCATCGCGTCTGTCTCAGGGCGTGCGTGTCAGGTTCGCAACGGCACCGCTACACGCATGGATCACTGCGATTCTGCAATCTGCTAACGTCCGATCACGGAGTTGTGCCGGTCCGACCCGGACCCAGCTGCACCCGCGGCGCACCCGCGCACCCGAAGCGCTGGCGCGGAGCTGGCGCCGCTCCGTACCAGCTACGAGCCGGGTTGCTGCACACCTTCTATTCTCGGAATGAACGGCTGCAACAGCCGGCTTCCATGGATGACTGCAGCGATTAAGACCCGCTCGGCGTCGAGGCAGTAGATGATGCGGTAACTGTAGACAAATCGCTCACGAATCACCGCATCGCCAATCTCCGGGACGACGCGCCCCAATTCCGGGTACTGAGTGATAGTTTCCGCCGTTTCGACGATTTTCGAGACGACTGCCTTGGCATACCAAGCCGAGTCGCGCTCGATGTATGAGGCGATGGATTCGATATCCTCGATGGCTTCCGGCGACCAAACTAGGCCGCGAGCCATTTGTCGAGGCGAGCCTTGGCGTCTTCATGGGAAATGACGCCCTCGGATTCCGCGCGTTTTAGGCCGCGTTTCACTTTCTCAAGGACGTACAGGTGATACTGAATGTCCTCGAGGTTTGTGTCTTCTGGCAAACCGTCGATCATCGATTTCACTTCTGTTTTGGCACTGCTCATGGCACCTCCAACGCATACTGTTATGTCAATACTACCAAGCCGAACTGAAAAAATCTAGTCGGCACGAGGCATTGCGTCTGTCTCAGGGCCTGCGTTTCGTGTTCAAAAAGGCACCGCTACGCGCATGGGCCGCTGCGATTCCGCGAACTCATATTGTCAAATCAAGGAGTTGCGCCGGTCCGACCCGGTTCTGGGTTCTGGTTCTGCTAATTACTCCTCCCCACCGGTTGTGACGCAGGCTTCGGCAGATGTGAACATTGTCGGATCAACCTTGCACAAGACTTTCTTGAAGTGTTCGGCTTCCAGGAAGTCACTGTGGTATTCCGGCAGGGAGTGATCGAATACGCGTCGGCGAGATGCGTAGGCATGCAGGCGCGATGGGTTGGTTTTCAAGGACCACTTTACCCCAAGGTCTCGCCAAGGGTCTTCCGCAAGGAATAGATACTCAAAAAACCCTCTGGCCTCTGGCGCCTCGCCCGAGAGCCCGTAATAGGCCTCCAGATATTTCACCCACCCGAACCGTCCTTCCCCCGGACCAGCTTCGTTTTCCAGAAAGGTATCAATCCAGGCCAATAGAGTGCCACGGGGAACGAAGATGGCCCATCCATTCAGCGGAATCTCCCGGCTTTCGTCGCGTCTGTTCAGCGTGAAGAGCCAGAAATGAGTACCGAGATGGCGGTCGAGGTATGGCATCAACATCTGCTCCGTTTCATTGATGGAAGAGGCCGGCGCCAGATAGATAACCCGGTCCACCGGAAGCGGGGGGCTGCCGGGAGGAAAGGAGGGATCGTCGACGGTCTGGAGCAGGCGGTTGATGACCAGCGCGCCCATGCTGTGACCGACCAGCGTCACCGTCACTTGGGTTGAGGTGCCTCGCAGGTACGACTGGTCCTGGCCAGCGGCGTCCTTCCTGACTTCGATCCACTTCCGAAGCGCTTCGATCAACGTCCGCGCCGCGCCGACAGGGCGGGTCTTCACGGTGGTGGCCACAGCTCCGGTCGCCTCATCCACCCGCCGTTTCATGATACCCCAGGCCGGGGCGCCGAATCCTTGCGTAAACGGGAGGAGGGCCATGGAAAGGGAATACGCAGGGAGATTGATCAGAGTATCTCCCGCGATTCCAGCCGGCGGATCGCCTTCGTCCCAAGCGCCAATGATCCCGTCTTTCATCGTCACGCCTTGGTGGAATAGCGCGACGGGAATGTCCATCGCGCTATTCAGCACCCGGCTGACTATGGTTGGGAGAAGAGTGCTCCACACCAGCACGTTGTTGCGCTCTCCGAAACGAAATCGGAACAAGTCGTCGGAGATGGAATCACCGAAATCGGAATTCCAGTTGATGAACAGGGGATAGTAACAGGTGTTGTTCAGGAGACCGGACTGGTCACCATAGGTACCCACTGGTTCCTGAGGGGGCGACAGGGGCGGCGTCATCAGCCCTGTCAAATGTGTGCTGCTGATGGCATAGCTGTTCATCCCGCCGTGGACAATCACAAGGAGATGCAGCCGTTCCGCGCATTTTCCTCCCTGCTGCCGGTTTGAGGCGGTAGCGTAGGCCGTGATCCGATCCTTGATCGTTCGCTCCAGCTGCGCCTCCAGGTCTTGAGAAAAGAGTGTCCGATCCGTGTTCAGTGAACCGGAAGGTTTCCCGGCGGCTTCTTCGCGTGTGGGAGCTTGGATGGCGATACCGTCTTTGTGAATCAAGATGTAATGGCCCTGGTAGTCGTAGGCTGTTTCCAGTTTGAACGAGGCACAGCCAACAATAAAAGCTCCGATGCCGAGAGCGAAGACTGGTAGCAGCAACAATCGCGATGATTTTTTGAAGGATGCATTCATTGTAGTCCTTATCACAGGCACAAAGCCTCCTCAGACACGAGACAAAAGGGCGTTGCGATGAAGCCCAGATGGAGCAAAAAAGATATGCTCCTCCGAGAAACTCAGCGAGTTGTTTTTCTTGATGCCTGATACCAGAGTTTACCGACGGCTATGCGCACCATGGGCGTTCGCGTGCAACCCAGTGTCAGATGCTGCCGATTGCTCAGGATATAGATGAACGGCCAGCCACATTGCACCTCGGGAGGTACGCTCTACCGTGTGGGGCACACCTGCCGGCAAGAACAGATAATCGCCCGGTGTGAGTGTCATGGACGCTCCGGCGACTCGAACGACGGCTTCGCCTTTAACGAGTAGAACCCATTCGTCGTGAGGCTGAACGTAGTCCTGGGGAGTGACGGCTGACGAACTGACGATTCGCTCAACGACAAGGTTCTCATGGCGGAGGAGTGTCTCGAAGCGCTCTCCCTCATGAGGAGGCTCTGCATCGGTGAAGAGGTTGTGAATTTGCATGCTTCAACTCGGTTGACGCCGAACGATGGCGCTCACCCGCGGGCGCTATAGGCCTTCCTTAGCGGCGCCCGTCGGGTGAAGCGCTTTGTTCGGCGTCACTGGAAGGCGTTCGGAGAGGCCATATATGCTCCCGCAGCCGTGATTACGTGAGTGCAAACTGCTTCCGTATCGTCAATTCGCTTCCTCATTTCGCCGGTCGAGAACCGCCCTCCGACAGCCTCCGGCGAATCGTCGCCATGGGCAATGCGGTTTCGTGTGTCGACGAGCTCAATGATATGGGCAATCAACCTACTTGCAGGAACAATGGGTCCTGGAATTCCAAACAGCGTCCAAATGGTCTCCAGCTGTGGTGGCCGAAAGTGCGAGCCATCGCGCGGAAACAGGTCGGCACCTACCAGGACTGGCAGTGCCGCGCGAGACGTCCTAATCAAGCCGGCACGGTTCTCCCAGGGATTCTTCTTCGATCCATCGGCGATAGAGGAGAACTCCGGATGTAGTGCCATTGAAAGAAGCTCTGCCCGGACCGCCGGGAAATTGAGTCCCTTTAGGTTTAGATTCGCGACAAGGGCCCGAACGACACCAATTACCACAAACTCATACACAGCATAATTCTGGACAAAGAGCATGCCTTTGGCGGCCTTACTCGCATCGTCACCAGCCCCAAGGGTTAGCTCGTGCGCTTCGATGATCCGAACCACGGCGCGGGCGGCGGCGATCCGCGCCAGCGCCTCGCGAGAGACAACAACGAGACTCATGACCAGCCAAAGTGCCTCGCGGCGAATTCAATGCGCCCCACGACCATCCTTTTAGTATTGGTGGCACCCGTAGTCAACTGCCGCAGTTCATCAGAATCGATCCACTTTTCTGCGTTCCCCAGGATCGTTTTTCTCTTCTTGAGGGCAAGTGCCGCGCCAACAGCGACAGCCTCGAAGAGGTTCACTGGTGTGAGTCTGGTCCGCCGTCTGATCCCACTCGGGAACACCCGCGCCAATTCACGGAACGTTATTTCAAAATGCCTTTGGTTCGGTTCGTAATCAAAGGCCTTTGTGGCCTCTTGCATATAGTCGTTAAGGAAGTCAACCACGGAATGGTCGAACGTCTTGTAGCCATGGAAGAAGGCAAAGAATCGAAGCACGAGCTCCTCACGAGTACCGTCAGTTTCATTCGAAGCGCGCAGATTGACGACTCTCTTGAATCTGGCGGTTTTCGCCAAGCGCTCGAGGAAATCGTTGAATGGGCCCCTGTAGATGCAGCCGCGGATTTCCTGGTCGGTCAGCAGCACGCCGCCAGTGTTTAGACGCTCAAAAAGGTCAAACCGGACCTTGAGGTCGCTCTTATCGTTAAGGGTGGTGACTTTTATTGGACGCAGCATGAACTGCGTTTGGACGCTTACCGGCAGTGCGCTGAACTTCAACCCATTCAATCCCGAGAGCTTTTCCAGTCCTGAAACTTCAAGGGGTCCGGCTTTGCCGATTACCGCGTAACTCTTTTCATCCCCTGCAAAGTGAACCAACGTGCTAAGGCGCTGTACCCCGTCGACAACCTCCCAGGTGCCGTCTGAATTTGTCGCCATGAAGAGGTTGGGAACTGGGATGCCCAAGAAGATTGACTCTATGAGCTGAGACTGCCGCAGAGTGTCCCAACGAAACTGTCTTTGATAGGCTGGGGCCATCTTGATTTGCCGTTGACTTACCATAGCGAGTAACTGCTGCACTGTGATGTCGTAGGAATCAAAATCGACCCTCCGGCGCTCTTCAACGAGTTGGTCCGCCAGACTAGGTGCCGGTACCGCTGTAGACGTAGTCATTCGTGTCTCCTCATGCCAAACAGAAGTCTATCATTGTACGCCGAACTATTGAGTATACTGATCAGTATATGACGACCATTCCGGTGTCGGTTCTTGCCGGGATTGTCCGTTCATTCCGAGGACTTGTCAACCAGTTTCTGGTCACTATCCAACCGACAAACACTGACCATGATAATCCCAATATACCTGCTCCGGGTTCGGCACCTACGCCAGCAGGGAATCCGCCGGGCTTCGGACTCCTCGTCCGCCTCGGTTCAACACGTGAGTGTAAATCATGGTGGTGCTTACGTCGGTGTGCCCGAGCAACTCCTGGACTGTTCGAATATCATAACCTTCTCGTAGTAGCTCGGTCGCAAAGGAGTGCCGCATATCAGTGAAAATCGTGGCTGGGGGCGGTGGCGAGGTCGGCGGGTAGAGACGGTTGCCAGAGGCGGTCGGCGACGAGGTGGACGACGCCCTGTTCGGCCTGGAGGGTTCCGGTGACGCCCAGGAGGGTGGCGGTCTTGGCTAAGGTGGCGTAGCGCGCGAAGACCTTGGGCCAGAGGACGATGTTGACGAAGCCGGTCTCGTCCTCCAGGGTCATGAAGGTGACGCCGCTCGCGGTGCCGGGGCGCTGGCGACAGATGACCAGACCGGCGTAGCGCACGCGCGAGCCGTGGCGCATCGAGGCGATCGCGCGGGCGTCCGGGACCCCCTGAGTCTTCAGTTCCTTCCGCAGGGGCGCGAGGGGATGGTCCCGGGGGCTGTGGTCGGTGCGCCGGTAGTCCCAGGCAATCTCTTCGGCGGCGCCAAGCGGGGTAAAGGCAGGGCTGGTCTCTTGGACCACCGTCGGCAGGGGAGTCACCATTGACTTGAATCCCAGCGCATTCCACAGCGCCGCTCGCCGATCTAGCTTATCCTGAGCACCGTTCGTTCCTTCGACAGGCTCAGGACGAACGGTATCGAAGGCGCCCGCCTCGGCCAGGGCGGTGAGCGCTCCCTTGTCCAACTCGGTACGGCGGGCGAAATCGGTAAGCGACGTGAAGGGCGCAATGTGGCGCGCTTGCTCGATCTGATTCCAGTCACCTTCACCCAGTCCCTTTACGTACCGCAGGCCCATCCGCACGGCGAAGCCGCCCGTGCTCTTCGGGCACGGCTCTAGGGTGCAGTCCCAGGCGCTCGCCTGCGCATCGATGGGCCGCACGAGAAGGCCGTGGCGCTTGGCATCCTCAACGATGGTCGCCGGGGCATAGAAGCCCATCGGCTGAGCGTTCAGCAGCGCGCAGGTGAACTCCGCCGGGTAGTGGTGCTTCAGCCATGCCGTCGCATAGGCGATCAGGGCGAAGCTGGCAGCGTGCGCCTCGGGAAAACCGTACTCGCCGAAGCCGCGGATCTGGGAGAAGACGCGCTCGGCGAACTGACGCGCGATCCCCTTGGCCTGCATCCGCGAGATGAGGCGCTCGCGGTGGCGCTCGATCCGCCCAGGTCCCCGCCAGGCCGCCATGTCGCGCCGGAGCTGATCCGCCTCGCCGGGGGTATAGTCGGCGGCGATCATCGCCAGCCGCATCACCTGCTCCTGAAACAGCGGCACCCCCAGCGTCTTCTCCAGCACCGGCTGAAGGGACGGATGAGGGTAGAGGACTGGCTCCTCGCCACGCCGGCGACGCAGGTAGGGGTGGACCATGCCGCCTGTGATGGGGCCGGGGCGGACGATGCTCACCTCGATGACCAGATCGTAGAAGGAGCGCGGTTGGAGCCGCGGGAGCATCGCCATCTGTGCCCGACTTTCGATCTGAAACACCCCCACGGTATCGGCCCGCTGGATCATCTCGAAGGTGGCCGGATCGTTGGGCGGGATGGCGGCCATGTTCAGATCGATGCCGCGGTGTTGCTTCAGCAGGCGGAAGCAGAGATCGAGGTGGCTGAGCGCCCCCAGACCCAGCAGGTCCACCTTAAAGAGACCCAGCGCCTCCAGGTCGTCCTTGTCCCACTGGATCACCGTGCGATCCGGCATGGTGGCGTTCTCGATGGGAACGATGGTCCAGATCGGATCGTGGCCCAGCAGGAAGCCGCCGGGGTGGATGGAGAGGTGACGGGGCGTCTCCAGGATCTCATTTGTGAGGCGCAGCAGATGCCGATGCAGCGGCGTCTCGGAATTGAGTCCGGCTTGACGCAGCGCCTCCGGCTCGATGTCGCCATGATGAGAGAGAAGCCGGGCCAGGCGGTCCAGGGATGTTTCCGGCAGGCCAAGCGCCTTGCCCACGTCCCGGACCGCCGATCGGGGCCGATAGCGGATCACATTGACCACCATCGCGGCATGGGGACGCCCGTAGGTGTCGTACACGTGCTGGATCACCTCCTCGCGCCGGTTGTGCTGGATGTCCAGGTCGATGTCGGGCGGCTCAGCGCGCTCGCGGGAGATGAACCGCTCGAACAGCAGCCCCATCCGCACCGGGTCGATGGCCGTGATACCGAGGCAGTAGCAGACTGCCGAGTTGGCCGCTGATCCCCGTCCCTGACAGAGGATCGCTTGCTGTCGGCAGAACTCGACGATCTCCCACATGGTCAGGAAGTAACCCGGGTAGTCGAGGGCGTCGATGAGATTCAGTTCCGTATCGAGCTGCCTGAGGACATCGGGCGGAATTTCACCACCGTAGCGGTGCCTGGCTCCCTCAAAGGTGAGCTGCCGCAGCCGTTGGGTGGAGGTAGTGCCGTCCTGGAGGCGCTCTGAGGGATAGCGGTATCGAAGCTCGGCCAGGGAGAAGCTGCAGCGGCCGGCCACCTCTTCGGTCCGGGCGACAGCCGCTGGATCGTCGGCGAACAGGACTGCAAAGTCATGAGGCGACTTGAGGTGATGTTCGGCGTTCGGTTTGAATCGCCGCCCGGCGGCCGGGACGGCGACGCCGTGGCGAATCGCGGTCAGGACATCCTGAAGGGGGCGACGGGCTGCGGTGTGGTAGAGTACCTCCGCGGCCGCGACGAGGGATAGACCATAGCGGGCGGCACGCGCCCGTAGTCGCGCTTCCATCCGGACCTCGGAGGCTTGGCGATGCCGGACGAGGAGGGCGTAGAGTCGATCGCCGAAGGCGTCGCGCAGTGGGCCGGCTACTTCGTCGGGGTCGGCTTCGCCCGCGAGCAGGCTCTGTTCACCGCCCCACAGTGCGATCAGGCCATCAGCGTGTAGGCAGACCTCATCCCACGTCACAGAAGAACTCCCTTTAGGAGAGCGGAGTCGTCCGGTGGTGATCAATCGGCAGAGGTTACTGTAGCCGTTCCGGTCCTGAGCCAGGAGGACGAGAATCGAGCGATCGGTTAACGTGACCTGCGCGCCCACGATTAGATGCAAACCGAGTTTCCTGGCCTTGACGTGTGCCCGGACGATTCCATAGACGCCGTCTCGGTCGGTCAGCGCCAACGCTTTCAGTCCCAGACGATGGGCCTCCTCAACCAGTTCGTCGGGATGGCTCGCGCCTTCGAGGAACGAGAAGTGACTTTTACACCAGAGTGGAGTATACGACGTCATATTCCAAAAGCCCCCTCACCTCCATCCTCTCCCCCACGGTTGGGGGAGAGGAGATTATTTGTGTGCCTCTTATCGGAGTGAGTGGGTTTCTTGTTTCCCCTCGCCCCTTTGGGGAGAGGGTTGGGGTGAGGGGCGTTGTGCAATGACGTTATATGTGAATAATCATATGTATTACAGTTAATTACAACGAGTTATTCAACTGTTCCATGAATATACCAATGTGACCTGTTCGCGTCGTAATAGACCCACAGCAACTCACCGCGTCGGGTCTCAGCGAAGTAGTAGTCGCGATGCGTCTCCCGTCCCCACCACCCGCCGCTGACGATGTACGGCCCGTGCAGTTTTGAGCCGGGCGGTAGACGCAATGGGACCGGCTTGGTAAAGATCCGGCGCACCAAGCTCCGCTTTCTAGTGTTGAGTGTGGAGTGTTGAGTGTGGAGTTCTAGACTTGGCGTTTGGCGCCCGGTATCTGGTTCACTACTTGACACTTGCCACTTGTCACGTATCACTTGATTGAGCGGTTCCCATCTGAAGCTCGCCTCAGGGAGGTGTGCGTCCGCGAGCCGCACCCGTCCTACCGCCTCATCCCCGAAGGTGGCCTGGATGCGGGCCAGCGCCCGATTGGCTGCTCCCAGGTCGCGCCTGGGCCGCTCTATGATCAGCCGATGTTGCTCAGCCGGCGCCGAAACACCCGCCGCTTCCAACTCCATCTCGATCACTCCTGCAGCGATTACCCCCTCACCTTTTTCCTCTCCCCCAGTAGGGGAGAGGAGATATTTTTTAATCCCCCTCGCCCCCCGGGTACCCTCTGGGTGCGGGAGAGGGTGTGGGTGAGGGGGCCGGAGAAATGTCGTATGCTCAAGTTTAAGTCGAACAAGCTCGAGGATCTGCACCGGATCCAGTGTTGGGGCAGCAGGACAGATGTGCTCCTCACGCCATTCGCCTCCGCCTGCCTGGCCGGCAGACAGGTTCAACCGGAGGCGAAGCGTTAGCCCGGCGAGCGTTTCGCCTCGGACGGCCAGTGTCTGGAGTAGGGGATGGAGCAGTCCCTTGAGGCGGAAGAGCAGACGCATCGCGTCGGTCTCAGGATCATCGAGGAGAAGCCGCTGTCGGATCGGCTCTTTGGGCTTCAGTGGCTGCAACGGCGCCCAGAGCTCGCCGGACGCCATCCGGTGCAGGCGATAGGCCACTTCACCGAAGCGCGTGAGCAGCCCGCCGGCCGGAAGGGTGAGGAGTGCGCCCATGGTCGTAACGCCCAGTTTCACAAGCGTGTCTCGGAGGTCTGGATCGATCTCCAGACACTCGAGCCGAACCTGCTGCGCAGCGACGCGCTCATCGACAGGGTCGTTAAATACCGCTATCCCGTTCTGCGCCCTGGCTACAGCATAGGTGCCAAAGCGTGTGAAGCCTACCACCACCGTCGCGTGAAAGCCCATACGGCTCAGGTCGGCAGCGATCAGCCGCGCCCACGCCTCATACGACGCGTAGAGGCGTGTGAGTCCGGTCCCGTTAAGCCAAAAGACGCCGGGTTCCTCGACGGACGGCTCGACCTCCGGCGTAAAGCATCGGAGTCGTTTCGTGATCGTTTCAACCGCCTCATCGATCTCGGCAGGAGAGATCACACCTGCCCGAAGGTCAGTTGTCAGCGAGCAGCCGGCGGCGTAGCGGAGGCCGGGACGCACACCGGCATTATGCGCCGAATCGTTAACCCAGTGGATGAGACCATGCGGTCTATCTTCAGAAATCACAGCCACCGGGCAGGCCACCCACTCGGGATGACACCGGAGCAGAAGCTGCAAGGGGAGGGCAGGGATGCTAACGCAGGCCAGCCGGTCCACAACAGACCTCCGCGTGCCGCCAGGTCGGGCCCTGGCGCTTATCCTTAAGGACGATGAGCCCGCACGAAAACTGGTCATCGGCAAGTCGCTCCCGCCTGGCGGCAACCCTGAGAGAGACGAGCGGACCCAGTGACGGTACCTCATCCCCCTTCGTCGTGAGGCAGAGGAGCGCGGTCTGATACTTGTGCGCAAGCCCCGCCAGACGAGTCTGGAGCGGGATGGGTAGACCTGTGGTGAGCCTGGTCGAGCCATCGGCTCTTTTGGCGTTGCTCAGGACAGGCTTGGCGCAAAGGTCGAGTACGACCAGGCCGAAGGCACCCGACCGCGCGAGCTGGTCCGCGGCGCGGGCCGCGGCCCTGCCGTCAGGGACCCGAACAATCACCAGGGCATCGAGATCGATTCCTCCCTCAGCCGCATCTGGCGGATAGAAGAGGCTGTCATCACGTGTGATCCAGGCCACTGGCTCGTTCTGCCGCTGCGCCTGCAACACCAGCCCGAAGGCCAGTGTGAGCGGAGCCGTCGCCCCCACACCAGAGATCTCCACCAACCGCCCGGCGACCTGCTCAAGGCTCCATCCAGCCTCTTGTGCGCTTCTCTCTTGCTGCAGCGAAAGAGCGTGATTGCGATACGGTTTGTTGTTATACATATGACTAACACTACGAACCAAAAAAATACCTACCCATCAGTCACCGCAAGTACGCAGAGGTCAGCTTGCAAGACGAAGTCTCCCTTGCCGTACTCTCCGGCATCTCATCCCAAGTCCTACCGTCCAGGATACGACCCGCACGCTTCTTGTTCGTACCGCCCCATTGCTTAAAGAAAAAGGGCACGCCGGCCTGACGACATGCCTGCAAGATTTCGATGACCCATGATCGCTCCATCGGACGCGCCCCTGGCCCGGATTCGCCCCCGACAATAACCCAATCGATGCCGCGTAGGTCTACAGCGCCAAGCGACTCCAGCAGCGGCTCGAACGAGATGAACTTGATGGCTGCCGGGGTACGTCGAAGGTGATCGAGCCGATACAGATACGACCTGGCCTCAACGCTGACGCCCATCCAGATGTTGTCAGGCCACGGCAGCGACGGGGCCAATTGCCAGAGTTGTTCGGACCGCTTGGTGAGCACCTGAAATTGATGCCAGTGCGCCTGCTTCATCACCTCAAATACCCGGGTGACGTACGCGACAGGCACCTCCTCATGGAAAAGATCACTCATCGAATTGACGAAGACCCGACGAGGCCGCTTCCAACTGAATGGGAGCCGGAGCATCTGTTCCTGAAGCGTCACCTCGAAGTCGTTTCGGTAGCTGTAGTTGCCCATTGCCTGCAGGCGATGCGCTAACCGCTCCGCATAGCAGTATTGGCATCCAGGGCTGATCTTCGTGCAACCTGTCACAGGGTTCCAGGTCGCGTCGGTCCATTCAATGCTTGTACCTTGGGCCATCGTGAATCTCCTACAACTCGACCTTTACGTCTCGCGCTCAGATCTGGATTTTGTTGGTGAGGATCTCCCACCACATACGCCAGTCGCCGAGGAAGCTGAGCCAGGGATATGTGAACGTGGCCGGCTTATTATGTTCGAAGAAGAAATGCCCGATCCAGGCAAAGGCGTAGGCTTGCATAAATGCCACTAGAACCAGCCACCATATTTGCGTGACCACGACAGTAATAAGTAGCGCGACAGCAATCGTGGTGCCGATGAAGTGCAACAGCCGGCAGGTGCGGTTGGAGTGCTCGCTGAGATAAAATGGATAAAACTCGTGAAGTGTGCGGTATACGTGTGTGTTACCCATAGGTATCTCGTTCATGTGCTTGGCTTACAGCTTCCGAAAGACTCCGATGACCTTGCCTACAATCTTGACGCGCTCCCCGTTCTCGATCCTGATCGGCGCGAACTGCTCATTCTCCGGTTGGAGGATGACCGTCGCGCCCTCAAGCTGGAAGCGCTTAATCGTGACCTCGTCCTCGATCATGGCCACCACGATCTCGCCAGGGTGAGCCTCCGGCTGCGCCGTTACGAGCACGAGGTCGCCGTCAAAGATGCGGGCATCGCGCATACTGTCGCCCTGAACCTTTAAGAGGAAGGTCTTGCCGCTACCGGTCCATTCCCGAGGAAGCGGGTAGGTGGCCTCGATGTGTTCGTCGGCCAGGACCGGTCGGCCGGCCGTCACCCGGCCGAGCAGGGGCGTGAGAGCGGCGCGTTGTTCCCGGCGCAGATCGATGGCCCGCGCCCGCTTGGGCGTGCGCGTAAGATGGCCGGCCCGCTCCAGTCGCTCGAGATGATACTGGACGCCCCGAATGTAGATCTTCACGTGCCGGGCGATCTCGCGCTGCGTTGGTGGGGCGCCATGCCGGGCCTTATAGTTGGCAATGAAGTTCAGGATCTGCCGCTGCCGGTCGGTAAGCGCCATCAGGTCTCCTTGAGTGTTCTCCTCTCAACCGTCTCTACTCTTAATATTATACATTAGACTACTACATCAAGAAAAAAATATTTGTTGGCGTAAGGATCAGCTCTTCTCGCTGACCTGTAGCTCCTTGATTAGGCGGGAAAGGTACGTGCGCTGCAGGCCGAGGGCGCTTGCAGCCTTCGATTGATTGCCTCCCGAACGGTGGAGGGCCTCCCTGATGACCTGTCGCTTGTACGCCACCACAGCCTCATGGAAATCGCGAGGTGCATCTGATGCGGGCGACTCCGGTGCGCTGGTGAGGACAGTCAGCGGGAGGTCTTCCGAGGTGATCCGATCGCGGGTACTCAGAACAACGGCCCGCTCGATGAAGTTCGCCAGTTCCCTCACATTGCCCGGCCAGTGGTAGTGTTGCAGCAACTCCCATGCATCCGGTGTAATCTCCTTGATTCGCTTGCCCAGGTTATCGCAGTGTCGGGCCAGGAAATGATTAGTCAGGGGGACAATGTCCTCAGGGCGGTCTCGAAGCGGGGGGAGCGAGACGGTGATGACATTGAGACGGTAGTAGAGATCCTCGCGGAACAATCCCTCGCGGATTGCCTTGTCCAGTCGTCGGTTCGTGGCGGCGACGAAGCGGAGATCGACCCGTATCGGCTTCGTCCCGCCGACCCGCTCAAACTCGTGCTCTTGAAGAACGCGCAGCAGCTTCGCCTGCAGGTGCGGCTTCAGGTCGCCGATCTCATCGAGGAACGCGGTTCCCCCATCGGCCAGCTCCAGCTTCCCGCGCTTGCGCTGGTGCGCGCCCGTAAAGGCCCCACGCTCATGTCCGAACAGCTCGCTCTCGAGCAGCTCTTCCGACAACGCCACGCAGTTCACCACGACAAAGGGCTGATCTCGCCGCGGGCTCCAGCGGTGAATTGAGCTCGCGAATACCTCCTTGCCGGTTCCGCTTTCCCCCTGCAAGAGAATCGTCGAACTGCTGGCCGCCGCTCGCTTGGTGAACTCGATAGCATTCAGGATCGACGGACTGTGACCGATGATCAGCAGATCTTTTTCCCTGACCTCCCCGGACAGCAGGAGGTTTTGTCGCTTCAACGCTTCCCGTTCCAGCGCCTTCCCGATGACCACTTCCAGATGACCTGGGCTGAACGGTTTGGTCAAGAAGTCGTACGCGCCGGCCCGCATCGCCTCTACCGCCTTGTCAATGGTGCCATACGCGGTCATCACAATGGTTGTCGTCTCGATCCCCTCATCTTGGATCGCCTTCAGCACCTCCAGGCCGCTTTTCTTCGGCATCTGGAGATCGAGGAGGGTGATCGCCGGTGAGTCCTCTCGGAGTCGTATCAGGGCCTCCACACCGTCTGGCGCCTCCAGGACCTCAAACCCCATGGCCTTCAGGCGATCACACATCACCTCCCGAATGTCGGGGTCGTCGTCCACGATCAGGATCTTGCTGTGGCTGGGGATCATCGTGCTTACTCCGCGTCAGCGAGGGTTATCGTTGCCTGGGTCTGCGCCATAGGTCGTCGGGGCAGGGTAAACGTAAACGTGCTCCCGTGGCCGACCTGACTTGTGACCCAGATGCATCCCCCTTGAAGCTCTACCAGGCTCTTGGCGATGGAAAGCCCGAGCCCTGTCCCCTTCGCCTTTGCCTGTATCCCAAGCTGGACTTGATAGAACTTATCGAAGATATGGGGAAGCTCTTCATCTGGAATCCCTTCGCCGGTGTCGGTCACGGAAATTTCGACCCGCTCGCCGGTGCCATGGCTTTTGGGTTTGGGATTGTGGGTGTCAGGTCCTGAACTCGACACTCGACACTCGACACTTCCAACGTGTCGCGCAGTAACGGTGATCTGTTCGCTGTGTGGTGTAAACTTGATCGCGTTCCCGATGAGGTTCATCAGAATCTGGCTTACTTTGTCGCGATCTGCATAAACAATCAACGGACCTTCTGTTTCGGCAAGTTGGAGCCGCAGATCCTTTTCCGTCGCCATCGGTCGGAGCGTATCCAGCAGTTCGACGGCAAGCCCAGTCACAGAAAAGAAGGTCGGGGTTGTCTGGACCCGGCCTTCCTCGATCCGAGCCAGGTCAAGCAAATCATTGATGAGTCGAACAAGTTGGTCAACATTGCTCTTCACGCGCCGCAGGTACCGTTGTTGCGGCTCGCTGAGCGGCCCCGTGATCTCATCCAGCATATTGTCAACCGAGCCCTTAATGGCGGTCAGCGGGGTGCGAAGCTCGTGGGAGACGTTGAGCAAGAAATGAGATTTTGCCCGGTCAAGCTCCTGCAGCCGCCGATGTGACGCCTCCAGCGCCTGATTCATCTCTGACAAATCCCTGGTCCTTTTCGCGATCTTATCCTCCAGGCTGATGTTCAGCTTTTCGATCTCATGGTAGGCGGAAGCATTGTCGATCGCTAACGCGGCTTGCCGTGCGAGTCCATCCATGAGTCGAATCTGTTCCGGCGTACATGTATGCGATTTCTCCCACCACACCAGGAATAGGCCGCCGATGACTCTGTCCTTGACGATCATAGGTGCGAAGAGGCAGGATCGAAACCCAAGACGTCGAATAGCCGGATGTGCACAGCGCGGGTCGGCCGGTACGTCATTGGAGTAGACGGGCGCTCTCCGTTCAAACCCCTCTTGGGCAAGCGGCAAGGCCTGCAGAGAAAGAGGGATCCGCTGAAAGGGTTCGGATACCCACTCCGGGAGGTTATAGCCGCCAAAGGGGCGGATGACCCCCTGCTCGGAATCGAAGAGGTAGGTGCCGGAGCTGTCAGCCTCAGCCGCGAGCGCCGCCTCTTTTGCGACGCGTAAGAGCGTCTCCTTGAGATCCAATGTGGAACCGACGGATCGACTGACCGCAAGCAGCGTCTCACACGCGCGCAACCGCTCCTGGGTTGCCTGAAACAGCCTGGCGTTATCGATGGCCAGAGCCACCTGACTGGCGATGGCACTGGCCAGGCGTATCTGGATATCGGTAAACGGCTTACCCTCTTCCATCTGGTGCAGAACGAGCACGCCGATCACCCTGTCCTGACGAATAAGCGGAACGGACAGAAGGGCCTTCAGCCTGAACGCTTCGATCCACCGAGTTGGCAATAAGCCGCTGTTTGCCGGATTATCCAGGACGATGGGGGCACGTCGTTCGATTGTGGCAATGATGGCCAGAATCTGCTCTCCCTTCTGACTCCCTAATTGTGTGAACTGTTCCCAGAGTTCATCGAGCCGCTCCCCTGAGGCGGCCTGAGACATGACCGGAACTACTCGCTCATCTGACGCATCGCAGAGGAAGATCGAGCAGACATCTGCCCCGCAGGCCGCAGCGGCGCGTCGAGCGATAATCTTCAGCAGTTCTTTGAGGTCAAGCGTGGAAGAGACTGCCTGGGCGATTTCCAGCAAGACGGCCGGTGTTGTACGCTCATGGCCGAGCACAGGAGAGGCAAAAGGTAGTCCGCTCACACTGTTCCCTCGATTACTGCCGGCTGAGTGAAGCGACGCGCTTAGATAAGGATGTGGCTAACGGCCGCTTGTTGCCGATGGATGATGGTATGAAGTAGAGCGCTCAATCTGCGAGTACGGTGCGCGATACCCACGGCGCGTCTCCCGCGACCGGATAGAAGCGACTCCTGGGGCGTTGACGAGTGTAAACGTAATCCCAAGGACAAGCTCTTTTCTTAGCTTCTGCGATGCCGCTTGTCAAGGAAAAACCCCCAAGGAGCAGACCCGCAAAGCATCCAATTTTAGCGTTCAACCGTAGGTCGGGTTAGTGCAGCGTAACTCGACAACACTTGGCTGACCGCTCCCACAGAAAGGCATTTTCGTACGCCGTGGTTCGGCTGCCGCCTCATGGGGTGTTCCTCGCACGTGAAATCATCGCTATCCCTCATCGATGCTCTATCGGCTCCAACGAATCCCGAGAGGTGAGGGTGTCTCTCGACAGATACACCCCCTAACCTGAAGGATACATCCTCAAGTGTGCGGGAGAATGCCAATCGTTCGTAACTCTGCACCAATAAAGGGATTTGGAAGGTCGTGACTGTTGGCCCACCCTTTGCGTTAAGGATCAGGTATGGCGCTCTCTTGAAGGATAAACTCAACGAAGTCGCAGATGCCTGTGCAAATGGGCTACTCGCTGTGTTTACTGAATTGAGATAACGAAGGACGTAGCGAGGTCATATCCCGAAACCCCATTGTGAGAGGAGGTGCCAGATGTCAGACTCAGTACGCCCCATGATTGAACTGCTCTACGCCAGACAGACCGACGACCTGACCAGCTCTGATCAGTTTCGGGCGCTGGAGGAAGGTCGATTATCACGAGAAGGGTATGATCAGTTTGTCGCGAATGTCATCAGAGCCCACCGTCACTCGCCCCAGCTCCTCGCCTTTTTGTTCGCGCTGGCGCCTCCCGTTGCGCGAGAGCGAGTGAAGCGGAACCTTCTGGAGGAGATGGGCATCGAGGATAAGGCTGCGCACCCGGCATTGCTGGTTCGCCTGGCGGAGGGCGTCGGGCTCGCCCCTGCATTGACAGAGCTCGATCGGCTATCGCAGGAGATGTTGCGGGTGGCGGCGAGTCAGCGCCTGCAGTTCGGTACGCTCAAGGAGATTGGTCTTGCGGTCATGGTGGAGGTGTTTGCGTTTGAATATATGCTCTCGAAGACGGCCGACCGGATCGCCAAGGCCCTGGCCGGACACCGGGGACTCGATGCCACCGCACTCGAGTGGTTTACACACCATGGCGTGATGGATAAGCGGCACGCCGAAGAGGCCTTCGCCACGATTGATGACTACGTCACATATTATGACATCCCCCTCGTCGAGGCGCTCAATATCGCCGAGATGTCCATGCGGGTCAACCCGTTCACTACGCGCTACTTCAGTGAACTTCCGTTGGCGCAATTGAAGGCCATGAGCGTGTGCTGATGAACATCCGGTCGGTCACACTGTACCACCTCGAATTGCCGTTCGCGCAGGCGTTCAGCCACAGCGCTAAACACAGAACCGTCAGCGAGACGCTGATTGCTCGCGTGGAATCGGATCAGGGGGTTGTAGGCTTCGGCGAGGGAGCGCCGCGGCTCTATGTCACCGGCGAAACCCTCGACGGGGCCATGATCTCTATAGCATCCGAGATCTGGCCGACTCTTCGCACCATTACCTTTCCGGAGCTTCGTACTGCTACAGATCTGGGGTTGATCAGCCGTCTCATCCCAACCCCTCCTGCACAAGATAGGCTGCGCTGGCACGCAGGCCGTTGCGCCGTAGAGTTGGCTCTGCTCGACTGTTTGCTTCGGGAGGCGGGGATTGGTCTGGCCGATTTGCTACCGGCCCAACAGCGGCACATTCGTTACAGTGGCGTCATCGGAACCGTCAGCGAAGGAGACGCGCGGCGTCTGGGGCTTCAGATGAAGCTCGCCGGGTTGTCAGCGGTCAAGGTCAAGGTGGGGAGCGGCGATGACGTGGCCCGCCTCGGAGCGGTGCGGGAGGTCTGCGGTCCAGAGGTCTCGCTACGAGTTGATGCCAATGGCGCCTGGAGTGTGAAGGAGGCAACGAGCATGCTCGAACAATTTGAACCATACCGGGTTGATGCTGTGGAGGAGCCGATCGCGTCCCGTGATCCTGAGGCGCTACGATCTCTCAAACAACAGACTGCTGTCCCCATCGTCGTGGATGAGTCGCTGGTCACGGTAGAGGATGCGCAGTCGCTGGTGGAGGCTGGCGCGTGTGACATCTTCAATATCCGGGTCTCCAAGTGCGGGGGCCTCGTCCCCTCGCTCGCCATCGCCGAGGTCGCCAAAGCGCATGGCGTGCAGGTCCAAGTGGGTGCCCACGTGGGCGAGACGGCGGTGTTATCGGCCGTGGGTCGGCACCTGGCCGCCGCGATCCCGGAAGTTCGGTTTGTGGAGGGCTCTTTCGGAACACATCTGCTGACCGAAGATGTGAGCCATGAAGATATCAGGTTTGGCCAAGGCGGCGAGGCGCAGGTACTGACCGGCCCAGGCTACGGGATCACAGTTCAGGAACGCATCCTCGTAAAGTACGCCACGCGAATTATGCAGCTCGCGGTGTAGGAGAGGGGCGATGACGGCGATGATGTGCGGGGCGATGAAAGCCTTAGGCTGGCGGGAGGATCGACGGTTACAGGACGCTGCCGCAGATCCGCAGCGGGCGCAGCAGGAATTTCTGTCAGTTGTGCTCATGCGCAACCGCGATACGGTGTTCGGACGACAGCATGAGTTTTCGCACATCGGCACCACAGCGGGCTACCGCCGTCACGTACCGATTCGAGACTACGAAGGTTTTCGCCCCTACATCGACAGGATGGCGCACGGCGAACCTGGCATTCTTACTGCCGATCTGCCTCTGATGTTTACGTCTACCAGTGGAACCACCGGCCTTCCCAAACTGGTGCCGGTTACGGAGGCAACACGCCGCGATCTGTCGACGGTAGGCAGAATCTGGTTCCGGTATCTGAGTCGTGATCATCCGGAATTCTTCCGGCATCGCATCCTGACCCTGGTCAGTCCGGCAGTAGAGGGAATGACCCCATGCGGGTTGCCGGTTGGCACCATGTCCGGCTTGTCGTATCGGCGTCTGCCATGGCTCGTGCGGCGCATGGTGGCACTGCCCTATGAGGTGATGACGATTGCCGATTACGATCTGCGCTATTTCCTGGCGCTGCGCCTCGGGCTGCAACACTCGGTATCTGCCCTGTTGACCGCGAATCCAAGTACCCTGCTGCGCCTGGCGACACTGGCCGAGGCGAAGGCGGAGGCGCTCATTCGAGGGATTCACGATGGCAACCTGGGTATAGCGGGTATGGATCCCCCTGTGGAGGTCCGGCAGGATTCAGCCCACTTGCTCGACGAACTCAAGTATGCTCTTGCTGCCGATCCCTCCCGCGCCAGGATGTTGGAGCAGTGCGTGAGGCAACATGGGCGGCTCCGCCTCAAGGATGCTTGGCCCGATCTGTGCCTCCTGGTCTGCTGGCTGGGCGGCAGCGGAGGGTTTCAGGCAGGGTTGTTGAAGGCTAACTATGGCGCCATCCCGATCCGCGATCCGGGCTATCGCGCCAGCGAGGCGACCTTCAGCCTCACCTTGGAGGACGGGACATCCAGGGGCATGTTGCTGCTGACTACCAACTTCTATGAATTCATCCCGGAACAGGCGATCGGGGAGACCAACCCCCCGGTGCTGCTGGCGCACGAGGTCGAGGCGGGTCGGACCTACTCTATGGTCGTCACGACCGCGAGCGGCCTGTACCGGTATGATATGAACGATATCGTCAGGGTCGAAGGCTTCCATCGACGCGCACCCCTGGTGGCCTTTGTACGCAAGGGCAGCGAGATGACCAACATCACCGGAGAAAAACTTCATGCCAATCACATCCTCGAGGCAACCAGATTGGCTGAGCAGAAGGTCGGGCTGAGGCTGCTCCAGGCGCGCGCTATCGCTAACCTGCCGGAAAGCCGCTACGACGTGCTCGTGGAATCGGCGGAGCCCGGCGCTGGATACAGCCAACTTGGCGGTTTTCTCGCAGCCTTCGATGAAGCGTTATGCCACCTGAATGTCGAGTACGCGCAGAAGCGTCACTCCAGGAGACTGAACGCCCCGCATGCCTATCTGATGGGGGCCGGCTGGTCAGAGGCGCAGAAGCGTCTCGACATCGCGGCCGGCCGTCGAGAATCACAGTACAAATGGCGAATGATCGCTCCCGAGTGGGATGAGTACAGCCGCACACAGATGGGGTACGAGATAAGCCTGGAGTGAGGCTGCGACGAAGCAGCCGATTAAAGTATCTTTTATAAGAGGAAGGGAATTTTCATGCCAGTAATCAAGAGAGCTGGATGCGGTCTTATCTTCGTGTATCTGGTGGCCGGGTGTATGCTCTACGTAGAACGCCTGCCCAGAGTCGATACCCGGGTTGTGTTTCCTCCTGTGCCGGACCACACCAATGGCGACGTAGTGGTGGGTGTCGCCCTGTCTGGAGGGGGTAGCCGGGCTGCGGTCTTTAGCGCCGGCGGCCTTGAGGCGCCAGCGAAGATGTCGACTGGAAACGATCGTCGCTCACTCTTGGAGAAAGTGTCATATGTCTCCAGCGTCTCCGGTGAAAGTCTTGCCGCCGCCTACTGTGCTGCACATAAACCAACGCATGACGTATCGGTTCTGGAGAGCACAGGCCTTACGGGAGCTATCGCAATTTCTTCCACGAATACAAAGCGAAGATGAGCAAACACTTCGAGCGGTCGACGGAGTGGCGTCGGTTTATGAAGGTTCATCGTTGGTTGAATCCGAACAAGCGCGCGTAGCACATCATGCGGAAGGCAAGTCGGTCAACGCAACCGTCGAGTCACTTCATCTGATGTCCTCAGCCGTCAGTATGTCAAGGCTACTATCGGAGGCGCTCCCGTCGGTGAAGTCGGAGTAATGGATAACCCGGTCAATGGTGAGCGGGATATTCGGATCGTAGGCCTTTACGTGGAGGCCCCAGACGGTGGTGTCTCCTGATGATTGCAGGGTATAGGTTACGGCGACCGCCACCCGTCGCCTATCCCGTTCCTGATTTACACCGTAGGTCTCCCCGGAGGTGCTATCCCGCAGACGTGCTAACCGCGCCAGGTGTAAGCTCTCCTGATACGCCACGGGGACATCCTCAGTGAAGCTCCCTACTGGAGTGCTGATTTCCAGCCGTCCGGCCTCGCTGCGTCTAAGCGCAGTAATGCCTTGATACGCGAACTGGATCCGATTCGGGTCTGCTCCGGGCTTCACAACAAAGGTGGATCGTAGCCGGTCGGCTGTGAACGTGTAGAGCAGGTCGATTCCCGGCCAGACGTCTCGATAGTACAGGGTGGCAGAGATGGGACGTTCGTTCGTCTCCTGGGGTTGGGGGTCTATTGAGGGGTGGCCGGCGGCCGGCATCACCTCCAGCCATGTGGGACGCACCTCCGGATTAGCGCCCACGAAGTCGAGCGTAACGGTCCAGCGTGATGGGACAGTCACTCCACCCCGGGCGATCGACTCCTGATTCCATGTGGTCTGCCGGATGATGCCGGGTCTGAGCAGAGATTCGGTCACGGTCAGAGAGAGCCCCTGTGGTGTAAAGGACAGGGTGGTCTTCCGTCCCCGGACGTCGTCACTGACATGAGAAGCCATCTGCCCTCGGTTCTCGTGAGGAGGGAGAGGGGACTGCGTACGGATCATTTGCATTGGTCGCTTTTGCGCGCCCTCCGGCCTCGGCGCGGAGGAGCGCGGCGCCGGCGGCGGGGTAGCTGGGATGACGCTGGTCCGAACGGCGCTCGCAGGCCGCGTGGGGGAGGTGTCCACCAGCCCAAGCGCCAACGCTCCGAGCGTCATCGCCAGCACCCCGATACCGACCCATCGGCTGGTGCGTCGCTCCGACCAGCCGGTTGGGGAGCAACTGCGACAGCCGTGATCCGACGCGCTGATCATCAGCATGGCCTTGTCCGGCCCCATTGGTCGCCTGAAACGCTGCTCCATGTTATCCCTGCTGGATCACAATCGCGCTGCGCGATTGTTCTAAGGTTGCTAATAAGGCTTAGTCCTGGGGTAGTCTCACGGTGAAGGTAGTGCCGCGCCCTTCCCCATCAGAGTGTGCCTGGATCGACCCACCATGAAGCTCCACCAGGCACTTCGTCAAGGCAAGCCCGAGACCGGTCCCCTGATAGCGCTTGACGGTCGGCGCCTGAAGCTGCGTGAAGCGCTGGAAAAGCTTTGATAGATCCTCTGCGTTGATGCCGATTCCCGTATCGGCTACCGCGATCTCTACGATCGTTCTTCCACTTGCTCTTCCGTGGCCCGTATGTACGGTTCCAAGTCGTGCAGATGGTACGACCCTCGACGTTACTGAAATCCTCCCCCCCTCGTGGGTAAACTTGGTCGCATTCGATAGGAGGTTGTAGAGAATCTGCTTGAATCGGGTCGGATCGGCATTTATCAATGAGATTCCGTCCTCTACGGTCACTTCGATGCTCTGGTGTTTCTGATCGGCTTGAGGGCGGAGGGTACCGACCGTCGCCTCGAGCGCCTCCTGGAGCACGAACGATTCGGGTTCTATAATCAACTTACCGGCTTCGACCTTGGAGAGGTCTAGCAGATCATTGATAAGAGTCAGCAGATGCTGACTGCTCATCAGAATGTTCCCGACAAAGTGTACCTGTTTTTCGTTCAGCGGACCGAAGGTCCCACTCTGGAGTAGTTCGGTAAATCCGATGATCGAGGAGAGCGGGGTTCGGAGTTCGTGCGAGATACTGGCAAGAAAGGCCGACTTCTGACGCGTCGCCTCCTCCGCCCTCTCGATCTCACGCAGCAGCTCCGTGTTAGCCACCTGCAGAGGTCGAGTCCGCCTCTCTATAGTTGTCTTAAGCTCAAGAGCGGTCATTTGTGCTCCCCCACGAAGCCGACCAAGTATCGCCTTGGCATGGCTTTTCCGGCTGTCAACTCCTAGCTCCATTTTGCATCCCCTCGCCCATTGCGATTCCATCTTCATTCAGCCATTCTTCTCATCTCAATACTCATCCTTAGTAACAAGCGGCATGCCAACACCAAACGCTCACAACATATTTCTCTAACTCTGCGTGTTTACTGGCTGTATGGAGAGGCCGAGTCAAAAGCAGAAGAGTATCCGATGTATGAGGTAACTTTGAAATGAAACGGAACGTTTCAGTCGGTTTAATTCTGAAACGTGAATCGTCAATGGGGCTTCAGTGTCCGACCTGGTAGGCTGCAGCCACTGTTACCCGTCGACCATCCCACTCCTGGTACGCGCTCCGGGTGCGTCCTCTGCAAAGCTCCTTACAGGGGTGCTGGCAATCTTGACTTACTACGAACAGGCGGGCGATTCATCGGGGTGTAGTGGTTCAGCGAAGAGAATGAACCCCGCAGCAAGCCGCGGGGTATCGTCTTCTGTTCTGGCCCGTCATTCCGTGCTTGACACGGAATCTAGTCTGGCCTTCTGGATACCGGCTTTCGCTGGTGCGGCAAACACGCGGCCAGCCGTGAGGGGAGAACTGTTCTGAGACGCGAAAGCACATGCTGAAGGGTCCGAATTAGACCTTGTACGTTGGGCGTGTCGGGGTGGAGAAAAAGCAGTGTGGCCGGTGAGGTACAAGGAGTATACCTCACCGGCCGTAATGCCTATCAACGCAGGTCTCGTGATCGGATCGTGAACTGCCTCAAGGTGTCACGCTGTCCCCGAACTGTTTCGTTACCTATCTCCCGACTGCTCACAGTTCTCCATTCGCCTCAAACCCCTTTCAAAAAGCTGATCGGCGGCAGATGAAAAAACTGTTTGCAGCGGGTTATCGAAGGCCGCTGCTTTTTGAAACTGGGCGCCTGCAACCAATAGGTCCAGGGGAAGCATCTGGGCTAAGTCCCACTTCCATGGCCACGGCCACGGCCGTGGCTTGGGAGGGGTGCCACAGTCATCGATAAACACGCGAACAAACGAGCGGACTGCGTCATACGCCGTTTCCGACTGCTCTGCTGGCAGCACCTCTGCCAACCGATACTGCAGCACAGCTTGATCAATCACTGTGCGCGCCGCCAACGCAGAGCGCCACGGGTCTGGTTCGGGCCCGGTTCTGGGTGGTAGTGGTTGAGGGTTGAGCAGCACCCAAGACAGGTCACGGAGCGCCCAGCGAATAACGGGACCGATAGGGCCGTAAGGTCCCGGATCGTCGTCCCTTGGATAAAGCACGCTATCGAACAAATGAGCCAATGCCGATTTCGTGAGAGTGATATCTTGGTTCATGAGTCGTTTCCTCCATTTGTTGTGTTACCTAACTCCAATTAGAGAGACTGGCCCACCTAATCTCTTTAAAGCCGACGGGCTCGCCCCCGAATCTGACGCGGGCGCGGTCTCCCCCGAGTACCTATCACCACGTAGCTACGGGGGCTTTTTCGCCAAAGCGACCAGCTTCTTCATTTGCATCTCCTCCTTTGATCCGGTAGGGTGAACCTTTGCTTTCGACCTGCCTCTCTCATAACAACTGCCCTTGATTACAAGCGGCATGCCAGAACGAAAAAGTTGCAGCAGGTTTGTCTAACTCTGCGTGTTCATTGCCTTCCACGAATGGGCTCTGCGGGCGCAAGGAGAGGATTAGATGCAAGATGTGAAGTTTCAATGAAACGGGATGTTTCAGTCGGTTTCACGCTGAAATATCAACCGTCTGTGGGGTCAATGTCCGATCTGGTAGGCCTTTATCGATGGGGGGCTCTTCCGGCTCTTGTGTGAGTGAACGATATTCCGATGCGTTCCTGGATGTGGTAGAAGGGCGTCACTTCTGCGCATCTCGAAGTGACCCTTATACTGCTCCCCGAAGGGACTAGACACTTTCGAGAGTGAGTGTTAAGAAGTGCGAACACTCAACCACGGAGGTGTCGAGCTGAAGGGACGCACGTGGACCGCAGAGCAGAGACTGGCCATCGTGCTGGAAGGGCTCAAGGGGGCGAAGCCAGTGGCCGAGATCTGTTGGGAGCATCGCCTGGCGCAGACCCAGTACTATCAGTGGCGGGACCGCTTCCTGGAGGGTGGGACGCGTAAGGGAAGGAAACCCAAAGCAATGTCTCATCATAGGTGGCGATGACGCCTCCAATCCCCAAAACGTAGCGGCAAAGAGTATTTTCCGCGTCGATCTTATCGGAATAGGAGACGTCCCATGATCCTTCAGGGGCTGGATCCTGCCCCCCTTATGAAATAGTAGTGCTCTCATGGGACGGGTGAAGCCGTCCGATGGTGATCTCCCAGGAACCCATCCTCACGATTCGGTGTCGTTCTGTTGCGACGATCCAAGATTCAGTATGTCGCATCGCCTTCTTCTGCATGGGTACGCACCATTGCCCGGCTCCGTTGGTGATCAACGGGACCAGCAGACCGTACACAACGATATGAGAGAACACTCCTTCCCAAAGGACCACGCTGAAAAACGCAAACGCAACGAAGAGGCCGACGGCCAAGGGTCGGATCATGATCCCCGCAAGGATGACGGCCCCTGCGAGCGTCTCCACTACAGCCGCCAGGAGGACAAAGGTCGCCGGCTCCATCCCCAGGGTAGGGACGTGGTGAATATCGAGCACGCCCAGCATGAGGTTGGGTTGCGCGAATTTATATGCGAGTCCAAGGTAGAGTATGTCGACACCAACCAAGAGCCGCATCAGGCACTGTACCCGCTCGCGGGGCTGGCCTGCGAACCAGGCGCTGAGCCTGGCGGTGCCCGGAAAAGACGGGAGCGGCACCGCATAGGGTCCGGCTCCCTGGAACAACAGGTAGACCGCGGCCGCGCCAACCAGCCCGATATAGGCGCACATGGCCTCGCCAAAGAGAACGAGTCCCAGTAGTCCGAGGCCAAGCAGGGCGACGGCTGCACCCCGCACATAGATACCCAGCAGCAGACAGACGGCGACCACGCCTTCGAGGACGGCCACCCAACTCCAGTTGCCAGGGAGCGAACGTAACTCCAGGTCCGGTGCGCCCAGCACCGGGCTCTGCATGATCCCAGTGCCCAGTCGCGGCGCCAGCCCAAGGCTTGCCGTCCCCAGCATGATGAAGAGCGCGATGCGCAACGCCAGCGGCGCATAGTCGCCATACGAGATCAGGCGGGCGCGCAGGTGTGAGGCGAGCGTTCGCGATGCGGTATATCGGTAAAGCAGGAAGCAGCCGATCAGGCAGAGGGCCGCCAACAGGTAGATGGACAGACTGGTCACGTTGAGCTGAGTGAAGATCTCGGGCCTGGGTCTGGCGTTCCAGTCCATGGCTTGCTCTGGTGTCAAGACCCAGAGTTCATGGGCCATGGCAGCAGACACCCACAGGAGCGGCGAGAGCACGAAAAGGAGAGACAGGGTCAACTGAGCGGGAAAAGTCAGGGTCATGATGGTTCTCTTCATCTCACGGTCTCCTTTTATTGAGTTGTTTAGAAAAATCTTTGCTGCGACCACTATCCCTGGTAACAAGCCGCGTGCCAAGACGGGCATCTCGCAGTGCACTTCGCTAACTCCGCGTCTTTATGGGAGTGTATGGATCGGAGAAGTAGAGAAAAGGAGAGGATTGGATGCAAGAGATGGCGTGTGAAATGAAATGGATGTTTCAGTCGGTTTCACGCTGAAACATCAATAAGGAAGCTCTCAGTCGAAGTTGTCGGGTTACGCTGCGCTAACCCGACCTACGAACGGAGGGGAGTGAAAGGAGAAGGCAGGATGGCTGGAGCGATCTTATTCGCCGGGCTCCACTTGCCGGCTACCCCAGGGGATCTGATAGGCTTTCATCCGGCGCCACAGTGTGGTGCGACTGATCCCCAGGTCTTGGGCTACCAGCGCGAGATTACCTCTCCGCGACTGGAGTTGCTCCAGGATATGGTCCTTTTCAAGCTGTGTCAGAGTGGGACTCTCCGCCGCTCTGGAGGTCTGAGAGGGCCTTGGTAGCCATTCGTCCAGATCGAGCCGCGATCCACTGCTGAGAAGGACCGCTCGCTCGATCAGATTCTGCAGTTCCCGGACGTTCCCCGGAAAGTCATAGTCACATAGGCGGTCCATGGCCTCTTGGCTCAGCCCTATGACCGGCTTTTTCAGCTTCTTGCACTGTTTTTCCAAAAAATAGTTGACCAGCAGGGGGATATCCTCCCTTCGTTCCCGTAAGGGAGGAGTTTTGATGGGAAACACACTCAGGCGGTAGTAGAGGTCCGCCCGGAAGGTACCCTTTTTGACCTCTGATTCCAGGTCCCTATTGGTCGCCGCGACGATTCGGACATCGACCTGTCTGGATTCGGTCTCCCCGATCCGCCGCATCCTGCCATCCTGAAGTACCTGAAGCAGCTTCACCTGCATCGAGGGGCTCATTTCGCTGACCTCATCCAGGAAGAGGGTTCCCCCATGCGCCACCTCGAAGAGCCCTTTCTTGTCCTGCACGGCCCCCGTAAAGGCCCCACGCCGATGGCCGAATAGCTCGCTTTCCAGAAGGGTCTCCGGGAGCGCGCCACAGTTTTGCTCGATAAACAGTCTCCCTCGTCTAGGGCCACGATGGTGGAGGTGGTGGGCGATTACCCCTTTCCCTGTTCCTGTTTCTCCGGTGAGGAGGATCGTAGCGGAGCTGTCAATGACCTTCTCTATGAGATCGAAGAGCCGCCTCATAGCCGGGCCATGGCCGATGATGGTATCGGAACGGGGATCCTTTTCGACCTCCTGCTTCAGATAGAGATTCTCGGTTTGCAGTCGTTCGTTGGCCGCCTGAAGCTCCTTGAGCAGCCGCTGATTCTCCATGGTCAGCTCATAGCTTTCGAAAGCGCGCTTGACGGTAATCTTCAACTCATTCCGATCCCACGGCTTGGTAATATATCGATAGATCCTGCCGGCATTGATGGCCCGGATAAGGGACGCGGTGTCGGTGTAACCCGTCAGAATCATCCTGATAGCCTGGGGACGCTTGGCAATGGATCGCTCCAGAAATTCGACTCCTGTCATCTCCGGCATCCGTTGATCTGCGATGATGAGGGCGATCTCCTGCCGCTCCAGGATCGTCAGCCCTTCAGCGCCACTGCCGGCTTGAAAGACGTCATAGTCCTCTTCGAACGTAAGGGAGAGTGTCTGTAAGATATCCCGTTCGTCATCCACGATCAGCATCCCGTATCGATTCACTTTACACCCCGCTCCATTTCACCGGGAGCTCAATAGTGAACTCCGTTCCCTGGCGATTGTGGCTCGACACGCGCATGTTGCCGCCATGTTTTTGTATAATCCCATAGCTGATACTGAGGCCCAGGCCCATCCCTTCCCCCACCTTCTTTGTGGTAAAGAAGGGATCAAAGATCTTCGACAGATTCGCCTCAGGAATACCGTGCCCGTTATCCTTGATGACGATGATGACCTTCTCTCCATGGGAAGCCGTTCTGATCCAGACTTCTCCAGTCTCATGAATGGCTTGAGCGGCGTTGAGCAGCAGATTCATGAATACTTGATTGATCTGACCGGGATGACATTCCACCTGAGGTAAGACTCCATACTCGCGGTGGATCGTGATCCGATCGCTATACTCCCTTACAAGGAGGTTGAGGGTTGTCTCAAGCCCTTCATGGAGATCGGCAGGCACAGGATCGACGTCATCCGCCCTGGCAAAGGTCCCGAGATCCATAACAATTCTCTTTACCCGTTCTGTCCCCCGCTTGCAACTGGAAATCAACTCATCCAATGCATGAAGAGTCCGGTCGAGTCTGGCCCCTTTTTTCAGCTCTGAGAGATGCTGATAGGCGGGACTATCGGGCAGTTCGACCGTCTCGTAGGCCTCAAGCACTCCTTTAAGTCTCAGGATATATTCGGCAATGAAATCGATGTTACTATGGACGAAGCTGACGGGATTATTCAACTCATGAGCGACCCCCGCTACCAGAAATCCCAAAGAGGCCATCTTCTCCGTTTGGAGAAGCTCATTCTGGGTCTGCGCCAGCTCCTGGAGGGTGTTCTCCAACTCGCGATGCCCTTTTACCAGCTCTTCGTTTGTCGCAGCAAGTTGGGCCGTCCGCTCCTTGACCTTTTGGTCCAGCTCACGGTTCATCGCCTCCAGGGCGAGACGTCGTTCTCGCTGGGCGGAGAAGACCTGAGCGATCAGATACCCGCCGTAGACCAGACCGAACTGACCCGTGCCGGCGAAGACGGGAAGCCAGAGATTCCCTTTAACAAATAGCCCATATGCGACTACGAGAAAAAGCGCAGAAAGGCAGAGGAGCGCTCCGAGGGCCCAGAGCGGCTTGAGACGGAGGGCAATGAGACTGCCGATCAGGGCCAAAAGAAAGAGGAGACTATACCGCACCCCTGAGGAGGGTTCGTGTACCATCTGATCTGCCAAGAGGTTAGCGACGATCGTTGCATGGATCTCAACCCCGGCGGTGGGACCGCCTGCGTGAAAGGAAAACGGAGTAGGGAAGACATCAGGGGAGGTTCGTTGCGGTTCCGGCGCCGCCTGGATGGCGCGGCCGATCAGGACAATCTTGTCGGAGAAGGTCCCCGGCGGAAGCATCCGATCAGCTTCGAGGGCCTGGTAGTAAGAGATCGTCTTAACGGTCCTAGGGGGGCCAAAATAGTTGATTAGAATCGTCTTCGAGAGATCGGTCCGGATTTCATGCTGCTTCTGTCCCAGGTAGAACCTGACGATTTGATCGGAAAACGAGGGAAGGAGGGAGGAGACGGGAAGGGGTCGTCTCACGGTCCCGTCAGGGTCGATGGGAAGGGTGGCGATTCCCACTGACGCGGCCGATCTGAAGGGTTCGATGGGATCGACAAGAATCGTCTGACGAAAGAGCGGATCAGCGGTGACGGACTGCTCGCTGGCGAGGACGACGTTGCCGGCCTCCCGAATGGCCCGTGCCAACGCCCGATCGTCCTCCGGCTGGGAAGGTTCTGCGAAGAGAATATCGAAGCCAATGACCCTGGCCCCCGCCTTCTTCAGGTGATCGATCAGGCGGGCATGAAGGCTACGAGGCCAGGGCCACTGCTTCGGGATCTCGGCAAACGACGGCTCATCGATGGCGACAACGACGACCTCAGGTGGAGGCGCCAGAGGACCTCGAAGACGGAACAGGAGATCCAATCCCTTCAGTTCCAGCAAGGAGAGGATGGGGAGGCTCGTAAAGACAAGTATCGCCGCAAAGGTTGAAACGGCGATGAGCGCAGCCTCCAAGGAGGCCATTCCTTGCGATCCAGACGGCGCTCCCGCTGTGTCCTGTTCCGAGGTTCCTTTACCCGTCGTTATCATTGCTCCTGTATAGAAAAGACCAGAGGTGGGAGAGCGTCGACCTATCGCCGCTGAGATGAAGTCGTCGTCTTACGGGCAGGCCACCTCCTTCCGATACCAGGTCTTTCCATCCCACGTAACCCATTTATAGCAGGGATTGGTCCGAGTGAGGAGCATCATACTCGCGCTCGTACCGATAAGCCGTCCATTAAGATCCAATGGCTGCTCCGGGGTTGCTGTAAACCTCTCCAGGGGCTCCCCATTTTCGTCTGTCACTCCGACTACCTGATCGGTCTCGAGGTCTAGGGTAATCACCATCAGACTTCTCGTACTTTTCGGCTCCATGCTGCCTCCTTCCTGACAAGAGTGTGATAGGTTGCGAATAGCCTCCATGTTTCGCTCAGGGTTCCTCGTGCTCATCTGCTCACCCCCTTTCCATGTAGTTTGTGGGCTGCGTGTACGGTCCCCGTCGTTAGACAGGCGACACGCAGGTGGCTCGATGCCTGGAAGTCTCGTCTCCGCCTCAAGGATCTATTAACGGCCGTCTTCAACACCATACAAACGTCCCCAGTGATCCGATTAACGACCTCGCCGGCATGCTAAAAGGCTAGAGTGATCCGTACAAGGACCGATCGCGATGGTTGTATCTGGGGATTCGCGGGATCGGTATCTTGAAACCTGAAACGCTCATCGAACAGATTCCTGGCCTCGACGGTTATAAAGCCACGTCGCTTGGGCAGGCGATAGCGTACGGCTGCATCAACGATCCAGAACCGCTCGTCTCCCGGAACAAAGTCGTTTTCCTCCGCTCCCTGGAGCTGAAAATCCCCATTCTGATCGACATAGGTCGCCTTCACCCTGGCGCTCCATCCGGATGGGTGGAATAGACTGATCCCCAAAGGCAGACGGTGGGTATCGAGTTCCTTGACTCCGGCTACGAACTTCTTACTTCGGTCCAACCGTTCATACTGATACTCCGCACTGACGGCGATCCATGTGTGAGGCGTCCAGTACAGGTATGCGCGACCCAGATACTCGTTCCAATCCACCTTTCGCGTTCGAGTTTGCGGAACGCCATCAACGGTATTGGACTGGAAAAAAGGGACCTTCAGGTCACGCTTGGATATCTCGGCGCCGGCAAAGAGCGTGGACAAGAAACGTTGATCGATACCGACACCGTACCGCCACGCCTCTGTGCCCTCACCATCATCAAAGAACTGATTGAATCCGCTGACCTGCGTCGGCTCAATCGTCTGGTCTGAAATCAGGCGTCTGTTTAGGGTTCTGAAGATCGCCGCGCGCAGCGTGGTGTCTGGGAGAAGGTTCAGCGTGACTCCCACTTTTGGGTTGAACTGGTCGCGATCTACAATCACACCTTGGAAGAAATCCGCACTCCCGCCAATCGTTACGGTGGCCCACTTGAAATAGTTGATCTGAGAGTAGACGTACAGGTTAGTATGATGCACGTTCTTGGGGTCGACAATACGGAACGGCGGCGCGTCCGGCTCTCCGGAATCGAAGGATTGAACGGCGTGCCGATCGCTGATAAGATGTCCGAAGCCGCTGATCACCTGCCAGTGTCGAGACCGATACAGATGCTGGAGTTCGCCAAAATATCCATGCTCATCTAATGCGAGATCGAGGCCTTCAGAGGGAAGCTGTGCATCATCTTCAAAACGTTTATAGATAAAGGAGGCAATCAGATCTGAGTGCGGGGAAAATGCGTGATGAAGGCCGAGTCGTACCGATTGGCTTTCCTGCTGCTTCCGAAGGTCCGGAAGCAGGTCCCCGAAGAAGCGAAGGTCCCGATCGCCTTGTCGGGTATCGTTGAATCGGTACTCGAGGTGCGCGCTTGTGCGGGGCGAGAGGCTCGCCTGGATAAAAGCATTATAGATGTCTTGGTTGAGGTCGTTGTTTTTCCGGAACCCATTGTCCTCATGATGGAACTGGCCGAGACTGTAGGAGACACGCCCCCAGATGCCTGACTGAACGATCTCATCGCCAAGCCTGTGTTGTTCCCCTGCGGCTCCAGAGGCCAGGAGTGCAACCCGATCCCGGACAAGGAGAGGATTAAACTCGTTGAGCGATGGTTCTGCCGGACCGGAGCCGCCGAGGACCAATAGCTCGCTTTCCGCCAGTTGCGGCTGGACGGGGGTAATGCTGATCGGCTGAAGGAGTTGGGACTGAAGCAGCTCGCTGACCCTGGCAATCTCGTGGCGGGGCAAGGCGGCATAGGAGTCGGCCAGGAACCGATGGGCAGAATAGTTGGCCGGATCAACATTGAGCGATTGCCAACCTTCGATCAAGGCGCGTTGTCTAAACCCCACTTCGTCATAGACGCGGGCGAGCGTTGCGCCTCTGGCGGCCAGATCCTCATCCAGCAACAGGCGTGATCGGTAAACCGCACGATTGTCATTCAACTCGATCGATCGCTGGAGGTCCTCAAGCGCCTCGACCGGACGGTTGATACTCTGCTTCCGGATGGCATCATAGTACCAGGGGGTTGGATCGTTCGGATCGAGTCGCTTGGCAATGGCCAACGGGTCTATCTCTACCGGATAGCGTTTGGCCTCGTACAGCGCCTTTCCCAGATAGCTCCAGAATAGCGAGACCTTCGGCTCCAAGAGGGTAGCCATCCACATCTCATGGACCGCCTCTTCTGTCTTTCCCTCCCTGAAGAGCGCCAGACCCCGACCCAGGTGAGGCTCCCCGCGAGTAGAGTCCTGCTCGATCGCCTGATCAAAGGCTGTTAGGGCCTCCTGGGTCTTTACCTGAGCCAACAAGAGGAAGCCCCATGTGCTTGTGATAAGGGGATCCTGGGGCGCTCGTCGACGCGCTTCTTCGGTCATACTCAATGCCTCGGAGAGATTTCCGAGACCGAAAAGGAGGCGGCCTACCTGGATCATGGCCGAGGGATTGTCCGGCTCCAACTCCAGTGCCTTCCTGGCGGCCTGAAGCGCTTCCTCCAGGCGGAACTCGGCCTGCTTCACCAGGCTGAGGTCGAGGTAGGCCGAGGCAGAGAATGGATTGGCGGCGATCGCCTGTCGCGCTGCCTGATGAGCCGGCTCCTTCTCATTTCGAACCAGGGCGATATTCGAGCGAAGGCCATGAGCCAGCGCGTAGCCGGGATCGAGGGCCAAGGCATGTTCCAGCTCCTGGCGCGCTTCGGTCACGCGGCCCTGAATCAGATAGAGCAGAGCGGCCTGCGTCAGTGGTTGCGGGGAAGAGGGGAAGCGACCTTTGGCCTCGGCGATGACCCCCTCCATCTCGTCGAAGCGATCAAGTCGATACAGCGCGTTGGCCTGTCCCACGAGGGCCGGAAGGGTAGAGGGTGAAGCCCGCTGGAACGTCTTCATGGCCTCCTCGATCTTTCCCTCCACCAGGTGGACCCAGCCGAGACCGGCGAGGGCTCTTGGACTCACGGGATCAAGGGTCAGGACCTTCTCAAATTCTCGCCGTGCCTCAACCTGCTTTCCCAGATCGAAGAGGATCTCGCCCAACGTGAGCCTCACCTTGGGGTCCGTCGGTGCTGAGACTGCCCGTTGTTCGGCGTCGGCCAGCCTAGCGAGGAGAAGATTCGGAGTTATGCCTGTCAGCGGATAGTCCCGGACACTGACGATCCCAGGGTAGTAGAGCGACCATTGAACCGCGTCGAGGGGCTTGAGGAGGACGGTCTTGATTGGGGGTTCGCCCACCCTGGCGGTTGCTTCCTCTCCCGCCCTCACCATGACACCCCCCTGAGGATTTCGAAACTCAACCACACCCTCCAGTACGGCAAGGCGGGATTCGTTGCCTGGATCGACGGAGAGGTCAAACTCCGTTCCCCGGATCGTTGCCGTCACCGCCGGCGTCCGAATCTGAAAGGGCCTCCCGCGGCTTCGACTCCAGACCTCGCCTTTCAACAGGCTGAGGATGGTCTGTATGGGACCGGCCGCGGTACGGGTCGCGCTCCCTGGAGGCGACATGACCTCCGTAATCTCCAGGGTACTGTTGGCGTTGACCTTGATCTGCACCTCGTCCGAGAGGAGGATGGCCGCTCGACTTCCCGGACCCGTCCTCACCACATCTCCAGGCATGAGGACGTGCTGGAGCCCTACCGGCTGCCACTGCTGGACCCGGAAGATCTCAACCCTTCCCACGACGCTCACAACTCTCCCTGCTTCCTGGGCCGTTGCAACACTGATGCTCAACATAAGCCAGATGATCGAGCAAAGGAGGAGGAGGAGCAGAAGGACTCCGCGCTGGGTTGGGAATCGGCGGCAATTCATGTGGCGTTACCTCCCAGTGATAACCAGTTTCTTGGAGTCAACTTACTTAGTGATTGACTATCTGAAGTGAGCCCCAATGTCAAGACCATAATAAGACCCACAAAATAACTCTCTTTGGCTTAACGAAGAAACGCTACCAACTCTTCACGCTGTAACGCGAGGCAAGGGAGCTGTTTGGGGCTCGTGAGAAAAGGTTAAAGCGCGTGCGCGCGCGGCTGCCGCTGTGCGCGTCCCCACCCCCAGCTTCTCGAAGATATGCTCCAGGTGCTTTTGTACCGTCCGTGGACTCGTATCGAGGATCTCTCCAATCTCAGCATTGGTCTTCCCGTCGTTCACCCAAGTGAGTACCTCCACCTCCCGACGCGTCAGACCGAGACGTTTGTAGAGCACGTTGTCGTACATCCACCGCTTGCTATCCATGGTTATACGTACCTCCTCTGCTGCGGCCGCTGCCTGAGCTGCTGTTTGCCACTGAGCGTTCGCCGTCATCCTTCCTCCCCTTTCTCTGCAGAGCGGACGAGACTTACCATTCCCGCCTCTCCGAAATTGAACTCCTGCATGTCGACCAGTCTGGAGGATGTCGTGCAAGTGTATATCCGCCACAAGTGAGAAGCCGGACAACTGTCTCGATATAACAAGCGGCATGCCAAAATAGAAATCTCCTGATAGATTTATCTAATCCTTCATTTTCATTGCACTGTATGAATTAGAGAAGTCGAGGGAAGTGGGGAGATCAGATGTAAGGGGTAATTTTGGAATGAAACGAGATGGTTCAGTCGGTTTCAGTCTGAAACATCACCGGGGCAGCTCTCAGCTTTCAGCGGTCAGCCGAGTGGTCGGGTTACGCTACGCTAACCCGACCTACGGCTACCTCGCCTGAAGGTGACGGCTGAACGCTACTTTCTGAGGAGGGGTAATGCTTGACAAGACGCCTGAAATCGCCTACGGTTGTCAAAGATGATCAGGATCGTAGGCGCCGCAGGCTTGGGGGTCAAGGAGGGTGGCATGGCGGAGAGGACAGCAGAACGGGGGGACGGGAAAGAGCGAGAACGCGCGCTGGATCTGGCAATCGCCCAGATTGAAAAACTGTACGGCAAAGGCTCCATCATGAGGATGGGCACGTCCGGCGCCCTCGTGCCTATTGCGGCGATTTCCACCGGCTCGCTGGAGTTGGACGCGGCGCTGGGAGTAGGGGGGGTGCCACGAGGCCGTATTATCGAGATCTTCGGGCCGGAGTCTTCCGGAAAAACGACATTGGCCCTGCACATCATCGCTGAAGCGCAACGGGCGGGCGGCTCTGCCGCTTTTGTCGATGCCGAGCACGCGCTTGACGCCGCCTATGCCAGATCCCTGGGCGTGAAGATCGACGATGTGCTGATCTCTCAACCGGATACGGGGGAGCAGGCTCTCGAGATTACTGAGGTCCTGGTTCGGAGCGGGGCCATTGATGTCATTGTGATCGACTCGGTTGCTGCCCTCGTCCCTCGGGCCGAGATTGAGGGCGAGATGGGTGAACCGACGATGGGCCTTCAGGCCAGGCTGATGTCTCAGGCGCTGCGAAAGTTGACGGCAGCCATCAGTAAGTCGAAGACCTGCGTGATCTTCATCAACCAGCTTCGAGAGAAGATCGGGGTCATGTTCGGCAACCCGGAGACCACAACCGGAGGCCGCGCATTAAAGTTTTACTCGTCGGTTCGACTTGATATCAGGAGAATCTCAAGTATTAAAGAAGGGGAGAATGTGGTAGGGTCGCGCGTGAAGGTCAAGGTGGTCAAGAACAAGGTTGCCCCGCCATTTAAAGAAGCGGAGTTCGACCTCATCTACGGGGAGGGGATCTCCCGAACCGGAGGCCTGTTAGACCTTGGCGTCGAGCGCAAAATTATTGAAAAGAGCGGCTCATGGTTCTCCTATTCCGGAGAGCGGATTGGCCAGGGGCGTGAGAACGCGAAGCGGTTCTTACAGGAGAACGCCGCCCTCTGTAACGAAATCGAAGTGAAAGTGCGTACGGCCCTTGGGCTGACCGCCGCCGTCGAGACGACAGTCGTATCGCAGGCGCGGTAGCATGGCAGGCAGATGGACTGAAGCCTGAAGACTTTTAGGGGTGGAAACCGCGAAGATTGTGGACGGCTTGATTTGTACCTTGCGAGATAAGGTATAACCTTCAGTCTTCAGCCTAAATACCTAAGTTACAAAGAGAGAGATAGCTGCAGAGATGTCTTTCGACCTTGATGGACTCCTGAAGTTGGCTATCGAGCGACGCGCCTCGGATCTCCACCTCAAAGTCGGCGCCCCGCCTCTTCTCCGAGTCGACCATCAGCTTGTTCCGGTGGAGAATCGACCCCGTGTCACCCAAGCCGATCTCGACGCGACGATCGGCCTGTTGACGACCGAGCTGCAGCGGCAGCAGTTTGCGCAACATCGGGAACTGGACGTCAGCTATGGTGTTGCCGGGTTGGGGCGGTTTCGGACTAATCTCTTTCAACAGCGCGGAACGGTGGGAGCCACCTTTCGGGTCATCCCGCTTAAGGTTGACACGATCGAAGAGCTGAATCTTCCGCCGATTATCGCGAAACTGGCGATGGAGCCAAGGGGGATGGTATTGGTCACCGGGACCGCAGGAAGCGGAAAATCGACCACCCTGGCAGCGATGATCGGTCACATCAACAACAATAGAACCGGCCACATCGTCACCATCGAGGACCCGATCGAGTTCCTCCATGCGGACAATCAGTGCTTGATTAACCAGCGGGAGGTCGGAATCGATACGGAGTCGTTCGCCGGCGCACTGCGCAGCGCGCTTCGCCAGGATCCCGATGTGATCCTGGTGGGAGAAATGCGCGACTTCGACACGATCAGCACGGCCATCGTAGCGGCCGAGACAGGCCACTTGGTGATGAGCACCCTGCACACCATCGATGCCGCTGAAACGGTCAACCGCATCATCGCGATCTTTCCGCCCTACCAGCAAAAGCAGATCCGATTACAGCTCGCCGCGCTGCTTCGGGGAGTCATCTCGATGCGCTTGATCCCGCGAACCGATGGCGTAGGACGCGTGCCGGCAGTCGAGGTGATGGTTGCCACCGCGACCATTCGGGAATGTATCGCTGATGCCGATAAGACCAGAAAAATTTCGGAGGTGATCGCGGCCGGGACGTCGGAGTATGGGATGCAGACCTTCGATCAATCGCTCATGAGCCTGTTCCAACGGGGCCTGGTGAGTTACGAGGAGGCACTGAGGTGGAGCAGCAACCCCAACGACCTCGCGCTCAAGGTTCGAGGGATCGAGAGCGCGGCGGATCAATCCTGGACCCCGGAACGGAAGGGACAGCCTCGCGAACGAAAGCTTCACTGAAACCCCGGTCTCCCGAGGCAGCGTACAAGGCGGGCGTACGTCTCCTTACGGCTCGGGATCGGACGAGCGCTGAGCTTGCTCGCCTGCTTGCAGTGAGGGGATTTACTGGAGCAGAATTACGGGTAACCCTCGATCGATTGCAAGAAGAAGGGTACCTGAACGATCGACGATTCGCAACCGCGTGGGCCAGGGGCCGCCTGCGGACAAAGCCGATGGGCCCGTATCGTCTGAGCAGGGAACTCGAGGTCAAAGGGGTTGAGACGCCACTTGTGCGCGAGATTCTGGAAGATGTGTACGAAGAGGGCGAAGAGCCGGTAGCCCGCCGGGCGATGGCAGGCAAACTCTCAGCGCTTGGTGGCCGGCCGGTTCCATCGCGAACCGCCTCGGTGGCGCGGTTTCTCCACCGAAGAGGATTTTCAGGCGAAATGATCCGGCGACTGCTTCACGAGGAGCAATAGGGATAGTGGAACGTATGATGTCACGGTTGACAGGCGGAGAGATCCGCGAGCGATTCCTGCGATTTTTTGAGCGGAATGGCCATACGGCGGTTGCCAGTTCGTCATTAGTCCCGGCCGGCGATCCGACACTGCTCTTCACCAATGCCGGGATGGTACCGTTTAAGGGGGTCTTTCTGGGGACCGATCCGCGTCCTTACCGGCGCGCCGTCTCTATCCAAAAGTGTTTGCGCGTCAGCGGTAAACATAACGATCTGGAGAATGTCGGTCGAACCGCCCGTCACCATACCTTCTTTGAGATGCTCGGCAACTTCTCGTTTGGCGATTACTTCAAGGAGGGCGCCATTGAATATGGCTGGGCGTTCCTGACGCGCGAGCTGGGGCTGCCCGCGGATCGGCTTTGGGCCACCATTTATAAGGATGATGATGCGGCGGGCGAACTGTGGCAGCGGCTGACCGGACTGCCGTCTGATCGCATCGTTCGCCTGGGGGAAAAAGATAATTTCTGGTCGATGGGCGAGACCGGTCCATGCGGGCCCTGCTCCGAGTTGATCTTCGACCAGGGTCCGACAATCGGGTGCGGACGGCCGACCTGTAATATTGAGTGCGGGTGCGATCGATATCTTGAGCTGTGGAACCTGGTGTTCATGCAGTTCAATCGCGACGCCTCAGGAACCCTCACGCCGCTCCCGAAGCCGAGTATCGACACGGGAGCCGGATTGGAGCGGATGGCCGCGGTGTGCCAGGGAGTCACGAGTAATTTTGAGAGCGACCTGATCCGCCCGCTGATCGCAACGGTAGAGGAGCTGTCGCAGAAGCGTTACGGGGCGGACGAGAAGGATGATATATCGATGCGGGTCATCGCCGATCACGCGAGGGCGGTGACCTTCGCGTTGGCCGACGGTGTGCTGCCCAGCAACGAGGGGCGAGGCTACGTACTGCGTCGGATTCTCCGACGCGCGCTCCGACATGGTCGACTCCTCGGATTGGATGAGCCGTTCCTGGCCTCGGCCGCCGACAGGGTGATCGATCTGATGGCGGATGCCTATCCGGAACTTCCGGCCAGCAGGGCGCATGTTGGGCGTCTGGCCTGGATCGAAGAGGACCGTTTCGGCATTGTACTGCGTGAGGCGCTGCCCCGACTGCATGACCTGATCCAACAAGTGAAGTCTCAGACGGCGGAGCAGGCTATCCTTCCAGGATCAAAACTCTTTGAGCTGTATGATACCTACGGCGTACCGCGCGACCTGATCGATGAGCTCGCCGTTGAGCAATCGGTCGGATGCGATTGGAACGGATTCGAGATCGAGTTGCGACACCAGCGGGAAACGTCGCGGGCGCATCTGAAAGCGTTTGGGGACGTTCAGGGGGTTGCAGAAGCGTTTCACGACCTTGTGAAGACGAGGCGAACAGTGTTCCGGGGCTATGAGCGTCTCGATCTGGAGGCGTCGGTAGTTGCGGTCATCGTTGGCGGCAAACAGGTCGATCGGATGGGTGTGGGACAGGAAGGTGAGGTCGTCCTTGACCAGACCCCGTTCTATGCCGAATCCGGTGGACAGGTGGGTGATACCGGATATCTTCGAGGCGATGGGGTCCTTGCGGAGGTCCTGGATACGAAACGGCCGTTGGCCGGATTGATCGTCCACCGTGTTCGAGTGAAGCGAGGCGAGTTCAGGAGTGGCCAGCGACTTCTCGCCTCGGTTGAGGCTGATCGGCGCAGCACGACGGTCAAGAACCACACGGCAACTCACCTCGTCCACGCGGCTCTGCGACAGATCCTTGGAGATCATGTGCGACAGGAAGGCTCGCTGGTTGCGCCGGATCGCTTGCGCTTTGACTTTCGGCACTATGGGCCGGTGAGTCCCGCCGAGATCGCTCAGATCGAGGAGATGGTCAATACGAGACTCTGGGCCAACCTACCGGTCGTGGTGGAAGAGATGCGGTTGGACGAGGCGCTGGCGAAAGGCGCCCTGGCCTTCTTCGGCGACAAGTACGGGGACGAGGTGCGAGTGGTCAGCGTCGCCGATTTCAGTGTCGAGTTGTGCGGCGGGACTCACACCAACGCGACCGGCGAAATCGGCCTGTTGAAGATTGCTCATGAGACAGGTGTTGCCGCCGGCATACGCCGGATCGAGGCCTTGACCGGCCCAGGCGCCTTTCAGCAACTGAAGCGTGAGGGGGAGGCTCTGCGGGAATCGGCCGATCGGCTGAAGAGTAAGCCGCTTGACGTTCCGGAAAAGGTTGATCGCCTCTTCGATTCGGCCCGCGCCTTCGAGCGAGAGGTCCAGCGGCTTCGCGCGAAGCTGGGCGCGGAACTGGCTGAGGAGTTGCTGAAGAAGGCGACCCGGGTCTCCGGTGTCACGGTGGTGGCGGGTCTGGCTGAGCGGTGTGATCAGCGGGCGCTACGGGAACTCGTCGATCGAGTCAAGACGAAGATCGAGAGTGGAGTCATCGTTCTGGCAACGTCCCTGGACGGACGGGTAGGTTGGGTAGCGGCCGTGACGCCAGACCTTACATCTCGACTGCACGCCGGAAAATTGGTGAAGGAGGTCGCAAGTATCACCGGGGGAAGTGGCGGCGGCCGGGCCGATCTCGCCGAAGCCGGCGGGAAAAATCCCGATGAGTTGGATCGAGCGCTTCGGCTTGTCCCGGAGTTGGTCAAGCGGGCTCTCGCATGAAAGCAGTCGGCTATCAGCTTTCAGCGGTCATGGCGAAGCACATCCGGAGCCGAAAGCCAAGGGTTGATGACGTGTTCGGTTTGCGACCAGGCCCGCTGCTATGCTATAAATTAACAAGTAAACGGACCTGCCTGGCACGGTGTGAGCGATGATCCCAATTGCGCGCGAGGGGTGGCCATTTATCCTCCCACCGTTGATCGTGGCTGCCTTCCTATGGGTTTCGGGATGGCAGGTCAGCAGCGTTGCGACATGTGTGGTGGCCGTGTTGGTGGCCCTGTTTTTCCGTGACCCGCCACGCGATATTCCGAAAGGCGAGGGACTGATTCTTTCTCCGGCCGATGGGACGATCGTCCATGTGGGGCCGTATCTCGGCCGTGAGTTGCAAGAACCGGCTACCCAGATCAGCATCTTCCTGTCGGTTTTCAATGTGCATATTAACCGCGCCCCGTTTCCCGCGGTGGTCGAAGAGGTAACGTACAGACCAGGGACGTTTCGGATCGCGTGGCAGCCTGAGGCGTCGGCGGACAATGAACAGAACCTCATCATGCTGAAGGCGCCGGAAGGTCAGCTATTAGTGAAGCAGATCGCAGGCTTGATCGCAAGGCGCATTGTCTGCCGAGTTGTTCCCGGGCAAAAACTTGAGGCCGGAGAGCGGATCGGGCTGATTCGATTTGGATCGCGCGTGGATCTGATTGTCCCGGCGCGAGCGGAGCTTTTCGTGAAACGCGGAGATCGTGTCAAGGGAGGGATCAGCGTGATGGGAGCGCTTCGATGAGGAGGGGCCGTCGCCGGCGGGGGGTGTACCTCTTACCCAGCCTGCTGACCATCAGCAGCCTGCTGTGCGGGGTCTATGCGATCGTCGCCGTCTACAACGACGAGTATACCCGCTCGGCCACCGCGATCCTCATTGCGCTGATTTTGGACGGCCTCGACGGGGCCGTCGCTCGTCTGACAAATACCCAGAGCGACTTCGGCGTGCAACTCGATTCGTTGGCGGACCTGGTCGCGTTCGGCGTTGCACCCGCTATCCTCTCCTATGCATGGGCCATTAAACCCTACACCAAGATGGGATGGCTGTTCGGATCGATCATCCCGACGGCGCTGTTCGTCGCGAGCGGCGCTTTCAGATTGGCGCGTTTCAACGTTCAGACACAGACGCTCGACAAGCGCTATTTTGTCGGCCTGCCGATTCCGGCGGCCGCAGCGGTAGTCGCCTCCTTTATACTTTTCATGCGGGAGTCGCCTTCGCTGGTCCTCTTTGAACGCGAGTGGCTTTCAGATCGGGCGATGTCTGCGCTCATGGTCGTCATCGTCTATGCCCTGTCGTTCTTGATGGTCTGTCGACTCCGGTACCGCAGCCTGAAAGGAATCGAGATCAAGAAACGTCAACCCTTCGCACTCCTCATCGGTCTGACACTCGTGGTTTTGGTCATCGCTTCAGAACCTCGCGTGGTAGCCTTTTCGTTCTTTTCCCTCTACGCCTTGTCCGGTGTCATTCGCATGATTCCGCCAATTAGAAGACATGTGTCAGAGCCTATTGAACATGTCCTCGGCGGAGAAGGTAGACCATAGGGGAGGTCTGTCATTCCGGACTTGACCCGGAATCCAGTGTCTTTCTAGATTCTCGCTCCCCGCTTCAAGCATGCGGGGAGAAGATGTATAGCCAGGGGATAAGATGAGCAAGCGGATTCTGATCTTCGACACCACGCTGAGAGACGGCGAGCAGGCACCCGGTTGCAGTATGAATACCCGGGAGAAGCTGGAGATGGCCAGGCAACTGGCGCGTCTGAAGGTCGACGTAATCGAGGCCGGCTTCGCCATCGCCTCGGAAGACGACTTTGAAGCGGTCAAGACGATTGCCCAGAATCTGAAGGGCGGACCGACCATTGCCAGCCTCTGTCGGACTCGCGATCTCGACATCGACCGCGCCTGGGAGGCGCTGCAATATGCCGATCGCGCAAGGATCCACATCTTCATCGCAACCTCCGAGATTCACATCACGTATAAGCTGAAATCGACCCATGAGGAGGTCCTGCAGGCTGCTATTGCGGCAGTGAAACATGCCAGGCGTTATACCGACGATGTCGAGTTTTCTCCTGAGGATGCCCATCGGAGCGAGCAGGATTTTCTCTGCAAGGTTGTTGAGGAGGTGATCAAGGCCGGGGCCACCACGATCAACATTCCCGATACGGTCGGCTATGGCGTCCCATGGGAGTTCGGGGCGAGGATCAAGAATCTATTCGACCGGGTGCCCAATATCGACAAGGCGGTAATAAGCTGCCACTGTCATAACGATCTTGGGTTGGCGGTCGCGAACTCGCTGGAGGCGGTGCGAAACGGAGCCGGACAGGTCGAGTGCACCATCAACGGAATCGGCGAACGCGCCGGAAACGCCTCGCTCGAAGAGATTGTGATGGCGCTTCGGACGCGAAAAGACCTGCTCGACTTTGAGACCGGTATCAATACGGAGGAGATCTATCGGTCGAGCAAGCTGCTCACCAGCATCATCGGGATCCCTGTCCAGCCGAATAAGGCCATCGTCGGCGCCAATGCCTTCGCGCATGAGGCCGGCGTGCACCAACACGGCATGCTGCAGAAGCCGCTGACCTACGAGATCATGACCCCGGAGTCGGTGGGGGTTCCTCAGAGCCGACTGGTCCTGGGTAAGCACTCCGGCCGGCATGCGTTTAAGAAGCGGCTGGATGAGTTGGGCGTCAGTTTGCCTGAGGAGGCCGCGAACAGGGCCTTCATCCGTTTTAAAATCGTGGCCGATAAGAAAAAAGAGGTGTTCGACGACGACCTGTTGGCTATCGTCGAGGAGGAGGCTCTGGCCGCCGGCGAGACCTACATCCTCGACCATCTGCAGTTTACCAGCGGCACGAATCTCATCCCGACTGCCACCGTACGGCTCAAACGCGAGAACGAGACATTCCAGGAGTCGGGCTGGGGTGATGGTCCGGTGGACGCAGCATACAAAGCGATCGATCAGATCACGAAAGTCCAAGGACGGCTGGCCGACTATTCGATCAGGGCCATCACCGGCGGCAAGGACGCGCTAGGCGAGGTGGTCCTGAAGCTCGAGGTCAATGGTCACACCGTGATCGGCAAAGGCAGTTCGACCGATGTCATCGAGGCCAGCGTCAGGGCGTACTTGAACGCGATCAACAAGATTATCGGCGCCGAGCGGCCGCCAAAGGACAGCGCCGCGCCAAAAGGGCTGTGACCGCGAGGACGTGACATGGCGAATAGAACGTACACAGTAGCGATTGCCGGGGCCACCGGTGCGGTCGGAGAGACGATGCTTCAACTGCTGGAGGGACGGAACTTTCCCGTCCGGCAACTGAAGCTCTTGGCCTCCGCGCGGTCCGCCGGAAAGAGTCTGACCTTTCGGGGGGAGGAGATTAAGGTCGAGCAGCTTGGTGAGCGTTCGTTCCAGGGGATTGAGATTGCTCTGTTCTCTGCGGGCGCCACCCGCAGTCAGCAGTTTGCTCCGGCAGCCGTCAAGGCCGGTGCAATCGTCATCGATAACAGCTCCGCGTTCCGGATGGACCCCGAGATCCCGCTTGTCGTTCCGGAGATTAATCCGGACGCGCTTGCCGGATATCAGGCCCGGGGTATCATCGCGAACCCTAACTGCACCACGATCGTCATGCTCATGCCGCTCAAGCCGCTGCACGACTATGGCCGCGTCAGGCGCGTCGTTGCCTCGAGCTACCAGGCAGTGTCCGGCGCTGGAGCAAAGGGAATCGAGGAGCTGAGACGGCAGACCCTGGCCTGGGCCAGGGGTGAGTCGATCGAGATCGGGGCATTCCCTAAACAGATTGCATTCAACGTGATTCCTCATATCGACACATTTCAGCCGAACGGCTACACGAAGGAAGAGTTAAAGCTTGTCTTCGAGACCCGAAAGATCCTGGGAGACGAAACGATCGGGGTCTCGCCTACGACCGTGCGCGTCCCCGTGTTTACCGCCCACTCCATCTCCATGAACGTCGAGACAGAGCGGAAGATCGGGGTAGACAAGGCAAAGGAGTTACTGTCGAAAATGCCGGGACTCGTCGTGTTCGATGACCCGGCAGCAGGCCGTTACCCGATGCCGGTTCTCGCGGCCGGTAAGGACGACTGCTTTGTGGGTCGGATCAGAGAAGATCTTTCGAACGATCACGCCCTCAATCTCTGGGTGGTGGGAGACCAGCTTCGAAAAGGGGCGGCCCTGAACGCCATCCAGATTGCTGAGCTGCTAGTCGACCGATATCTGTGAATCTACTGGGGGCTCATCCCCTTCGGCTTACCGTGAATTCATCATACCGGTGAAAGCCGGTATCCGGAAGGCCCCACTGGATTCCCCCGTATCCAGTACGACGCAGGCGTGTCAAACACGGAATGACGGGCCAGAATAGACGCCGACCCCTTACGCCTCCCTTCTTACCCCGTACGGCTTTTCAACGTGTGATGATGACGTTTAAGTTGACGATCGAATATGATGGAACCGACTATCATGGCTGGCAAGTCCAGCCTGGAATGACGACTATTCAAGGAACGCTACAGGCGGCTGTTGCGCGAATTGTCGGAAAAGAAGTCCATGTGATGGGCGCGGGCCGAACCGACGCCGGCGTCCACGCCCTTGGTCAGGTCGCCAGCCTTCGTGCTGAATTTCATCATCCACCGGACACCTTCCGGAGAGCCCTGACCAGTGTACTGCCGCCGGACATTGTGGTGACGGCGGTAGAGGGGATGGACGACGACTTTCATGCCCAGTACTCGGCTCAGTGGAAACGGTACCGATATAGCCTGCTCACGCGACCGTACCCCTCCGCCATCGAACGTCACTACACCTTATTTGTTCCTTACCCTCTGCAGACAGATGCGATGGCTGCTGCCGCAAGGAGTCTGATCGGTACCCACGATTTCAGTGCCTTTCAAGCCGCTCACAGCTCGGCAGAGTCTCCAGTCCGTACGATTTTGGTGGCTGAGTTCCGGCAGCAGAGGGATCACCTGCTCTTTGAGATTGTGGCCGATGGATTTCTTCGCCACATGATCCGAATCATCATGGGGACCTTGTTGGACATTGGACGAGGGAGATTACAGCCCGAATCGCTTAAAGTGATACTTGAGGGAAAAGATCGTAACCATGCATCTAAGACGATCTCTCCACATGGACTGTGTTTGCTTGAGGTGGGCTACCACCCGTTTGGCCTTCACTCAGAAAAAAAGCGTTCAGCAATTAGCGCTCAGCCATCACCTTCGGATAACGCAGGGGACGTGTTAGAAGAGCTGCAAGCTGACCGCTGAAAGCTGATGGCTATTTTTAAGAAACGCGTATGGCAGGAGGTGTGCGTCCTATGAGCAACTCGACTGATCTCTCCCGAAGAAGGCTTTTGCAGTACCTCGGTCTCAGTACAGTGGCGACGGCCGTGGTTCCGGACTGGCTGTTTGCGGCAGGCGAACAGAGCTCTCAGGACCGATCAAGTCCATCGGAACCGGATATCGAAGTCGGGATGACCGCTCAGGTAACAGAGGTTTCGATCCTCTCAGGTCGACCGACGAAGGTCTGGAAATTCGTAGGGGAGTTGATCAAGGGGCCGCCCGGCACCGTGAAGGATATTCCAGATAGCTATCTCGGCCCCATACTGCAGTTGCGCCAAGGACAAAAGGTTCGCATCCGTTTCCACAATAAGCTGCCTGAACCCTGCGTGATCCATCAGCATGGTTTGCATGTGCCCGAAAAGGCAGACGGTCACCCAAGGCATCAGATTGGTACCGGTGAAACCTCTGCCTACGAATTTACAGTCCTCGATCGTGCCGGCGCCTACTGGTTTCACCCGCACACGCACCATCGGACGGCTGAGCAGGCCTACTATGGTCTGGCGGGTTTGATTCTCGTGACTGATACTGAGGAGCAGTCGCTGGATCTGCCGCGCGAGGCGCATGATATTCCACTGGTTATTCAGGATCGCAGCTTTGACGACCAAAACCAGTTGCGGTATATCGCGCATATGCATGATCGATGGAGGGGGTTTCTGGGCGATCGGATACTGGTCAACGGGAAACCGGATTTTGTCCTCCCGCTGGCTACCCGAGTATATCGCCTTCGATTCCTCAACGGCTCTAATTCGCGTATCTACAAGTTGGTGTGGAGTGATGGGAGTCCGCTGACCGTCATCGGTACCGATGGAGGACTGTTGGAGAGCCCGGAGGTCCGTAACTACGTGATGCTGGCTCCAGGCGAACGGGTAGACCTGTGGGCGGACTTCCGCGGCCGAAAGGTCGGTGACGAAATCAGGCTACGCAGCGCTACCTTCTCCGGTGTCATGCCGATGATGGGTATGGGCGGTGGCATGATGGGAGGAAGAGGTGGTGGCATGATGGGGATGGGGCGCGGTATGCGAGGCGGTATGATGGGTGGCGCTCTGCCTCAAGGCGCGGAGCACCCCATCCTGACGGCTCGTATTGTAAAAGAGGAACGTGATCAGCTTGCCCTTCCACGCCGTTTATCGCAGATTGATCGGTACCGGCCGCAAGACGCTGCGAATGCCAAGAAGCCCAGATCGATTCGTCTGTCGATGATGGGTATGTCGCCGCGACTGAACGGCCGCTCATTTGAACTGACCAAGGTTGTCGAAGAGGAGATCATCCCACTTAATACCTTGCAGATTCTGGAATTCGTCAATCAGGACCACCGGGCCCGCGGGATGATGATGGCCCACCCGATGCACATCCACGGACAGCAGTTTCAGGTGCTCAAACGCGAGATGGCTCCAGGATTTGAGCAACAGTACGCGTCGGTCAGTCAAGGGTTCGTCGATAACGGCTGGAAGGATACGGTGCTGGTCATGCCGGGGGAAAAGGTCACAATCCTCAAACGCTTTGACCATTACACGGGTCTGTATCTCTATCACTGCCACAATCTCGAACACGAGGATCTGGATATGATGCGAAACTTTCTCATACAGGCCTAGCGCAATCGGGGTCTCGGATCGTTTCGTCTGACACCAACCACAAGGAGGCAATAATGCGGTTAATCGGAAAGAGCACCTCTGCACGCCGGGCCATCGCGATCGGTACAGCCTTCCTGCTGTGGACAGTGCTGTGGCAGCAGTCCGCGTTTGGCGGCGAGCCGACGGCCAAACCGATTCAATCGAAGGTGGCTGCAAAGATAGATGACTATGTGATTCCGCTCGATGAGATTGAGAAGGCTCTGGCGCCGCAGCTTGCCAAATTGGAAGATCAGAAGTTCCAGCTCCTCGAGTCAAAGCTGGAAGAGCTGATCGAAAAGCGCCTTCTGGCAGTCGAGGCGAAGCGCCGCGGGATTACGGTTGAGGAGCTACTGAAGGCCGAAGTCACCTCGAAGATCCCCGAGGTAAGCGATGCAGAGGTGACGGCATTCATCACACAAAACCGGGCGCGCCTTCAGGGAGACGAAGCCGGGCTTCGTCCCAAGGTCCGTGACTATTTGAGCAACCAAAAGATGGAAGAAAAACAACGGATCTATCTGGCCGAACTCCGGCAATACGCGAAGGTCGAGCTCTTCCTGGAAGAGCCTGAGCCGACTCGAATCGCGGTGAGCGCGGAAGGAGCCTTTGCGCAAGGCCCCAAGGATGCGCCGGTCACCATTGTCGAGTTCTCCGACTTTCAGTGTCCATACTGCAGTCGCGTCGTCGGAACACTGAAGGAGGTCGTGCGACTTTACCCAAAACAGGTACGGTTGGCGTTCCGGGACTTCCCGATCGCTAACCTTCACCCCAAGGCGGCGAAGGCGGCCGAGGCCGCGCGATGTGCCGGCGACCAGGGCAAGTTCTGGGAGTATCATGATCGCCTCTTTGAGTCTCAGGCTCATGCGACGATCCCAGACTTCAAACGATTCGCTGAGCAGTTGAAGCTCGACGGCAAGAGCTTTGCCGCCTGTCTGGACAGCGGAAAGTACGCAGCAGCGGTCGAGGCTGATGTGCAGGAAGGAACGCGCCTCGGCATCACCGGCACCCCAACCTTCTTTATCAACGGGCGGCTCGTTGTTGGCGCCGTGCCACTGGAGATGTTCCAGAAGTTCATCGACCGCGAGCTTCGCCGCGCTGTGAAATAATGAGCGTCGAGTGCGGTAGACCGGGTTGAGGAACGAAACCCTGCTATACGGCAGCCATGCGAAGATATACATGGGCAGCGCTGGGATTCGCCTTGCTCGTCCCAGCCTCCCGGGACCTTGTCGAGGATGGCCATGGATTCAGATCGATTTTTCTTGACTTGGTAAAAAGTTCCGGTTTTAAATGTAGGGTACTGAATCACTCAGTTGCTCTTCAAACGTACTTCACCTTCAGTCCCGCGAACGCAGCGGCGAAGCAAGAGGTGTGAGATGTCGATAGAAGACAACAAGCGCCTGGTGTGTCGTCTCTATGAAGAGACCGATAAGCAGAATTTCGCAGCGATGGATGAGTTCTTCTCCACCGATCTCATCGATCACGATCCACCGCCAATCCCCGATCTTAAACCCGGTCTGGAAGGCATCAAGCAGGCGTTTAAGGTGTTTGCGAGCGCGTACCCTGACGGCACCCATGTCATCCATGATCTCATCGCTGAGGGAGACCGGGTCGTGGTACGAGTGAGCGGAACCGGAACACAGACAGGGGAATTTAAGGGAATCAAGCCAACCGGGAAGAAGGTAGAAATGACTGGTATTGTCATCTACCGATTTGAGAAAGGGAAGATCGTGGAGCGATGGGCGCAGCACAACTTCCTCGGTTTCGTCATGCAGCAGCTAGGGGTCGTATCGCTGCCGGGACACGGGCTCTCACATCCATCCTGACCGGTACGGATTAAGACGACCGGAGCATTGTATCTCTGTCGTCTTAATCCGTATGTCACCCCAAAAGTCTACGCTCAGATTGCCCACCTATACCTCATCGCTCCGCTCTCGCCAGATATTGCTTCACGCTTGCGCAATCTGAGCGCCTATGGTACGTTTCCAGCCGATCTCAGCCGGGTTGTCGGGTTACGCTGCGCTAACCCGACCTACGGCCGACTGAGGACTGAATACTATGGCTGAAAACCTCCCAACTTCCCTTTGGCAAAGGGGAGAACACGATACACTTTTCTGAGGCTGACGGCTGAGCGCTGATAGCTGAACGCTTATTCTGAGGAATCAATGGCGCGGGGTTACGACTTTAAGACAATCGAAACGAAGTGGCAGCGGGTGTGGGAGGAAAGTGGTGCCTTCACGGTTATGGAAGAGCCGGAGAGGCGCAAATTCTACCTCCTTGAGATGTATCCCTACCCGTCCGGCAGGATCCATATGGGCCACGTGCGTAACTATGCCATCGGCGACGTATTGGCTCGGTTTCTCCGGATGCGCGGGTATAACGTGTTACACCCGATGGGCTGGGACTCCTTCGGTCTGCCCGCTGAGAACGCCGCGATTGAACATCGCACGCAGCCGGCCAGGTGGACCAGCGACAATATCGCCTACATGCGTACCCAGCTTAAACGGATGGGGTTCTCCTACGATTGGCAGCGCGAAATCACCTGTAGTGATCCGGCCTACTATCGCTGGGGACAGTGGCTCTTTCTGAAGCTGTACGAGAAGGGGCTGGTCTATAAGAAATCATCCGCCGTCAACTGGTGTGAGGTCTGCCAGACTGTCCTGGCCAATGAGCAAGTTGAAGGGGGGCTCTGCTGGCGAGACGGAACGTCCGTTGTGCAGAAGGAGCTACCAGGATGGTTCTTCAGGATTACCGCGTATGCTGACGAATTGCTAAGCAGCTTGGATAATCTCTCCGGGTGGCCTGAGCCTGTCAAGGTGATGCAGCGCAACTGGATCGGCAAGAGCGTTGGAGCGGAGGTACGCTTCCCGCTGGCCGACCGTGAAGGGACGCTGACCATCTTTACCACACGACAGGACACGCTCTTCGGGGTGACCTTCATGGTCCTGGCCCCGGAGCACCCGGACGCTCTTACCCTCGCGCAGGGCACGCCGCAGGAGCCGCAGGTGAGAGCCTTCATCGAACGGATTACCCGCGAGGATCGGCTGCAGCGTACAGCGACCGACGTCGATAAGGAGGGGGTGTTCACGGGCGCCTATGCCATCAACCCGCTCACGCACGAGCGGATCCCTGTGTGGATCGGCAATTTTGTCCTGCTGGAGTATGGGACGGGCGCCATCATGGCGGTGCCGAGCAACGACCAGCGCGACTTTGAGTTCGCACAGAAGTATGGTCTGCCGGTCCGATTGGCCGTGAAGCCTGTCGATGTTGATCCGGATGAGCGTCACTTACAACAGGCCTATGAGGGTGAGGGGGTGCTGGTCAACTCCGGCCCATTTACCGGCATGGCCAGCCAACAGGCGCGCGAGGCGATCGCAGACTTCCTCGAGCGCGAGGGGATCGGAAAGCGAGCGGTGAACTATCGGCTCCGCGACTGGGGAATCTCGCGACAGCGCTATTGGGGCAACCCAATCCCGATCATCTACTGTGATGGGTGCAAGACGGTTCCGGTCCCGTACCGGGACCTGCCGGTCATCTTACCTCAGGACGTCCAGATTACGATAAAGGGCGGCTCCCCGCTTCGGAAGGTCGCTGAGTTCACCGACGTGCTGTGTCCACGGTGCGGCGGTCCCGCCAGGCGGGAGACCGATACGATGGACACCTTTGTCGATTCGTCCTGGTATTTTCTTCGATTTACAAGTCCGAAAGACGAGGATGGACCGGTTACGCCTGCTCGCGTCAACTACTGGATGCCGGTCGATCAGTATATCGGGGGGATCGAGCACGCCGTGCTCCACTTGCTGTATGCACGCTTTTTTACCAAGGCGGTCCGCGACCTCGGCATGATTGCTGTCGATGAGCCGTTCAGGCGCCTGTTGACTCAGGGTATGGTGTGCAAGGAGACGTACCGATGCGCAGAACATGGCTTTCGATTACCCGAGGAGGTGGACGCTTCGTCCCGCTGTCGCGCGTGCGGTCGTCCGGTGCAGATCGGGCGCATCGAGAAGATGTCGAAATCGAAAAAGAACGTCGTCGATCCTGAAGATCTCTTGACGCAATACGGGGCCGATACTGCCCGCATATTCTGTCTGTTCGCCGCCCCACCGGAGAGGGATCTGGAGTGGTCCGACCAGGGTGTCGAGGGATCATTCCGATTTTTGTGTCGGATCGTCCGTCTCATCGAAGATCAGGAGGCGCTTCTCAAAGAGCCTAATCCATCTATCGCGTATCAGAAGCTTATTGCGGGTCGCGCCTTATACCGAAAGGCCCAGCAGACAATCAAACGGGTCACAGAGGATATCGAGGACGACTTTCACTTCAACACCGCCATCAGTGCCCTCATGGAGTTGGCTAACGAGATCGGCCGCTTTGAGTTGGTAGGCTCTGCGGACGACGCTGATGAGCGGCGCGTTGCCTACAGCTATGCGGTCGAGACCCTTTTGCTGCTGCTGTCACCCTTTGCGCCGCATTTGTGCGAGGAGCTGTGGGAACGACTTGGTCATGACGGGAGTATCTTTCAGGCGCCATGGCCGTCCTACGATCCCGCCATCATTACGGCCGAGGAGATTGTGGTGGTTGTTCAGATCGACGGGAAGGTCCGCAGTCGGCTCGTCATGCCTGCCGATGCCGACGATACCGCCATGCGTGAGGCAGCTCTTTCGGATGAGCGGGTCAAGGGGTGGCTTGAGGACAGACCGATCCGGAAGGTCGTGGTCGTACCGAGGAAGCTGGTGAATATTGTAACCGGGGGAGTCCGATGAGAGCAATCGTATGCATGGCGGTACTATTGATGCTGGCTGGATGCGGCTATCGATCGGTAGGTTCCGGAGAGGTGAACGCTCTTCAGTCATCCGTGAAGACGATCAGTATCGGGATTGTCAAGAATCGAACCTTCCGTCCTACCATTCAGCCGGCCCTGAGAGATGCACTCATTCGTCGACTTGTGGCCGACGGCCGGATCAAAGTTGTAGAGGAGGGCGCCGACGCCATTTTGGAAGGAGCCATTGAAGGGTTCGGCGAAGAGCCGCTCGCCTTCGGTTCTTCGGATACCGCCAAGCGCCTGCGAATGAGCATTTCGTTCTCCTTCACAGTGAAAAATCGATCGGAGGATAAGGTACTTCTCCGGGACGGCGTCACAGGTGTGGCCTATTACTTTACCGGAACGGGCCTCGCCGAGACCAGAACGGCCGAGGATGAGGCGACGCTTCGCGCGGTGACGGATCTGGCCGAGCAGGTCGTCAGTCGACTGATCGATGGGGTGTAATGGGGCGCGGGATCAGGAAAAGCTACTCAGTTGCCGAACAAGTCCGTAGAGGGGAGGTTGCGCCGGTCTATTGTCTCTACGGAGAGGAAGAGTACCGTCGGGAACAGACGCTGAACCAGCTCCTTGACGCATTGCTGACGAAAGACGCGAGAGACCTGAATCTCGACCAGATTCGGCCCGGGGAGGCCGGGGCGCCATCGATTCTAGGGAGTGTGCGCACACTGCCGTTTCTGGCATTGCGGCGGGTTGTTTTGATCCGAGGCGTCGAGGAGCTGTCGCGTGAGCAGCAAGAGGAGCTGCTTGTCTATCTCAACGACCCCTGCCCCACGAGCTGTCTTGTGCTGACAGCGAGACGTCTTGACCTCCGGACCCGATTGGCCGCGGCCTTACAAAAAAATGGCGTACTGCTCCGCTTTGATCGTTTGGAGGCAGATTCATTGAAGGAGTCGCTCCTGACAGCGGCTGACGAACAGGGCGTGCGGCTGCACCCGGACGCGATCAGCCTGCTTCTGGCCCTGGTTGGGGACGATTTCCGGCAGTTAATCTACAACATAGAGAAGGTGGCGCTTTTCATCGGTGAGCGCAAGGAGATACGCGCGAACGATATCGAAGCTATGGTTGGTGAGACCCGGGTGAGATCGATCTTTCAACTGACCGACGCCGTGTCAAGCAGGAACCTGGATATGGCTCTTCGTTGCTTGACGGGTCTATTGGAGAGTGGGGAAGAGCCCCTAGCCATTATCGGTATGCTCGCCCGTCAGATCCGTCTGTTAGTTCGGGCAAAAGCGCTGCAAGAGCAGAAGGTTCCGGCCAGTAGGATGACCCATGAGTTTCATCTGCCGCCTCGCGTCGTTGTTGCCTTGGCAGAACAGAGTTCTTCACGTTCATGGCGGCAATTATCGGATGCGCTCCAGTCGCTCTCAGGGGCCGACGTGGCCATCAAAACCGGGAGATCTGCGGCTCCCGTCGCCTTGACCGGATTAGTCTGGAACCTCTGCCGGCCGTGAGTCCTACGACGATTGCGGGAGGGCGTGAACCTGGCGAGCAAGTCGTGACTTGTAGCGGGCCGCGGCGTTCTTATGGATAAAGCCTTTACTGGCGGCTCGATCAATGGTCGGCACAGCCTGCAAGAATGCCTTCTCCGCAGCATCCCGGTCATGTCCCTCAATCCCCGTTCGCACCTTCTTGATCACCGTCTTCAAGGTGCTCTTCGCCGCGCGATTACGCAACCGTCGCTTCAGGCTTTGCCGCATGTGCTTCTGCGCTGACTTGGTGATTGGCATCGTTTCGTTTCTCCTTTGTCGCGTGTCGTATCTATTTGCTATGTGGAAGGGTCCAACGCGCTGTTTATTAGAATGGAACGGCGCTTCGTTGTCAAGGAATTTCTGATGGAGCAAGAACGTCCCGGGAGAATCGCACGAGCCGCCGGCGTGGTGAGTGGGGCCACCCTGTTAAGCCGTATTCTTGGCTTTCTCCGCGATCTGATCATTGCGAGGTCATTCGGCGCCGGAACCGCAACCGATGCCTTCTTTGCCGCCTTTCGCCTCCCCAATATGTTGCGGGAGCTGCTGGGGGAGGGGGCCCTCTCGGCGGCGTTTATCCCGGTCTTCACCGAATCGTTCAGAACGCGCGGACGTGAGGGCGCCTGGCGATTGGCATGGACTGTCTTGATGCTGCTGGCGCTGCTGCTCGTAGCGGTCTCCATCGCCGGTATCCTGCTTGCGCCGTGGTTGATCAGACTCATCGCCCCCGGTTTCCAAGCCGTCCCGTCAAAACTTCATCTGGCAGTCTATCTCACCCGAATGATGTTTCCGTACATCCTTTTTATAGGAGTGGCGGCGCTTTTCATGGCGATTCTCAATTCGCAGGGTCACTTCGCCACCCCGGCGCTCTCGCCGAGCATGCTCAACATCGCCATGATCGGCTGCGCCCTGTATCTCACACCCTATATGGAGCCGCCGATTCTGGCGCTTGCAATCGGCGTCCTCATTGGGGGCGTAGGCCAGCTTCTGATCCAGATTCCAGCCATTTGGAGACGGAGTAAGGGCGCATACTGGAGTATCGATGTCAGCGATCCTGCCGTCGGGCGGATCACACGTCTCATGGCGCCGGGGATCGCAGGCCTGGCCATCACGCAGGTCAATGTGTTTATCGGGACCTTACTCGCCTCGCTGATGGGGGAGGGTGGAATTTCGATCTTGTACTACGCGTTTCGACTGATCCAACTCCCGATCGGTCTTTTTGGAGTAGCGATTGCAACGGCGGCCTTTCCCACCATGGCCAGGCAGGCCGCAAACCGTTCCCTTGGAGAGGTTGGAGCTACTGTGGCCTACGCCATCCGCCTTGTTCTGTTCGTCACGCTGCCATCCATGGTAGGCCTGATGGTGTTCAGAATCCCGATCATCCAGATCCTCTTTGAGCGGGGCGCATTTGACCGAACTGTGACCCTCGCCACCGCCGAGGTCGTGTTGTTTTATGCTGTCGGTCTTGGGGCCTATGTGTCGAACCGCATTCTCGTTCCAGCCTTCTACTCGCTTCAGGATACGGCGACGCCGGTCAAGATCGGGATGGTAACTGTCGTGGTCAACATTGCCTCGTCTCTGCTGCTGATGCGGCCCATGGGACTTGCGGGCCTGGCCCTGGCGACGGCTCTCTCCTCCTTCGTGAACCTTGGTCTGCTGCTGATCGCCCTGCAGCGACGCCTGGGGCGGCTCCAGGGGATAGGCGTTCGTTCGCTCGCGCAGATAGTCGGGGCTGCCGCCGTCATGGCTCTGATCAGCGTATCGCTCGTCTACCTTTGTGACCCGCTGACGGTTGAACCGGCCCTCTATCGCGCCGCGGTGCTCTTGTTTGAGCTTGCAACAAGCTTCGCCGTCTTCGTTGGAGCCGCCGCCTGCATGGGTTCTGAAGAGTTGAGGGGTTTAGTGCGAGGGCTGACCGGCCGACGTCGAGAGGCAAGAAGAGGAGGATCCGAGGAAGATTGTCATTGACGGTGAGAAGGTAATGTGCTAAATAAATCGTTAAGTTAAGTTACGTGTTCAGCTATGAGCATTCAATAAACAGACGAGGGATCACAGAAGAAGCCGGCATTTTTTAGGTGAGTGTCTGAACCACAGCTACCGTGCGTTATTGCCGAATGCTTACGGCTGACCGTCCGCAGGGGGGGACGAGGTTATGAAATTGACAGGATCGGAGATATTGCTGAGAAGCCTGGTTGAGGAGGGCGTTGATACCGTCTTCGGCATGCCGGGCGGCGTGATCCTGCATACCTATGACGTAATGACCGATGCCGCCGTTGGCTCCAGGATCCGGCACATCCTTTGCCGCCATGAGCAGGGCGCAACACACGCGGCAGAAGGATATTATAAGGCCAGCGGCAAGGTGGGGACGGTGATGGTGACCTCCGGGCCTGGGGCCTGCAATACCGTGACAGGCGTTACCGATGCCTTGCTGGACTCCATGGCTATTGTGGTCTTTACCGGTCAGGTGCCGACAACAGCCATGGGTTGCGACGCCTTTCAGGAAGCCGATGTCGTCGGTACCACGCGCACCTGTACCAAGCACAACTTCCTCGCCCTCAAGACTGAGGACATCCCACGGATCGTCAAGGAGGCCTACTACATTGCCCGCTCCGGCCGACCCGGGCCGGTGCTCGTGGACCTTCCGAAGAACGTAATTATGGGACGCGCAGAGTATCGCGGTCATCCGCAAGAGCTGAACATTCGCGGCTATAAGCCAACCACTCAAGGTCATGCCGGTCAGATCAAGCGAGCGGTTGAATTGATGAGAACCGCCAAGCGGCCGCTCATATACGGGGGCGGGGGGATCATTCACTCGGAGGCGTACGAAGAGCTCCGCGAATTGGTCGATATGACCCAGGTCCCGGTTGTGCTGACATTGATGGGTTTAGGCGCCTTGGACACATCCGATCCGCGCTGGCTCGGCATGGTGGGCATGCACGGAACCTACTGGTCAAATATGGCGATGATTCACTGCGACCTGATGATCGCCATCGGGTCTCGATTTAGCGATCGGGTGACTGGAAGGCTGTCCGAATTCGGCAAACAATGCAAAATTATCCATATCGACATCGATCCGACCTCCATCAGAAAAACGGTGCATGTGGACGTTCCGATTGTGGGTGATGTCAAGCAGGTGCTGGGCGAGCTCAACAAAGCCGTTGGTCAGGTGGAACGAAACTGGGCCAACGACTTTGCGGAGTGGTATGCGCAGATAGCGGAATGGAGGGCCAAACACCCGCTGCGGTATGGCCCGATGCATGACGTGATCAAGCCGCAGTATGCCATCGATATGGTCTTTGAGGTCAGTGAGGGGATGAACCCGATTGTCGCAACCGGCGTGGGCCAGCACCAGATGTGGGCGGCACAGCGCTATCGAGGTCATAGGCCGCGCCGATGGCTGACCTCAGGAGGCCTTGGGACGATGGGCTATGGATTCCCATCGGCTATGGGCGCCCAGGCGGCATTCCCGAGCGATTTAGTGATCTGCATTGATGGTGACGGCAGCTTCCAGATGACCAATCAGGACTTGATCACCTGCGTTGAGAATAATCTGCCTGTCAAGGTGGTGATCATCAACAACGGCTATCTTGGGATGGTTCGGCAGTGGCAGGAACTCTTTTTTAACCGACGATATTCTCAAGTAGACCTGACGGTTCAGCCGGACTTTGTGAAGCTCGCCGAGGCGTATGGAGCGACCGGCCTTCGCGCCAAGCATCCGGATGAGGTCAGGTCCGTCCTGGAGAAGGCCTTCGACACGCCAGGACCGGTCATTGTGGACATCGTCACAGAGCGTGAAGAAAATTGCCTTCCCATGATTCCGCCCGGTGGAGCGATTAAAGACATTATCGACTACGGTGATCCGATTCCGGAGAAGCTGTTTCAGGGACTGAGATGAGAGAACGAGTTAAGGCAACACCGAAAGAGGCGAAGGCGCGTCATATTATCACGCTGCTCGTGGAAAACCACGCGGGCGTTCTCGCGCGTGTCGCCGCTCTTATTGCCGCAAAAGGGTATAACATCGATAGTCTCACCGTGGGGGAGACCATGGATCCATCCATCTCCAGGATGACCCTTGTGGTGAGGGGGGACGACTCGGTGGTGGAACAAGCGGTCAAGCAGTTGAATCGGCTGATTGACGTGATCCGTGTCACTGATCTGACCGGTGAGGAGTTCGTCGAGCGGGAGCTGGTACTTGTGAAGGTGAAAGCCAGACCGGAGGCAAAGGCTGAGATTCTCCGGATCGCCGATATCTTTCGGGCTAAGGTGGTAGATGTCGCTCCCGTTTCGTACATGCTGGAGCTGACTGGCGCCGAGGATAAGTTGAACGCCTTCGTTGAACTCCTCAGGCCGTACGGCATTCAGGAGTTCGCGAGGACGGGCATGACGGTGATGACCAGAGGCAGCAAAACGCTTGGCAAACAGACCGAAGAGATGTGGAAGGAACCGGACACCAAGCTTGTCCGCGACTCCGATCGGGGAAAGGTGGTTGGGCTCGTCGAGAAGGGATGAGGGGGATGGAGGGCAGATGACTAAGCTATATTACGATAAGGATGCTGATCTGAATCTGCTGGCGGGGAAGGCGATCGCCATCATGGGGTATGGCAGTCAGGGCCACGCCCATGCGCTCAATTTCAAAGACAGTGGTCTGGATGTGATCGTCGGCCTCTACAAGGGAAGTAGATCATGGGAGAAGGCCACATCTGACGGGTTGAAGGTTGCCACCTGTGAGGAGGCCGCGCAAAGCAGCGACATCATTATGATGCTGGTGCCCGATCAGACCCAGCGGCAGATTTACCAGGAGTCGATCGAGAAGGCGCTCACACCAGGGAAGACCCTGATGTTCGCCCATGGCTTCAATATTCACTTTCATCAAATCCTGCCTCCGCCGACCGTAGATGTGTCGATGATTGCGCCCAAGGCGCCAGGTCATCTTGTACGTCAAGTCTTTACGGAAGGAGGCGGCGTCCCCGCGCTGCTGGCGGTCCACCAGGATGTATCCGGGAATGCGAAGGCGACGGCCATGGCCTATGCAAAAGGGATCGGGTGTACGAGAGCGGGCGTGCTTGAAACGACCTTTCGTGAGGAGACCGAGACAGACCTCTTCGGCGAACAGGCCGTCTTGTGTGGAGGGGCCTCCGCCCTGGTGAAGGCCGGGTTTGAGACGTTGGTCAATGCCGGCTATCAGCCTGAGCTGGCCTACTTTGAATGCATGCATGAGCTGAAGCTGATCGTCGACCTCTTCTATCGGGGCGGCTTGGCATACATGCGCTATTCGATCAGTGATACGGCAGAATATGGCGACTACAGCCGCGGTCCCCGCGTCGTGAATGAGCAGGTGAAGGCCGAGATGCGAAAGATCCTTGACGAGATCCAGACCGGCGCCTTCGCTCGGGAATGGATCCTGGAAAACCAGGCCGGCAAACCCAGCTTTCTGGCCATGCGCAAGCAAGAGGCGGAGCATCCGATCGAGAAGGTAGGTAAGGAGCTCCGGTCTATGATGTCCTGGATCAAGAAACCAGCGACAGACTAGCTGGAGCCTCACGGGTCAGCCTTCAGCTATCAGCGGTCGGCGAGACCAGGAAGAAAACAGGACTGAAAGCTGACGGCTAATCGCTGAATGCTTACACATGCGACAGGCCCTCGCCGCTGATAGGCACACGGAGGCGAGGGTCTTTGTATTTAGCAGCCCCAATCAGTTGGTGGTGCAAGGGTAGCAGCAAAGACAGATGAAGATCGTCGACATGTACGGCACAGGCAAGTTCGGCCTCTCTTTTGAGATATTCCCTCCGAAGACTGAGGCTGGAGAAGCTCAGTTATTCTCCGCTCTCGAAGCCCTGATGATGTTTCGTCCCTCCTTTGTGTCATGCACCTATGGCGCCGCAGGCTCGACTCAGGAACAAACATTGGAACTGACGGTGAAGATCCGTAAGGCATGTGGCGTCACGACAGTCGCTCACCGGACCTGTGTGGGGTCAACCGCGGAGGGGATTCGGCAGTGGCTGAAAGAGGCCACCGACCTGGGCATTGAGAATATCGTCGCTTTGCGCGGTGATCCGCCAAAGGGGCAGACGGAGTTTAAGAAGCCCGAGGGCGGGCTTGCGTATGCCAATGAACTGGTAGCGCTGATTCGGCAGGAGTTCCCCCACTTCAGTATTGCCGTTGCCGGCTATCCTGAAACGCATCAGGAGGCGCCAAGTCCTGCCGTCGATTTGGCGAACCTCAAGAGAAAGGTGAACGCGGGTGCCGACGCAGTCATCACGCAGCTTTTTTATGATAATCGCGATTTTTTTGATTTTCGCAGGCGCTACGAAGAGACCGGGATTGGCGCGCCTCTGATTCCAGGTATCCTGCCGGTAGTCAACTTAGGCCAGATTCAGCGTATCACCTCCATGTGCGGGGCGAAGATACCTGCCTCGTTTCTTGCTGAGCTGGAAGTGTACCGGGATGACCCTGATGGGCAGGCGGGCGTGGGGGTGCAATTCGCGATCCGGCAATGCCGCGAACTACTTGACGCAGGTATCCCCGGCTTGCACTTTTACCTTCTCAATAAGGCCGAAGCCACATTCCGGATCCTGGAGGCATTGAAGCTGTCCGGGTCACAGGCAGATAAACTGAAGGCTGAAGGCTTTTAGGAGTAAAAAGGAGGCGGTAAGCTCTTGAGTTCGGTGCCGCTCATTGTGCTGGTGGGTCCGACTGCGGTCGGGAAGTCATCCATGGCTCTCGCCGTTGCGGAGAGGGTAGGGGGCGAGATCATCGCGGCCGACTCGATGCAGGTCTACCGCGGTCTTGACATCGGGACAGCGAAGCCAAGCGCTGATGAGCGACAGCGCGTCCCGCACCACCTCCTGGACCTGGTGGAACCTGACCAGCCTTTCACGGCGGCCGATTACGTGAGACTGGCTTCTGCCGCCGTCATCGACGTTCGCGCTCGTGGACGCCTCCCAATCATAGTGGGGGGAACCGGCCTCTATGTTCGTGCGCTCTTCCGTGGCCTGGTTGACGGACCGGGGGAGATGACCCCGCTCAGAGAGACACTGTACCGGGAGGCCGAACGGGCAGGTAGCGCGACACTTCACCGGCGACTTGAGACCACCGACCCCGAGGCGGCTGCCGCGATCCATCCCAACGACCTCTTTCGGGTCGTGCGCGCGCTCGAGGTGGCGGCCGTCAGTGGTCGTCTCCTCTCTGCCCTCAGAGTAGAGGGGCGCCGCAATCATAAACCGGTCCCCGGACCTGTGCTGAGATTCGGACTTGAACGGAATCGTCAGGAGCTGTATCGCCGGATTGAGGCGAGGGTAGAAGCGATGATGACCCAGGGATTGTTACGTGAGGTCCAGGATTTGCTCGATCGCGGCTACTGCCCTGTACTCAAACCGCTACGAGCCATCGGGTACCGTCATATGATCGGGCACTTGAAGGGACAGATCCGCCTTGATGACACCGTCGCGTCTCTCAAGCGCGATACTCGGCGGTATGCTAAACGGCAGCTTACCTGGTTCCGTCACGAAGACGAGATCGAGTGGCTGCCTGTGGAAGGATCGGCGTTGAACGAGCGCGTACTTCGCTTACTCGTCGAGCGAATTGAGACTGCATGGTTACGAACAGTGTAGGGCGCATGCAGGTAGATCCTGTCGGTCCGCTGAAGGGTGAGCTGACCCTTCCAGGCGATAAGTCGATCACTCATCGGGCGGTCATCCTGGGATCATTGGCCGATGGGACCACCGAGATCACTGGTGCGCTTCGAAGCCATGACTGTCGTGATACCGCCAAGGCGTTCGGAACGATGGGTGTCACGATTCAAGAACTGGATAATGATCGCCTGCAGATTCGGGGAGGCGGACTGCACGGTCTGAAGGAACCGCAGGAGATTCTGGATGTAGGAAATTCCGGAACGACGATGAGGCTCCTGGCGGGGGTACTGGCGGCACAGCCGTTCTTTTCCGTACTGACGGGCGACCGGTATCTGTGCGCACGGCCTATGGTCAGGGTGACCCTGCCCTTGAGATCGATGGGGGCAACCATCCTGGGTCGTGAAGGCGGCAACCTGCCCCCGCTCGCCATTAAGGGAACGCATCTGAGGGCGATCGACTATGCGAGTCCGATTGCCAGCGCCCAGGTTAAATCCGCGATCCTGTTTGCGGGTCTCTTTGCCGATGGGCAGACGACAGTCGCAGAACCATCCCTCTCACGCGATCATACGGAACGGATGTTTGAGGCGGTCGGTATACCGATCCACCGGAATGGTTTGAGGCTGCAAGTCGATGGGATCAAGCAGATCTCTCCGTTTCAGATTGCGATTCCTGGTGATTTTTCAGCGGCCGCCTTCTTTCTGGTCGCAGCCCTGGTCATTCCAGGGTCAGAGCTGACGTTGCGAGAGGTGGGCGTCAATCCGACCAGGACCGGCCTGTTGGATGCGTTGCAGTCGATGGGCGCCGTGATTGAGGTCAGCCGACGGCGTATCGTCTCTGGTGAGCCGGTGGCCGACCTGCATGTCAGGAGCCAAGCACTACATGGAACGGAGGTAACCGGGGACTTGATCCCCCGGATGCTTGACGAGATCCCCATATTCGCGGTGGCCGCGGCGCTCGCCGCCGGCCCTACCACTATACGGAATGCGGCGGAACTCCGAGTCAAAGAGGTGGATCGGCTTGCTGCGCTTGTTCAGGAACTTCGTCGATTCGGCGTGCAGATTGAGCAACATCCTGACGGTCTGACGCTTCAGGGAAGCGCTTCACTATCCGGCTGTCACTGCGACAGTTGGGGAGATCACCGCATGGCGATGGCGTTAGCGGTAGCCGGTCTGGCGGCAGAAGGGGGTACCACGATCTCCGATCCGTCATGTGTCAGCAGCTCATTTCCTGATTTCTGGGAACGGTTGAACGGCATCCTACCGGGAGCAGCCGTTGCGGTTGAGCAATAAGCTTTCAGTGGTCAGCTTTTCAGCTTTTTCTTAACGCTCTTCTGTTTTGTCTGAAACTGATTGCTGAACGCTATTTTCTGAAGGAACGACCCGTTGAGAAGAACGACGGATTGTCTTATCATTGCCATTGATGGACCCGTGGGGGCCGGTAAAAGTACGGCGGCTCGGCTGCTGGCCAAGCGACTGAGGTATCGGTATATCGACAGCGGGGCCATGTATCGCGCGCTCACCTGGAAGGCACTGCAGGCAGGACTTGATCTGGATGACGAACGTTCCGTGCGTCGGTTGGCCGACGCGACATCCATTGCACTCGAACCTGACGGTGATCGAGAACGGATTCTTATCGATGGACAGGATGTCAGCCGACAGATCAGAGAGCGTGAGGTAGAACAGGCGACCTCGAAAATCTCTATCTACCCGAGCGTTCGCGAGGTGATGGTCGCACGTCAGCGACACATGGCAGCACAGGGAGGGATCGTAATGGACGGCCGCGATATCGGCACGGTTGTCTTCCCGGACGCTGATGTGAAATTCTATCTGACGGCTCGGTTGGAGGTGCGGGCGGAACGTCGTTACCTTGAGGTGCAGGCTGCCGGAGTGTCCCGCAAGATCAGTGACCTTACGGAGGAGATCGAGTCGCGAGATGCACGAGATATGGGCCGACGCGCCTCGCCGCTGCGAAAGGCCGACGAGGCCATTACAATCGATACAAGCGATCTGCCCATTTCTCAGGTCGTTGATGCGATGGAAGAGGAGATTAGACGGAAGGCAGCCGACTCAAAAGGCTTGACGTGAGCGCCCTGAATTTTTTCTTGCGTTTCGGGGAGGTAGTCCGATATTATGAGCAGTGCTTTCCTTCAAGGCCTTGCGCCCAAAAAGGCGATGACTCGCTCCCTCTTTACCATAGGTCGCCTTCTGTGCCTTGCTATCGCAAAGCTCGCGTTCCGTCTCCATGTCGAGGGGCGGGAATTTATCCCCCGAACGGGACCGGCGATCCTGGCGGCGAATCACGTGAGCTATATCGATCCGATCATCATCGGAATCGCGATTCAGCGGCCGGTCTGTTTCATGGCCAAGAAGGAGTTGTTCCGTTCCCCGTTGTTTGGTTGGCTGCTTCGACAGTTCGGCACTATTCCGATCAATCGATACCGAACTGATGTGCAGGCCTTTAAGCGGGCAGCGTCTGCGCTGGAAGCGGGAGAGATTATCGCGATCTTTCCTGAAGGGACGCGTGGAGACGGGGTTGATCTGCGACCTGCGAAGCCGGGAATCGGACTGATTGCGGCGCGAACAGGCGCCCCAGTGATACCAACGTTTCACCGAGGGACAGGGAAGGTATTGCCGAGAGGGGCATGGCTCCCTAGACCATATCGAATCACGGTGAAATTTGGAGCCCCGTGTCGATTCCCGGAGAAACAGGCAGAAACAGAACAAGACCAAGTCGTGACGTTCAGCCAGACGATCATGGAAAAGATTGCGGCTCTGAAGATCGGGCCGGAGAGCGGCTCTCGATCGAGAGGGGACGATCGGGATATGCAACAGGAGACGCAATGCTGATGAAGAAGCAAGGGTTCAAAGAGCGGACGTGAAGGAAACGCGTATCTTATTAAGAGGAGGAATTAAAGGGTATGATGTCTGAGACGGACAAGTTGGAAGAGGCTGTTAACCCATCGACGGAAGCGTCGGATCGTGAGCTTCCCGCGCAGGAGCACCCCGAGGATCTGGTTGATTTGTATACCCAGAGTCTGCGGGAAATTACCGAGGGGGAGATCGTCAAGGGGACTGTGCTGGAGATCAGGAACGATATGGTCCTGATCGATATCGGCTACAAGTCTGAAGGGGCTATACCAATCAAGGAGTTCCAGACGCCCTCCGGAGAACTCTCGGTCAAGGTCGGCGATACTGTCGATGTCTATTTAGAGCAGAAAGAGGATAGCGACGGCCTCATTGTCCTCTCGAGAGAGAAGGCGGAGAAAACCAAGATCTGGGATGATATTCGGCGAGCCTATGAGAAGGGTGACGTCATCAACGGAATGATTCTTGGCCGTACGAAAGGTGGCCTGACAGTAGATATTGGTGTCAGGGCCTTTCTACCGGGTTCTCAAGTCGATCTGCGACCTGTCCGTGATCTCGATAAACTGATCGGGAAGAGCTTCCCGATGAAGGTGATAAAGCTGAACCAGCGCCGGGGCAACATCGTCCTGTCCAGGCGGGAGTTGCTTGAGGAGGAGCGTCGGACCCTGAAGGAGAGGACCTTGCAATCGTTGGAGGAAGGGAAAATTATACGAGGCAAGGTAAAGAATATTACCGAGTACGGCGCATTCATCGACCTTGGCGGACTGGACGGGCTGCTTCATATCACCGACATGTCCTGGGGCCGCGTCGGCCATCCATCCGAACTCTTTACCGTCGGCGATGAGATCGAGGTCGTCGTGCTGAAGTTCGACCGGGCGGCGGAACGGGTATCGCTTGGCCACAAGCAACGCTTGAAGGACCCGTGGGAGGATGTCGATCAGCGATTCGCGATCGGTTCCCGTGTTCGCGGCAAAGTCATCAGCCTGACCGACTACGGCGCATTCGTGGAGCTCGCCGATGGAATCGAGGGGCTGGTTCACATCTCTGAGATGTCCTGGACACAGCGGGTAAAACACCCCTCAAAAGTCGTCTCGGTGGGCGATTCTATCGAGGTGGTTGTCCTGGACGTCGATAAAGTGAATAAGCGGATCTCTCTGGGACTTCGCCAGATCGAACCGAACCCGTGGTTGTCGATTGAGGAAAGCTACCCGGTGGGGATGCGGGTCGAAGGCACCGTCAGGAACCTGACCGACTTTGGCGCGTTCGTCGAGCTGAACGACGGGATAGACGGATTGATCCACGTATCCGATATGTCCTGGACCAAGCGGGTCCGTCATCCTTCCGAAGTATTGAAACGAGGGGATAAAGTTGAAGCGGTTGTCCTGCACACCGATAAAGCGAATCGGCGAATCTCCCTCGGCCTCAAACAAAGCCAGCCGGATCCCTGGCAATCTACCGTCCTCGACAAGTACCGCGTCGGTATGGACGTGAAAGCCAAGGTAGTTCGCCTTACCGATTTCGGGGCCTTCGTTGAACTGGAAGACGGGGTAGAAGGGCTCCTCCACATCTCCGAGCTGAGCCATGAACGGGTCGCGAAACCTGAGGATGTCGTGTCGATCGACCAAGAGCTCTCGCTCAAGATTATCAAGTTGGACGCCAACGAGCGTAAGCTTGGACTGAGCCTTCGCGCCTACCTGGATAGCCAGGAGTCGTCGGACCAGAAAACCGATCAGGAGGTCACCCCTCAGCAACCGGTGGAACACCAGGAAGAGGGGGTTGAGGTCCAGTAGGGGCGAGTAGAACAATGAGACAAACGTGGCTGATCGTCAGCTTGGCGGTGTTCGTAAGCTTGCTGATCCTGTTCAGCGTGGCCTTCTCATTTGGCAGATGGGAGCGATTGGGTGGAAGCAAGGTCGCGCTGATCACGGTCGACGGGGTGATCCTGGATTCGAAGGAGGTTATCGAGCAGCTAGAAAAGTACCGAATAAATCCATCGGTCAAGGCCATTGTCCTCCGGATCAACAGTCCTGGAGGCGGCGTGGCGCCTTCTCAGGAGATCCATGAAGAGATTCTCAAAACTCGTCAGACCGATAAGAAACCGATAGTCGCCTCTATGGGGAGCGTCGCTGCGTCAGGTGGCTACTACATCGCGAGCGCAACCGATCTGATCGTGGCTAACCCAGGCTCTATGACCGGCAGTATCGGGGTTCTGCTTCAAGTTCCGAACATCTCCGGTCTTATGCAGAAAATCGGCGTGAAGTCAGTGGTCGTCAAGAGCGGCCGGCACAAAGACCTGGCTTCCCCCACCCGCGAGATGACCGATGCCGAGCGCCAGATTCTTCAAGGTATGCTGGACGATGTCCATGGCCAGTTTATCGATGCGGTGGCCACGGGTAGGCGTATAGATCGCAAGAGGGTCGAGACAATGGCCGACGGGCGAATTTTCAGTGGACGGGAGGCGCAATCGCTGGGACTGGTGGACCAGCTTGGTGATCTTCAGGACGCAATCGAGCGGGCCGGCGCGTTAGCCGGGATTCGTGGGAAACCAACCGTCATCCAGGAACGAAAGCGGGGACTTTTCCTTATGGATCTGCTGCGCGGTAGCCTGAGTCTGTTGAATATCGATGTGCCGATCTATTCACCCTCAACGCTCTCTGTCAACTATCTTCTCTGGTAAGTGAATCGTTCCATTATGCTAGGCGAGGTCGCGGCCGAAGACGGAGGAGTTGCCAATCATGACAAAGGCTGACTTGGTAGAATTGGTAGCTGCCCAGGTGTACCTGACCAAAAAAGATACTGAAGTCGTCGTTGATACCATTCTCGAAAGTATCGCGAAGGCGCTCGCTTCCGAAGACGACGGAAAGGTGGAGCTCCGCGGGTTCGGCAGTTTCCGCACCAGGCAGCGACGCGCACGGCAGGGTCGGAACCCGCAGAGCGGTAAAGCGGTTCACGTTCCCTCCAAGCGGATCCCATTCTTCAAACCGGGGAAGGAGTTAAGGCAGATCATCGACAGCTAGTCCTTTACCTCGATCTCGAGGGCACCCGCCACATTCGCACAAGGGACACACCGTGTAACCCTATTGCTGCTTCCCAGAATACACATATTGCGCAGACAGGCCGAGCGTATGTCATGCTGCCACCCTTACGCAACTTTCTTTCGAACGGGTACGCACGCTTTCGAAACACGACCTCAATGGGCGAAATCGCCTCTCCACCCGATCGTCACTCGGTAAAAATGTCTTGCGAGAGCGAGGAGTGGGTGTTAGATTTAACTAGATACACACGACCGTCGTTTACATTTGCAGCGTTGGAAGGTCAACTCTCCTTACCAGGATAGAGCGCTTCTCAATGGACACGCTATGGGCACCCTGGAGAATGGTCTATGTCGAGAACAACGGATCTTCCGGCTGCATCTTCTGCGAGGCGTCGGCAAGCCGACAAGATGAGAAAACGCTCATTCTTTATCGCGGCCGTTCGGTATTTATTCAGATGAATTTATATCCATACAATCCGGGCCATGTTATCATTGCGCCGTATCGGCATCTTGGGGAGTTGCAGAAGTTATCTGCGGACGAGCAACTCGATCTCATCCAAGAAGTCACGAGAAGTACGACGATCCTGCGTGAGATAATGAACGCGGATGGCTTCAACCTGGGCATGAATCTTGGAAAGGTGGCTGGAGCCGGCGTTGAACACCACCTTCATTTACACGTGGTTCCCCGGTGGAGCGGAGACACCAATTTTATGCCCGTCATCGCCGAGACAAAGGTCATCCCTGAAGCATTAAGCGCCACCTATCGCAAACTCGCCTCGGTCTTTAATAAGACCTTGTAATAAGGAGAGCACGATGCTCATCAAGATGACAGTACGCGGCATTGCGCTGGATCCGATCACGAATATGCCGATCGTGATCTTGAAGGATCCGGACGAGCGCCGCGCATTGCCGATATGGGTTGGGATTTTTGAAGCGAATGCTATCGCGCTGGAGCTTGAAAAAGTCTCGACGCCTCGGCCCATGACCCATGACCTCCTCAAAAACATCCTGGACGGCCTGGGGATCACGGTTCAGCAGATTACTGTCAATGATCTCAAAGAGAATACCTTCTACGCGACCATCGATCTGAATCATAACGGCAGTGTCGTGAAGATCGACTCGCGGCCGAGCGATGCTATCGCCCTGGCTCTCCGCACCAACGCCCCAATCTTCGTCGCCGAAAATGTTGTAGCCCAAGCGAAGAACATCGAAGTCTCCGAAGAGAAGGAAGAAACGGATAAATGGAAAGAATGGCTTGAGAATTTGAAACCGGAAGATTTCGGCAAATACAAAATGTAGCCGCACTCATCTTCCCGTTCTTCACGCTTCTCGCTTTTACCTTCTTTCGTTCCTACCCACCATCGTATAAGCTCCGACCACCTCACATCACGTTTGTCAATGATCAAGAGAAGAGTAGTAGGTCGTACAATCGCCGCCAGTGCCGTGTGTTCAAGTTAAATATTAGAGTTGACATAATCTCTCTTATACGACGCTCGCTATTTCTACTACAGTATCGTTCACGCATTGTCAAGCTTTTTCTGCGATCCCGAATAAGATTTTCAATCAGCCAGACAACTTCCATCAAAACTGCGTTATCCATCTCAACAAAGACCTCTGTTAGCCGCTCCACGTCATCCGAGTCCAACCGATGTCCAATCATCTAACCCTACCGACTATGATCACGCTGATACGACTCGATTGCCCGCTCCACCGCTTCAGCCCGAGAGATCCCCGGCGACCGCCGCCGTTCATACATCACCAGCCGCCAGACTTGCTCCTTACTACCGCCACACACCCTAAGTAAGTACGCCTCACGATCCATCGAGGACACTCTCACCCTCGAACAACTGGCGAACCAGGCCGTCAACCTGAACCACACCCACCAGACGCTTTTTGACAACCGACTCACCTTTTTCGTCATTCGGCGTTGCCGCTGTAGCGGCACCCGCCGAATCGACCGAGCGACCGTCCCCCCGAATACCAGGGACTGGAGGGTCTAGCCTTTGTAACTCAGGGCCAGGTTTCGGCCAGAACTCAGGAGGCGTTACCCTCCCCGCATTAATATTTGTGACTTGCACCTCACCGGCCCGGCCTTGCAGCGTCGCAATCCCCCCATTCCATACATACAAGATTAGTGCCACCGCAGCCGCCGCAGGACCCCACAACATAACACCGCGAATCCCCCGACCGTGCACCTTCGCCCCCTGGCGCACGTTCGTGGACCTGTAGCAGGCAAATACGTTCGGCTCGAACTTCCCCCGCAGTGTGGCCACCGGCTCTCGATCATGCGGACTCTGCCGAACATTAACCACGTACCGGCCACCCAAGAATGGCCCCAGAAACCGAAGATTTTTGACATGTAAGCACTCGTTCGCCAAGCGCACAAGCCCTTTATCCAACCGGCCAGGAGCCTGCGTAATCAAAACCACGTCAAGTCCGAAGTGACGATGGAACTCGAAGAACGCCAGCGCCTGCTTTCCAGTTTGCGCCCACTCCCGAGAATCCCACACAAGCTGAGCCTCATCGACTACGATAAGAGCCCCGCGATCGACTTTCAGACCAGCGCCCTCTCGATCATCCACGTCAAGCCGACACGCCTCCCGCACCTCTTCGACCTTATCCCACATGACGACATTCGCATTGCGACCCGAGAACTGCGAGAGCCGACGCGGATTCAATCCGTCAAGATAGCAGTAGATTTTCCGCCCATCGCGAACAGCAGGAAGAATCTCATTAGCGACCACCTGATAGCTCTTGCCGTCCCCGATTTTCCCATAGTAGAGGTACAGAGCCATCTCACCACCACATACGGTACGTATGACTATGGTGCCGCGACCAATGCACCGTAACCCGTATGCCTAACATCGTTAACACCGCCCGTAAACCCATCACCAGCGCAAGCACTGACAACAACGCCAGGCCAATAGTCCCTACATCCACAGAGAGCGAGTTTAACTTATCCTGAACCAAAGAAGTCAGCATGTTGTCACACCCCCCCATCAACGAACTTAAATTCCATTCGCTGCAACCACCGCCTCAAATGCCGCATCCCCAAGCCCCCTGGCCTCAGCGCAGAGCACCTTGGTCTTCCCCCAACTTGCGTACTCTAAGACGCCACGCTCCCGATCGATAAGCAGTACAACCACTTGCGGCACACTGAACCGTTGCCCGATGTCACGAGCTGCTGCCACCTTGGGCGAGGGATTGTACGCCATCAGAGCCTCACGAACGGTATCAAGCGCAGCAAGAACTTGATCGACATCGCCCCGGCCACAATCGCCGTAGCCTGAGCGAAGCCCGTCTCACCCAGAACCCCCACGATCGGCCCTGCGTCCGGCCAAGACCAGCCCGAAATCTCTGACGGTATCGGCACCAACACTATCAGACCCACCGCCGCGGTGACCATCGCGTTTAGCAGATCGTAGACCAGGTTAAACAAGGTGCATGTCAACAGCCCCCAGTAGCACTGAAGAATACCCCCAAGCCAGCCGATCCAGTTCGCGATTGTCCCAACGATACCCGCCATAGCTCCCCCCCTTATGCGAAGATGATCATATAGGCAATGATCACCGCCCCACCGATCACCACGAAGCGCACAACGGTTATCACCGTCCCGATCCCGGAGTCATCCAAATCAATGGTCAACTCCGTACCACGCCACGACCCTACAGTCCACTGACGTTGTACCGTCCCAGTCCCAGGCCAGGCCAGATTACTAATCAAGGCGAAGATCGGCGCACCAGCCGCCGCACTCTGCCAGGATTGCATCATCGTCGTCCACGTTTCAACCCGCGTACAGGTTGCACACTGCAACTGAGGAGCGGGAGCAGCCGCCGCATTTAACGAATCTTTAATCTGGTCCAACTTCGCGTTCGTGGGCCCCAGATCCACCGTAGGCGATGTCGCCGCAGCACCACCAGGCCCCATTAACGGACGCGGGCCCTGCGGATCGCCGAAGTTTGACCCCGGAGTGTAATCAGTGCCCGGAGTCAACGGCACACCGAAACGCAGCAGGTCAATAGCCTCTCGCAGCACATCGACCGGCTTTGACACTGCCTCGCCGCGCGTGCCACTAGACGGAATCGCATTGCCCAACGCATCCCGCGTACTGCTTGCCTCCAACGCAGCCTTAGCAGCTTCCAGCGCCGCGATCACCGACGCGTTTTTATCACTAGGCGCTGTCTGAGGATTATCCACCAATACAGGGTTCCGAGACTCCACCGTAGACGTAGCTTCATAGTATATCTGAGCATGCCAATACGTACACGCCCCGGACGTGTAGTACGTCAACGCCGACCCGATGACCTGATAGCCAGCCCCCAGGTACGTAATAGCAGTGCCGTCAGTACCACACGTAAAATTCCCATTTGTCCATTTCGCAGCAGTCCCGTTCCAACCTGGCGTTGCACATCTCCCAGACGTGGAATGAACAACATACGATCCCGACGGCGTCCAACAGGATCCCGCCAGATACTGACTAGGCAATGCATCATAAGACGACTGATCCTCAAAGTATCGTGACACCCAATCCCACACCGTCGATGCTACATCGATCACCGCCAGCCCCACCAACACCGGCCCACTCAAGAAACCCAGGGCCCGCGCTACCCCCAAACCTCGAGACACCGTCTTAACGGCTGCCTCGACTTTAGTGACCCCGGACGGTGTCAGTACATACCGGCCAGTATCCGTAGCCACCATCGTAGCCTGCGCCCACGGCACCCACGCCAACGATATAATAAGTATAAGTGCGAGCAGCTTCTTTACGACCATCTCAGCCCCATCCCACCGATAAAAGCCAGCGCCGACGCTATACCAAAGATCACATACATCATGACCTCGGTGCCACCCTCCACTGTCCCACTCTCCGTAACGGGTACTGACACAGTGTTACTATCCACACCCGACACAGTATTACGCACTTTAACCGACACCAGCCCCTCGGCCGACACCGCACTATCGGGCACCGTACCATATAGCATTGACGACGATCCGTAATAGGTTGTGACCCCCGAACTACTACCATTTATACGAATCTGGCTTTCAGACCCACTAAAGCCCGCCCCGATCACTACGACCTGATTACCGCTCGACCCCTCAGCAAACGCCTCGGGCTGAACCGACGTAATAACCGACGACGTCGTGGCAGCACCCGCGAACGGCACCAGCCCCAAAACGAAGGCGAGCGCCCCGAAGAGCGCCCGCCCCCACAGCCTGATTAATGGCCCACCATGCGCCGAACCACCCGAAAGCCGAAGATCACGACAGCCAGCGCCAAGATCGCGGTCCCGATCGTGGTTACGTCCGTGGTCAGTGAAGTCAAATCCACCGTCCACGCCGCTTCCGCTTGACCCACCAGGCCAAACGCCAGCACAGCCAAGAGAGCAACAAGAAACATCTTCATCAACTATCACCACCTTTCCGGCCATGTAGGCTCCCCTAGAAGTCCTGGTGACTACCGAACATCGAGCGAATCGCAGACACAGATAAGCCGATGCCCCATAGCCCCAGGATTGCCCAAAACACTGTCAAAAAGTCGTCCATCCCCTAGTCTTCCTCGCCAGACTCCTCAAGAAGACACTCCGCACACACTCCCGCATCATCCGGGGAACTCCCATCCAGCATCAACTCGCCGCACACCTCACACTCATCGAACTCCACCAGAGCACCTCCTCCATCGTTACCATTACACTACCAACAACACCGCTCCAATCTACCGTAAACTAACGTGCTATCAGTACACGTCCACCGACAGCATCGCGCCGCCACGGGTCCCTTGAAACGCCCGCACACCCGCCGTCAAGGCAATCAACTTGCCCTTCTCTACGTTAGTCCCATTCCACAGATTGACCCGCACGATCTCCGCCGTCTTTTCCCCCTCTTGAAGCAGCGACACCACCCGATACGGCTTACCGTCCTTCTTGGTTTTCGTATCCAGCACCGCGACCACCGTTCCCTTCACTTGTACAATCACACTTTCCCCCTTTCTGCAGCCCGCAGCTTCAACGCCACTGCTGCCACGATAGACAACTCCGCCCTACTGAGACCCTTTAGCATCATCTCCCATTTTGCTGGCCAGTACTCGCCCCTCACCCACTGCTCAGTTAACGCCGCCCCATCTCCGTCATATCCGTTTTCCCCGTAACGCAATGCATGCCTCCCTTTCACGGCCCCACCCTGTCACCAACCGCATGATTGAACACTTCCGAGCCTCCACGTTGCCCTAGGTTCAACGATCCACCTAGACCCTAACC
>UBJH01000003.1_pt1 | contig 123798 bp, 125 predicted proteins | sample 2193721 | NCBI WGS metagenome assembly UBJH01 (sample SAMEA4703186, study PRJEB27089) | metagenome | reverse complement strand
GCGCGGTGAAGGAAATCGTCTCAACAATCTTGGTGTTGCTTTTAAAAATACGAAAAATTATATGGAAGCACTTGCATGCTTCTTACGTGCGAAAGATATTCGGACCGATATCAAAGACCCTAATCTCAAAACAACGGTAGCTAACATCAAAGAATTGAAAGAAAAACTGGGGGAAAAGGAATTCGAAAACCTGGAAACAGAAGTGCCGCCAAAAGCTGGGGAAATCGTAAAAGCGTTACTCAAAAAAAAATAATCCGATCTATTTCACAAGCGGCGCCCCGAATGTGAAATCCTCAAGTTCAACCACTTTTTTCCATAACTTTTTGCAATCACAATCAAGATTATTGAAAACAGAAGTATCCTGCGTCAAAGAGAAGATACGAATGGCTTCTGCCACATCATTATCGCATTTCCCGCAATTATGGGGGCCGCGCATTGAGCCTGCGCCCACCGGGTCTGACATTATGACCGTTCCTTTAGCCAATTCCTTTCCGATCTTGAGCGCTTCCACAGCACTCCATAACCATGGCGGCCTGTAATCGCCGCTTAGGAACATCTCATCCACAAGTGTTCCTTTCTGGACATTGCACAGGTTCATGGATATTGTTCGGGCAAAGGGCGCGGCATCATTTATGGAATTGATCATGTCACTCATGGCAATTCCCTCCGAAAGAAACGGGGGTTTTTGCATAAGATATGCTTTTACGGTTACATCATTATTTTTTGCAATTTTGCTTGCCCCTGTAAAATCAGAAAATGAAAAACCTTTATTGATACAGTCCTTTCGTATAACGTCATTACTTGTTTCAAGACCTATTGCCACTTCAAACTTCTTTCCAAGAGCTTCTTTTGCAACGGATAATTTCTCATTGGTCACGTATTCCGGTCTTGTCTCGGCAATTACTTTTTTTACCCGGTCATTTTCTCCTAACCTTGAAAACATCTCGATGCGTGTCGAAGATCCGATCTCGTTGTCGTCCAGAAAACTGCCCGATGTAAATATCTTGACAATGAATTCTTCGTCCTTGCAGCGCGACATTGCATGTTCAAACTGCTTCATCAGGTCATCATGCGATGGGGGCGCCCGTGCGCTGTCATAAACATACCCGCACATGGTGCAGTTGTTCCAGCGGCAGCCTGAGGTCTGGAAAATAATAGTTAACGCGGGTTCAGGCTTTCCGTCAAGCAGGTCTTTACCTGTCCAGACAGCGGTAGGCCTGTCAGGGGGATTGAATTTGATCTTTTGTTTTGCGCGGATATTTCGTATAACTGTTGTGAGTGACATAATTCACTCAAACTCGATAGTTGCAGGGGGTTTCGGTGTCAGGTCATAAAGAACCCTTGAAACATTGGGTATCTGGCTTGTGATCCTTGACTCGATCTTTCGCAGAACTTTCCACGGTAATTCCATAGATTCTGCCGTCATACCGTCCCTTGAACTGACAGCTCGAACCGCAATGATCCATCCATGGACCCTGACATCTCCTTTAACACCAGTCCCTTTTTCAATAAGCGCGGCAAATGTCTGCCATGGAGCGAATTTCTCTAAAAGTTCTTCTTCAACTATTGCATTTGCTTCCCTTACGACATCCAGCTTTTCCTCTGTCACTTCTCCTATTATCCTGACTGAAAGGCCAGGCCCGGGGAATGGCATCCTGTCTGAGATCTCTTTCGGAAGGCCAAGCGCTCTTGCAACTTCTCTCACTTCGTCTTTGTAAAGGTCTGCTATTGGTTCCACAATACCTTCAAAATCGATAACTGATGGCAGGCCTCCAACATTATGGTGACTCTTTATGCCGCCTTCGGACTCGATCCTGTCCGGATAAATTGTTCCCTGGATAAGATACCGCGCCCCGAGTTTCCTGGCTTCCTTTTCAAATTCCCTGATAAAGGCCTCGCCTACTGCTTTTCTTTTGTTTTCAGGATCGGTTTGTCCTTTTAACGCTTTGAGGAAATTTACTTTTCCATCCACGACCTGGAGGTTCATTACGGAAAATATTGTCTTAATTCTTTCAGTTTCACCCTTTCGCATAAGCCCGGTGTCAATATAAATGGGTGTCAGCATATCTCCTATTGCCCTGTGCGCCAGTACGGCACAGACGGAACTGTCAACTCCCCCGGAAAGGGCGATTATTGCCCGGCCTTTTATCTGCGTTTTGATTTTTTCAATGCTATCATGGATGAATTTATCGACTTTGACCATCAGTCACTAAATTATTACTAATGCTTTAAATGGTTTTACTCTTTTTCTTTGCAAAATCCGTTATGTTGTTATATGTCTGGCGGTATTCTTGCAGAAGTTTTCATAAAATTTCGTAATATCATGAAGATTTACCATCTCAGAACATAACGATTGGGCATATTCAACTGCCTCTATACAATTCACGCACATCTTCTTATTTTGTCGATGATTAATTTCGACAAGGTGAATAGTTACTGGAGGATTTACAATTTTGAAATTATTTCCTTCAATGTACATTTTTTCTATTTGTTTTTGTGTAAAACCTGTTCTTAACAATTTTACTCTTTCTTGAGGTGTCTCTAGCATTTTTTTCCTCACACTTGCTTTTTTTGAATTTTAGTATTATGTCAATATAGATTATGATTATAATGATATAAAAGGATTTTGGTAAAACAATCAGGTAACTAAGTTACTAATCAGGTCAAACATACCAAAGCATATAATTATAGTCATGTGAAATTATGGTGAAACCATTATGCCCGATTGTCCGCCTGGATCACATAACATTTCATTCGAAATGGCAAAGTGATCCTGAATGATATATCACTATGCATTGATCATGGCCAGCACTGGGTGATAATCGGGCAAAACGGTTCGGGTAAAACAAGTCTTATAAGTATAATCAATGGTTATCACCAGCCGTCAGAGGGAAAAGCCAGGGTGTTGGGTAAAAAATTCGGTTCTACTGACCTCCGGGAGCTCCGCCTGAAGATCGGAGAATGCAGCTCCGAGATACGGGATATGATCCATAACCGGGAAACAGTCAGGGATATTGTGTTTTCAGGTAGATTTGCAAGTATCGGCCTGTATGAAAAACCGGATTCAAAAGACTATGGACGTGCGGATTATTTACTTGATTTCCTGGGGATATTGGATATGGCAGGCCGTCGATTCAATACACTTTCGGATGGTGAGAAACAGAAAACCCTTCTTGCAAGGGCGCTGATGCCCGAACCGGAATTACTTGTCCTTGATGAGCCCTGTGCAGGACTTGACCTGAAAGCGAGGGAAGGATTACTGGATGCTGTGCAGGAAATGTGCACTAAACGCGAAGGGCCGACTTTAATTTACATAACACATCACATCGAGGAGATCATTCCTGCAATTACCCATGCGCTGACTTTGCGAAATGGCAGGGTGATAGCAAGCGGTAAAAGAGAAGATATTCTTACAAATGCAGTTCTCACTGAGACTTTTGAAGTACCGGTAAAATTGCATGAGAAAGCAGGGCGTTTGTGGCCATTGATAATGAAAGGCTAAACATTCAGCCTGGCCGCTTTTATCAATTCCCTGGTTATCCCGGGCAACCTCTCACCCAGCTTCTTATGTTTCCGGGGTTTGCAGTTTTCAAGAGCATACGCAAAAATTATGGGGATGCCAACCGTAGCATCAAGATACGGGATTACATTTCCTTCTCCCGCTTTTGGTATTTTACCCCATGATTTGCCTTCGTTTATGGTGGCGCCTGAAAGTCCGCCTGTATCCGGGCGGTCAACCGTTACCTGGATGACATAATTCTCGCCAGGGCATTCCATCCCTATGATCTGCGATATCATGGGGCCTGTCTGCTGCAGGAAATTCTTTGGAACGCCTCCCCCCACTTCAAGAACTCCGCGCTTGATTTCATGTATCATACTGTCATGCACGATGGCAGCGCTTTCAAGTACATCCATAGTGGGGCTCGGATCTACGAAATCTTTTGGATCCAGGTCAAATGAACCGGATTTCCCATTTGCATGTATAGGTAAGTAGCTGGTTCCCATGCCCACCGATGAGTCCGCGAAACCTGGAACGAAAACCGGAACTTTATGTTTTGAAGCTGAAGCGATAAATGATCTTTCGGGATGTTTTGCAGTCTCCCATACGCCTTCGCCAAGTGTTTTATAGTAACAGGCAGTTGAGAATTTTTCAGGGAACTTATTATCTTCAACAGCTTTACTTGTAAGCGTCTGGATGATCTTATCCTGGGCGATAAGAGTTCTTTGCATATCGATATAAACATCATAGATACGCACAACATCATTCTCGGCAAGTTCATTATCATCAGCGCAATGATCTCCCTGGTGCACAGGAAGCCCGTATGCAAAATGCAGGTCATGATACGTGTTTGCGCCTGTTGTGACGATCCAATCCACAAACCCCTTTTCCATCATTTTGATAATACCCCCGCCCATTCCGACCGGAGTCATTGCGCCCGCCAGTGTTAAACATACAGTCGAGTTCTCATCCAGCATGGACTTGAAAAGATGACAGGCTTGCGCTAATCGCTTTGCATTATATCCCATACCATCGAATACATCATCAACGAGCTGCGTTATGGTCATTTTTTCATCAAGAGCGATTGGCAAGATGGTTCTTCCTTCCCAGTAATTATGTTTATTGTGATGCATTTTAAGTCATTCCATGTCGTTACTATATATTTAGTATTAATATAAATACTCAAGTAGATATTTAAAAATTACTAACACGACAATAGGATTATTTTGACATTGACATATCTTTATTATCAGAAACCATCATTCTGATTCTCATGCACGGCTGGACGGGAAGAACCGTAATAATCGATTTAACCAACGGTAAAATTATAGAAAAGAAAAACTATTTGAATGAATTACGTTCTTATATAGGCGGAAGAGGACTTGGTGTAAAGCTCTATTCTGATATGATCTTGCCATATATTGATCCTTTATCGCCTGAAAATATCCTGATTTTTACGACAGGCCCCCTCACGGGCACCCGGGCACCTCTGTCAGGCAGACATGTCATGGTTTCAAAATCACCTCTTACAGGCACTATATTTGATTCAAGCAGCGGCGGATTTTTCGGGAAGGAATTAAAATTCCTGGATTTAGATGCCCTAATTATAAAGGGCGCGGCGGATGAGCCGGTTTATATTTCCATACAGGACGAAAACCTACAAATAAACAATGCAATTGATATATGGGGAAAAAATGTCCGGGAATGCACTGACCAACTTTCAAGAAAAGGAAGTGTGGCATGCATAGGGCGTGCCGGGGAGAGGCTTGTTCCCATTGCAAATGTTATGAATGATTATTTCCACTCATGCGGGCGAGGTGGGCTTGGCGCGGTCATGGGTTCAAAAAAACTAAAGGCGATCGTTGTAAAAGGAACACTAAAACCCGCAATTGCAGATGAGGACAGATTTGAAAAAGCACGGTCTGAGGCAAAAGGCCTAATAAAAAGAGGATCAAGCGGTCTTTCGACTTATGGAACATCAGCACTTCTAAACCTTATGAATTACCAGAAAATCCTGCCGGCAGGGAATTTCAGGAAAAAAGAATTCAGCGATGCTTCCATGGTGTCAGGTGAATTCATCAAAGAAAATTATGATATTAAAGGTCATGCCTGTTATAATTGCGCCATTGCCTGCAAGCACATAATAAAAAGCGGCGCCTTCGAAGGTTATGAGGTCCCTGAATATGAAACTTTATGGTCATTCGGGCCTGATAACAATAATTCGGATATGGGATCGATAATCAAGGTCAATCGCCTGTGCAACGATTACGGGATCGATACCATATCAGCAGGCTCGACAATTGCCGCTTATGCTGAGATAATGGGTGAGGATGTCAAAGAATTCACTGAATTAGTGAAAAAAATGGGTGATAATGTTGGGGTTGGAAAGGAACTCGGGAAAGGTTCAAAAGCTCTCTCAAATTCCCGGGGGAAAGATGTTTCCATGCAATGCAAGGGGCTTGAGCTTCCAGGTTATGACCCACGGGGTCTTATGGGCATGGCTCTGGCTTATGCAACTTCAAATCGCGGTGGATGCCATCTCAGGGCTTATATGGCAGGACCAGAGGTTCTTGGCAAACCAAAAAAGGTTGATCGCTTTACATTTTCCGGAAAAGCCGAGCTTGTGAAAATACATCAGGATGAAACGTGTTCTATTGATTCGCTTGTTCTGTGTAAATTTGCATCTTTTTCAGTTCCGAAAGAGATATTTGCAGAATTATTGAGTGCAGCTACGGGTGTGGATTATTCTATTGAAGAGTTCCTGCAATGCGGGGAGAGGATATGGAATCTTGAAAGACTGTTCAACAATAAAGCTGGTTTTTCCAGAAAGGATGATATTTTACCCGAAAGGTTTTTTAAGACCGATGGAATTGATAGGAATGAGTTTGAGAAGAGTCTTGATGAGTATTACCTGCAAAGGGGCTGGGATGAGTTTGGGGTGCCGACCGGAGGGAAGTTGAGGGAATTAGGGATATATAAAGCCTTTTAGATGATGGAGGTATCACTTGATTAACTCCTTTAGACATTCAATGATATCGATCGTGACATCCACCCCGCATGCGTCAAATATACCTTTGCCCGAAGGCGTTCCATTGATCTCAATGACATAAGGTTTATCGCCTTCGATAATATCCACGCCGGCGTAAGTCGTTCCGATAACTTCCGAGGCTTTCAGGCTCAATTTTTCCTGTTCGCCTGTCAATATGCAGGGTTTTGCGCTGCCCCCATGGCTCAGGTTATTGATCCAGCTCCCTTCCGGAGCTATCCTGTAAATCGAGCCTATCACATTATTATTCACAACAAATACCCTGATGTCTCTTCCGGGATTGGGAATAAATTCCTGTATATACACGAGGCCGTTTTTTTCAAGCAGTCCCTTGAGTTTCTGCATACCCTTTTCATTGTTTTTCACGCATTCTACCCCAATCCCTTTATATCCGAACACAGGCTTCACAACAGCGCGCCCCAAAGACGTTAATGTGTCAAGCGCTTCCTTCAGGCAATTCGTCACCACGGTAACGGGTGTATTGATCCCATTCTTTCGGAAAATATAACTTGAAACATATTTATTAGCGGATCTTGCTATTGATCCTGGTGAATTGATGACAGCTACACCAAGGTCTTCCAGCTGGCAGAGGATATCGAACCTGAAAGAAACATCATTTCGTGTTGAAGGTCCAAGGTCTCTTACAATAATAGCATCAAGTGTTGTAAGATCGATATTGCCTGAGTATAACTTACCTGATGAAATGTTTGAAGTCGCTTCACTGAAGCGCAAAGTCAGGGCTTCCATTCCGCATTGCATAACGGAATTATGGAGGGCAATTCCGGTCCAATCTGCCGGGTCTGTTACTGAAATACCTATCCTTTTCATTTTATCCTCCGGAAAATTCATTTATTCCTGTAACTCCGGCTTTAAGATGCGGGATTTCGCGTATTATGCAAATAAGAAAATTAATGACTTTTTCCGCGTTATCTATTATCACGCCATCACTTGACGCTACAATATCATGAGAGCATTTTAAATCATGATCTACATGTCTTGAAGTACCCGCTTTTCCCATTAAACCTGCTTGATCGATCTTTTCCCGGATCAATCCTGCCAATAAACCACTTTTACTAATTTGTGAATCAAAGAGAAAATATGCATGTGAAGGGCCTTTCTCTTTCAAGAATGATAATATCAATTCGATGGCATTATGGGTATTCTCAGAAGTACTGAAATTCCTGGACACTCCCTTTATGTCCCTGACAACCCCATCATCGCAAAGAATTGCTTTTTTCTCAAGGATACTTTCCATTCCGATAATGATATTATACCCGTCAATTATAACCTTATTTCCTCGTATTTTATCACATGACAGGAATTTCAGGCGCCTTTTTTCACAAATCGACCCTGCGATAACTGCCCTTGAAAGAATATGCCTTGAATCCAAATCCATCCTGTAATGATCGCATACAAATCCCACAGCCCCCTTCAGGGGGAATCCCCTGTCAAGAAGATATCTAATATCAATAGCCGCGTTCTCAATACTCATGGGTTCACCCTGAACCGTAAAAGTGCGGCTATACCACCCAGGGATTCAAGCTTCTTTCCGGGCTCAAACTCTGTGCTAAATACTACAATTCTTCCCTGTGAATGCTCAACTTCTTTTAAGAATTCATCAATAGATTTGCCTTCACGTTCGGTGCGAAGCAATTCATCAGTAATCAAAAGAGTATGGATGGCTCCAAGGTTCTGTGCGTTCCTGGCATCCGCCATTCCATAGGATACTTTCCCGTTTATGGATATTTCTTTCATCAATTCTTCTATAAGTTTTGCTTCCCTTCCGATCCTTGATTCTTCCATTATCCTGTCGACTGCTCCTCTTCGAAGCACCTCCTGGAATCCGGATATGCCGATCGAAGTTGTATCTTCAAGAACCGTTTTTTTTGCAAGGTCAGGTTCTCTTTTTCTTATGAACTCAAGAAAATCCTCTTTTGTAAATCCCGGTCCTGCAAGTATGACGGCATCGACTTTCTCTGCCGCCCATTTTAACTGCGAAGCCAGTTCCCCGAAGAATTCATTACGTGTATTGCCCTCGCCTTTTCCAAGTGATTGCTGAAGCGATGATGATTCTTCAACACCGAACTGTCTTACCATTCCAATGGATGCTTCTCCTTCTTCTATTGTTGCGATAATCACTTTGGGGCGCATGGATGCGATTTGCGCTTCTTTTATTCTTTCGAACTGGTCGCTCTTCCACTTTTTGATTATGGAAATATTGGTTCCCTCTTCGATATTTATTGTATGGTATGCGCCGATATCAATTCCATCAACTATAGTGCCATGCACACGCAGGCGGTTTGCGAACTTATGGAATTCCACTTTCTCGACACATATCCCGAGGCGCATCGTTTTCTTATCAGCTTTTTCAGGTCTCAGTTTATCCGTAGCTCCCTCAATACGCCTTTTTGTGACTGCAAAAACAATGTCCTGCGGCTCAAGTATATATTTTAAATGCCACATGTCATCTAATGATTCCACAATGAGTGAGATCTCACCTTCATTTCCCCGCAGGTCTTTTTTTAATAGTTTCATTCAAGTTCACCATAATTTCCGGACTATATAAAATAACACAATTACAAAAATAATTCCAGTTATCCAGATCATATATTCAGGAATGGGCTGTTCTGGAGGTGGGGCGCTGGAGTTATCCTGACCTATGGTCTTAACAGGTGTTACTTCAATAATTTTTGGCGCGGGCATGTCAGGATCAGTGTATTGGTAAACCGGAAAAAAAGAAACAAGATTAGTATCTCTTGAACCCGAATATATATTATCCACTTTAAGGGATAATATCGTCCTGTTCGTCTTATTATATGTGAAATAACCTTTAAGGTGTATGATCTCACTCTTCACGATCGTGTCGTTTGATTCTAATTCAAGCCAGACGGACTCCTCATTGCTCACGCTTTTTAATTTTATTACATACCCCTGGGAAAGACCATATGAATCTCCCGTGGAAAGATAAAAATCAGTTCCATTCAGGATAATATTACTTGCGGCTGAACCTGAAAATGCAAGAATAATTAAAGATACGGCTAGAGTCGATACATTTTTACCCATCATATTGTTTTCATTGACTTTATACACATGCTTATATATTTGCTTTACATCTCACACAAACAAAATATGGTTATTTCAGTCAGGATATGCTCAGGAAGGACGGCATTTGAGGTGAGCACCAATATTAAGATCGATCTGGTCAAGGCAAGTTGTATTCTTGATCCGAAAGTTTCAACAAAACACATATTATTGCTGATATATAAGGGAGTGGACGTCTCAATGTATCCAAGCGGCAGGATGCTTATAAAAGCAAAAAGCAAAGAAGAATCAATTGATATTGCTCGTAACCTCTTAACAGAACTGGGTTTTGTTGAACCACAGGATAAAACATGAATCATTTAATGATTTGAATTATATCATAGTTTGTACCATATTTGTTACCAAAAACTATTAATCGTGATAAAACAAAATAATCATTTACCATATCATGAAGTGTTTGATATGGTGCACGCTATGATGAGCTAGTATGAAATCGGCAGAAAAGCCATATTGGAAATAGAAAGAGAATTTCCAAGTTTCCGGGCGTAAAGGTTCTGTGACCATACATGGTCTAAAAGGAAGTGGTTCGACTGGGATTTCACCCAATAGGGGTGCAATGAGAAAGCGCATGGAGCGCAATCTGCGGCAAAGCAATCGCAAATGTTTGTGTTGCAAGGGTGCTGCAGGCCCTGCGGAAATCACCCGGGGGTCAGCTCATCAACCCACTCATTATTTATTATTTCCCGTATAATTTCTTAAACAATATTTTGCCGTTATTTTACAAGACCGAATTCCATATTACGAATGATATTATTTTCATCTTTAAACCGATATTCTCTCTGGTTTCGATTTCCTCTTCGAATAAGTATATTCTCCCGGGACATCCTTGCAAGGTATGTTGATACCGTGCTGAGCCCGATTTTGCCGTAAACCGACTCATATTGTTTTTTTACGTCAATAGATGTGAACCATACCCTGGGATATTCAAATCTTAAGAACATTTCCAATCTTTCTTTTAATGTCAATGTCTTTGATTCACTTATGTTGTTAGTGATCGAGGTATCGGGCAGAATTTCATTTCTTGTTTTTGAAAGCGCAAGAACAAATTTAATAGCGGATAATACGGGGAATTCACCTTCGAATTCTGCGTCTGCCTTTGTTCCGTCATCTTTGACAATATGTACTTGCACTTCATCAGCCTCTATTGAATTAAGGTAAGCAACTGCAAGGTCAATGGATTCAGGACCTTTATAATTTATATTGCAAGCGTTCGTTCCTTCGATTTCAAGCCTTATTTTCATAATCCTCAAAAAATTGGAGGACTGCCCGCCCCATCGAGACAGACAGTTTTACATCCGGATTTCCCCTCCGATGTTTCCTTCGTTGTGAAATAGAGTTCATTTTGTGAACTAGTGAATAGATGGAATTATTGGTATATATACTTTTCAATAGAAATAAAGGTAAATGGACATATATATTAAATATACCAAAATTAAAGGATATTTTTAACAAATATAGCTTAATATGTACTTTTTTATTAATTTAAATAACCATATTATTTAATATTTGATTTAATCCTTTAATTATGTTCAAGTTATTTTTCCAGTAGAAACAAAGGGGTACACATTATTCTACCTTAACACACTTATTCACAAATTTTTTTGAATAATATTGTTTTGGATAATCTATTTTAATAATAACACTAAATTAAGCTTTAGTCAGGTGAACCAGCATGGCTGAAAACACAATAGAATCTTTACAAGAGGAAAAACGCATCTTTAATCCGCCTTCTGAATTTAGCAAAAAAGCGTATATAAAAAGTTTTGATGAATATAAAGAAATTTATAAACAATCGATCAGCGATCCTGCATCATTCTGGGCAGAGAAAGCACAGCAGCTTGACTGGTTCAAGAAGTGGGAAAAGGTCAATTTCTGGGATCCTGAAAAAGCTATTTGCCGCTGGTTCGAGGGGGGAAAGCTGAATGCATCATACAATTGCCTTGACAGGCACCTCTCTGTACGCGGGGACAGGATCGCTATTGTATGGGAGGGCGATGGCGGTGAAACACAACGATTCACATATAAGCAATTATATACGGAAGTCTGTAGATTCGCTAACGTGCTGAAGAATAAAGGGGTGAAAAAAGGAGATAGGATCGCAATTTATCTGCCTATGATACCTCAACTTGTAATTTCAATGCTTGCATGCGCAAGGATCGGGGCCATTCACAACGTTGTATTTGCAGGTTTTAGCGCTGATTCATTAATAGATCGCATCCATGACAGTTCTTGTTCATTTGTAATCACGGCTGATGCTGGTTTAAGGGGTGGGAAAATCGTGCCGCTCAAGGAAAGCGTCGACCGGGCGATAAGCGCCAATGAAAAAAATTCAGTGAACACAGTTATCGTTTACGATCGCACCGGCACGAAAGTGAATATGAAGCAGGGGAGAGACTTCTGGTGGCATGAGGAGATTAAGAACGCAAACACTGAGTGTGAACCAGAAGTTATGGACGCCGAAGAAGCGCTATTTATCCTTTACACAAGCGGAAGCACCGGCAAGCCAAAAGGTGTGCTTCACACAACTGGCGGATATTTATTATATGTGATGCAGACTTTCAAATGGATATTTGATTACCGCGACGAGGATCTATACTGGTGCACGGCGGATATTGGATGGATAACCGGCCACAGTTATATCGTTTATGGCCCTCTTGCAAGTGGAGCGACAAGCCTTATGTTTGAAGGTGTTCCGAATTATCCAGAGCCTGACAGGTTCTGGGAACTTGTTGAGAAATACAAAGTGACGATTTTCTATACAGCTCCGACAGCTATCAGGGCGCTTGAGCGAAGCGGGGATGAATGGCCAAAAGGGCGGGACCTTTCAAGCTTACGGCTTCTTGGGACGGTGGGTGAGCCCATAAATCCCGAAGCATGGATGTGGTACTATAACGTGATCGGGAACAGGCGCTGTCCCATTGTGGATACATGGTGGCAGACCGAGACCGGGGGCATACTGATAACTCCTCTTCCCGGAGCTACGCCTCTTAAACCCGGTTCCGCGACATTTCCTTTTCCAGGAATTGAGCCTGTGGTAGTGAAAGCGGATGGGACAGAAGCTGGTATCAATGAGGGTGGGCAGCTTGTGATAAAGAAGCCCTGGCCCGGGATGATGAGAACGGTTTACGGCAGCCACCAGCGCTTTATCGAGAAGTATTTCTCCCAGTTTCCGGGGCTGTACCAGACTGGTGACAGCGCCCGTAAAGATGAGGATGGATATTTCTGGGTAATGGGACGGATCGATGATGTGATCAAGGTTTCAGGACACAGGCTTGGCACAGCGGAGATCGAAAGCTCCCTTGTTTCCCATAATGCAGTCGCTGAAGCGGCTGTTGTTGGTTATCCCCATGATATCAAAGGAGAAGCCATCTATGCATTCGTAACCCTTAAAGAAGGTGTGACAAAGACCACTGATCTAAAAGCCAATCTTATCACTCATGTCAGGAATTCGATCGGTCCTATTGCAAAACCTGAAAAACTACAATTTGCGGACGCGCTTCCCAAGACGCGCTCGGGCAAGATAATGAGGCGCATATTGAGAAAAATTGCCTCAGGTGATGTTCATGACCTCGGGGATATTACTACGCTTGCTGATCCATCTGTTGTAGGGGTGCTTGTGGAGGAGAGGGAGTGAACTTGAGAAATTCATGAAAGAGGAATCACTTGAAAAATCCGCTTCTATCAGGAAACTGCTTTTGGATGGGCTGCAGCAATGGAAAGTAGAGAAGGCTTTGAAATCCCTTGAGGATGGAAAAGTGACATTCCTTAAAGCGGCGGAAATATCTGGAATGACTGTATGGGATTTTGCTGATATAGGTAAAGAGAATTAAATAATCTGAATATGGCTCACAACAACCAATAAATATATAGCTACAATAATTGACTATATAAGATATCATAGTATGGTTAACAAATGAGCTTCCATTTGGATAAAATAGAAATTAATAGATTTAGGGGTATCGAGGAATATACTATTAAAAGTTTTGGAAACTGGTCTTCAATAACAGGCCCCAACTCCTCAAATAAATCAACAATAATTAATGCAATATCGTTACTGGGATCCTATAGAATGCATGATATCTCTGACATCCCTTCATGGTATGATCTAAATCTAGTGAATCCACGAGAAATTCCCATTAAAGTGAAGTACCTTTTCAGATTGAATGAAAGTTTTGATAAGCTAGTATCTGATAGTCGGATAAAAGAGACGCTGGTATCTCTATACGAAGAACAATTAAATAGAACAATTGAAGATTATAAAGCTCATCTTGAGGCCGCTTTGAGGTCTTTGAGAAACGATGGACCTCTGAGTCAACTTTTAAATAAAGCTCTTTACGAAGCCATTCGAAGAGAATTTGAGTTCAAATCTCAATACGAACCTTATAAGCCTCTTTTTTATTCTGATGGAAGATTTAAAATGCCAGATGAAATATTTGAGGATGTAAAATTTCTTGAAATTAATCTTGAAATGAGTTTATCAGACGGACCAGAATATAAATTCTCCTTCTTGGATGAAAGAGAAAATACAATAATAGACGATGAGGTTTTTTATCATTGGCTAAAATATCAAAATGCAATTGATGATAAGATATCGCTTGCATTTGTAATTGGTGCAGTTTTTATAAAAAGCATAATTAATTCGCAGCCACAAGAGGATGAAGCAACATTTCCGCCAACGATTTTAGCATCTGACGGTTCAAATATTAAGAAATATATAGAATACAGTCTAACCCACCATCCAAATATATTTACAAATATTGGTGATAATTTTAAGAAACTCTTTGGGCATACTATGCAAGTTAAAAAAGCTTCAATAGCTAATCATATTGAAGAGAATGAAATACTTATAAGATTCGGGGGAGATGGCGATTGGTTCCCAATTGATAAACTATCAGATGGTATGCTTCGTTTGTTAAGATTGTTTCTTCAACTGGCAACCAGTAAAAAAGGGGATATTTTAGTAATAGACGAGCCCGAATTACATTTGCATCCAGGAGCTGCAAAATCATTAAGGGAAATATTAGTCGGAAGAAAATCTGAAATACAAATTATCGTTGCAACTCATTCTCCAATTTTTCTAGACTCATCAGTAGCGGATGTTATTATTTTAAATCAAAACATAAAAAATAGTATTGTTCCAAAAATTTTGGAGTCTAAAGAAATCGATTTGGCTTTATCTGAATTAGGCAGTACCGGATTAGATGCTCTATTATACGATGTGATAATCTGGGTTGAAGGCCCCTCTGATAAAATCTATTTAGAAAAATGGCTAAACCTTTTATTGAATGAAAATGAAATTACTATTTCGTCTCAAATAGGTATCTTACCATATGGTGGAAAATCACTCTTAATGCATCTTAAAATCGAAGAAATCAAATTGATCAATAGAAAATCTATTTTCATAATCGATAGCGATAAAAAATCAGAAAATGAAGAAATTGATCCAGATACTCGCAATTTTATTTCAATTTGCAATAAGAATAATATAAATTATTGGCTTACCGAAAGAAGAGCGATAGAGAACTATATTCCTTTAAATATATTAGAGAGAAAACTGAATATAAATCCAGGTATTATGAAAATAACAAGATTTGATGATGTTTTTGAGTCATTAAAAAAGATTGGAAGAAATAATATTGGGAAAGTAGAATTAGCGAAGATAATAGCATCTGGCATGACTAATCAGAAAATTAGGGATGATATAGAATTCTATGAAGAGATACAAAAAAATATTGTTCAAAAAATCGTAAAATACCATTTCGATTAAACCTCTGGAGTCTAAATGACCGATAAAATCCAAAACCTTTACCTCAATTACACAACCCTTATCGCAGATAAATTAGAAGAAAGCTTACAGAACGATCTCATCTCAGTCCTCCTTTTCGGCAGTGCTGCCAGAGGAGAAGCCGGAGAAGACAGTGACATTGATATTCTGCTTGTCGCTGAAAAATTCGGAAGCGAAGGGCGGTTTGAGGTATTTAATACGATTGAGAAAGACCTGAAAACCTCAGATGAATACCAGAAACTTAAAGAGAATAAACTCGGAACGCTTATCAGCCCTGTTCCGCTTATACCTTCTGAAGTTGAAAAGAATCCTTCCATCCTTCTTGATATGGTCACAGATGGAATTATGCTTTATGATGTCGATGATTTCATAATAAATAAAATGGAAAGCTTGAGGAAAAAACTTAAAAAAATGGGGTCTAGAAAGATATTCCTTGATGACAAAAGATATTTCTGGGATCTAAAACCGGATTATAAATTGGGAGAGGTCGTGGTAATATGAGGACTGATGAGCTTGCGCTGGATTATATCGAACGAGCTGAACTTACGCTTGAAGAAGCAAGAAATGCATTTGAAAAGGAAGTATATTCTCTGGCCATAAGGAGAGCACAGGAGACATGCGAACTTTCACTGAAGGGAGCTTTGAGGTATCTTGCTATCGAATATCCAAGAGATCATGATGTGAGCGATGTTCTTATCAGGTTGAAAGAAATACGACAAATTCCAGAGTGGAAATATTGAAACTTTGCAAGAGGCTTATTAAGGAAGGAAAAAAAGCCTGAAACCGATAATTCTATTAATCATGCAAATAATCAAAGCGGAACATGGAACTCCCGAAAGAATACGATTATAACACTATCGAAGAAAAATGGCTGGATACATGGCAGGATCCCATGTACTATTTTGACTGGTACTCGAAAAAACCCCAGTTCATAATCGACACCCCTCCGCCATATCCAACAGGGAATTTCCATATCGGCAACGCCCTTAACTGGTGTTATATCGATTTTGTGGCGCGCTATAAAAGAATGCGCGGCTTTAATGTGATGTTCCCCGAAGGCTGGGACTGCCACGGGCTTCCCACTGAAGTGAAAGTAGAAGAAAAACACGGCATCACCAAAAGCCAGGTTTCAAGGGAAGAATTCAGGCGCATGTGCGTGGAATTGACCGAAACTAATATTGTACGGATGAGAAAGAGCTTGCGCCGGCTTGGTTTTTCAATTGACTGGAGCAACGAATACATAACTATGGAGCCGGCTTATTTCGGTAAGACCCAGCGATCATTTGTGCAGATGTACAAAAGCGGCATGATATACCAGCAGAACCATCCTGTGAACTGGTGTCCGCGCTGTGAGACCGCCATTGCATTTGCTGAAGTCGAATATGATTCCAGAAGCACCCTCTTGAATTATCTAAATTTTGATAAACTAAAAATAGCAACAACAAGACCTGAATTGCTTGCAGCATGCGTTGCCATTGCGATCAATCCTGATGATGAAAGGTATCAGGAATTTGTGAACACAGATGTAAAAGTGCCTGTTTTCGGTCATAATGTAAAGGTCATTTCTGATAAGAATGTTGATCCCACGTTTGGTACGGGCGTTGTCATGATATGCACTTTCGGTGACAAGCAAGACGTTCGATGGTGGGTTGAACACAAGCTTGCTCTTCGAAAAGCGATCGATAAGACTGGAAAGATGACTGAACTTGCCGGAAAATTCGCCGGAATGAGTACAGCGCAATGCAAGAAAGCAATAATCGAGGACATGTTGAATGAGGGGATATTATACAAACAGGAAGAACTTCCCCAGAATGTGGGTTTGTGCTGGCGATGTAAGACGCCTATAGAAATACTCTCGGAAAGACAGTGGTTCGTGAAAATAATCCATGACGATATCCTGAATACCGCTAACGAGATAACCTGGGTTCCCGATTATATGAAAGTTCGGCTTGAAAACTGGACCGGTACAATGGAATGGGACTGGTGCATTTCAAGGCAAAGGATATTTGCAACACCTATCCCGGCATGGTATTGTTCCGGATGCGGGAAGACAAAAGTAGCAAAAGAAGAATGGCTCCCGCTTGACCCTACCCGAACGCAGCCTCCTGAAGCCTGTGAATGCGGGGCAAACGAATTTAAAGGAGAAGCAGATGTCCTTGACACATGGATGGATTCATCGATTTCTGCCCTTCATGTATCCGGGTGGCTTAGCGACCATCCGCTGCTTTTGCCGGCACAGCTTCGCCCGCAGGGGTATGATATCATCCGCACATGGTCTTTTTACACAATATTGAGGGCTAAAGCGCTTCTTGATAAAAGGCCGTGGGATACTATCCTGCTAAACGGCATGGTGCTGGGTGAAGACGGTCACAAGATGAGCAAATCCCGCAATAACTTCGTTATACCTGAAGAAGTTATCAAGAAGTATGGAGCTGATGCCTTCAGGCAGTGGGCAGCTATTGGGGGAACGACGGGTTCGGACATTATTTTCTCCTGGAAAGATGTTGTTGCAGGCTCAAGGTTCTTGCAGAAACTCTGGAGTATCGTGCGGTTCTCATTGCCGCATATTTCAGATGAACATGCAAACCTTACGCCCATAGACCTGTGGCTTCTAAGCAAATTGAACCGGCTTGTAAAAGAGACCACGGAAAAGATGGATGCATACCAGTTCGATGAGACTTTTAAAGCGGTAAGAGGATTTACATGGGATGTGCTTGCAGATAATTATATTGAGCTTGCAAAATCAAGGCTTTACGGTGAGGGGGAAGGAAAACAGGCAGCTCAGTATACACTTTATGTTTCAATTGAGACTATTTCACGGCTTCTTGCGCCGTTTTTGCCTTATTTTTCCGAAGAGATTTATTCCCATATAAAAAAGGAAAGTGTTCATTTATCGCCATGGCCGCAAGTTGATGAATCGCTTATCGATTCCGGTGCTGAAGCAAGAGGTGAATTTATCAAAGAGATGACTTCTGCGATAAGACGATATAAAGCAGAACATGGTATGCCGTTAAATGCCCCGCTTAAAGGAATTGAGATATATTCCACCATACCGGATGCATCTGATATCGCCGGCGCTGCCAATTCCACGATCAAACTTAAACCGGGAGCGCCGGATTTTGAGCTTGTGCCAAAGGAGATCAAACCTAATATGAAGGTTCTTGGCAAAACTTACAGGAGCAGGGCAAAATCAATTACAGAGGCGCTTGTCAATGCTGATGTGAACCTTGCCGGACCCGGAGGCATTACACTACAAGTGGACGGCGAAGAAATAACTCTTGATGCATCCTGTTTTACTCTTGAAAAAGAAAGGCTATTGAAAGGGAAAGCAGTGGACGTCCTTGAAGTTGGAACTTCTACGATCGTAATCATGCGATAAATGGTGACCGTTACATTACATGTTGGTGGAATTAAGGCCTATGTGAAGACCCGGTCTTACAAAGTTAAGCGTCATTCCATCTCAAATAACCGGGCCATCACTTCTCAGGCTAAAGCGTTCTCAAGAATTCCACAAGATCATTCTTCTCTTTTTTATTTAGTTTGAGTTCCTGAATCATATTAAAGAATTCTACTGTGTCATCCAGGGTCAGTAGCCTCCCATCGTGCAAGTATGGAGGCGAATCCTTGATGCCACGCAGGGGGAAAGTCTTGATCGGACCATCGGCGCTTGCCATCATCCCGTTGACCATACGAGGCTTGTAGAAGCGTTCTGCCTTCAGGTTATGCATGGTATTATCTGTATAGTAGGGCGCAGGATGGCATTCATAGCACCTGGCCTTGCCAAAGAACAGTTCCTGTCCACGTATTTCAGACTCAGAGGACTTGTTAAGATCCAGTTCGCCGTAAATATCAAGCTTTGGGGCAGGTGGAAAATCCAGAAGTTCCTGGAACTCAGCCATGAAATGAACCTGGCTTCCGCGCTCAAGGATGTTGACACCTTTCTTCGTTGCAATCACCGGGTCGCCATCGAAGTATGCAGCTCTCTGTTCGAACTCCGTGAAGTCTTCTACAGTCTTCAGTGCACGCTGCGAGCCGAAAAGGCGCTGAATATTTACGCCGCGCAGGGTCGGTGTTTCAATGCGATGACGGAACTCCTGCGGCCGGATATCACCCACAAGATGTGTGGCGCCGTTTGTATGGCCATTTGCATGGCAATCAAAACAGGCAACTCCGAGACTTGGATGTTCAGAGCGGCGGTCTTCAAGCAGATTGAACTGCTGCTGTGGAAATGGGGTCACAAGCAGCCTCAGGCCCTCAAGCTGCTTGGGGTTCAATATACCATTAAACAGTTCAAAGTAGTTCTGGTTGGTCACCAGTTTGCCCCTGGAGACATCACCCAGGTCAGACCGCGTGGTCAGATAGATAGGCCCGGGGAACTCGGGCAAAAAGCGGTCCGGCAAGTCAAAATCCAGGTCAAAGCGAGTGAGATCGCGCCCCTCTTGCTTTTTGATCTCGTCGATCTGGAACTTGGGGAAGAGCATGCCCCCTTCAGAATGGTTTGGATGAGGCAGCGGCAGGAAGCCCCTGGGGAAGAGATCCTTCTGTTGGATTTCCTTAGGGCTCATCTGTGCCAGCTTGTCCCATGTCATGCCTGCGGGAAGTTTAACCCGAACGCCCTCCTGAATGGGCTTTCCGCGGGACATGGTAACTCCATTAGCCTTATGGTCACCCAGGTCATAGCGCTCATTGAGCAGATTCATCTGCCGTTGCATCGTTTCAGACTTTGAAGCTTTATATCGGGCCATGATCGTTTCGAAATCCTCAGTGATGACAACGGGAGCATAACTTGAACGTTTGATCAAAGCATCACTCGCTATGTCAGGGTCCTGAATTGTCTCAACGTCTGTTCCGATATTATCTGAAGAATAGTTTGGGCTATCCAATCCAGATCCCTGGGCATAGACCATTCCCAGTAATATGAGCGCTGCAGTAAACATAGCCAGCGCCCATATGTGTTTTAGTATTCTTTGTCTCATATACTACCTCCTAAATTTTTTAGTGAATAACGCTTAACCCTGAATCCACATATTGCAGTGGCCCCATATCTGAAATTATAACTGAGGTATCTTGACATTTTGGAATAATGATTACGGCACAATAAAAGAGCAGATACATACAGATAAACTACTTACTCCCCGATTACGCCCACACCCTTAAACCATCCTTAAGGGACGTTTTATTTTATTTAAATAAATCGTTGTCAGTCCAAGTATATATAGCTATCGGAACTCTGCTTCAAATCGTTACTTTTATATACTCAGGTTATAATGATAAGTTAACGGACTGATATCAAAAATGATTATAGTCAGTGAAGACGAAGATGATAGCGACTCTAATCCGTTTAATTTTTTAGGGCAACCAGTATATGACAGCGTACTTAATATCAACCATGACTACCGTTATTTGAGGATGGGGTATTACGTATCTGCGCATGCTGAAACCTTTGGAGTGGAAGTCACACCGAATTGTACCGAAATAATGGATGCATACAGGAACCCGCTTTTGATAGAAAAAGCGAAAAGAAATGGCCTTAAAACCAGCGATTATAGGCTTGTAACATCTCTTAAAAGCGAAATTGACGCTCCTGTAGTGATGTTCGCAGTGAATCCTTTTACTAACAACTCTATGAAAGTGGTAGATTCCGGCTCAAAAATTCCCGGAATGATAAAGAGAATGAGTATGGGCGCAAGATTTCCCGTATCGTTACATCCTCTTACAGGAGAAGTGGTGGAAATAATACAAATGTTCGGGGAATCAACCAAAGAAGAAACATCAGGATTTGCTAAAAAATTCTATGAGGTATTCAATATCCCCATCTGTAAATTGGTTGTTCAGATAGACGATGGTGGTGTTGTCCTGAACCATTGCGAACCTGCAAAAATAAAGGAAGTGAAATGGGATATCGTTCGTGATAAAGTGCACGAGATCATCGTTGAAAGAACGAACAAATAAGAATTGATGCTAAACATGAGAACATGAAAATAGCATGTTTTGTCGAAGCCTATAACTTTAATCTTAAATCTGAGCGCAGCGCCCTGAATAAATTCAAATCCACTGCTGAATCCATGGGACATGCGTTTGAATTTATCTATAAAGACGATATTTCGAAAATCCCGGAATATGATGCTCTTTTCATAAGAGCTACAACTGATCCGAGCAGCTCGGCATATATCGTTTCAAGGCTTGCGGAACAAGCAGGATTGAAAGTCATCGATGATCCTCACTCTATCAGGACGTGCTCCAACAAGGCGATCCTGCATGACCTTTTCCGGAAAAATAATATACCTTCGCCAAAGTCCATTTTATTTCACGGGGATTATTCAAGAGAAAATCTTGATACAATATTCAGGACGCTTGGATTTCCTGTGATAATTAAAACGCCTTATACGCGTTTTTCGTCCCATGTCGAAAAAGCCATGGATGAAACTGAATTTATTGAAGTCTCAAAACATTTGCTGATGAAATCTAAAGTTCTTGTACTTCAAGAATATATCCAATCAGATTTTGACTGGCGCGTTGGGATACTGCGCAATGAAGTGATATATTTATGCAAGTATTGCATTCCAAAAGGGGGCTGGAAGGTAAAATCAAAGATAGACGAAAAAACCGTATGGGGCGATACTATTGCATTATCGAGGGATTCTATTTCACCAGAATTGAAAGAAATATCCATAACTCTGTCAAAATGCGTTGGCAACGGCCTTTATGGACTTGATGTAAAAGAAACGTTTGATGGATATAAGGTCATCGAGATAAACGATAATCCAAGCATATATGATGGCTTTGAGGATACTATAGACAAGGATATTTATGAAAATATCATAAACGCACTCGTTTCGTGAAACCTGAATTTATACGCTCATATTCTTATCCTAATTTTTTTATAAGATGCAGCGCATCATCACCGTTCGTATAGTAATTTGATAGTTTTTTATCAACAATAAAACCCTTTGACCGGTATAAGTTCCAGGCAATTTGATTATTGATCCCCACCTCAAGTGTGATATTCTTATATCCTTTTTTTTCTAATTTATCCAGGGCAGTATCCATGAGCGAACTACCAATCCCCTTGCGCCTGTGTTCGGGATGTACATTAAAAGAATATATCCTTGCATTTAAGATATTTTTTCTTAACAGGATTATCATTGATCCGATAATATTGCGGTCAATTTCTGCGACCAATACCATCGATCTGGCTTTTAGCAACAGGTATTTTAGCTGCCTTTTTTGAAATGTTTCTTCCTTGAAACATATATTTTCAAGATTCAAAAGGGCATCAAGATCCTCTTTTGTTGCTAAACGGATATGCAGATTCAAGGAACCGTCACGCGCGCCCTTACGCATTCCTGGACCTGTTTTACCACTTCAGGATAATCACCAAAGATGAAACCAAGGTCTACCGTACCCACTACATCAACCACCCCGATGGCGGCAATGCCATAGCCTTCTTTATTTCTTATAGGAGTCACAATAACAGGAATTCCGGCGTATTTGCCGCTTGTGGGAATTGTACGTGATGTCTTGTTCTCTTTTAGAACAATTTCAAGTATGGGACCTGAATAATTATTGTCAAGTACCTTTCCTTTTTCGATCCTGACACCTTTCTTATTAAGGCTTCTCATAGTAACCGGAAGCCCCAGAAGTTCATGTATTGCCAGCGCAAAAGGAGCAATATCTTCGGAACTTGAATCTGCTGATATCTGTACAGGATTATATATCATATTTTTACCCCTTATTATTTCAAATAATATTATTATCTTGCAACAAGAACTGAACATTGAGCATTTCGCACAACATTCTCAGCCACGCTTCCAAGAAGTACTCTTTTTAATCCTTTTTTCCCTTCAGAGCCCATTACGATAGTATGGACGTTGAGGATTTTTGCCACATTAAGGATTGTTTCAGCCGGGCTTCCAAGTTTCAATATTTTTTGGATTTCTATCTCCATCTTTTTTCCGTCTTCGGCCACTTCGTCCAGGATTTTTTCACCATATTTTACCAATTCAGCCTGTTCAGATGTAGAAGGGACATTCACAACATAGAGCGCCGCCATCCGGATATTATATGCTTTTGCGATATTTAACGCAGCGATTTGGGCTTTTTTTGCTGATTCGGAACCGTCGGTCGCAAGAAGAACTTCAACTTTTACCATATATGATTTTTAGGCGTTAAACATATTAAAGCTTACAGTACCATAAGGTTTTAATTGCTTCATCGCCTTACTGACCACTCATTACTTTGGAGATTATTTTTATGCTAAAAGAAGCCGGGCAATATGATGCTAAATCACTTGAACAGAAAATCCATAATTTATGGGATGAAATTGATGCCTATTCCCGGGTGAGAGAACAAAGGTCAGATGGGAAAAAATTCTTTTTCGTTGACGGGCCGCCTTATACTACAGGACGCATACACCTTGGAACAGCGTGGAATAAAATTATCAAGGATTCAATCCTGCGTTATAAATCCATGAATGGTTTTCATGTTCTTGACAGGGCGGGATGGGATATGCACGGGCTTCCGATCGAAGTAAAAGTCGAAGCGGTCCTTGGTTTTAAATCAAAAAAAGATATTGAAAAATACGGTGTGGGGAATTTCGTGGCAAAATGCAAGGAATTCGCTCTTTTACATCGTGATGAAATGACGCTCCAGTTCCAGAACCTTGGTGTCTGGCTCAACTGGAAAGACCCATACATGACCCTGCGCGATGAATATATTGAAGCTGCATGGTGGACTCTCAAAAAAGCACATGAAAAAAACCTTCTTGAAAGGGGTTTAAGGGTCGTAAACTGGTGCCCCAGATGCGAAACCGCCATAGCCGACTCCGAAGTTGAATATTCGGATGTTTCCGACCCCTCGGTTTATATCAAGTTCCCGGTAATCAACGAGGAGAATACCTTCATCGTAATATGGACAACAACTCCCTGGACTATTCCGGCCAATATCGCAGTGGCGGTTCATCCTTCATTTGAATATGTTAAAGTAAAAGTGGCAAAGAACGAAAAGGAAGAGATCCTGATAATGGCAAAAGAACTTATGAAAAATGTCCTGAAACAGGGAAGGTATCAGGACTCCGAGATCCTTGAGACCATTCTGGGTGAAGATCTTAAGATCGAATATAAAGCCCCTCTTGGCCACAAAGTACCTAAACAAAATACGTTCCCTCATAATGTTTATATGGCAGATTTCGTAACTGCTGAAAATACAGGTTGTGTTCACATTGCGCCCGGTCATGGTATTGACGATTTTGAACTTGGAATGAAACACAAGCTCCCCATTTTCTGTCCTGTCGGGCCTGATGGAAAATACACCGAAGAAGCAGGCGAGTACAGTGGAATGCATGTCAGGGAAGCCAATAAAGTAATACTTGACGACCTTTCTGAAAAAGATCTCCTGCTGGCAAGCGGAAAGATATCGCACAGATATGGAAATTGCTGGAGATGCAAGACCCCGATAATATATCTTGCCACAGAGCAGTGGTTCCTGAAGATCACAGACATTAAGGACAAAATGCTTGATGAGATCAAAAAGGTCAAATGGTACCCTGATTGGGCGGGGTCTGCCCGTTTTGCCGACTGGGTAAAAGGATCTCGCGACTGGTGCATTTCACGCCAGAGGTACTGGGGGATCCCTATCCCTGTATGGGTTTGCGATTTTTGCGGGGAAATAGAAGTCATGGGGACGATGGAAGAATTGAAGAACAGGTCATGTGTGAAAGATCTCTGTGACCTTCACAGGCCATATGTAGATCATATCCATATCAAATGCAGTAAATGTGAAAAGAGAATGAGCCGCGTTCCTGATGTGTTCGATGTCTGGTTTGACTCAGCAGTGGCATCATGGGCGACATTGAATTTCCCGCGCGATGATAAAAAATATAAGGAATGGTGGCCTGCCGATTTTATCACAGAAGGTCATGACCAGACACGAGGCTGGTTCTATTCCCAGATGGGAGCAAGCATGGTCTCTTTCGGGAAAGCGCCTTATAAGAGCGTCCTTATGCATGGTTTTACCCTGGACACAGAAGGAAAGAAGATGTCAAAAAGTCTTGGCAATGTGGTTTCTCCTGATGATGTTATTAACAGATTCGGAGCAGAATCTCTTCGCCTGTATGTTCTTTCACAGAATGCGCCATGGGATGACCTGAAATTCATCTGGGAAGAAGTGGGGACAGTTAACAGGATGCTCAACATCCTCTGGAATGTATATCGATTCCCGCTACCCTATATGATCCTTGATAATTTCAATCCGGTTGATACAAAACAGCGTCTTGCCGCCCTGCCGCTTCGAGTTGAGGACAAATGGATCCTTTCAAGATTACAGAGCCTGATCCGGAAGGTTGAAATTGCAATGTCCGAGTACAATCTTCATAAAGCCACGCGTCCAATATCGGAATTTATTCTTGAAGACCTCTCTCGCTGGTATATCCAGCTTATAAGACCAAGGACATGGACGGAGGCGAATGATCCGGACAAGCTGGCAGCTTATTATACTTTATACGAGGTATTAGTCACATTGACAAAAGTGCTGGCTCCGTTTGCGCCTCATATCTCTGAGGAAATGTACGGGAACCTTGTGCGAAATGTCAATCCGGATGCGCCTGAAAGTGTTCACATGTGCGACTGGCAGGGGCCAAATGAAAAATTTATTGATATTGAGCTAGAGAAGAGGATGGATATCATCAGGGAGATCGTGGAAGCATCCTCGAATGCAAGGCAGAAACTCAAGCGCAAACTGAGATGGCCTGTTAAGAGAATAGTGGTTGCGCCGAAGAATGAAATCGTAAATGATGCCGTCCTTGCCCTTGAAACTGTTTTGAAAGAACAAACAAATGCCAAAGAGATCGTCTTATTAAAGACTGGTGTAGCGTGGAATGAGCTTGGGGTTGAAGTCCTGCCCAATCATGCTGCTCTTGGTCCTGCTTTTAAGAAAGAAGCAGGAAAAGTCATTGCTGAATTAAAGACGGCAGACGGCATGGCAATAAAGAGGTCGATCCTTGAAACCGGAAGTTTCGAACTTAAAGGAGGAACCATCACTGCCGATATGGTGACTTTTAAAGACCTGATCCCGCCTGCAATAGCAGCAGGGGGATTCTCAGCTGGCGATGTGTATGTTGACACCGGGCTCACGCGGGAAATTGAATCCGAAGGATATTCACGCGAGGTTATCCGCAGGATCCAGGATATGCGAAAGGAGCTTGATCTTGCTGTGGAAGAAGAGATCAGGGCAGCCGTGGAGATCAAGGATGACAGGGTTGCTGTTCTTGTTGTTGAAATGAAGGATTTCATTGCCGGCGAGGTGAGGGCGAGATCATTGGTGATAGGCCCTGAGGTTGAGGTAGAGGGTGAGCTTGTTAAGGATTGGGATTTAGAGGATGTCAAAATGAGGATGGGGATAGGGAGGAGGAAATAGGGGACTTATACAAAAGCTGACTTTGTATCAGGGCAAATCGCTAAAGTAATGGAACTCTCAGGTGGCACCTTCGTGGAGATTGTTGATTACATCCTGGCGAACGATGTTCATGGAGTGGTCTTAGCTACACACCGGCTCAAACGTGATGGGAAACCATACGAATACAAGACTGCCCACATCTGGCGGATTCGCAACGGCATGTTCGCAGAGTGGTGGGAGTATCCACGCGATCTATATCTCTTCGATCAGGTCTGGTCATAACAAAGGAGTATGGAGATAACAAGCACCAAGGGCACGAGTGGCATTACTTCGCACATATTCGTTGTTGTCCTGGGTGAGCCTGTGCAGGTCGTCCCAAGCCTGTTTTCTGTATTCATCGGGAATGTAGGAATAACAAACACCAAGGGCATAAGCGGCGCGACTTCGCACCTCGTCGTTATTGTCCTGAGTGAGCAGGTGCAGGGCATCCCAGGCCTGTTCCTTATCTTTAAGAATAAACGCGCATACCTTCAAATAAATACTACAATATTATCCTAAAATTGTAGGGTATTATTTTTTAATGGATAAGTGTTTTTTCGGGTCTAGTTTGATCATAAGAAAGCTGAACCAGCCCTGATGGATAGGCAACATTTCGACACAGTTGCAGTCTAATTTCTGGCCTGTTACTGCGAAAAAGCAGAATTCCCTTGCCCAATAGAATTGGAATAACGGAGATTATGTACTTGTCAATCAATTTCTTGCTCAAGAATTCCCCCACGATCTGGGCCCCGCCAACGAGCCAGATGTTCAGGCCATCCTTTTGCTGAATTTCGGAAATTAGCTTACATATATCACCACTCCAGAACTCAACATAATTATCTTTGGGTCTGGTAGTTCTTGAGATGACGTAACATTTCTTGTCCTTGTAAGGAAAATCCCCAAATGTCAGCATCTGATCATATGTCCTGCGTCCCATAATCACAGTATCAACCGACTTCAAGAAGTCTTTGTAGCCGTAATCCTCATCATGGGATTCAACCATCGAAAGCCAATCAATGTCACCATTATCACGGGCAATGTAACCATCAAGACTCATGGCAATGTAGAGAACTATTTTTCTGTTAGAAATCATGACATTCCCTGATGTCTCTAATAGTTTATAAAGGGAAGGAACCGCCTTCTCTGGAATATCTTCATTGTAAAGCCATTGTGGAAGTAAATGTCAAGCCTACTAATTTTATCATGGTTCGCCCCCCCACATGCAAAACAATAAATCTTATCTCCTTCATGATAGCACTGTTCCCCTGCTGGATGGGATCGTAGCAGCTTTCACATACCACTATTTTATCTGGGCTTTGTATTACTTCTATAAAATTTATATTTTAACATATTCTTTTATGTCAAAATCGGGTTTGTCCCATTGAGATTAAGCTCGATAGTCTCTTCCCTGGGTGCCATCTTTATCTCTCCTTATTACAATTATTTTCAATAGCACAAAAAAGATAACAGTTGTGAGGAATTGGACATAATGTTCTATATGTCAGGCAATTATTTTCTTTTGTGCATTCTGGATCACAAGTATAAACGCTTATACTGTTATATGTGTGATAGGTTTCCATACCGTTTGGTAGGAATGTTTTTTCTTCCCACTCTTTAAAAATTTCTTCCACTATCGCCTTTTTAATTAGTGGACAAATTTCTTTAAGTTCTTTCATATTCCTATCTCTGCCCGGCCCTTTCAAGAAACCCTAAGTCCTTATTGGCTATGCATTCTTTAAGGGTATCACGGCCATCCGTGCAAAAAATATACACTTGATACCACTTCAACTGGAGATGAAAATCGAAGTTACCTGGCGATTGATCTCAGGTTCATTTGGATGAGTGGGCGCCGTCCTGATTGGTGAATAGTAAGACAAAAATTTTATGGTTATGGAACAATAAATGAAAGATGATCAAGATGACGTTTATAAAATCCAATAAGTATGATACTCCTTTTGTTAAAGAAAATATGATGGGTCCTAATGCATTGAAAATAATTGAGGAATTATCTGAATCATTAAGGCTTGAGAAAGGCATGCGAGTGCTTGATCTCGGTTGTGGGAAAGGGCTTACTTCGATATTCTTAGCAAAAGAATACGGGGTTACGGTTTTTGCTACTGACCTATGGATTAGTGCAACAGAAAATTATGAAAGGATCAAGTCAATGGGGTTGGAAGATAAAATATTACCAATACATGCAGAAGCACATAATTTACCATTTGCACATGAGTTTTTTGATCTTGCTATAAGTGTAGATGCCTATCATTATTTTGGGGTCGAAGCAGATTATTTGACAAAGTATTTTGCTCCACTTGTAAAAAAAGGAGGGCAAATAGCAGTTGCAGTTCCGGGCTTGAAGCAGGAATTTACAAATGGAGTTCCAGCAGAATTAGTACCATATTGGTCTGATGATATGAATTTAACTCTACACTCATGTGATTGGTGGTATAATTTATGGAAAAACTCTGATTTGGTAAGTATTAAAGAATGCAAAGAACTAAATTGCTTAAAAGAATCCTGGCAGGATTGGCTTTCGTGTGATAATGACTATGCTCGTAGAGATATTGGAATGATGGAAGCTGAGGGTGGGAAATATTTCAATCTGGTTTCAGTTATAGCTACAAAATTGTGAATCTGAGTTAATATTTTGGTTAAAGAAACAAATTAAAAAATTGGCTAATAAATAAACGCAGATTATATTTACTCTCTATATTGATATATCAGAGAAATTTATGGGGCTCTTTGAGCTTTCCCATCCTTTTGACAAATGGTATAAGCCTGCACAGCATAAAATGAGTTCAGCCGAAACAAGAAGAAGGCAGGCTCCTTGTCTTTCAACTCTTGTATTGCTTCCTTCCATTATTCTCGACTTCCGTTTCATATAATTTGACCTCTCGACTGCAAGGCTTACATCATCAACAGGGATGTCTTTTTTACAAACATTAGCAAGTATCAGATATCCAAGATCCTCCACAAGCTGGCGGACATTTATTTCCTCAACATACACATGCTTTTTCATTGCCATTACTTTCCCCAATGTTGGTTCTTCTCTTAGCAGCTTACCTGACTTAGAAATACCATTCCAGCGTACACACGGCTGGTCGTATGACCATTCCCGCAATATATCCGTACAAAGCGTGATACTTCCCTAAGTACCTCAGAAAAATCTATCCATGGCATTGGAAGAATATCTTCATTGATATTGACATTTTTATCCTGGTTCCCAGATCCTGATAGTAACAAATAAAAAGCTATCAATATGCTGCAACTAATCATGCAAACTAAAGCTATATTTTGCGGCTAATTACTATAATTTAGACAATATTTCATATCGCATACCTCACAGCCTCTTCAATAGTCCTGACTTCCATCACTTCGATTCCGATATCCCCCACTTCTCCCTTCTGACCCGGCGGCACAAGGAACAGCTTTGCGCCATTCTCCCTCGCAGCAATGCCTTTTGCCCTTGCGGCGCCGATCTGTCCAATTGAATGGTCTTCATTAATAGTTCCAGTCATCAACACATCCTGTCGCGGCTCTATTCCCCTCATTGCGGCAATAGCTGCAATTGTGACAGCTCCACCGGCGCTGCCGCCTGAAATAGTTAACTTTTGCTCCTGCAACGGTGACTTGATAATGATCTGGATATCCTTATTCATGAGGTCTGTCCGTGTCAGTTCCCGCGCTACGCGTATTGCGGTTTGTGCTGACGATTGCATTGATTCATCCACAAGAATAGTGGCGACATCAAGAAACAACTTTCCATTACCGTCTTTAATTATAACTTCAAGAGGTATCACATGCCCAATATCATTTTCATCAACACCGATGACCCAGTAGTCACCTTTTGCGACCATCGTAAGGTTTATGAGGTCCGCTTGAAGTTTTTGCCTTGTCTGTGTTTCGTTTTTCAGGAGCACTTCTGTTCTGGATAGATTTGCCTTCAGGTTAGAGATGTTTGATTCAAGTTGTGAATTCTTTTGTTTTTGTGAAGTTAACTCATCAGACATTGCTGCGATTGATGCATCTTTTTGTTTTATTTCTTCAAGACTTACGAATAAAAATGCAGATGATCCGATCAATAATATTGAAAGGATGATAATTATTACTTTGAATGTTCTGTTGGTTTCTTGCATGATACAGGTCAATTAATATTCAAATTATCGAAAAATCGAAGCTTCACATCTCCAATCATCCCGCATTCTCTGGCATATTGAAAAAAGAGCTTCAGGCTTTCCACAGTCTCTTCGTCAAAATCATAATTCAAAGTATGCAGGTATTCCTTCATGAATTTACAATCGATATTTTTCTGCCGACCTATGTAACTGGCTATGTGACTAATGTTTTCATTTGCGTAATCCTTGGATTTAAGGAGAATGTCATGTACATATTTTACTTTCTCAGGATATTTTCTTGCGAAATCCTCCCTTACGACCCAGAGTGCATAGACCATTTTCTTCCCCGTAATTTTTTTCCATTCATTCCCGAGATCAGCGATTATATGGTATTTTCCAATAGCATGAATGGCGCTATCACCGATCAAAAGAGCGGCATCTCCCTGTTTTAGCATCTTTTCTATATCAGTTCCATTGCATTGCCTGATCTTTACATTCACGCCGTTTAACCATAAAATGATTTTAACAAGGGCTGCCGAACTGGCAGTAGTCTCGGGGATGCAAAGCGTTCTTCCTTCAAAACCAGACATTTCAATTTCCCCGTTTGAACAAATAAGAACACTCTTTGTAAAATCATTAGAAGTAATGGAAAGCCCCGGTAATATGAGAAGATCATCCTGTTTTGCATACATGATCGATGATATGGGGCCAAGATCGAGTTCACCTGCTTGCAGCTTTCGCGCAAGTTCAACCGGATGCCCTTCGATAATGTCAATATCATGTGTTCTTAGCTTTCCATGTTCCATTGCATAATAGGGAAAATCACAATTAGCAAAGGAAATTTTACCGAGACGAACCATAGTTGTCATATCCAGAATAGATGTGCAGGCTTATTATTTTATTGGATGATCTTTAAAATAAATCATCAAATTATTAATTGTTATAACATATTTATATAATAGGAGAAACAAATTTGGTTGTGGAGATATAAAGCATATCCTTACAAAAATGGTAAAAAGAGCGCATGCGATATATCCGGGAGGAATTATATGAATATTTGGGAAGTTAATAAATTAATAGTGTTAGGATTAGTGATATTGCTATCTTTTGGCATAGGATCTGGGTCTGCCGCCACCCTTAATTCTTTAAAGGTGCCTGCGGCCCCGGTCATAGATGGCACGCCGGAAGCAATATGGGACCAGGCAACTGCAATGACGGTTAATGTAGCTGGTGGAGCGAATACAGGAGCGCATACAGTTATACTGAAAAGCGTTTATACGGACGACTCTGTGTATTTCCTTGCATCGTGGAACGACCCAACAGAAAGCACAAGACGTGAGCCCTGGGTCAAACAGGCAAATGGCACATGGAAGCCGCTCAAAGACCCTGATGATACGGGAGGCGACAACAACAAGTACTACGAGGACAAGTTTGCCCAGATATGGAACATAAATACTCCGGCATTCGAAAATACCGGTTGTTTTGCAACATGCCACGCAGGTGAAACCGGAAAACCCTTCGGCAATAAATACACACCAAATCCGGGTGAAATGGCAGATATCTGGCATGCAAAACTTGTGAGAACAAATCCATCAGGTTATATAGATGACCAGTATCTTGATTCCACAAGATACAATAAGACAACAGCGCCAGATGCCGGGAGAAAGAGCGACCCAGGGCTTGTGCCGTACTATACCAACACCAATGCTGCCAATACCGCTCCAAACTATACTTCAGCAGACCAGCCGGCTCCGCCGTACTGGATTATTGATGCACAGAAACAGCCCTTCAATGATTCATACAAAGCCAATGACGAGATAGCAGCAATAATCGTAAGACCTCCTGATGGGGACAGGGCTGATATAAAAGCCATGGCTGTCTATAAGGATGGTATGTGGACAATAGAATACGGCAGAAAACTCACAACTGGAAGCCAGTATGATATCCAGTTCTCTGACATGAAGAAGGAATATTCCTTTGGAACTGCCGTCTTCGATAATGCGCAGGTAAGGCACAGCTATGAGACTGGTGTGAGCAAACTTGTTTTTGCAGCACAGGCTACGCCTCCAACCACGCCACCTTCTGCTACGACAACCGTACCTTCTGCCACAACAAAGGCACCTGCATTTGAAGTAGTATTTGCAATTGGCGCGTTGCTGATAGTAATATTGGTTAGAAGAAGGCAGCACAGGTAAACTGCAAACTTAAAAAATAAGAAAAGAAGGTAAAATTTACCTTCTTTTGGCTATTATTATAATTAGATTTAGATTTAATAAATCAGCGTTAAACGTCGTAATGAAATATTTCTTAATAAATCACTTTTTTATATAATCCATCCGGGTTCCATCCATCCGCAAACTATTTATACTAATAACATTAATGATAATAATTATAATAATTATCATCATTAGCATGTAAGGAGATGAAGAGAATGAGCGAATCAAATGAAGTAGTTTTGTGGATGGAAAAATGCGCACCTGAGAGGCTTGCATCAAATAAAGTGATGTTATGCACACGGAATATATTCCTCCTCGAAAATATGCGCGACCTGTTCATTGAGGATTATGTGGCAATATTAAAAGGCAGCGGCAATGCAGGAATAATAAAATTATAATCTTTTATGAAAAATACAAAACGCTGTCAGGGGTGCATCCGTCCTGTATGTCAGCGCATCTTGACATTACGGGGGTGCAAAGAAAAGCCGAATGAAGAAATAACAGGGCTCCCTTTGAATCCTTATTCGATGCACGACCTATTTTCAAACGGTTGAATCTTCAAATTCTTTTTTCAATTTCAATGCATCTATCTCAAGATTGGGGCTTTCACATATTACTATTCCCTTAATATTGAATTCCAAAAAAGATTGGGCTAATTCTTTATATTTGAAATCAGACGCTTCGAATTCAAGATGTTTTTTCTCGCCTTTTGAAGTATATTCTATCCCTGAAACATGTATATGCATGTTGTCAAGACCATTGCGCCCAAGCTTAGTCTCAATGTTAGTGAGGATGTCTGAAAATTCTTCTCTCGAGTTATTTTTTCCATACAGCGCATGGAGATGCGAAAAATCAATACAGGGTAGTATTCCTGTCACTTCTGTAATATCAAGAACTTCGTCAAGGTTCCCGAATTGTGAAATCCGTCCCATTGTTTCAATACGAAGTGCAATATTTATACTTTCACTATCCATTTGTTCCCTGATCTGTATAAGTTCATTTTTAATTTTTTCATATGCATCATGACGTGAATTTTTCTGTATAAAACCAGCATGAATAACCACGCTTCCTGCTCCACAAATGTGTCCGATCCGCGCAGAATTCAGTATTCTTTCCCTGCTTTTTTGCAGGGTTTCACCTTCACTATTTAGATTTATGTAGTATGGGGCATGCACGCTTAATCCTATATACAGCTTCTTTGCCAGCACACGTACCTTTCGGGCGGTATCTTCCCGCATCTTAACTCCCCGGACGAACTCAAGTTCCATACAACCAAGACCAAGCTCATGAACACGTTTTATCCCTGACAAACTATCAGTTCCATTCGAGCTTATGGGTGTGCCGGCCGTACCAAAGAGCAACTCTTCCATTTAACCCTCAATAGTGGGAGGGGAATATCCGTACCATGACCCGTCCTGGTCAAGATAATACAATGCGTCTTCAAGAGTTTTTTTATGCTCAGTTTCAAAAAGTACAAGTCTTAAGAACAGGTCTTTGCTGGATTTATTATCGGTTTTATCTACACTTTTGGAATATAGTTCAATTGACCTTTCTTCGGTCCTGATACCAAGCTTGAGTATATCTTTTGTTTCTTGTATGCCCAGCGGTTCGAGGGATTCCGGGAATATGCGCTTTGCTTTTTCCCGGTTTACTTCATCTACCGGAACGATGTCAAAAGACTTTCCTGCGACCTTGCGGAATTGGTTTTCAAGAAGTTGTCTGTGTTCTGCTTCATCTCTTGATAATCCCCTGAATAATGATTTTGCATTCTCATCTTCAACCAATTCACTGAATATCGAATAATATTCCCTGCCATAGATCTCAATAGAAATCGCTTCTTTGAGAATATCCATGAGCATCATGTCCTTTTCGTTCATAGCATTCACCCATTAGTGGTTGATTTCAATATGTAATAAAGATTGGTATGTAAATTTATAAAAAGGAGGAAACCATTTAACTAACAAAACTACCATGACAGACCACCCTAAAGTTAAGAACTACATGACAACTGAAGTAGATACCGTATCACCGGAAAAAACGGTCAAAGATGTCATAGAACTTATAAGGGGAACGGGGCATGACGGATTTCCTGTGGTTGAGAATGGAAAGGTAACAGGATATGTGTCGGCGTCTGGTCTGCTTGAAAAAGCGCTTGGTGAAAAGATCTCTAGTATAATGAGCCGGGATGTGCTTGTCGCAGATATGGAAATGGATATGAGCGACGTGGCGCGTGTCATTTTCAGGTCAGGTAAATCAAAATTACCTGTTGTAGATAAAAGCGGGCATCTTCGTGGCATTATTACAAATTCAGATGTTATTCGTTCGCATATTGAAAGGACAAGCCCCCAGAAGGTATGGACACTTAAGAAGACTCTTGAGGCCATCCATAATATCCATGTCGATGTTATGCGTGAATCGGTAAATATCGACGAACTTGTTCCCACACAGCCCAAAGTTTATGCAGATGAACTTGATGGAAGGATATACGAACTAAAAAAAGGGCTGGCTGAGCCAATAGTTGTAATAAGAAAGACTAATAAACTTATTCTTGTAGATGGTCATCACAGGGTAATTGCAGCTAAAAAACTCGGGATAAAAAGCATGGATGCTTATGTCATCCCAGTGAGTGATGAAATCCATCTCGGTATGGAAAGAACCGCTATGTCATCGGGTCTTCATACACTCTCTGATATTAAAATACTTGATTATGCCAAACACCCTCTCATTGAGATCACAAAAAGGCTCAAAAAAGATGATGAAAACGGTATGACGCATGTTTCACAATGAACATCATGCACATAATTTTATTTAATACAAAACAAGTTTGGTTAGTATGTCTGTTTTTGAGATAAGCCCTACAAGTTCCCCATTGATTTTAACCATCAGCCGCCCCACTTTTTCTTTGTTAAATATTTTAATTACTTCATATAGGGGCAAATCTCCGTCAACCGAGATTATTTCTTTTGTCATTATATCTTTTATCTTAAGGCTTGTTTTTCCATCTGCAAGTGTTTTCCCGATGTCTGTCAGGGTCACTATGCCCATGATACCGTCCTTGTCTTTCACCGGAGCGCCATGAATATTATTCTTAACAAGTATCCTCGAGGCTTCCTGAATCGTTGCTGTGGGTGGAATTGTTACGGGATTTTCTTGTATATAGTTCTTAACGGGTTTTTTGGGAAGAGAGATCATTTCCTGTATTACAAATAATACTGTATTCTGTGTATCATCCCTGCCGATCACAGACCCCCGTATCACTAATTTATTTACTGGCGTCGGTCCTATCACAAGATTATCTCCAACTTCGAATTTTCTTATATCGCCTATAACATGTACAGTTGCATTGCACAGGTACGGATGCCTTACAGTCGTGAAACTTATTTCGGCAGCAGTAGCATTATCTATCACTTCATCATTCCTTCTTAAGGGAACATTCGTCTCCTTATCCATTTCTGATAAGCTAAGCGCACGATACGTGTCCCCTGTAGCCTTATATCCTCCTTTGGGCCCGGGCACACCCTCGACCAATCCCAGCGCTTTTAATGATTGCATTTGATTCCTGACGGTTCCGGGATTTCGTTCTATGACTTCTGCTATATCTTCCCCTTTTATTGCATGTTTTTTTGTCCTATATAAATTTATTAATGCTGTTAAGATTTCTTTTTGTATTGGTGTAAGTTCCATAAATTATAAACTCTCCCTGATTCTAATCTCATTTGTTGTATTAATATTTATTGATAATGACAATTAATCCGGTTATTTTTTGATTAATCGTTTCTTTTATTATCATAATTTCTTTGTTTCATCTCATTTCATCTGATCTTATTTGAAGATACTGAAATTTCTATTTATTATACTATATTTATCTTTCATACATTAAAACATTTGCTTGTTCATAACGTTTAATAAACATGATACCGATAGGATTAACAAATGCATAAGCGTTTAGACAGCCTATGGAGGAACAGGCAGATTTGCTCAGACGAATCGCTGAATTGGAAAAATTAGAAACTGAGCACAGGCTGACAATAGAAATTTTGCAGGGGAGTGAGAACAAATATAGAGTACTGCTTGAAAATTTGCCGCAAAAAATATTTCATAAAGATAAAAATTCTGTTTATGTATCCTGCAACAATAACTATGCTCATGATTTGAAAATTCACCCTGATGAAATTATTGGGAAGACCGATTATGATTTCTATAACAAAGAACTGGCTGAAAAATACAGAGCAGATGATAAAAAAATTATGGGGTCAGGTAAGACGGAATATATAGAAGAGAAATATATTCAAAATGGACAAGAAGCTGTCATCCAAACAGCAAAAACACCCCTTAAAGATGAGAAAGGCAATACGATTGGTATACTGGGCATTTTCTGGGATATTACTGAACGCAGGCAGATTGAGGAAGCGCTGAAGGAGAATGAAGAGCGTTACCGCACGATAATTGAAAACTCAAATGATATGATATGGACTCTGGACACCGAAGGGCATTATCAATTTGTCAATAAGCGTGTGGAAGAATTTAGCGGGCTTAAACTTGATTACTTCTTAGGGAAATCATTTATTCCGTTTATCGATAAGAAGGATTTACCGAAAGTTATCGATTGTTTTCATAAGTCATTAAACGGAGAGCTTCAACACTATGAAGTATCAGTCATAAAGGAAGATGGCAGTCACTTTTTCCTTTTAGTTAATACGGCTCCCATATATTCTAAAGGAAAAGTTGTGGGAACGGTGAGTTTTGGTCGGGACATCACAGAGCGCAAAAAAGCAGAAGAGCAGATAAAAGAATCTCTCAAACAAAAATTAAAGAACTCCAATAAACAAAACAAGCTCTTATACTATCTGATTGAAGGAACACGAGGAGGAAAGACCCGTGCAATAATCTTGAGACACCTTGCCGAGAAATCTTATAATGCCAATCAATTGTCAAGAGCCTTGAATATGGATTATAAAACTATAAGGCATCATCTTGAGGTTTTAGTCAAATATAGGATTATTATGAGAAATCACGAGGGGCACTCTGATTTATATTTCATTTCAAATAATATCGCCGAAAGTCTAAATTCTTTTGATTATGAGAAATAAATTCGATTATGGTAGAATAATGGGCAGGTTGGGGAGTGGGTGGTATCTTAAAAAAGGATTATCCTGCCCATTACTCTTAATTCAAGAGTTCATGATATTTAAGAATTACGCCTGCAATAAACATTTTTTATGATTATTATAATTTTTTTATGATTTTCCATTCTACCACTCACTCCCCAACCTGCCTTTAATACCACCAAATAAGGTTAATGATTATTAAGGTTAAATGAATTTTCCCAAACATTACCCTAAGCCAGAAATTACGATTTGGATTTAGTAATTAATTTTTGAATTTCAGCTTCAGAAAAAAAAACGGAAGCCAAGGTCCGGAGTCGAACCGGATTGGAATCGCTCTGCAGGCGATTGCGTGGCCGTTCCGCCACCTTGGCATGGGAACGCTACATAAACATTATAGATAATAAGATTATCGCAATAGGCAATATTTAAAATTCCTGGAGTTGGATTTCCAACTTTTTTTAAAAATAGCGATTTTATACATCTTGCAGTATGGAAGTTATTTAAACACTAATATTATTAACTTCTCAATACAATAATAGTACCGGATGTTCAAAATCAAAATAAGTAAATCCATTATCTCTTATGTTTCTATTTTTACATTCCTGGTATTGATTTACAGCCTCATGTTTGATTACCTGATGCTTAATTATGAAGACAAGAGTTACGATATCCTGACCGCAATTTACTGGGTAATTATAAGCATGACAACAGTTGGTTATGGAGATATTTATTTTAAATCGCCTATAGGGCATTTTTACACCATCGTTGTAGTCCTGTCAGGAGTAGTAATATTTTTCGGCTACCTTTTTCCTCTTGTTGTGACCCCGCAGCTTGAAAAAACACTCCGGAAAGAGCTTCCTTTAAAAGTTCCTATTGATTTGGATAATCATATAATAATATGTGGTTATAACCAGCTTGTTGAAACACTCATTGTTGAACTTGACGAATACAAGATACCATTTGTGGTTATTGATGAAACTGAAAAAAACATCCACCATTTGATATCAAGAAAAATAATCTGCATTCATGGGGATGCATCGGATGATAATGTTCTTTTAAATTCAAATATCTGTTCCGGTCGCATACTGATCGCGAACCGCAATGATGAAAAAAATGCCGCCATAATCCTGACAGCGAAGGAATTGTGTGATATCAAAGTAATTTCACTTGTTGAAGATGTCGCTAAAGCCGGGTATTTAAAATATGCAGGCGCTGACCAGGTAATTTCACCTAAAACATTATTCGGGACATATATAGGAAGAAAAGCCGTTGATCCGCTTACAGATCATCTTGCAGGAGCCACGCGATTCTTTGAAAATTTGAATATCGTAGAATTCCCGATATATCCTAAAAGCCCCCTGATCTTGAAAAAACTAAAGGATGCAAAAATCCGAAAAGAAACAGGAGCAAGTATCGTGGGTCTTTGGACATTGGGCAGGTTATCATTAAATCCAAAACCAGAAGATATAATAAAAGAAAGTTCTGTTCTTCTTGCAGTAGGTACTGAAAAACAGCTTGAAGCATTGAAAAAATTGACAAGGTGACAATGAGAAAGCATTTTATACTTATCGGGTATGGGGATGTGGGGCGAAGTATTGCGGTAGTACTTGAAAAAGCGCATGTTTATTATGTTGTAATTGATATGAACGAAGCGAAGTTAAAAGATAAAGGATTTGAATACCATGTCGGGAATGGCACAGAGGAAGAAATTTTACGGCAAGCAGGGCTAACCAATGCTTCAACTGTAATTATTGCCTTGAACAATGATGATGACATTATTTTTACAACACTTATTGCCAGGAATGTTAACCCTCACAGTATTATACTTGCAAGGGCAAATTCTACAAAGTCGATAGACAAGATATACAGGGCGGGCGCAGATTATGTTGCTTCTCTTTCCATAGTTGCAGGCCAGATGCTTGCGCATATCGCTCTCGGGCATGAGGAGGATAGCATTTTAATGCTCCAGGGGCTTGAAATTGGGAAATATCAAATAACTCCAGGATCATCCCTTGCTGGAAAAAGCATTGCAGATGCAGGTATTCGTTCGAGAATAGGCTGCACTGTGATCGGTATCGAAGAGAATGAAAAGACTACTACTGATATTGATCCATCTATCATACTGAGGGAGGGAATGACTCTTGCTATTATCGGGAACAGTGACCAGATATCAAAGTTCAAGAAAGAATACGAAAGATAATTACCTCATCATCTGCGGGCTCTTTGGCAAGGGTTTTACTTTCGATGCCGCTTCCCAGTCCGCTTCATAAATATGCAGTGAGTTACAGAAATCCACAACCTTGAAGAGCTTGAGGTTATTGGGTTCAAGCACTTCCCTTCTGATCATTGTAACAAGACCTACCATATTGCTGTTCCATGCGGCAAAAAGGTCTCGAGAGCGCCACATGCAGTGCATTTCCGCATTTCCCTCCCCAATTACCCTTACCCAGATCCTCTGCAGGCAGGGCTGGTCTTCCGGCACAAAAAGGTCGCGCTCAGGTATCCATGTGATTGCCTGGCGCCTTCTTGAAACACCCTTTGGCAGAAGTTCTTTTATTTCTTTTAGCTGGTCAACGTCCTTGCCGCGCGAAGGATAATTAATCAGCCTATCCATATAATTATACTCAAAACCCTGTTTTTTCCAGTCATAATCCCTCTCCCACTGCCTCAGATACTCCTTCACATGCAATTCCTTTGTAGGGAACTGTGGATGCAGCATGGGTTCTGCAAATGGCTCGCGAATTTCAATGACCGAACATATATCCTTTGACATGGGGCCGTACTCCGTTTTAATCTCCATGCCGTTTTTGATGACAAAATTCACAGCCTGTGCCCATGCATCGGCAAGACCGAATGCGTGAATAAGGTTGGTTGGAGGATATTTCATGCTCATCTGTATTTCCTGAATGTGATATTAGGCTTGCGATGGGAATATCTATTCCTGAATCCTATGCATGTGTATATGGATTTGGAAGATTTGGAACGATATCATTTGGAACAAAGTTATTTAAAGGGTCAGTTGAGAATAAACCTAAAAAAAATTAAAATTAATCAACATGATAATCACCAAGCATGCCCTTTTCAGGATGCAGCAAAGAGGAATAGATGAAAATATTGTAGCTTCTGCCATCCTGAACCCTGATGAAACTCTTCATACTTTTGGAAAGCGAATACTGGCAAGGAAAACAGTAGGTGATAAAACCCTCGAAGGTAGTATATATAAAGGAAGATGATATAGATGATATTATAGTAATAACCGTTTATTGGTTAGAGGAAACATGAATATAACGTACGATAAAGATGCCGATTGCTTATATATCCAATTCCAGCCGGGCAATGTTCAAAAAACAAAGAAAATTGAAGAAGGCATCCTGGTGGATCTTGACGACAAAGGTAGAATATTCGGAATCGAGATCATCGGAGTATCGGAAAGAATGTCCATTGCTTCTCTTGGTAAAATTAACATCGATATGCCGATTGAAGGGGTCCAAGCATATTAATATGCAGAGTCCTGAAATTATTTCCCTTTCAGGTACTCATCTATCGCCCTTGCCGCAATTTTGCCTGCACCCATAGCACTTATCACAGTTGCTGCGCCTGTAACTGCGTCGCCTCCGGCAAACACCCCTTCTTTTGTGGTCGTGCCGTTTTCTTTTGCGATTATCGTCCCGTGTTTTGATATCTCAAGTCCTTTCGTTGTTCGCGGCACAAGAGGATTCGGGGATGTCCCGATAGCGATAATCACAACATCCGCCTCGATCTTATGTTCAGTTCCCGCAAGAGGCATTGGTTTGCATCTTCCCGACTCATCCGGCTCGCACAGGTACATATTGATGCATTCAATGTCAGTGACCCAGTTCTTGGCATCTCCGTTTAGCCTTACGGGGTTTGTGAGCAGCCTGAATATAATGCCTTCTTCCTTTGCATGCTCTATTTCCTCAGCCCGCGCTGGCATCTCTTCCTCTCCACGCCTGTAAACGATCGTGACCTCATCTGCCCCAAGTCGCAGGGCGCATCTTGCTGAGTCCATTGCCACATTGCCGCCGCCCACGACGACCACACGTTTGCCTTTCTTGATCGGTGTATCATACTCAGGGAATTTGTAGGATTTCATGAGATTTACACGCGTAAGGAATTCGTTGGCTGAATATACGCCATTTAAGTTCTCTCCATCAATATTAAGGAACATGGGCAACCCTGCGCCAGTTCCAAGGAACACGGCATCGAAATCAGAGAGCAATTCATCGACAGTATCAATTTTTCCGATCACCGAATCAAGAAGAAGCGTAACTCCGAGTTTTTTGACATACTCCACCTCGGCGCGAACAATATCTTTTGGAAGACGAAATTCCGGGATCCCATACGTAAGAACCCCGCCCGCAGCATGTAGCGCCTCAAAGATCACTACTGAATGACCCATTCTTGCAAGATCCGCCGCCGCTGTCAGTCCGGCAGGCCCTGAACCAACCACTGCGACTTTCTTTCCTGTTGGCTCTGGCTTTTCAGGGCTTTCCACTTTTTTCTTGCGTTCCTGTTCTGAAACAAAGCGCTCAAGCCTTCCTATAGATACAGGTTCTCCCTTCTTGCCAAGAATACACGATGCTTCGCACTGGGTTTCCTGAGGGCATACACGCCCGCAAACTGCAGGAAGTGAATTATCAATTTTTATCTTCTTTATCGCACTATCAAAATCACCTGTTGCCACATACTTTATAAAATCCGGGATCCTGACTTCAACCGGACAGCCTTCGATGCATTTTGGTTTCTTGCACTGGATGCATCTTTTTGCTTCTTCAATAGCCTGCTTTTCTGTGAAACCAAGCGCAACTTCTTTGAAATTGGAGCGCCGGACCTTCGGGTCCTGCTCTGGCATCTTCTGCCTGCCTAACATTTGCATCCCTCCCTCTCACATTTATATTTCTCAAATGCGAGCTTTTCCTCAGGCTGGTAAATAGCAAGTCGATTCATTAGCAGTGTAAAATCCACAAGATGCGCATCAAATTCCGGCCCATCCACACAGGCAAATTTTGTCTCATTGCCAACAAGCACCCGGCAAGCTCCGCACATACCTGTTCCATCCACCATTATCGAATTAAGACTTACTATAGTCTTTACATTAAATGGCTTTGTAACCCCCGCTACTGCCCGCATCATTACCGGAGGACCTATGGCGACCACCTTATCTATTTTTGCTCCGCTTTCAAGTATTTTTTTAACAATATCGGTCACAAAACCATGGTGACCTTTTGAACCGTCATCCGTCGTGATATACAGTTCATCGCTGAACTCTCTCATTTTATCTTCCCATAATAGGAGATTTTCACTTCGCGCGCCGATGATGGAGATGACTTTATTCCCGGCTTCCTTAAAAGCCCTGGCCTGCGGAAAAACAGGCGCCACACCTACGCCTCCGCCCACAAGAATTACGGTCCCTTCATTTTCAATATGCGCTGGATTCCCAAGAGGTCCTATGAAATCAAGGAGTTCATCACTTTCTTTGCACGTTGACAATTGAGTGGTTGTCTTTCCCATTGCCTGGAAGATCATCGTAATAGTTCCTTTTTCCCGGTCAAAATCAGCTATAGTGAGGGGTATCCTTTCCCCTGTTTCATCTATCCTGAGGATGACGAATTGGCCGGGTTGTGCTTTCCTGGCAATACGGGGAGCGCTTATATCCATCAAATGGATCGTAGGAACAAGTTCCTGTTTCTTTAAGATCTTAAATGACATTTTTTCATCTCTATATGAGCCTTATAGGGGACATTTCGATCATAGGTTTTATTGGTATTTAATCGTATATGGTCTTCTCTACCCCCATAAAAATTATCCGTTTCTTGATTTATGAAATACCAATCGATAAGTTTTTCAATAATAAAAAAGAAAAGCATGATCTGTATGTTCAAACGATATTATGTGTTTGTAACTATGATGACTTTGATTTTAATGGTAGTGTCAGCCGGTACGACTTATGCAAACATTAATATCGACCAGACAAGAACAATAGATTTGAATAAGTTTTATGAAATACCGATGACTGAAGTAAAAGCAGGAGATGTCCTGAGTCTGGATATTCAGGTTACATCCGGAGGTCCAATTGATGTCTTATTGATGAAATCATCTGATTATCCAGGATATTTGAATGCCATTGCAAAGCGTGGAACGTTCAATTATATTGAAGAGGCATCTATAAAAGGGATAACATCCCAGAAAAACAGTTATAGATTCAAAGAAAATGGGGATTATTATCTTGTTATCGATAATACGGATGTGCCAGATGGAGGAGGGTCCCCTCTTGACCAGGTGGATATTAATTTGAAAGTGTCTGTAGTAACACCTGCACCCACAGAGCCGCCAAAGATTTCCGGGTTTGAAGTCATTCTTGCAGTTTTTGTTATTTTTGCTCTTGCATACAGGAAGTAAGACTTTGATCACGGTTCACTGTAAGAGCTATCCCAGGCGGCCAATATGAACTCCTATTTGTTTTTTGGAAGTATTGCAGTATACTTGATCGGGGCTATATCTGCCCTGATATTCAAAAAAAAAAATCGCTTATGTATATATGCCTCATTTTTAAGCGCATCCATCGCATCGATCCTGGGAATTATTTTTTCATTTTCTGTGCTATTTGGTAACACCTTCAATTACGTTTCGCAAGGTTCAACCCTGCTGAGTTATGGTTTTTACGTTGATAAATTATCGGCATTTTTTATTCTTATAATATCAATTACAGGATTTGCGGTTTCGATCTATTCAACAGGATATGTTACTGAATATTTCGGGAAAAAGAATATCGGTTACCTGGGATTCCTGTATAATATATTCATCCTTTCAATGGTTCTCGTAGTTTGCGCAAATAATGCAGTCATGTTCCTGATCGTCTGGGAATTGATGTCTATAATATCCTATTTGCTTGTTATGTATGAACATGAAAAAAAGGATACAAGAAAAGCCGGTTTTATCTATATCGTGATGACCCATATTGGGACAGGTTTCATCATTTTATCGTTCCTTATCTTTGCAAGTTCAACAGGCAGCTTTAATTTTGAAACATTCCGCGGGGTTGGCGCCACTATGCCCCCTCACCTTAAAGACCTGGCCTTCATTTTTGCGCTTATCGGTTTTGGAACAAAGGCAGGAATTGTTCCTTTCCATATATGGCTACCGTATGCCCATCCGGCCGCCCCGAGCAATGTATCCGCACTCATGTCAGGAGTGATGATCAAAACTGCAATTTTCATGCTCATCCGTGTATTTTTTGATTTCCTGGGCGCAGGTGTTGCCTGGTGGGGTATTATATTGCTTATAATAGCTTCAATTTCAGCACTTCTTGGTGTAATGTATGCCCTTATGGAACATGATATGAAACGCTTGCTTGCGTATCACAGTGTTGAAAATATAGGAATTATTCTTATAGGCGTTGGAGTTTCAATGATCTTTATGGCTTCGGGGCATCCTGACCTTGCAGCATTTGGATTAATAGCAGGGCTATATCATACTATAAACCATGCAGTATTCAAATCTTTGCTGTTTATGGGGGCAGGTTCCATACTATTTTCAACCCACACAAGGAACATCGAGGAATACGGGGGACTTATCAAGAATATGCCCTGGACAGCGCTCTTTTTCCTGATAGGTGCAATATCCATCTCGGCGCTTCCTCCATTTAATGGCTTTGTGAGTGAATGGCTGACATTCCAGGCTCAATTGCTAAGTATTAATCTTTCAGATAATATTACTAAGATCCTGGTGCTTTTTAGCGGTGCAGGTCTTGCTCTTACAAGCGCTCTCGCAGCGGCCTGTTTTGTAAAAGCTTTCGGGATCAGTTTCCTTGGTCTTCCAAGAAGCAGTCATGCCGAACATTCAAAAGAAGTACCGGTTCCCATGTTGGTCGGGATGTTTCTTCTTTCGTCTATGTGCATTATCCTTGGCGTAATGCCATTTTATTTCATAAAAATTATTGATTCTATATCCGCACCACTTACAGGCGTAAGTATGATTTCTATTATCAATTTTAACTATTCAATAGCTACGGTATCCACATACCTTTCTTCGACACCGGCGACCATATCGACCATATGGATCGCGATCCTGGTATTTGTAGTTTTGCCGCTTCCTATTATAATTTACCTTCTATTGAGACGTACCCCAACAACAAAATATGAAACATGGGGTTGCGGGCAGCCTGTTTCAACAGGAAGAAATGAATATACCGCAACAGCATTTTCAAAGCCGATACGCATGTGGTTAGGAGGTATCTTCAGACCTCACAGGGAGATACAGACAACGTATTCAGATTCTCCCTTCTTTAAGGAGAAAGTGATTTTCGAATCCGATATAGAGCCAATATTCGAGAAGTATCTTTATGATCCGGTGATCCGGGTAATATTAACATTATCAAGATATATGAGGATAATACAGACCGGATATATCCAGACTTACCTGTTATATATACTTATTACACTTGTAATTGCTTTGATTTATGTGGGAAGTGGTGGATGAGATCTGAATAAGTAAAATTTTCCATAAAATAAACTCAAAAAAAACCATTCATTAAATTAATATACTTGCACAACGTTTTGAAAAAATGGACAGGATATGTGTGTTATGATAAAAAATGAATTCATTGATCTTGGGTTTGAAATATGGATGCGTTTACTCCAAAATGCAGGGGAATCTTACGACCCGCACAGCGAGGATATTGAAATGCAGCATCCGTCTTTAACATCCATTTTCCCAAAAAATTAAATTTCAAATTCCATGCCATCATAGCCAAGAGGCCATTCTTTTATTGATTCCTCATGAGGGGGGAATTTATGGCTAAGATGGGTCAATACAACATTTTTTGCATTCAATTCCCTTCCAAGTTCCATCGCTTCTTTTGAGTTCATGTGTTTGATAATACTCGCTCGCGGCGGGATTATGGCATCTGCTATCAGAAGATCAGGTTCAAACATTACCTTGAGGGTTTTTTCGGGAATATTTTTTGAAGTATCTCCTGTGATAACGACTTTTTTGTTGCCGTCTGTTATTATTACGGCTGCCGATTCTTCAAGTGGCGGATGTGTCACTTCAAGGAGCATAAAATTAAGACCAATAAGCGAAAAAGGTTCATTAAAAATTACATCGTGCCTCACAGGGTTAATGAAATAAAGATAATTCAATATATAATCCAGCGTATTCTTCAGGCCATACACATTAACTCCATTCTGGATGCGGTGAAAATCCCCAAAACCAGCATAATGATCATAATGAGCGTGCGTCCAGATCACCCCATCAATATGACTTATGCCTTTTTTCAAAAGCTGCCACCGCAAATCAGGGCTTGTATCGATAAGTACTTTACCGCCTTGTGATTCTATAAGAACTGAAAACCGCAGCCTCCTGCTTTTTCCACCTGCTATTGCATCGAGGCAGGCAGGGCAGGAACATCCTATTTTAGGTGTTCCTACAGCATCGCCTGTTCCAAGAAGTGTTATTTTCATAAGCTTTCATCGAGCTTCTTTAACTGTGTCCGTTTATTGAACTCGGTAACTCCACGGCGTAAATCCTCCTGGGTCAGGACAGTCCTTTCAGTAATAAGACCATTAAGTACAGCTTCCCTTGCTATCAGGCGAAGGTCCGAACCTGAGTATCCCTCTGAAATTTTTGCAATTTCCTCAGTATTGAAGGTGCCTTCGATATTCTTCAAAATAATATCAAGTATCTTTTTCCTCATGTCCTTATCAGGCAATGAAAACTCAACTATCTCATCAAACCGCCTCCATGCAGCATGATCAAGTATGGTAGGATGGTTTGTGGCTCCGATAACCAGGACCCCATGCTCAACAAGACTTATCTCATCAATGGCTTTAAGAAGTGTATTTACAGCCCTCTTCAATGCCGCATGCTCATCCGTTCCCCTTGCTTTTGCCACAAAGTCGAATTCATCGATAAAAAGGATGCAAGGGCTCAGGCGCTTTGCAAGTTCAAATACCCTGTCGATGTTCTTGGCTGTCTCTCCAAGATACTGGTCAGCAATTTGTGAGAGTTTTACTTCCACTATGGGAATCTTAAGCTGTCCTGAAATAGCCCTGGCAACAGAGGTCTTTCCGGTTCCTGGCGGGCCAACGAACAATAATTTCCCGATTTCCCTTAGGCCGATACGCTTCAGGTAATCACGATACTGTATCGCTTTAGTCATTTTTTCGATCTCATCTTCCTGGGCCTTTGTAAGGACAAGGTCGGAAATATTCTGTTTAATATCCTCCGGCGCTACAATATTGGCAAGTTTTAGCATATCCTCTGAACCTTTTTCAGATTCAATGCTCTTGATCAAGGACATTATCCATTCCCTGCCGCTTTCTTTTGGTAAGATCGAAGCTCTTGCTTTCTTATAACTCACCGGAAGTGAATCATAATTCTCAAAAAATGACGCTAGAACTGGATTCTTATTTATGTTCTCAACGGCTTCAGGATGTTTTGATATCCACTTTACAGCAAGATCAAAGATGTTGAGTTTGATCTGGGAGCCAAAATCTTCAAATTCAAGGAAAGGAAGTAATTTTGTATTGTTTTTTATGTTTTCAATTCCATAAATGGTTTTTATATCCCCTTCAGTAACATACATGGGACGCTTTACGGTTTTATCTTTCTCATCCCAGTAATGTTTCCTTATTTTCTGGGGAAGGTCATCTACGGTAAGCTTATCTGACTGATTATACAGATGTGCCGTCAATACCAATTCTGTTATCAAAAATTTCTCATCTGTCATATTTAAACTTCATCATTACGCTTTGAAATATGATATAGTTTACTCAAATGTTCAAAAATTTTTTTCTGGATTTCCATGCACTCACCCCGTAAAGAATAAATACCATAATGCAATTGTTTGATGCATTCATCACGATTGATTGTTAAATAATTAAAAAATATATACATTATCTATTATTCTTGGAGAAAGGAAAAATGAAGGAAATTCGAATACATGGTCGCGGTGGACAGGGTTCTGTGACCGCAGCAGAACTACTGGCCGTTGCCGCATTTGAGGACGGGAAATACAGCCAGGCCTTTCCTGCGTTTGGCGTTGAAAGAAGAGGCGCGCCTGTAACTGCTTTTGTGAGAATAAATGACAAACCCATACGATTACGCAGCCAGATATATGAACCAGACTATGTGGTTGTACAGGATGCGACGCTCGTTGATGTAGTTAATATCGCTGCAGGGGCCAAGCCTGATGGATTTATTTTAATAAACACGGAAAAAGGCCCGGGTTCTTTTAACCTTAATACAAAAGCGATAATAAAAACCCTGGATGCCACAAAACTTGCAATGGATATAATAGGAAGACCCATTGTTAATACGATCCTTGCCGGGGCTTTTGCAGGAGTATCTGGTCTTATCAATCCGGAATCCATTAAAAATGCCGTTATGGAACGGTTCCCTGGAAAAGTCGGTGAGAAAAATTGCCAGGCAATACAAGCTGCATATGATCTTATGGAGGCGCAGAGATGAAACTGGTAATCAAGACAGTGACAAAACCAGGAAGCACACGAGCTAATAAGACAGGAGCCTGGCGTTCATTTATGCCGGTTTTTGATCATAAACTGTGCAGCAAATGCGGGATTTGCGGGATTTATTGCCCTGAAGGAGTTGTCAATAAGTTGGAAAATGGTTTTTTTGAGCCTGATTATGAATATTGCAAAGGATGCGGCATTTGCGCTAACGAGTGTCCAAAGAAAGCCATCGTAATGGTGCTGGAGGGAAAATGAGAAAGAACATGGTAGTTGTAGAAGGTTCGTATGCTGTGGCTCATGCCGTCAAGATATGCAGGCCAAATGTAATATCAGCATATCCGATCACCCCCCAGACGCATATTGTTGAAGACCTGGCGCAATTTGTTGCCGATGGCGAAATAAATTGCGAATATATGAATGTGGAATCAGAGTTCTCGGCAATATCAGCATTAATAGGAGCAAGTGCAGCAGGAGCAAGGACATATTCCTCGACCACTTCGCAAGGGCTGGCGCTTATGCATGAAGTATTGTTCAATGCCTCAGGAATGAGATTACCCATTGTCATGACAGTTGTGAACAGGGCGCTTTCGGCCCCAATCAATATATGGAATGACCAGCAGGACTCCATCTCACAGAGGGATACGGGCTGGATACAGCTTTATGCTGAGGATGTCCAGGAATCGGCAGACATGACCCCCCAGATTTACAAGCTTGCTGAGGACGAAGATGTTTTGCTTCCTGCAATGGCATGTATGGATGGATTTATTCTTTCCCATGTATATGAACCTGTGATCTTGCTCGAGCAGAGCCTCACCGATGAATTCCTTCCTGCTTATGATCCCGAGTTCGTTCTTGACCCAAAAAATCCGATGTCATTTGGCGCTTTTGCTGATCCTGGCACATACACGGAGTTTCGGTACAAACAGGAAAAAGCAATGGGTGTGGCCTTAGAGAAGATAGAGGAGATCGCAAATGAATTCAAAGATATCTATGGAAGATATTACGGCGGTCTTATAGACGGTTATATACTTGATGACGCTGAAATAGTCATCATGGCAATGGGTTCGGTCATAGGAACTGTAAAAGATACAATAGACGAACTTCGATCAGAAGGAGAAAGTATCGGACTTCTTAAGGTCCGGTCTTTCAGGCCATTCCCGACAGATGCTATAAGGAAAGCCCTGAAGAACGCAAAGGTCGTCATAACTCTTGACAAGAATATTTCTATCGGAAAGAATGAGGGGGCACTTTGCACTGAGGTCAAAGCCTGTCTCCATAACACAGACAATAGAGTGCCCGTTATCGGTTTCATGCTTGGTCATGGAGGGCGCGATATTCCCATGCATGTGATCAAGAAAATTATCAACAAGGCAAAGTTAGTTGAAAAAGGTATATTTATAGAAAGCGAATATGCTGACCTGAGGGAGGATCTGGCATGAGCCTGTTAAAACCCGGTCATCGTGGATGCGCAGGTTGCGGAGATGCTTTTGCAGGAAAATTCGTTCTTGATGCGCTTGGTGAGGATGTTGTAATTGTCAGCCCGACAGGATGTCTTGAAGTGTTTACTACTCCATATCCTGAATCGGCATGGGGCGTACCATGGATACATTCACTTTTTGAGAATGCCGCAGCTGTTGCTTCAGGTGTTGACGCCGCGCTGAATGCGCTTGGCAAAAAAAACAACACAAAAATAGTGATCATCGGAGGAGATGGAGCCACCTTTGATATTGGCTTGCAGGCAATATCGGGCGCATTTGAGCGCGGGCACGATATAACCTATATCTGTGTTGATAATGAGGCTTATATGAATACGGGTATCCAGCGAAGCGGCGCAACACCATTATATGCAAGCACAACGACAAGCCCGCACGGCAAAGTCTCGATAGGGAATCCCTTGCATAAAAAGAATATGCCTGCAATAATAGCAGCCCACGGGTCTCCTTATGTGGCTACAGCTTCGATCGGATATGCGCCCGATATGATAAAAAAAGTGAAAAAGGCAGCTCAGGTAAAAGGTCCCACTTATGTTCATGTTCATGCGCCTTGCTGCACGGGATGGAGATTTGACAGCTCAAAGACCATAGAGGTTGGCAGATTGGCAGTTGAGACCGCAATGTGGCCGCTTTATGAGATGGAAAACGGCGAGGTCACAAACGTCCGGAAGATCAAGAACAGGAAACCTGTGGAAGAATACTTGAAAGTGCAGGGGCGTTTCAAACATCTCTTCACCATGGATGGAAAAAATGAAAGTATCAAGAAGGTACAGGCGATAGCTGACTGGAATGCGAAACACTTCGGGTTGGAGTAGGGACTTTAGCATTATCGTGGCACTTCATTTGTACTTGAGGTAAGAGTGGATGTTCATTGAGAAGTTTGTTTCTGAAGGGCTTGCTCATTTCTCTTATATTGTAGGCAATGATAATGATGCATTCGTAGTCGATCCTAAAAGAGATGTGGATTCTTATATTCAAATTGCGAAAAGCAACTGCTGCAGGATACGGTTTGTTTTTGAGACGCACTGCAACGAGGATTACCTGATAGGATCGCTGGAACTTGAGCGGCTAACAGGTTGCAGGATAATCCACAGTGATAAACTTGATTTTGGGTATGGAGAGCCATCAACTGAGAATGATACCTTCGATACCGGTGGCATGAGGGTCAGGGTTATTGAGACCCCGGGTCATTCCCCGGAAAGCTTGAGCTTTGTGCTATATTCGTCCTTTGGAAAAATCCCTTTTGCTGTTTTTACAGGAGATGCGCTTTTTTACGGCAATGTTGGGCGCACGGATCTTATTGGCAGGGAGAAGACCGCTGAATATGCATCTATGCTTTACGACTCTGTGCATGGGAAGCTTCTCACTCTGGGAAATGGAACAATAGTATATCCCGCCCATGGAGCAGGCTCAGCATGCGGCGGGGCGATGGCAGATATTGCAATAAGCACAATCGGATACGAACGGGCCACTAATCTTATGCTTGGACTCACGCGTGAGGAATTCATTGAAAGAAAAAGAAAGAAAATATTCCGCTACCTCCTTATTTTTTAAGAATGGCAGATAATAACCTGAATGGTCCGCCATTGCTTGAACTCAGTCTGGCCGAGCCTATGGATGCACCCACATTTGCAACTATTATTGTGAACTCCACAGTGGTGGATACCCGCTCCCCTCTTTCCTTTGCCGGAGGTCATATCAAAGGTTCTTATAATATCTGGCTCGATGGATTGCCTGCGTTTGCAGGCTGGATGGTTGATTATGAAAAAGATATCATGCTTGTGACCGAGAGGCAGGAAGATATTGAGATAGCGACAAGATATCTGGCACGTATCGGGTTTGATAAAGTCAGAGGGTATCTGTGCGAGGGTATCGAGGACTGGCAGAATCACGGAATGATGCTTGAGCAAAGCGGTTTGTATACTGTGGACAATCTTCACGATAAACTTACGCAAGGCGATCTATTTGTGCTGGATGTACGCGATAAGGAGGAATATTCCGAGGATCACATTCCGGGTGCGGTTAATATCTATGTGGGAGAGCTTGAGAAAAGGCTTGATGAGGTTCCGTCAGACCGTCCTGTTGTTTCTGTATGTTCCACAGGAAACAGGTCAGGGCTCGGAGCGAGCATTCTGGCGCGCGGGGGTTTTAAGACGGTGTATAATCTTATAGGAGGCATGACAGCATGGAAGGAGAAAGGTTATTCTGCGTTTTGATATGCATAAAACAAAGGTTAAAGATGATGTATCAATATGATAATAACATATGATCATGAGCAGTAATTGTATATTCTGTAGTATTATAAAGGGTGAAATGCCTGCAAATTTTATTTATAAAGATGAAAACTTTGTGGTTTTCCATAATATTAAACCTTCAGCGCCTGTACATGTCCTGATGGTGCCGGTTAAGCACATCGAAAGCGTCAATGAACTAAAAGAGAACAACGTCGAAGTTATTTCGAGGATGATTCTTAAGTCAAATGAAATAGCAGAGGAACTTGGTATCAAAGACAGCGGTTACAAGCTTGTAATAAACGTGGGCAGCGGCGCTGGACAGGTTATATTTCATCTGCATATCCATCTCATGGGGGGATGGACCAAAAGTTAAGTGTATCTCATTTTCCTAATAATTTCAATACTTCCTGCTCGGTAAGGTCGTGCCACTCCTGATATGCATCAGCCACAGCGAATATCCTTGTTTCCCGGATGTTCAGGCAGAAAATTTCATCAACATAAGGGGTCACAAGATCGATTGCATTTTTCGAAGCAGTTGGAACTGCGACTATGATCCTTGCCGGAGATTGTCTTTTTACGGAACTTATGGCTGCCAGAAGGGTGTAACCTGAAGCCAGCCCGTCATCTACGATTATCGCTGTCTTGCCTTTTAATTCCGGAAAAGGTCTTTTTCCTGTGTATCCCCTGCTTGAAAGCCGGGGAGTTACTGCGCCCTGCACCCAACTCTTAATATTTATTTAATGAGTAACTGTTGCTTTATTGCACACATATAAATAGTTATAAGAACATATTGTTAATTGCAGAATTAGATTAAACTGAGGAAGTCCTCAACATGAGTGAAAAACGTCCTATAGAAAAGCTTGAAGGAATACTAAAAGAAATTAATATAACCGGACAGATCGATGAATCGGCAATAGTAAGCAGATCCGGTTTATTGATCTGCTCGACACTACCTGAAAAGCAACATGCAGAAACATTGGTCGCTATGTCGGCCACTATGTTCGGCGCAGCAGAAAAAGCAGCAACAGAGCTTGGAATAGATTTACCTGATAGGATAGTAATTGAATCCAAAAACGGAAAATTAATTGGAACAGGGGCCGGACCAAAAGCTCTGCTTCTGGTTATGACAAGACCGGATATAAATCTTGGATTGGTGCTTGTTGAAATGAAAAAAGCAGTCGAAAAAATAAAGCAGGCGCTTGGATAACCTCATTTTGGCCTGAAATATTCCCATTTACCAAGCGCCTGCTTCAATTCCTTGTTTTTAACCGCAAATTCATTAAGGTCAATACCATTCATAGAGGCTTCTATTGCCTGCATCACTGCCTTTGCGCCTGCTCGCGTTCCTTTTGGGTGGCCATGAATACCGCCGCTCACAAGCAATGTACAGTTATTTCCCAGGATACCCATGACCGATGGTATCAATCCCGGATGAAGACCACCTGAAGAAACCGGAAGGGCCGGCTTTATTGAGCCCCATTCCTGTGAAAGCATATTCCCTGCTGGAATATTTGAGTCCCGCAACACGCTGGCGATCTGGATCACCTCTTTTTTGCTCCCCACAAGTTTTCCTATTGCAGTACCTGAATGAATTTCATCGACCCCTATTAACCGCATGAGTTTTGCAAGGAAATACATGCTTAACCCATGTCTCGGGTTCCTGTCAAAAGCCGCATGCATCGCACGATGAGCGTGTATAGCTAATCCAATGTCGCCGCATTCATCCCTCATTGTCTGGACAGACGCTGTTCCACAGGTAACAACATCGATCATGGCAAACCTCCAGCCCGAATCCTGAAGTAATTTTGCCTTTCGTATCATTTCTTTAGTTTCACCCGTGATGTTCAAAAGGGCATCTTTGTGCTCTCCTGTTTCATTTTCGGCTTTATCCCGAAGTTTGGCCATTCGAGCGAGCCTGTCTTCAAAACGGTTAAAAGATGTGGAAGTCAGGTTCTCATCATCCTTAACAAGATCAAATCCTCCCATCCATGTTTCATATGCAACCTCGGCATGTTCTGCTGCGCTAAAGCCGATCTTGGGTTTTGGCACTGCACCCGTTATTGGGCGTTCTTTGATATTCAATAAAGACCTTATTCCTTCGATGCCGTGATTTGGACCCTTGAAAGACTTAATATATCGTTGAGGAAAGGATGCGTCAATGAGCCTCAAATTCCGAAGAGCCCTCATCCCGAAGATATTACCTGCTATCCCGCTCAGGAGCTGCGGGGCATTTCCTGGCTCCCAGAGGTCTATCGGATAAGCTATCTTTACATATTTACCATTAAATTCAAATGCGCGCGCTTTTATCTTTTCTACCCGTGCAGGTAAATCATGAAGTGTCGTCCATGTCCCGGCTGAACTTTCTGAAGCAATCCTTCCTATCGCTTCTTCCTGAGTAATTCCTTTTGCAGGTTCAAAATAGTATAAACAGATCAAATCGTCTTTTGAAGGAATGTAATTCAAATCTACGAATTCATTGTACCAATCAATTTTTCCAGTCATTCTATCACCTATCACAGTCTATTATTTAGATATTAAAAGATTGTCGCATAATCTTAAGCCAATGGGTTTATTGTTAAGTTAAAAACATGTGTATGAACAAAATCAATCAAATTAATTTCAGGTTCTTCAAGAAGAACATGCAAAGCATAGCCGTCCTGATGCCTCTTGTCCCGGGATCATATGCCGCAGAACGGCCCTGTGACGGCATAATGATCTACAGCTTTACAACGCAGCAAGCACCAACAATTTTCCGGGAAGTGTCACAGGCAACAAAAAAATCCTTATTCGTAGCCGGAGGACCTCATCCGTCTTCCCGGCCAGAAGAGACGCTTCGATTTTTTGATTATGTAGTAATAGGTGAAGGAGAAGAAACATTGCCTGAATTGATCGATGTAATTCAAAATAAAGGGGACATTTCATCCGTTAAAGGTATCTCTTATAAAAATGAGGCAGAAGATATCGTTTTCACCGAAAAGAGAAGCCAGGTTGATTTAGATAAATTTCCGCCATTTGACCCGGGGATCATGCTCAATACTATAGAGATTACTCGCGGTTGCCCATTTAATTGCGCTTACTGCCAAACCCCGCAATTATTCGGCCACAATATGAGACACAGGAGCATTGATGTTATCTCAAAATATTCAAAGTTCCTCAAAGACATTAGATTCACGTCCCCAAATGCTTTTGCTTACGGTTCAGATGGAATACATCCGCGCATTGAAAAAATTGAATCGCTTCTTCGTGCATTGCAGCCCGGAAGGATTTTTTTCGGGACATTTCCTTCAGAAGTGAGGCCGGAATTCATAAACGACAGTATCCTTGAGCTTGTGTCGAAATATTGCAGAAATTCAACTATCAGCATGGGAGGACAATCAGGAAGCCAGGGGATACTTGAAAGCATAAAGCGAAAACATACTGTGGAAGATATTATCATCGGGGCTGAGAAATGCCTGGAACATGGTTTTAACCCAATCGTTGATTTCATATTCGGGCTTCCTGGTGAAACTGAAGCTGACCAGCTTGAAACTATAAAAGTGATAAAATGGCTAACAGGAAAAGGAGGAAATGTCCATTCCCATTATTTCATGCCGCTTCCGGGCACAGAGTTTGAAAATTCAACACCTGCTCCGTTATCAAAAGAGGTGGAAAAGGTAATGGGGGACCTGGCGCTAAATAGAAAAACTACGGGCGTGTGGTCTTAATTCCCAGGGTAGAATCATTAATATCAGATCTAAAAATGATAGAACATGCATATTATAAAATAAGCGAAACCCTTATATCTTTAGGAACATAAACATTAGGATTATGTTCCTGTTTATTGATCGAAAAGAAGAAATTCAATACTTAGAGGATAGATACATTCAAGCAGGTTTTGATTTCTTCGTGATTTACGGAAGAAGAAGGATCGGGAAAACCGAGTTGATAAAGAACTTCGTATCAAACAAGCCGCATATTTATATGCTTTGCAATAAAGCCGGTACTCCTTCGAATATTTTAAAATTCAAGAAAGAGATTGCAAAATTTGTTCAAGAACCTGAGATTGCCTCAGAAAATATTGAAGAAATATTTTCTTATCTTGTGAAAAAAGTGAATCAGAAGGTAATAGTGGTATTGGATGAATTTTCATTTCTTGTTGAAAAGGACGATTCTATACCTTCACTGTTCCAGGGAGTGATTGATGAAGTCTTAAAAAATAAAAATATTATGTTGATACTTTGCGGTTCAAGTATAAGTATGATGGAGAGTTTGCTAGGGATTAAGAATCCGTTGTATGGACGAAAAACAGGTCATATGAAAATAGATTTCTTGAAATTCAGGTATCTTAAGGAATTCTTTCCAGGAAATACTTTAGAAGAAAATATTAAAATATATGCTATCTTGGGTGGTGTACCATTCTATCTTGAAAAGTTCAAAGCGGATAAATCTGCGCTTGAAAATTCATTAGTGGAGATACTCTCAAAAAAAGGCCGGCTTTATGAAGAGGTAGATTTTCTTCTAAAAGAAGAAATGAGGGAACCTGATATTTATAAATCAATTCTTTCTGCGATAGCGCAGGGTAATGCAAAAGTTGTGGATATAGCAGACACAACCGGGATAAAGGCATCTGACATGGACAGGTATTTGAAAGTCCTTATGATACTTGGAATAATCAAAAAAGACATGCCAGTAACCGAGACGAAAAGCAAAAAGACATTATATTTAATAGATGATAATTTTTTTGATTTTTATTCCTTATTTTTTGAACCTTACCGTTCTGACATCGAATTAGGAGAAATGAAAAATGTCGAAGAAAATCTGAATAAAAAGTTCAATGCTTACATTGGCAGAAAATTTGAAAATCTTGTAAGAAAAGAATTAATAAGGAAAGTCTCACCGTTTCCAATATCAAAGTTGGGGAAATGGTGGGGTTTTTATAGGAAAAATGATGAGAGAATAGAACTTGAAATTGACATTGTTGCATTAAACGAAGATATGAATCAAATCCTTTTTTCAGAATGTAAATGGCAGGATAATGTAAATTCCCAAAAAATATTAGAAGAATTAAAAGAAAAAACAAAATACGTCAAATGGCATAATGATAACAGGCAGGAACACTATTCTATCTTTGCAAAAAGCTTTTCAAAAAGAACAAAACAGGCATTGTGTATTGATTTAAAGGATATAGAGAAAATAATAGACGAAAAGGCATAAGGGAATGATTCAATTTCCTCTTCCCTCTAACATTATCGTGCGCCCCGGAATCCTGTCTAAAGCTTGATATCCTCGCTTTCAACAAGCAGCCTGAACTCATCAAGGCTCAATCGTCCGTCTTTCTTAAACTTCTCTTTGGCTTGCTCACGCTTTCCAACATTTTTCTGCTGATCGCGGCCAAGCTGGTATTCTTTCATCTGCTCAAGATAAACCCCAAGTTCATCACGCAGCTTCGGGATTTCTGTCTTCAGTACGCCTATTTTCTTTCGAAGAGGCGCGATGCCTTTGAATTTTTCATTTAACTGGGCATGATATGAGTCAGCTTCCTTACGCAGCGTATCTATTTCATTGTAAAGTTTTATCATTTCTTCATGGAACTTCTGGGATTCCTGGGCAAGCGTCTGGATCTTAGCATGCAAAGTATCCATATCAGTGTAGATTTCTTTGCCCTTAGTATATTCAAGAGTGATCACAGAATGTATCTCATTGGCTTTCTGGGTGGCTTTCAATCTCTCGTTTAACTCATTTAAACGGTCGAAAATGTTTATCTCATGCTCAAGCGGAAGGTCTGCCGTCAAAAAGAGGTTTAATTCCTCTTGATAGGCCTTTTCAAGTGTTTCAAATCTTCCCCTGGCTGTAAGGTTCAATTCATCGCGTGATTTCTTAAGTTCCCCTATCCTCTCACTGAATTCTTTCCCCTTGCCCCTCATCTGGTCTCGCTGTGCCTTCAGTTCTGCGATCTTTGCGTTTGTCTCATCCCGCTTTTTTCGCAGGTCAGCAGCTTTTGGCGACAGTTCCTTGACTCTTGCATTTAAGCCGTCACGTTTGGCTTTGAGGTCGTTGCCGCCCTGGTTATGAAGGGAAATATCCCTGAATATTGTTTTTAATTCCCTTTCCTCCTGTTCGATCCGCTGCCGCAGGAGATTGATCTTCTCTTTCAATTCACGTTCAGATAATTTAGGGTAAACTTTAGGCGTTTCGATCTGATTTTTTTCCGCTTTATTTTCCGGAACATTTATCGGAGTATTTTCCGTTTGCATATTTTGCATATCCTCAGGTTCACTCAACTTTGATCCCCCCTTTTTGTTTTTCCCAGTAACCTAAAGCATTGGTATGGCTTTCAATCCTTCTTTTTAACCAGTTATGCCTTCCCTCTATTTCTCCTGCCTGTTTATCAAAATCCTTTGCAGAACCAATATCCTGTTTGGGTTTATCCTGGATCGATAAAAGTTCTTTATGCGATTCATGCGCTTGCTCTAATTTATCAATTATTACTGTTGACATAACTGATATTCCAGCTTTCTTTGCCTCGGTTTCAAAATCATAAAGGAGTTTTTTAACTTCCACTATGGCTTTTTCTTCATCATCAATCTTTCTTGAATTCTGGAGTTTTCTCTCGTGTTCTTCGATCCTGGCCAAAAGACGTGTTACTTCATGTATATTGGGTGATTTAGCCTGTTGCATCCTCTCAATTACCTCTTTAAAAAGCCCTTCCCTTTGTTTTTTCGCCTGATGGAAATAGAGGAAATATTTTTCATTTAGAACAGTTATTTTTGTTTCGTCCATCTCTATTTCCTTTTTAAGATCATCGGTTTGCTTCTTAATAGAAATGAGCTTATTTTCAAGCCCGGAAAATTCTTCTTTAAAAGCTCCAAGGAACTTATTATGTTTTTCAATAACAAGATCCATTAATATATTATTGTCAATTATTTCAGTCATATTTGTACCATCTGTGCATGGGGTATCCCATCAATAAAGATCACAATATCAGGGTCGATACATCCGCACTCAACAGCGCATGCAATTGATCTGTTCCCTGAGATATTTGCGATATTTGCGCATGAAAGTGATTCCTTAACCTCATTTTCGCAAACTTCTTCACCTTTGTAGAAGCTTTCTTCAAGTCTGAGAACAAGTTTTCCTTCTTTGAATTTTTTCCCAAGAATTTCCCTATCACAGACCGCAACTATCAATTTGCCATCCGTATCATATTTTTTCATATACATGTTCAAACAACCCTGAACTTATCATTACTTGACTCAATTATCTCTCCAGCGCTCTTTAACTTTTGTATCATATCCTCAACGGTATCTTTCTTGATACCTGATTCTTGCGCCTTTGATATAATCTCTTCCCTGGGTGCAGCGCCCATTTCTTTCTGGAGATCCCTGATTATTTCCCTGAGTACCTTGATCCTGTCCCTCTGGCTTTTACCCATCCCCACATTAACGATATCTGCATCAAGCCTTCCGGTTTCAGGGTCTGTCATGACCTGCTTTAAACTTGCCATCACAATTCGGATGATCCGGTTTGTGTCATCTATTGTTATGACATTACTCAAACGCACACGCGCACTTGCTTCAGCCAGGCGTATAAGGGCTTCAAGCTGGCGGGCTGTAACAGGCACTGGAGAATCCGGGGCCTCACCCTGTTTCCTGAGGCCAAGATAAAAGTCGATCAAATGTTTCCTTGCATCGTCCTGGATAATAGGGAAGATATTCCTCTTTGTATATGCAATATATTTCCTGAGCTTCTCTGCTTCTAACACCGGCTGGATGATCTCCATGGCTTTCGTAATATCATCCGTGCTGATGCCCGAATTTATTATATTTTTTCTCCTGGCTGAAAGTTCGCCCGCATAATGGGCTTTCAGGATATGTTCTGCGATCGCAGTATCCCTGTTGACCGAAGGCTCATCAGTAAGTATAAAGATCAGGTCAAAACGGGAAAGCAGGGCTGGTGGCATGTTTATTTGTTTTGCAATGGGTTCATACCTGTCAAACCTTCCGAATTTCGGGTTAGCAGCTCCGAGAAGGGCGCAGCGTGATTTCAATGTAGCCATGATCCCGGCTTTTGCTATGCTTATGGTCTGCTGTTCCATTGCTTCGTGCATGGAACTCCTGTCATCGGGTTCCATCTTGTCCAATTCATCAACGCAGGCAAGACCCATATCAGCAAGCACAAGGGCGCCGGCTTCAAGTGTCCAGCGGCCATCGCCGAACTCATCCTTGACGGCTGTGGCAGTAAGACCGGCCGATGTCGAGCTTTTACCGCTTGTGTAGATCCCCCGTGGCGCAAGTTTTACGGCATACCGCAAAAGCTGGGATTTGGCCACGCCAGGATCCCCCACAAGGAGTATATGCACATCTCCGCGAATGCGCGCCCCATCGGGCAGGTACTTTGCAATCCCGGAAAAAAGCTGAAGCGCCATGGCTTCCTTCACTTCCTCATATCCATAGATCGAAGGAGCAATGGAGCCGATTATCTTTTTATAAATCTCCGGGTCCTTCCCAAGGGTTATGATTTCCTCGATATCCTCTTTTGATATCTCGATATCTTCAAATTCCTTGTCTTCAATATCTATCGATATCCCGTCAAGCAACAGGTCAAAAAATGTGCTTTTCCCCTCACGGTTGCTCCTCTGGAATGAGCGCAATACCCCGGATAGTATAACGCGATCACCCGGTGACACAAGTCCAGCCAGGTCGTCATCAACATCCACATCAAGAGTCTGGGGCTGCTCACCCCCCCGAAGATCGTCAGGGGATTCCTGTATCCTGAGTTTTTGGGCATCGATGAATTCGGATTGGTCATGAACAAGCTTAAAAGCACCTTTCCGGCCGCAAACATCATTCTCGCACTCAAAAGGCTCAACAAACTTTCCATTACCCTGGGGCATGAATGTTATTTCACCGCATTTCTGGCATTTGAAAGCCGCATTAATGATCTTTGGCCTTACTTCTGTCGCTTTCCTGATCAAGCCAGAGACTGCTACGAATTTGTTAATGTTTTCACTTCGAAGCTCCCTTATCTGGATACGCTCCGGTATTTTGATTATCCTTACATGCGTTTCTGTAAGAACAACGTCGGCAGGAAGATCAATACTACTGAGAGCCTCGTTTGAATGTTTAATTACATGGTCGGGATGCTCAAGCAATTCCCGGGCAAGTTCCATATCGAACCGTTCAATGTCGGGAAATTGCACAACAAGACTTCGTTTTTCCGGAAAATCCTTTGCTAATTCAAGGATGTTCTCCCAGTAATATCGTTTAAAGAAGTCTTCCCATACCTGGATAGATGATTGAACCATTTTTGACTACTTAAGCCTGAAGGGTATTTCAATCTTTCGAGACTGAAATTTTCAATGTAACATCATAAGAAAGATTTCTGCCAACCACTGATATATATCAATATATCACAAGTTATTTACATGAGCATAAGAATATTGATGTAGCGCTCAATCTCCTTACTATCATTGCCAACACGATTATGGTTATAACTATTTTATTGAGCGCTATTGTGTTTACGAACCTTGCTCATTTGTTTGGGTTCATAAATTTGTGAACACGATTTATACACGATCCGGCTATAAGCGAAAATAAACAATTTTATATAACATAGGGATAAAATGGAAAATCCAAAGTTATCAAATGATAAAAGAAAAAATAATAAAAAGTGCTCTTTCAACCTCAAAACTTCCCGGCCTTGACTATGCCCTTAATCCATACAGAGGCTGTGAACATGCCTGTGTCTATTGTTATGCCCCATCTGTCATTCACTGGGATAAAGGGAAATGGGGCGAGCTAGTGGAAGCAAAAGTGAACCTGCCACGTATCCTTTCAAAAGAACTCAGAGCAAAGAAAAAAGGCGTTGTGGGGCTTGGAACGGTTACTGATCCTTACCAGCGGGCTGAGAAGAAATATAAAATTACGCGCCAATGTCTTGAGCTATTGTTAATGCATGATTTTCCGGTTTGTATCCAGACAAAGTCTTCACTTGTATTGAGGGATATGGATTTGCTGAAAAGATTTTCAAACATCGAGGTGGGTGTGACTCTCACGGCGCTTGATGAGAACGTCAGGGAAAAACTTGAACCGGGGGCATCAAGTGTTGAGGAGAGACTGATGGCACTTTCAGAGCTTTCGAAGAATGGGATTGATACATGGGTTTTTTTGGGGCCGGTGATGCCTTATATCACTGATGTTGAGGCGCTGGTTGATGCCATAGCCATAGTGAATCCGAAGTATGTGCTTATGGACAGGCTCAGGTTGAGATGGGGGGTCTGGGAGAGGGTGAGGGAGTTTATTGAAGGATTTAAGCCTGAGCTGCTTGCTGATTATGAGAGGATTTTTTTGAAAGGTGAGGACTATTACAGCGCAGTTTTTGAAAGGGTCAGGAGGAGATGTGATGAGAAGGGAGTGATGTGTAAGATGAACAGGTTGGTGGATTGAGCCTCGATAACCTGACGTGATCAGCCAGATATCAGTCTGTTATCCAGACTGCCAGGCGCTCGCTTGGTGCCTGCGCCCTTCTGTTTTTTTATAGATATTCTATTCACTCTGGATTTTCGCTGCCTGCAGCGTATGCTCCATAAGGATGGCTATCGTCATGGGACCCACGCCTCCCGGAACTGGCGAGATCAATTTCACCTTTGGCAAAACATCTTCAAAATCCACATCCCCGTATACCTTTTCATCCTGCCACGTTATACCAACATCAAAAACGATCGCACCTTCCTTCACCATGTCAGCTTTGACCAGCCCCCGAACGCCTGTTGCCACAATTAAGATATCGGCTTTTTGTGTCTGGCTCTTAAGATCCTTTGAAAAAACATGACAGATCTTCACGGTTGCATTGCGGTTTAAAAGCATAATTGCAGCAGGCTTTCCCACAACATTGCTGTGCCCGACCACTACAACCTCCATGCCTTTCGGATCGATATTGAATTCACAAAGTGCCCTTATTATCCCTTTTGGAGTACAGGGAACAAAACCTTCGCTCCCGATGAACATTTTTCCCATGTTGAGCGGATTGAAACCATCCACATCCTTAACTGGTGATATCTTCATCATCACTTCACGTTCATCGATATGTTTGGGTAAAGGCAGCTGTACGAGTATGCCGTGTATCTCCGGGCGCCTGTTCAAAGTTTCGATGAGCCAGATTATCTCTTCCTGCTTTGTTTCCTGGGGAAATTTGTGGTCCTCGGATATGATCCCGACACGTTTTGCAGCCCAGTGTTTAAGTTTTACATACAGTTTTGACGGGGGGTGTTCTCCTACTAGAATTGTAGCAAGAGCCGGCTTTACGCCATGCTCTTTTACAAAAATCTCAACTTCTTCCTTTACTCCGGCTTCAATATCCAGTGCTATTTTTCTCCCATCTATTACTCTGGGGTCTGTGACTTCGGGAAGCGGTTCCATCAGCGACCTCACTCGTATGGGATCGGGAACTGGTTGCAAAGGTCAAGAATACTTCTCCTTGCTTCCTTGATCTTATTTGCATCATTGATGTTCCGGATGACCTCGTCGATCGCCTCAGCAATAATTATCATTTCCTTTTCCTTCATTCCCCGCGTAGTTGCAGCCGGCGTGCCTATGCGGATGCCGCTTGTGATGAAGGGGCTTTTTGTCTCAAAAGGAATTGTATTTTTATTCAGGATTATACCGGCATCCTGCAATTTTGCTTCGGCTTCCTTGCCGGTTATGCCAAGCGACGTCAGGTCAACAAGCATCAGATGGTTATCCGTGCCGCCAGATACAAGTTCATTGCCTCGCATCACCAGTTCACCGGCAATCTTCTTTGCATTTTTCACTATTTGCTTCTGGTAGTCATTGAATTCCTTGCTCATCGCTTCTTTAAATGCCACTGCTTTTGCAGCTATAACATGCATAAGAGGGCCTCCCTGGATTCCGGGGAAAACCGTCTTATCGATATCTTTTGCATATTCTTCCCTGCACATTATCATGCCGCCGCGCGGTCCCCGCAGGGTCTTATGCGTTGTTGTTGTTACAAAATCCGAATATGGTACAGGGTCGCAATGTTCGCCTGCGACAACTAATCCTGCAATATGCGCGATATCAGCAAGCAACATCGCTCCTGCCTCATCCGCAATTTCCCTGAATCTTTTGAAATCAAGTTCACGGGGATATGCGCTTGCTCCTGCAACGATGATTTTTGGTTTGTGTTCTTTTGCGATTTTTGATAATTCATCGTAATCTATGGTTTTTGTCTGCCTTGAAACACCATACGGGACTATCTTGAATAATTTCCCTGAAAAATTCACAGGACTGCCATGGGAAAGATGGCCCCCGTGCGATAGATCCATACTCATTATCGTATCCCCGTACTTGAGCGTTGCAAAATAAACAGCCATATTCGCCTGCGAACCTGAATGCGGCTGTACATTTATATGTTCTGCCCTGAATAGTTTCTTTGCCCTTTCTATTGCAAGGTTCTCTGCTGCGTCTACAAACTCGCAGCCCCCATAATATCTCTTTCCGGGATAACCTTCTGCATATTTATTTGTCATTACAGAGCCCTGCGCCTCCAAAACTGCGCGGCTTGCATAGTTTTCAGAGGCTATCAGGTTCAGTTTGGTTCTTTGCCTTTCAATTTCATGTCTCATTACTTCATAAATTTCAGGGTCAATTGTTTTTAACGGCATAATTATTCCTTTTATCTTATGATTTTCACTTTCCGTCCTTCAAGACGCAGCCTATTTTCGACAAACAATTTAACAGCTTCGGGATAAATCTTGTGCTCCTGTTCAAGTATCTTTTCTGCAAGAGTCTGGGCTGTGTCCTCGTCTTTCACTTCCACGCATTTTTGCACTATTATCGGCCCACCATCAAGTTCTTCATCCACAAAATGAACCGTGCATCCTGCAACTTTTACACCATACCTGAATGCCTGTTCCTGTGCATGAAGGCCGGGAAAAGCAGGAAGGAGAGCTGGATGAATGTTGAGTATGCGATTCTTATATGCGGCAAGTAATGTTTTCCCAAGGATTTTCATATACCCGGCAAGAAGGACGAGTTGAACATCATGGTTTTTCAAAACTTTCAGAACTTCTTCCTCGTATGAGTCCTTTGATCCAAATACATTCGGATCTATATTAACAGCATTTATTCCGTGTTTCCTGGCGCGCTCCAGTGCGTAAGCATCTCCAATATCGCTTACCACAACACAGATTTGAGCTTTCAGATAGCCATTTTCAATACTATCTATAATAGCCTGGAGATTTGAACCTCTTCCTGACACAAGCACTGCTATTTTGATCACAAGATGCCCTTATACCTTCAGGAATATAATAGGTTTTGGTTTATTTATGTTTATAAAATTCGGTTAATAAATCGTTAGTACAGTTGATTCGCGCTTTTGCCATTCCCACAGGGCAATCCGGTTGATGTTTGTCCCCACAATGCAAGCAACCTTTTTCAATAGCGCTTAGATAATCTATTTTAGATTTAAATAATTCGGTCAAACTATTCACCTCTTTGTTCATTACAACTTTTGTAAGAATAAATGCTCTGTTTTGCATGATTTTGGGATTATCGATAAAAACCCATAAAGTTTTAATATATCCTGTTATTATTAAGTTGATTTGGAATATGGCTTCAGAATCAAAAATCAAATGCGATGACGAATATTCATTATCTGCTATCAATACAAAGAATGAAGTAATCAATGTTATCGTCCGCAAGTGCCATCATTGCAATGAAATAGTTCCAAAAGTGGGAATATGTTCAGATTGCAGCACGGAATATGAACACAAAAATACAGTGGAGAACCCGGAAACAGGTTTTATCCATTTTGTTTATGAATGTTCAGGTTGTCCTCCGGCAAAAAGAAAAGCCCAGAAAATTATTAAAATAAATGATGGCAACAACAGAGAGTCGCGTGACGATCTGATAAAGAATTTTTTGTAACATAAAGTATCTAATTATTTTTTGCCTTTATAACAGTAACTTATAATCTCAATCAACAAAAATCATTTTTTCAGAATGCGGGATCAGGTTTAATTCCTCCGCAATTTCCAGCAATTTTTCTACTGCTGCAATGCCGTCCCCTAAATCCCTCGTATAATCATTTACATATAGCTTGATGTGTTGTTCAATCACTTCGTCATCAAGCTCTTGTGCGTTCTTTTTGATATATTCCACTGTTTCTTCAGGATGCCTGGATGCATATTCCAGACTCTGCCTGATGAGCCCATCAACGTTCCTGATTACGGTTGCACCCAGGTCTCTTCGTGCAAGGATTCCTCCAAGTGGGATCGGTAAACCGGTTTTATTTTCCCACCATTCACCCAGGTCTATTATCTTTACAAGATCATATTGAGGGTAGACGAAACGGCTCTCATGGATGATCAAACCCGCATCAACACTGCCCATACTGACCGCATTCATGATCCTGTCAAAAGGCATATGTACAATATTTTTTGCGCCTGGCGCGAACATTTGCAGAAGCAGATAAGCAGTTGTCATCTTTCCGGGAATAGCAATTTTTTTCGAAATAAGTTCCTCTTGATCTATTCTGTTCCTGGCGACTATCAGCGGCCCGCAACCTCGTCCGAGCGCGCTTCCCGAATGCAGGAGACAATATTTGTCCCTTAAAAAACCAAATCCATGGAATGAGGCTTTTGTTATATCAAAAACTTTTTGCAAAGCCAGGCGATTCAGGGTTTCCACATCCTTTAAGGTTTCCTTGAATTCAATATCGGAAGTTAGCTTGTTATGTGTCAGGGCATAGAAAATAAATGTATCATTGGGACATGGTGAATAACCTATAGAGATTTTCATTCCAGACCCCTGACCAGTTCACTTACTGCCTTATTACAATTCGATACTGCAAGGGGTATGTTCCATTTTTTCATATCCCTGTCCCCAATTAAATTACTTATTCCCCTGATCTCGATCATCGGGACCCCGTAGATGGCACAAATATGGGCGACAGCTGCACCTTCCATGTTTTCACATAAACCAGTAAAACGCTTTTGCATGATTTCACCACTAATGAGTGTGCCAGAACACTGCGATACTGTTATGAAATGACCTGCATGCGTGTTTAATCCGATGTCTTTTGAAACATTTATTGCAAGATGCAATAATTTCCTGTCCATGGGGAAAGAATTGAAATATTCAACCTCAGTTTTCAATAGAGCAAAACCTGTGAAATCCATGGATTTCCATCCCTTAGTGGTCATTACTCCTTCCTCACCATAATTTTCACTCTGTGCAACTACTACATCCCCGACATCGGCATTCGAATAAGCGCCGGCAATACCAAAAAGTACCAGGAAATCTATTTCATTATTTTCAAGGATAAGGGTTGTAGAGTGCGCAGCATTCACCTTGCCTATACCGCAATGGGAAAAAATAACAGGATTCCCGTGTAAATAACAATTCGAAATAACTCCCTGTTCTTCATAAGGCGAAGGTTTGATCTGGCATCTCAAATCTATCGATTCTATGGGAGTAGGTGCGATAAGAGCAAATTTTACCATGAAGTTATATTTGTTTCATGGGATATAGCTTTTATAATGAAATTGAGGAAAGTTGCAGCATAGAGGGTGGATGAAGAGGCGTTATTGTGCAACTTCCTCACAATTACATAATATGTCTGTGCTATTACTTAAATGTTGTGCAAAAAAATAACAGTTACATATACATTTTGATTTGTTTTCGCAACACATTGATTAGATATATATAGTGCTTGCACACATTATTATAGTGTGCAAAGGTTGCTCATTGAATTCTAAATTCTGCGACTTGCATATGTGAACCGGAAATAAAATGAATTCAAATATCGAAACGGACTCAAATGATAATATGAAAGTCTTTGAGAAAAGGCTTCAGTCGCTGGAGCGCAGGATAGGGGAGATCGAATCGCGCCTTCACCCGGTTGTAGAAGACCAGGTCGCCTTATACCTCACAATTCCTGACAGTTTAAGAAAATCCCTTTTTGCGGTATCAGAATTGTCAAAAGCCACTGCGGACGAAGTGTGCGTACGAACAGGCCGGCACAGGTCAATTGAGAACAAATACCTTAACGAACTTGTCAGGGCGGGATGGTTAAAACGAGAAAGGGTCGGGAAAAAAATATACTATTCATCACGAAAAAAGAAAGAGGAAGAGTCACCTGGAATTATAGGATCAATAGATGAACTGGATAAGAAACTTGAAGAGATACTGGGTTAAGATATTATGCATAGAATTATTTATTTAAGGTGCAAGAAATGTGGATAAGCTTTCATTCTTATAAAGGCGGAACAGGCAAGACAAATATATCGGGAAACCTTGCCTGCTATCTTGCCAGTAAGGGTTATAAAGTCGGACTGGTAGACACTGATTTTTCAGGCCCCGGCATTCATGCACTTTTTAGCCTGAAGACCAAAAAGACGTTAGTAGATTACCTGCAGGACAGGGCAGCTCTTGAAGATATCGTGTACAAGAGAGGGGAGAGAGAGCTTTATATCATCCCATCCTATGCCACCGAGGAAGATATTGTCACCTTCTCTAAAGACCCTGCAGAGGCAAAAGAAAAGCTACAGGCGTTACTACGGGATTTCCAATCCTTGCATAATCCAGACCACATTATATTTGATTGCAGTCCCGGACTTAACAGGTCAAGCCTTCTTATCATGGGTATTACGCAAATCAGCATTGTAGTATGTACACTGGATAAACAGGATATACGGGGAACTTATGTTGTTTCAGGGGTTGCCCGGCGTTTGAAATCCAGGCCACGTATCTTGTTCAACAAGCTTCCTAAAAATAAGTATGAAGCTTCAAAAGAAACACTGGAAGAGCTAAGCAGAAAAATGGGTCTTGAACCTATCGGAGTTATACTGTATGATGAAGCGATGGCTGGCGCATGGTCAAGAAAGATCATGGTGCATGCTTATCCCAGTTCGGAATACAGTAAACAGATCGTACAACTCTGGGAAAGGATCAATCAACCGATTGGTCCCCCGTAAAGATGCGCTTTCTCCTCTACTTCCAGTTCCAGTTTTTTCTTTTCTTCAGGAGTAAGACTGAATAATTCCTGTAAATCTTTATCCGCATCAACGCTGCCGAGGATCAGCTCGCTGCCTGTGAAGCAAAACGGAATGCTCAATTCTTTGCTTCCCACCTGTGCATGGATTTTCTTTTCATCAACCCTGATGATCACATCGATAAGTCCAAGAAGGTCAGATTCAACGCTTCCCGGTAATGCTTTATTTACCAGCATTGTCACAAAACCCCCTCCTTCGGCCCGTATTATTGTATCCAGGTATTTCAGAGGACGCACAATGGCATCCAGACGATCAAGCGCCGCCAGAATGCCGATGTTGTCAAGCATAACCAGGGATGTGGGATATTTTTTAAGCAATTTAACCACCTCCATGATTATGCATGTATAGTCCAATGGATTGCATCGGGAGGCCTGGTGTGCTTTTGTTTTGTCTTCAGTGATAGTAGCATCCACAAACCACACATTCTCAATCGATACTGCCAGCTCATAAGAGGAGAACTTGGAAAATATTGTATTTGGCGTATCCCTCAGGCATATCCATATAACGGTTTTTCCATCGCGGATCGTTTCATACATGATATGGTATACAATGCGCTCAGTGGGTGCCTCTATAGAGCCCATAAAAACACTGCTCCTGCCATATAGGGCAGTTCTTAATTCAGCAGTAATATCCTTCGGCATAATAACCATGTTTTAGCACATGAATAGCATTAAACATTACCCTCAAAATTCACTGTCATGCCATCTTTGGCTGCAATGACTTTCACACCTGTTTTTTCTGATAGGAGCTTTGCCTGGTGTTCAGGGGATGATTTCAGTACCTGTAAACCAAAGTGGGTCAATATGGCCTTTTTCGGTCTTATCTTATTGATCAAGTCCCCTGCCTCCTCCATATTCAGGTGATGTATCCTTTTATCGGTTTTCATCCTCACAACATTGATTATCAGGTAATCAATGCCAGCATACGCATTTACCAGTCCTGGAAAATATTCAGTATCGGGAATATATCCCAAGCTCCCGGATCTGAATGTGTAAATGACCCCATAAGTTTCAACCGGATGCATATTTTCGACAGGGAACTTCATTCTGATATCCTTCAGGGTTATTTCCATTCCTTTTTTTATTTCATTTATTTCAACAAACGGTCTCACATATTGGAGAATAACCGGGTCAGAATTAAAGCAATCCGAAGGTGCGATCAAGCGCCCTCTTGGAGTAAATCCTCCACCCGTCATTGCTTCCGTTACTACATTCACATCATTGGAATGATCTATATGCCTGTGGGATAAAATAATAGCATCAAGATCTCTTGGTTTAAGGCCAAGCTGATGCACCATTACAAGGGAACCGGGTCCCGGATCATGCAGGATATTCAGGCCGTCAAGTTTTAGCCAGAAGCCGCCGCTTTTTCGCAACTGGTTAAGAACAACCATTCTCCCACCACCGGTTCCAAGAAAGGTTACACTTGACATATATTATTATCTATAATCTTTATCAGCCTTAAAACATTATATTAAACGGTTAAATTTGGCATCGGCAATCAAAAATTCCGGAAAATGATTTAACCATAGGATTCGTGATAATGCCTGTGAGAAAAGAATTCAGGAAACTCGCAACCCGTGACGAAGCAAGAAAGATCATCAACAGCCTTGAAATTGAACCTCGATCATTCGAAATGGAAATAGAAGACGCTTTTGGACATATTCTTGCAATGGATGTTGTTTCACAGGTGGATGTCCCTCCATTTACGAGAGCAACGATGGATGGTTATGCAGTTCATGCGTCTGATACTTACGCTGCGCGTGAGGATAGGCCGATCAGGCTTAGAATTGTTGGATCTATAGATGCAGGAAAAGATCCCGGCATTTTTCTTAAAAAGGGTGAGGCAGCTGAGATCGCAACTGGTGCGGTAATGCCGGAAGGAGCGGATTCTGTAGTGATGGTTGAGTACACGCATTTTGATAAAGATATTTTCATCCACCGTCCGGTCTCCATTAATGAAAATGTTATGCAAGCAGGCTCAGATATAATGGCTGGAGAGAGGGTTTTAAGAAGGGGCGCATATCTTGGCGCCCCGGAAATCGGGGTTATTTGCGCGATCGGAAAAACAAAAATAAGCGTCTTTGGGCTTACTGTGGGCATAATCTCAACAGGAAATGAGCTTAAAGAGCCGGGATGCCAGCTTGATGCAGGAGAGATCTATGATGTGAATTCTTTTTCGCTTTCATGCGCGGTCAGTGAATGCGGGGGGACTCCTATCCGTTACAAAAATGTTCGGGATGATGAGACAGATATCAAAAAAGCATTAAATGAAATATCAAAAAGTTGTGATCTCATTCTCACTTCAGGAAGCACGTCAGCTGGTTCTGGCGATGTTATGTACAGGATAATTGAAGAAAACGGTGTGGTCTTTGTCCATGGAATCGATATAAAACCGGGAAAACCTGCAATTATCGGGAAGATTTTTGGAAAACCTGTTTTTGGGCTTCCGGGATATCCTGCTTCATCTCTTACGATTTTCAATGAATTTGTGGCGCCTTTGATACGTGAAATGACCGGAAAAAAACGTATCAATAATAAAATACATGCCAGAATGGCTATAAGGATACGTTCCGATGGCAGAAGCCAGCTTCTTCCTGTGGGTCTTATCCGGGCAATCGCTTATCCTATAGAGAAAGGATCTGGAGCCATAACAACTCTTTCTGAAGCGGACGGTTTTATAGAAATCCCGCCAACAGTTGAGATCATAGAAGCAGGTGATGATGTTGAAGTCACTTTGTACGGAGAACTTGATAACCCGGACATATTCTTTGTTGGCAGCCAGTGTCTTGGCCTTGATACGCTTGCAGACATAACCGGGCTTAAAATGCGGATAATAAACGTGGGTTCATCTGGCGGAATAAGCGCGATCAAAAACGGTATTGCCGATATAGCCGGAGTGCACCTCCTTGATGAATCCGGTGTATATAACATCCCTTTTCTTGAAAAATTCGGGATTTCTGAGGCTGTTCTTGTAAAGGGATACCTGAGAGAACAGGGCTTGATAATACGAAAAGACAGCAAAATAGTGAAATTTGAGGATCTGACCAATGCAAGGTTCATTAACAGGAATACCGGTTCGGGAACAAGGGTTTTGACCGACCTTAAGCTAAAGGAGATCGCAAATCAGCGTGAAATATCTTTCGAAGAACTTGCCAATTCAATAAAAGGTTATCACACTGAAGCAAAAACCCATAGTGCGGTCGCTGCTGCGGTAAAATTGGGTAAAGCGGATGTCGGGGTAGGAATTCTTACAGTTGCAGAACTGAATGGTTTAAAATTCATAAGAATAGCTGATGAAGAGTATGATTTTGTTATCCCTGAAAGACTTATGGAAAATGATGGGATCAAGAAATTCCTGGAAGCGCTTACATCAGAAGAACTCAGGAAAAATTTACCTCCCGGGCTCAAGGCATATGAAAGAACAGGAAACATTATTAGTTTTAAAATTCAAGGTTAGATTGGAGATTCAATGTTTATGAAAAAGATCTTTGTTTGTTTTATTATTGTCTTGTTAATGGCTTTTCCGGTTTCTGCGGAGGAAGTTTCGCTTAACAAATGGGTATTGAATGTGACAATAGACGATGATGGTATGGTAGAAGAGACTATACAAACCGAATTTGAAAATACGGGTACAAACTCTATTGATGGTTTTTCTTTTGTGGTTCCGGCATCTACAGTTGTACTTAACCTGGATAATATCACGAGCATTCCTTCAACGGAAAATGAGGTGAAACAACAAACCATCCCCGGAGGGATCAAGATAATTATCAATTTTGGTAAACCTATTGAGGCAGGAAATAAATGGAATGGACGGGTTTCCTTTGCCGCTGAAAAATGGGCCGTGAAAGAAGGGATGGATTATTCCATAAAAATTCCGATAAATGCGCCAAAGGCGATTATCGCCGGGAAGGAAGTTGAATTCTCAATACCGTCCGATCCTGAGATCAGAAGCCAGATATTTCTTCCGAGAGCCGTCAACGTAACGTCTGTCGAGATAAATTCCAAACAAAAGAAATCATATAAAAAATTAATGCAATTCGATAAAATGGTCATCACCTGGTTCCAATTGGATATCGGTGACGAGATCAGTATAAAAGGAAGCTTTTCGGATATTCTCAAACAAATAGTCGAAACTGATGAAAAATCAAGAGAAATTAAAGACATGATCAAAAAATCAAGGGATATGGGCCAGAATGTTACACAGGCAGAAGCTCACCTTAAGAATGCCGAGGAATATAATAATAATCAAGCTCTTCAATCTTTCTGGGTAAATGATTTCAAAGTTGTACAGGAATATGTTGGATATGCGAACGAGGAATTAAAGCTTGCGCAAAATAGTCTTTCTACACCGACAGAAACAAAAGTTGTTCCAGATGAGACCGAAGAAAATAACACAACGCCTGGTTTTGGTGTAGTTAGCCTGATTTTCATAATTATGAGTTCTTTCATGATCTTAAGGAAAATCCGGTCTAAACAATAGTATTTTTTAATTTTTTATCAGTAATGTTTAAATACTTTCCTATGATAATGAGGTATTAATTAAAAGTATGCCGTATTTGTTGTGGCATTGCTTTTTTTTCCAAGGAGTTACAAAATGGCAAAAATAATGCACGCACAAACAGTTCTTACAGAAGATGACATCGAAGCCCTTAAGCAAAAAACCGGAGAAACAAGCACAAAGGATGCAATTGCAAAAGCAGTTTCTCATTACATTGAGTGTGAATATACCAAAGTAGAAGATATGTGGGCTAAGAAACTTGAAAAGGTTGTAAAAAGAAAACAGAAAGAAGAAGAAGAATAATTTCCAGATTACAGTCGCATTCGCCCGATTATAAAAAAATCAACACGCGAATCGACTGTACCAAAGATCATTTCTTTTCTCACGGTGTTGGCCAGTCGTACTGCGCGTGAAAGCTGCTGTAGAGAAAAAACATGATCCTGTTCTATTGCATGGACTAGATAATCCGAATGGGGCAGTTTTTTCATATCATCTATTTTCTTATAAACCCGAAAGTGTGTCCCGAATTTGAATCCTGTCTTTGGGATAAGCCCGTTGTTCCTTAATTTTTCATACACAGAATATTTTATCATAAAATTCGATTCTATATCGGAAGCTGTTTTTGAAAAGCTTTCAAAATCAAGCGCTACGTGGTTTCTGCTCTCAATGTCAAGTATCCCTTTTTTCAAAAGATAACATGATTCAATAAGCGATAATTGCAGATGACCTTCATCCATTGGTTTGCCAAAAAATCCATCTTTTTGAAGCGCTAAAGAAGCGTCAGGGTTCCAAACCATCACCCTGTCTTCAAGAAGGATTGCAGTTGACAGCTTTTTACCCAATCTTAATTCATAAGCGCCTGTCAGGGTGGTTTTTTTCACCTCGTAATATGTAATATCACTTTCTTCGTCAACTATAGCAAGAACGAGGCGTTTTTTAAGATTCTCGACTGTCCCAATATGAGTTCTTAATTGGGATAGTAATAGGGGTATCCTTTCTGAGGTTACAAATATGAAAAATTCTGCCGGCGTTTTCCCTGGATGTCCACCCCGGGGATAAACACGAAAACCAGTTACACCTGGCTGGATATAATACCCCCGTTCTCTCATATCTTTATAAACTATATAATATAACTCAAAATTTTTTAAAATGGATGAAGCTTTAAGGAAAAAATCTTCAAAACCAATATCTTTCCCTTCAAATTCAACCACAATTTTTCCCATGTAAATAAGAAAGGCGCTTTCGGTTAGGGAAACTTCGAGATTGTCACCTTTTGGGCGGCCGTAATAACTCTTATTATGCAATTCTTCAATTGCATTTTTTTCAAGTAATACTGCATCCCCGATTAATTTTCCTTTGAGTGTCATAATCTTAATGTTCCATTTATTCTTGTTATATTCTATTAATTATAATTCTCATCAAATTCCATTTGTCCACCTTTAGACAGATTGAACTTATGGATTGTTCCTGCTTTCATTTCAAGGACATACTTGATGTCCTCCATTGCTTTAAATCCAACCCAGGGTTTTAACCTGGAAAAGCCCATGACTTTTTTTTCATCATTCAAGAATATTAAATCAATCGGGAAAAATACAAAAAGCATATGAACATTGACCCGGGATGGTTTTTTTAAGATAAATATCATTGAATAATCCGGAGGGATACTTTCCCGGAACATCAAACCCAGTAGCTGTTTGCGCATTGTTCGTGCAAACTCAATGTTTTTCGCTATCAATACACCATTATATTTTAATACGGGAAGCATCAAGTAGCTATATAACAATCTTGTGTAATATAAGAATGGAGGTATTAATCCAATAAATGAGTTCAGAAATGTGTGCTGTATGCGGTTTGCCAAAAGAGCTTTGCATCTGCGAAGAAGTAGCAAAAGAACAACAGAGAATAGTAATTAAGGTAGATACACGCAAATATAAAAAAGAAGTAACAGTGATTGATGGTCTTAATCCCAGCGAGATTAATTTGCAGGAATTAACATCATACCTTAAATCAAAATTCGCATGCGGTGGTACTATTAAGGATAATGTTATAGAACTTCAGGGAAATCATAAAAGCAGAATGAAGGAAGTTCTTATTAAGAAAGGATTTTTACCGGAACAGATCAAAATATAAATCGTTCATTGCGGGGTGGGTTAAAAAACATAGTTCTTAATCTGAATTTTATTTTTCGTATCTTAATTTTATAATATTTTTTAAAATTATATCGTGCCCTTTTTGTGTGAAGCATCCTTTTATGTTTGTGAATCATTATGCTTATTATTATTATACAAACTGACCGGGTTGAAAAATATGAAACTTATAACTGCCATTAAGATGATCGAAGAGCGTGAAAAACAAAAACGAAAGACTGAAAAAGAGATGCGAAGAAATGGAATGCTTTTGAAAAATAATAATATTAATAAAGACAATCAAAATAGCTTATTGAAGGAAGAAAATGAATTGAAAAACCTGGTTCATGTTCAATCTATTTTTCCCCAGGACGATATTGTTGCTCTGAAAGTGAAAACAAGAGAAGCGCATGTAAGGGAAGCAATTTCAAAAGCAGTTTATTATTATTTAAGATTTGCCAAAGAGGATAGAAGTTAAATCGATTTAATTTATATTTCTGCTTGATACTTAATTATCACGCTAAAAAAAAGAACAGCAGGAAGTTAAAAAACTTCCTGATATGATAGTTTTATTGCCATACCCCATACAGATGTGCTGTAGAGAGGTTCACTTTACTGGGGTTTCTCCAGGAGCTTTGTCTTGGTCAACAATCTGCCATCTTTTGCATGTGGCTTCCTGAGGACTGAGTCATTTGCTTTTTCCATTTCGCGTGCTTCATCAGCAAGTCTTGCTGCTGCGCGCATGGCTTCATGTCCTGCTGCTGCTGCTGTGGCTATCTGATCTACCTCTTTTAAAACAAAGCATGCCGGGAAGTCAATTTCTGCGACTTTGGTGGCTATGTGCAGGGCCGCCAGGGCCTTTGCCTTTGCGTATGGATTATTGAACCCCGCGCTCTCCACACATTTCTCAGGTTTTGCAAGGATCTTGGGGAGCACAAGTGGTTTTGTACCTGCTGCCACCTGGTCTATGACCTTGTCAATTTCGGTCTGGACCAGCCTTATTGCGCCGCATACCGACAATACCTTTGCAGCATCGGTGTTGAAAATTACCATTTCAGTCGGGTCGAGGAATTCCCTTTTTGCCCCGATCAACGGGTCAACAGGAAGGATCATATAACCAAAGCCTGCCTGCTCCAGCTTTTCCCTGTCCTCTTTCTTTGTGGGGCCGTCGGATACCACTATTGTTGGTATATCCTTCCAGACATCTCGTGCTGCTGTCGGACCTGGGGCGCTTGAGTTGGGGCTGATCATGACAACAAAATTCGGAACCCAATTCTTGAAGGATGCCGTTTCTGCCGCTTCCTCCTTCCCCATCTTTGCGCCTGTTCCAAATACACGGACTGCTATTCCCTCTCTCGCTGCGATCTCATCAAGTAATAGATCTATTACCTGTGAGGTTCCAAGATTTCCAAGTTTAATAAAACCTACTTTTACGACCATATTTGATCACACCGGAATTTCGCTGGGTTCGTTTATAAGGTTTTTGAAATTGTTCTGGTATTACGTTAAGCTTATATACCATACACACTAACTTAAAGTTAGTAACCTCAAGTCACTAACGCTGGGTGAAGATAAACATGGAATCAGCACAATTGTTAGACATACTCGGAAACGAGAACCGAAGGAATATCCTGCACCTCCTCGCAAGCCGCCCATGCTATATGAGCGAGATAGCAGAAAGGCTTGATGTGGGTGCAAAGGCAATACTGGGGCACCTTCTAATCCTCGAGCAGGCAGGTCTGATAGAAGCCAACGTAGATGAACAACGGCGCAAATATTTTCATATTACAGACAACCTCCGTCTTGAAGTGTTTGTGTCGCCATATTCATTTGAGGTTGAAATTACAACTGTCACCCTATCGGCGCCGAAAGAGGATGCATCAGCAGACCCGGAAGTGATCATGAGCCTAAAATCACTTTACGGCCAGATACAGGAACTCATAGGAAAGAGACAGCGATTAATGCAGGAGTACCAGCAAATACAGGGAAACATAACCGAGGCGATGGGACATTTCATGGATGCCATCGAGAATACTGCGCAAGATGATATTGAGGCGGAAATACTTTATGCCCTGCTAAAAGGCCCGACGAATGTGCGCCAGTTATCAATTCAGCTTGGAATTCCTGAGTATGTGATGGAGGGTTATATTGCAGAAATGGAACGAAAAGAAATCATTAAAAGAGAGGATAATAATTATATAATAGGCTAAAGAATATAAAATATATAAAAAATTAAAAAAAGAGGAAAAATATGGAAAAAGACTGGAGAAAGACCGGAAAGGGATTTTTCAATGAATTTGAAAAAGAGATAGAGCAGATGAATGACCTGGTCAACCGCATGATGCAATCCATGGGAAAAGAGCCGCAAGTTTATGGTTTTAGCATGCAGGTCGGACCTGACGGTATACCGCATGTGGAGCGTTTCGGGAATGTAATGCCTGTTGGTAAAGACAGGGATGTCAGAGAGCCATTCACAAGCGTATTGATCAATGAAAAAAATAATGAATTAAATATTACGGCTGAAATGCCCGGGATCGCCAAGGAAGATATCGAGCTCAATGCCACCGAAAAAGAAGTTATTATCAAAGCAGATAGTAATGGAAGGAAATATTACAAGTTCATAAAAACACAAGTGCCTGTTGATCCGGACAGCGCAGCGGCAAAGTACAACAACGGGGTGCTTGAAGTAACTTTCAAATTCAAAGATGAGAAGAAACCGGATGTAAAGTCGATAAAAATTGAATAAATGGATGAAAAATAATTGAAAAAGAGACTATAAAAAGTGAAATATGGATAAGAAAGAAAAAACCGTAAATCTCAAGGTCATTGAAGCAAAATCTTACGACGCAGGGCGCGGTATTGCCAGGATTGACCCTGAAGTGGCTTATGAACTGGGTTTACAGACAGGCGATGTCATAGGTATCGAGGGAACTAAAAGAACTGCTGCACTTGTATGGCCGGGTTATCCTGAGGACAGCAATTCGGGATTAATACGCATTGACGGGACAGTACGGAGAAATGCGGGGGTAAGTATCGATGACAGGGTACATATTCGAAAAATTCATACTGCACCGGCAGAAAAAATCATTTTCTCACCCACGCAGCCATTAAAGATCCAGGGCGGTGAGGCTTATCTTGCCCATAACCTTGAGGGACGTGTAATTACCCGCCAGGATGTAGTTGAATTAAATATTATGGGCCGACGCGTTGACCTTGTGGTCGTGTCTATAAAGCCAGTTTCTGACTCTGTGATCATTAGCGGGAATACGGTAATAGAGATCAGCGATAAACCAGCTAAAGAGATGCCTTCTATTCCCAGGGTCTCGTATGAAGATATTGGCGGACTCGGGGATGAGGTAAGGAAAGTCAGGGAAATGATAGAACTTCCTTTGCGGCATCCTGAGCTTTTTGAACGTCTCGGAGTGGAAGCGCCAAAAGGGGTTCTATTGCATGGGCCTCCAGGCACCGGGAAAACCATGCTTGCAAAAGCGCTTGCCTCGGAAACAAATGCAAATTTCCTGACACTTTCCGGGCCCGAAATAATGAGTAAATTTTATGGCGAATCCGAAGAGAAGCTGAGGGATATATTCCAGCAGGCTGAAGAGAATGCTCCAAGTATCATATTAATTGATGAGATAGACAGTATCGCCCCCAAGAGAGAGGAAGTCACAGGAGAAGTGGAGCGGCGTGTAGTAGCACAGCTGCTTGCTGTAATGGATGGACTTAAGGCCCGCGGGAAAGTCGTTGTAATTGGAGCCACGAACAGGCCAAATGCCCTTGACCCGGCACTTCGCCGTCCCGGAAGATTTGACCGCGAGATCGAGATTGGTGTCCCTAATAGGAAAGCCCGTTTTGAGATAATGCAGATACATACCAGGGGAATGCCTATGGCGGATGATGTGAAACTTGACAGGATCGCAGATATGTCGCATGGTTTTGTGGGCGCAGACCTTGCCGCCCTGACGAGGGAAGCTGCCATGAATGCTATCAGGCGCCTACTTCCTGAGCTTGACCTTGAAGTACAGAGCATCCCCTCAGATATCCTTAACAGGTTGATCGTTACAGGAGAGGACTTTACAAATGCACTGCGGGAGATGACGCCATCCGCGCTTCGTGAAGTATTCATTGAATCCCCAAATATCCACTGGAGCGATATTGGCGGGCTTCCTGACGCAAAACAGGAATTAAAGGAAGCTGTTGAATGGCCAATGAAATATCCGAATCTATTCAAGCAGACCGGGGCAAGACCTCCAAAAGGCATACTGCTTTATGGTCCACCAGGAACAGGAAAGACACTGCTTGCAAAAGCTGTTGCCACGGAAAGCGAGGCAAATTTCATAAGTGTAAAAGGGCCGGAATTCATGAGCAAATGGGTCGGGGAAAGTGAAAAAGCCATCCGCGAAACATTCAGGAAAGCAAAACAGGCAGCGCCGTGTATCGTTTTCTTTGATGAGATCGATTCAATTGCGCAAATAAGAGGACAGGGTTCGGATTCCCATGTCACGGAGAGGGTTATCAGCCAGATGCTTTCTGAGATCGATGGGCTAGAAGAGATGCATAGCATTACTGTAATTGCTGCGACCAACAGGCCGGATATCATTGACCCTGCGCTTCTTCGGCCTGGAAGGATCGACCGGTTGATCTATATTATGCCTCCTGACAGGGACTCAAGGCTTGAGATATTCAAAGTCCATACTGCCATGACGCCACTTGATAGTGATGTTGACCTTGAAACGCTTTCTGATGATACAGAAGGTTTCACCGGGGCAGACATTGCTTCAGTATGCAATGAAGCAACGATACTGGCGATCAGGGAATATGTGGTTTCAGGAAAACCAACTGATGATGAATCCGTAAAGCAATTGAAAGTGGGCTATCATAATTTCAGGGATGCTATGGTAAAAGTGAAACCGCATTCCAAGAAAGAAATAGAGAAGTATACAAAGATATCAGAGAATTTCATATACCAGTGAAAAACTGGTATATGGAAATCCTGACACTGCAAAAAATAAAAAAAGAAAATTCAACGTAAACCATCATTTTTTAGGTGCTGGTTTTGGATTATCCTTGGATTTCTTTTTTTCTTTATTGGACATGAGTTTGTTCGCCTCCTGACAATCAAGGTCATGGTTATTATGTTAATTATCATATTAAACTTTTCCGTAAACATTGATACTTTAATTATTCTTGTATATCATCAACTAAATAATCACTCTGGATTTTCACAACCTCAGTGCTGTCCTTTGCTTCTGAATATCTCTCAAGAGGTTCGAGGTTCAATTCAATGAATATGGGTCCCCATTTGAATTTATTAAGAATAAGCGCAGCCTGTTCCTTTTCACCGAGAATGTAAAGAGCCGCAGCAAAAGCCTCTACGGTGCTGAGTTTGAAAGGCTTTCCGAAATTCACAGCATTTGCCGCAAGCAGGAACGGAAGGGCGCGGTGCCTCATCATAAGTTTTTGAAGGATCGGGAACACGCGTTCCACTTCCACCCATGAGCAGTCAAGAACCACGATGCCATTCTTTGTATTATCGGCAGGTGAAAGCGCCTGCTCTGCGAAAGGATCAAGGAATACCGCTTGCCTGGGAAGTGTCCTGGGATTTTTATGGAGCTTTGCAAGATCGAACCTTGCAAGCTTTTTACCGGTGCATTTCTTGGGGTCGCACTGGTTGGCATGGTAGAAATGAAGAGGAAGCATAATAGTTAGTTGATGTTGCAGCTTGTTATTATATTTATCAACCATTATTTGATCTGACTTTGGTTTAGTCTAATAATTATTATCATGATTATTAAAATTTTAATAGATAAATTTAAATAAGAATATAACTAAACTAAGATATACCTGTCAAACTCATGACCTGTTGGATTCACGCAAGATCGAATAAATTAAAGGAAGAATCCAACAACTTGAAGAACAGTACGAATTATACAATAAAAGGAGGTTTCAAAATGGGAATATGGGCATGGATTCAACCTGTGGATAGGATCTGGAAGGTAGTTTCAGATACTGAAAAAGGAACACTCCTCGTTTATAATGAGAAAAACGAGTTGATTCTGGACCGTAAAGGAATGACTAAAGAAGAAGTCTCTTTAATCGAGGATAATTTCCTCCAGATAGTTGCTACAAATCTCAACGCGGATAAAATGAGCCCACCTCAGATCACTGAAGCAGAAAAATCAGTGGGTGAGTTTAATTACATGTATGCGTGAAATTATGATAAGAGGATAGAGTTCATTCTTTTTAGATGATTGGCTTATCATTTGTTCGCTGCCATTTTTATTTCAGTAACAAGTGATTTCAAAACGCTGTCCCTGATGATATTGGCTTCCATGCTTGTCCGTATCCTGGGGCGCGTCAATTTGACATCGAATATCTCTTTAACCTTGCCTGGCCGGGCTGACATGACTACGACTTTATCAGCGAGATAAACCGCTTCATCAACACTGTGTGTGACAAAAAGCACGCTTATGTGTTCTGTCTCCCAAATTCTCAGCAATTCTCCCTGCATGAGATTTCTTGTTTGGGCATCAAGCGCCCCGAAAGGCTCATCCATCAATAACAGCTTCGGGTTATTTGCATAAGCCCGGGCGATCCCCACTCTCTGTTTCATTCCCCCTGACAATTCCTTAGGGTAATGGTTCTCAAACCCGCTTAAACCTACAAGGTCGATATAGTGTTTTGAGATACTTTCACATTCCGTTTTAGTCATTCCTTTTACCTGGGGACCGAATTCGATATTCTCTTTAACGGTCCTCCATGGGAATAGTGCGTATTCCTGAAATACAAAACCACATTCCTTATTTACTCCATTTATTTTTTTGTCATCCAGGCATATACTCCCATCATCTGGCGCAACAAGCCCTGCTGCAAGGCGAAGGACAGTTGTTTTTCCACATCCGCTGGGACCCAGAAGGCATACAAACTCTCCATCTGCAACTTCAAAATTTACGTTTAGAAGCGCCTGGAAATTATTAAATTTCTTGGAAACAGAATTCAGGACTAATCTACCCAATTTATGAACCTCCTCTGTAAAAGAAGGATGCTGATATTCATAATATATCCGATCACGCCTATTACTACCATTCCTGCCACCATTTCCGAATAGCGGCCAAGATCTCCCATGTTCCAGATAAAATAACCAAGGCCAACCGGACTCCTGATAACCATCTCAGCTGCAACAATTGCCATCCATCCTACACCAATACCAATCCTCAATCCGGTAATAATAGATGGAAACGCAGAAGGAATAACTACTTTTTTGACGATCATTGATTCTGAGGCCCCAAGTGTTTTTGCAGCGTCGATAAGGCGTGAGTCTGTTGATTTTACTCCCTGGATGGTGTTAAGGATTATGGGAAAAACCACACCAATAAAAACAATAAATATCGACCCACCGGATACGAAAATAAATATTGAAAGCGGTATCCATGCCATGGGGGGCATATTGCGAACTATTTCAATTATGGGATTAAATAAATTTCCGAGAAACTTTGAATATCCTACACCAATACCCACAGGCACTCCAATGATAAATGCAATTATCCCACCCTGAATCACTCGCTGCAGGCTGGCATAAACGTGGTTAATTATACCATAAGTGAAGGACGGGCCGTATATTCTGGTAAACATCGAACCAACCAGAGCATACCATGTTTCAACAGGTGTGGGTATGTCGCGGAGGCGAATGAAAGGAATATTAAAAATATCATTCCTTGCAAGTATCACAAGTATCTGCCAGACAATAGTAAAAACGATAAGGGAAAGGATGTTTATTAACAATCCTCTTTTCCCGGTCTCGAATTTCATTAATAACTGACCTTAAGTCCTTCCTTATCGGCCTCCATGAGGAAAAGAACATGCTGTATCGTCCCGGGCCCGGGGAATCCAACGGTCTTTCCTTGCAGGTCCTTCAATGAAGTTATGTTGTTGGCAACAACGATAACTGATCCTTCATTGTTCATCCCGGCGATAACACCGACTCTGGTATCATCGTTGGAAAAATCATTGCTATTGATCCGGTGAATAATTACCGGGGGTATTCCAAGACTCCCAACATCAACCGTATTTGCCTTAAAGCCTTGTTGCATTTCAAAAGCGCCGTTCTGGAATGGGGCGCCTTCGGCTATAACAATATTTATTCCCAGATCCCTGTAATATCCTTTTTGCCATCCTATATAGAATGGAAGTTCATGGATATCATTTACAAGATAAGCATATCGAATGTTTACTGGTTCTTTCAATGCAATTTTGGAAACATTTTCATCTTTATTATTGACCGCCCAATCGACATAATTGTTTGTTACGAGTGAATTGGCATACTCCGAAGCATTCTTGTATCCTGACAGATTCCATTTATTCGGATCAAAAATTCCAAAATCCTGTATACGCTGGATAAATGTAGTTGTTCCCGCCACGTTTGTATTGTAAACAAATTCCACATCAGCAAGGCTCAGGTTCGCAGCGACCGGGTCGGTGATCTGGCCAAATTGCATCGTATAATTTATCAATTGGTCATGGTCGGGTGAATCGCTCTGCTTGGCATTATTGATATACTCGACGGACTTTAACTGCGAAAGAGCCATTCGCTTCAGGATCTCGTCAGAATTATTGGTTTTCTTATACCAGTCGTCATCATAGGCTACAACACAGCATGGATGGTCTTTCCAGATTTTTCCTGACAATACCAGATATTTCCCATCCCCTTTGGTAACAGCTATTGCAGGATACGGTTCCCACATAATGAATCCGGCAATTTCACCGGTCCCCAATCTCTGTATCATTTCCTGTCCACTCATTTTCACAAGGTTAATTGGCACACTGACTTCAGGAGTTTTTTTACCTTCAAGGCATCCAGCTATAAAAATTGCCATAATAACAACAAATAAGATCTTCATCAAATTTTTCATGATTTACCTCAATGACATTCAATAAACAATTAATTAATATTAGATTCAAAATATCGCTATTTAATTGTTTCCGTTTTTTCGGGAAAAACAGCTTTTTTGTGCCAATCTTCCTTATAAAACGGAGGATTTGAGTACCAGACACTGATTGGACAATTATTTTGAGAGAACGTAATGATGAGCATAGAACTCGCAATCTCATAAGCTCCAGTCTGCAAACAACAATTATTTATTATGATATGACAATGTAGATAAGGTGGTAAATGTGCCATATAAAACAATAAAGATCAGGGATGAAACATACGAAAACATAAATATCTTAATAGGTGACTTGATGAAAGAACTGAAAAGACCGGTATCCATAGATGAAGCATTGAGGTATTTACTCAAATGCAGGAAGAATAGGCCAAGTACGTTCGCTGGCGGCTGGAAAACGGATGAAAATGAAATTGAAAAGATAAAAAGCGAATTAAAGGAAAGCTGGAAAAGATGGGAATTGTAATAGATACCGATATCCTGATCGATCTCCTTAAGGGTAAGAAATATGCGGTCAGTAAGATAAAAGAACTTGAGAGAAATGAAGAACTTGCCATCACGGATATAAACGCCTTCGAGCTGTACTTCGGAGCCTACAATTCCAGGGATAAAGAGAGGAATATCGCTTCAACTAAGGGGCTCCTTAAAACTATGATGCTGCTCCACACGCAGGAGGAAAGCATGGAGACGGCCGGCAGGATTTTCGCCCAAAGAAGGGCTAAAGGAAAAATGATTGAGATCAGGGACTTGCTCATAGCTGCAATTGCTCTGCAGAACGGATGCAAGCTTCTCACTAATAATAGAGACCATTTTGAAGGGATTGAGGGATTGTCTCTTTATGATTAAGACTGATAGCGAACATCTCATTACAACGAAAAAATATCCGGACTCTGCAATACTGATAAAATAGTTCCTGTACAGCTTGCTTCATGGATAGAATTAATAACAGGTCATGACATTTAGGCTTGAAATATGCCAAAAAGATCCGATATCAAGAAAGTACTCCTTATAGGTTCAGGCCCTATAATGATAGGACAGGGGGCAGAATTTGATTTTTCAGGCAGCCAGGCATGCCGCTCTCTTCGGGAGGAGGGAATAAAAGTTGTTCTGGTCAATAGCAATCCCGCAACCATAATGACAGATACCGATATGGCAGATGCGGTTTACATCGAGCCCCTTGAACCTGAGATTGCGGCAAAGATAATTGAAAAAGAACGTCCTGATGGCATTATTGCGGGTCTTGGCGGGCAGACAGGTCTTAATCTTACTACAGAACTTGCAGAATTGGGAGTGCTTGAAAAATTTGGCGTGGAGCTTCTTGGCACATCATTGCAGGCTATCAAGGACTCGGAAGACAGGGATCTCTTCAAGAGAAAAATGATAAGCATCGGTGAAAAAGTCCCTCGCTCAAAAGCGGTGAACACACTTGAGGAAGCTGAGGCGCTGATAGGGGAACTTGGTCTTCCGCTTATTATCCGCCCCGCATATACTCTCGGAGGCGCAGGAGGAGGTATCGCATATACAAAAGAAGAGCTTCTTGAAATAACAGAGCGGGGCCTTAAACGATCGCGGATAAGCCAGGTGCTCATCGAAGAGAGTATTATAGGCTGGAAGGAATTCGAGTATGAGGTCATGCGTGACAAGAACGATACATGCATCGTCATATGCAATATGGAAAATATCGATCCCATGGGCATACATACGGGTGAATCAATTGTAGTTACACCTTCCCAGACACTATCTGACGCCGATCACCAGAAACTTCGAAGCACATCTATTAAGATCATAAGGGCCCTGGGAATAGAAGGCGGATGTAATATCCAGTTCGCTGTGCGCGATGATGAAGTCAGGATCGTGGAAGTCAATCCGCGTGTTTCACGCTCATCCGCTCTTGCATCAAAAGCAACGGGTTACCCGATAGCCCGCGTAACTGCAAAGATCGCTATCGGCATGACACTTGATGAAATTACAAACGATATTACCAAGAAAACGCCTGCATCCTTTGAACCCACGATTGACTATACTGTCGTCAAGATACCGCGCTGGCCATTTGACAAATTCGTGACTGCGGACAAGCATCTTACCACTGCAATGAAAAGCACAGGAGAAGTAATGGCGATCGGACGCACTATTGAAGAGGCGCTCCAGAAAGCTGTACGCTCACTTGAAGTGGATATGGACTTCAGCTTTAAGGAATGGAGCAAGGATGAGATGCTTGAAATTCTCCGCCATCCAACCCATGAACGCCTGTTCGTGATTTACCAGGCATTGCGTGATGGAATGCCGTCGGATGAAATTTCACGAATAACCAGTATCGACCCCTTCTTTATCCGGAAAATCCGGAATATCATTGATATCGAGGACATAGTAAGAGCCGATCTGGCCCCGGTTAATCTCAGGAAAGCCAAACGCATGGGCTTGAGCGATGAGAGAATAGCAATTTTAACCGGAAAGAGCCGCGAAGAGATAAACGATATGCGAAGGTACAATGGTATCATTCCAACCTATAAGATGGTTGATACATGCGCAGCAGAATTTGAAGCGGCAACGCCTTATTATTATTCGACTTATGAAGAACAATGCGAAGATATCCCCTCAAATAAAAAGAAAGTGCTTATCATTGGCTCAGGCCCGATCCGCATCGGACAGGGTATTGAGTTTGACTACTGTACTGTTCATGCGGTAACAGCACTTCGCGAGGAGGGTATAGAGACCCATATATTGAATAATAATCCGGAAACAGTTTCTACAGATTACGATACATCAGACAAATTGTTCTTTGAGCCGCTGACGCTGGAAGATGTCATGAATGTAATTGACAGGGAACGCCCATATGGCGTAATGGTTCAGTTCGGGGGGCAGACATCGGTGAACCTGGCCATACCCCTTAAGAAGGAACTTGACAGGAGAACTGACCTTAAAACGCTCATCCTGGGAACCAGGCCAGATGACATGGATATCGCGGAGGATAGGGGACGTTTTAATGCCATGATGAAAAAACTGGGAATATTCCAGCCTGAAGCGGGATGCGCAATTAATTATGCCCAGGCTTTCAATGAAGCTAAAAGGATCGGATATCCTGTGCTTGTGCGACCATCATATGTATTGGGCGGACGGGCAATGGAAATCGTGTATGATGAACGCGACCTTGACCGCTACCTGAGAGAAGCTGTAAAGGTTTCAAACGAGCATCCGGTGCTTATCGATGATTTCCTTGATAATGCTGTGGAGATCGACGTGGATGCCATTTGCGATGGCAAGGAAGTGCTGATCGGTGCAATAATGGAACATATTGAAGAAGCAGGCATCCATTCCGGGGATTCCGCCTGTGTAATACCTCCGCAGTCCCTTAAACCTGAAATCATCGCTATTGTTCGCGATTATGTCAAAAAGATCGCTCTTGCCCTGCATGTTGTAGGAATTCTCAATATCCAGATGGCAACGAAGGACGGGATCGTTTATGTTCTTGAAGCTAACCCCAGGTCAAGCCGCACAATCCCATTTGTTAGCAAGGCGACAGGAGTTCCGCTTGCTAAAATTGCTGCAAGGGTCATGGCAGGGCACACGCTGAAAGAGCTCGGGATTGCAGGTGATGTTACTCCGAAACATGTTTCTGTAAAAGAAGTTCTTTTGCCATTTGATAAATTGCCGGGCGCTGACCCGCTGCTTGGGCCTGAGATGAAAAGCACAGGGGAAGTGATGGGTATAGACTACGATTTCGGAAAGGCCTTCTTCAAGGCCGAATGGGCAGCGGACAATAAACTTCCCTTATCCGGTACAGTTTTCCTGTCGATACGCGGTACTGATAAAGCGCAAATTGTCGGCGTGGCAAGGAAAATGCAGGATGCAGGACTTCATATTCTGGGTACTCAAGGAACAGCGCAGTTTCTGGCAGATAAAGGGATCAAGATAGAGGTCATAAACAAGGTCAGTGAAGGCTCACCAAACGTTGTAGACTTAATCCATAATAAGAAAGTAGACCTGATAATAAATACTCCAACAAGCAAGGAAGCTGTTAAAGATGGTTTCCAGATCAGGCGTGCGGCAGTTGATTTCAATGTGCCTTACATTACAACTATACAGGCCGCGCTTGCTGCTGCTGATGCTATTGAAGCAATGAACAGGGGCGAAATCTCAATAAAATCGCTTGGTGAATACCATGCCATAAGATAATAAACAATAATAGAAAAATAGAAAGAGAATTTTTTTATGAAACCTGATGAAATCGAATTATCACTAAAAAAGGCTCTTGAAAGATTGAAAAGCATCGAGGGATTTGAAAAAGTATACGGAGCCCCACTATAAATGAAATTTGCCGCAAGCGCAGCAATGCTTTCTTATTTTAGTACTCTTGAAACAGAGCTTAACCGTGCCATCGAGCTAGCCATCCGCGCCCGGGCAAAAGGCGCAGACCCGAAACCAACAATCGAAATACCAATTGCAAAAGACCTTGCCGACAGGGTCGAAAAACTCCTTTCTATCGAAGGGGTCGCAAAAAAGCTCAGGGAACTTGAAAGCACGATGTCGCGTGAGGAAGCAGCGCTTCAGGTGGCAATTGCTGTGGCTAAAGGAGAAATAAATAAGTTTGAATCGAACAGGGATGCCATCGAAGCTGCTGTGAGGGTGGCAATGGCAGTACTTACAGAAGGCGTGGTGGCTGCACCCATAGAAGGTATCGCAAAGATAGACCTTGCAAAAAACGATGACGGTACCGATTATATCAGGATCTACTACGCAGGCCCGATAAGGAGCGCCGGGGGCACAGCGCAGGCGTTGTCGGTGCTGGCTGCCGATTATGTGCGCGCGAACCTGGGGATCGCACGTTTTGTCCCGCGGCCTGAGGAAGTTGAGAGATACGTTGAAGAGATCACGGCATACAGGCGCGTAGCGAATTTACAGTATCTTCCATCAGATGATGAGATACGTCTCATAGTCAGGAACTGCCCGATATGCATTGACGGTGAACCTACAGAGGAAGCCGAAGTGGAAGGACGGCGCGACCTTGCACGCATAGAAACGAATAGGATCAGGGGCGGCATGGCGCTTGTCATTGCCGAAGGCATTGCTCTTAAGGCTCCAAAGGTGAAAAAGCACGTTGATAAGCTCAAACTTGAAGGCTGGGACTGGCTTGATAAATTCGTGGTCACTGTAAAAACCGATGATGCATCGGCCCAGCTTAAACCCAAAGATAAGTACCTGCAGGATCTGATAGCAGGACGACCTGTATTTTCATACCCTTCAAGACCAGGGGGTTTCCGGCTCAGATACGGCAGGGGCAGGAACACAAGTTTTGCAGCCGCAGGTATCAGTCCAGCCACGATGGTATTGATGGATGATTTTATTGCCGCCGGCACCCAGATAAAAGTCGAGCGCCCTGGAAAAGCCGCAGGCATAGCCCCTGTAGATACAATTGATGGTCCTACTGTGCGCCTGTTCAATGGGGATGTTCTAAGGATAAAGACAGAAGAGGAAGCAAAAAAAATTCGACCGGCAGTGCAGCAGATCCTTGATATTGGCGAGATACTGATAAATTTCGGGGATTTTCTTGAGAATAACCATCCTCTTGTACCCTCATCCTATTGCTATGAATGGTGGCTCCAGGAGCTTGCTGCAAAAACATCGATAAAGGAACTGGGCGACCTGAAAAATCCTAACGGGGAAAAAGCTCTCTATTTATCAGATACTTATAAAGTGCCCCTGCATCCTGAATATACATACCTCTGGCATGATATTTCAATTGATGAGTTTTTCCAATTGTCTGAATACATCCGGATAAATGGAAAATATTCTCACAAACTTTCATTCCCGATCAATAACAAAATAAAGTCCATTCTTGAAGTCCTGCTTGTCCCTCATATAGTTCGTGAGAAGCAGGTTCTCATTGATGAACCTCTTCCCCTGATAAGATGTCTTGGGCTTGATGCAAGTCTTAAAAAAAACCGGACGAATACGGAATCCAATATCATGGATAGGGTCTCAAAAGTAAGCGGGATAACCATCAGGGCCCGCGCCCCTATCAGGATCGGCGCACGGATGGGACGGCCCGAGAAATCAGATAAGCGTGAAATGAAACCAGCTCCGCATGTGCTTTTCCCTATCGGTGGAGCTGGAGGCAAGCGGCGGTCGCTTGTAGATGTAAAAGATTTTGTGGATGATGACGATATTGACAAAGAGAAAAAGAATGAATTCAAGAGTAGTGAGTTCCAGACAGGACTTACATACCAGAAAGGAAAAGTCGGGACAATAAACGTCCAGATTGGAAGCCGCATATGTCCGGCATGTAAGAATAGGACTTTTAAGAACAGGTGCACATGCGGAAAATTCACTTATCCGCTTTTTAAATGTGAGTCATGTGGAATTGAAGTAAATACCCCGTTTACCGGGACTAACCCGATATGCCCGAAATGCAAAAAAGAAACTACATCTGTCACTGAAATGAATATTGATTTCTTATCAGAATACCAGATAGCTCTTGATAATGTTGGCGAACGCGATGTTTACAAACCCAAAGGGGTTCTTGGCCTTACTTCAAAAAATAAGACGCCTGAACCACTGGAAAAAGGGGTGCTCAGGGCAAAGCATGATGTTGTGATGTTCAAGGACGGGACTGTGAGATATGACCTCTCGGATATGCCTCTTACGCATATAAGACCCGGAGAACTCGGTGTTTCGGTTTTGAAATTTAAGGAACTTGGTTATGTGAATGACACATTTGGAAATCCTCTGGTTGATGAGAGCCAGATCCTTGAACTCAAAGTGCAGGATATTGTTGTTTCAAAGGATTGCGCTGAATACCTTTTGAAAACCGCACGATTCATAGATGACCTTTTAACGAGATATTATAAAGTTGAACCTTATTATAATATCGATAAGATCGATGATCTGATCGGAAAATTAGTGATAGGGCTTGCTCCTCACACCTCGGCTGGAGTGCTTGCCCGCCTTGCGGGCTTTACCACAGCGTCTGTTGGTTATGGACATCCGTTCTTCCATGCAGCTAAGAGACGAAACTGCTTCCAGGGGGATGAAAAATTATTAATTCAAAGAGGAGAGGGCTTTGAACTTTTGACGATCTGCGAGCTTGTTGATAGCAACCTTATCGAAAATACCGAAAAAGATGATTTTGGGACTGAAATCAAGAAAATAAACGGCCTGAGAACTTTTGCGTTCAACATAAAAACTAAAACATTCGAATTGGCGGATATAACCCATGTTTCAAAACATATTGCTCCTGAAAAGCTGGTCGAAATAAGAACCAAAAGCGGAAGAAAGATAGTGGTGACAAAAGATCATACTTTCCCGGATAGATCAGGAGAAAAGGTGAGGGCGCAGGATGCAGATGAATTATTGATCCCCTGGAACATCAAAAGACCACCTATCGAGCCTAAAAAGAATATTGATCTGCTTTCAATAACAGACGCGCAGAACGTAATGATAAGGACAGAAAGTGATGTTTTCGAAGAAGGAGTACATCTTTCAAAGATAAGCAACGATCTTGAAATGAAAACAAAAAGGGTTCCCAACTTTGTTTATGCCCTCCCAAAGGCAAAGATAAGTACATTTTTGAGAGGTTATTTCACTGGAGATGGATCTTGCTCTTCGCAGAGCACTTTAGAGGTCAATGCAACTTCTGTAAATAAATGGCTGATAGACGGTGTGTCCTTCCTTCTGATGTTTTTTGGAATTAAGCACTCTATCTACGAGGAATTAATCAATTCTTATAAAATAAGGATATATGGCAGCGAAGCAAGAAAATTCATAGAAGACATAGGCTTCCTTGGTGAGAAGCAGAAGCATGCGCAAGATTTGCTTAAAAAATGGCTGGCTAAAGATGGCCGGACTAGAACCAATTTTGATGAAGATGTGTTCATTGATAAAGTTGTAGAAAAAAAAGAGATAAGCTCTGAAGATAAATATGTGTATAATCTGACAGTCGATAACCATCACAACCTCATTTGCTCAGGAATTACCACATTCCAGTGCGACGGCGACGAGGACTGCGTGATGCTGCTAATGGATGGCCTCCTGAACTTCTCCCGTTCATATCTTCCCGACAGGCGCGGCGGGCAGATGGATGCGCCTCTTGTTCTGACTTCGCGCATTGATCCGAATGAAGTAGATAAGGAGGCGCATAATGTAGATGTGCTTTTCCAGTATCCACTCGCGTTCTATGAAGCAACGCTCAAATACGCAAATGCCAAAGACCTTGTCAGGATCATGGATACTGTTAGCGGACGGCTTGGCACTCCGGCGCAGTATGAGGGCTTCGGGTTTACCCATGATACTGCAAATATAGCCGCCGGTCCAAGGAACAGCGCTTACAAGACCCTGGGGACGATGATAGAAAAAATGGAGGCGCAGCTCGGACTTGCAAGGAAAATAAAAGCTGTGGACCCAACTGATGTCGCAGAAAGAGTTATAAATTCTCATTTCCTGCCCGACCTTATCGGGAACCTGCGCTCATTCTCGAAACAGAAGGTAAGATGCACGAAATGCGGTGCCAAATACAGGCGCCCGCCCCTGCAGGGGACATGTCCCAGGTGCGGGGGGAATATCGTGCTTACCGTGCATGAAGGTTCGGTGAGGAAGTATCTTGAGACTTCTTTGCGTATTGCGGATGAGTATAATGTGCAGCCTTACACGAAGCAGAGGCTTGAGCTGCTTGAGATAGAGATGAGGTCGCTGTTTGAGAGCGATAAGGTGAAGCAGAAGGGGCTTGCGGATTTTATGTGAATATGTCCATAAGAATATCTTGAACCAGAAATCAATCATCGTAATCTATATATAATTCGGATTTCTTAATTTTTAAATTACAAAGTAATTAAAAACTCCGTTTGTAAGGTTCATGAAAATAATAGCTATAATGGGGAGCCCCAAGGGAAAGGGCTCTGGGTATAAGATCGTGAAAATGATCGAAGATCGGATGATAGCGATGGGCAGCGTGGAATTCGAATACATCTTCCTGAAGGATGCGAACCTCAAGCCGTGCATCGGCTGCTATAATTGCATGGCAAGGGGTGAGGACAAATGCCCGCTCAAGGATGATCGTGCCGCTATAGAGCAAAAACTGCTGGCGTCGGACGGCTTCATTCTTTCATCGCCCGTGTACATGGGCAGCGTCAGCGGGCTCATGAAAAATTTTATCGACCGGTTCGCTTACTTGAGCCATCGGCCTCGATTCCACCGTCAGAAAATGTTGGCAGTGGTGAACACGTCAATCACTGGTAAGAAGGGGACTCTATCGACTCTTAAGATCGCACTGGGACACGATCGAGGCACCCGGATCGTCCATGAGCTTGCGATAGCGACACCCCCGTGGTCGCAAACAGAACGCGCGGTCGCCGAGAAGGAACAGGCCATCAATGTTGCCGCAAAAAAGTTCTACCTGAGTTGTCTGGACACATCTCTACCATCTCCGACTTTTAATAGCTATATGGACTTTCTCGTGATGCAAAAGTTCAGCCTCGAATGCAGGCAATATATGCCAGCGGATTATACGTTTTATAATGGTAAGGTCTACTATTTTGATATGAAAGTAAATCCGATCAAGGCTGCTGCGGCAAAGGCCATCGTTGGAATCTATATATATATGATGAAGGACATGGGCCCGGGAAATGTCTCATGGCCTGCGACTAAGAAGGAAGAAAAATAAAGTTGCGCACGTCTATGGCATAGCAATAATGGGTATAACTCCGCAAAGGTACAAAAACGGCAATAAAAAAAGTCATGCTGTAGCCTAATCCGTGTTATTACCTCTTTTCAGCTTCCCCGATTTTTGGAGTTAAAAGTGCTGTAAAAATGGGGGATCACAAAACGGACGATTTGGCTTGACCGATAGGTATCCGGTTGTTTTTTCATTGCCGTTTTTGAAGCATATTAAATAATTGTCCTCCCTTCGTTAGATAGCGTTTCTAGCAGTGAATTGATCTCTTTCTGCTGTTCCACCAGTATCGATAAAAAAACAGCATCCATCGGATCAAGTAGAGGCGCAACCGTGCATGATGATGTATGTTGTCTAGCTTTATTCATGAGACTGTCAAAAGCATTCCTGTACTCTCCCCTCAAGACGTGGAAAATCTTAAGACAATTATTGATATGACTTACCAGAAGATGATCAATAAAGAATTTGAAAAAGACAGAAAAAGCTCCCCCGGTCTGACAAACATGGTAATAGCGACGCTTCTGCATCCTGGGGCCCCGTAAACCCATTCTATGAATTCAACTATCGTGTTGCCGTTCTGGTCTTTTGGCGTTGTTATAAATACTTTGTGTTAGAGGTCACTCTAACAAAACTTGTTAGAAAAAAAAGTTAATAAATGTTTCCCCTTTTCATGTCTCTTCTTCTCCTGCTATGATGGCACCATCGTTACTCCAACAATGCCTCTGAAGCACTTATCCAATCACTCTCCATTGACGGCTTCATTATAATGCTGACTTTGGTTGAACCTTTGCGGTTAGTCGACTCAGTTCCCATCTTGTAAGAACTATCTAGAATTTGCGAATCTGTCATTAAAACCACTCCATACTATTCATTGTTCTACGTAATATTTAAAATTTGCTTTTTCATATTGAATGTTTTCGAAATCTCCCAGATTCCCATTTTTACCATATGAAAACGACCAATATGAAAATATATTACGATTGCCGAAATATTAACCGAATGAAAGATCATAAAAAATCCGTGGGTATCCGCGCAATCGCCGAATAAAGAAGAGCAGTTGCCCACCCTTCCTCTTCTAAGAACTGTACTTGAAAGTTTCCCTTCATACGGCTCAAGCCTCCAATATCCCTTTATTCGGGCAGCAGTTATTTGTCATGGTCATAGTTTCAGGTTTGCAGATATCCTTTGCTTTATCCCACATGTTCTTTGCTATGTTTGTTAGTGCCATCACGGAAATCATTACCCGAATCGAAGAGAGCAATAACTGTTGGATGTGAATAAATACCTGTATTTGAGAATTTTTAGCCTATCATGCTTACAATCCCATTAAATTCAGAATCATATGTGAAAAGAGTATCAAAGCCGTGCCTTTCCATAAGTGCGATATTTGTACAATCCGTGAAACTAAAATTCTTGTCTTGAAATTGCAGATAAATTTCCCATGCTCTTTCAAAATCGATAGGCTCAACGAAACGAAATATGATTGGTTTTGTTCTTGCGAAAATTCCTATATCATTCGCAAAATTTTTATTACCAGTTCTGATATAAGCAATAGTTACTGCCTCATCGAAAATATAATCACTGATATACAATTTGCCAAATTCGCCTTTTAATGCCCTGGTCATGATATCAAGCGCTTTATTATGGTTTTTATCATCAGCATTTCTGGCGCAGATAAGCGCAGAAGTGTCAATAAGAAGGCTCATGGATTTCCATAAAGATAACGATCTATATCTTCAGAAGAATCTGCAACTCCCCAATGTACAGGTTTTTTCAACATCTGGAGGGCGGTATTATCTTCTTTTTTCAAGTATTTTTTTATAGTAGCCACATCTGTATTCGTGATGAGAATGTCAAGGATCTTTTTTTCTGTAATTTTAATCCCGCTGCTGCGTAATTGTTGATACATTGTATCAAGAATGATTTTCGTATCAGAACTTATTTTAACACCTATGTTCTCAGTCATATTTATCTACTTTCTACTTTCTACTAAATAAAAACTATGTTTCTTGATGTGGGTCTGCGCCCATGTTTTATTACACAAAGTATATAAAAACATCATCGCATCTCTTTTGCCACTATTTCGATATGCTATCCCGCCCCCCTCCCGGACTGAAATCGTTGCCCGAATCGAAGAGGAGCAGAAATTGATCACTGCATATAAGAAGCTGATCGAGCTTTTTGAGGGGAAGATTAAGGAGAAGATCGTGGAGGGGGATAATAAACGGAAAAATATCCGCGCGATCCGTGTCATCAGTGTTCCATCCCCTGCCCGCTGACCCCTGCGCACACGAACTGGCGCGGGCACAACTCTTCAAAATGCCGCCGACGCGCATGCATCCTCGAATAGGAATATTCAAGATCGTTCTACATAGACCGATTGTAGGAAAGATCAAGACCTGCACCATCAAGAAGGATTTTGACCAATGGTATGTTTCCTTTGCATGTGAAATTGATAACTCAATTCCTGTTGAGGTCAAGACCAAAACTGGCATAGACGTTGGATTAATCGACCTGATAACCTTGAGCAACGGGGAACAGATAAAACCGCCAAAGTTCCTGAGAGAATCAGAGGATAAACTAACACAGGAACAGAAGCGGTTAAGCCGGAAAAAAATCAGGTCGAAGAACAGGACTAAGCAGAAAATCGTAGTAGCAAAAGTACATCGAAGAATCAGGAATCAGCGAAAGGATTTTGCTCATAAACTATCAAGAAATCTGGTTCACAACAACCAAAGCAGAATATGCTGGGAAAATAGTTGAATTCGTTAATCCAACAGGTACATCTCAGACCTGTATATGTGGTTTCTCTGTTCCGAAAGACCTATCAGTGGTGATACATTCGTGTCCTTCATGTGGTTTTGTCATGAAAAGAGATCAAGTATCTGCAAAATTAATTAAGATAGGGTTGCGTAGTTCACATTGCACTCTAAAAATCGAAGCTCTTTGCTTGTTATTTTTATTTCAGATTCTCTTTATTTATGAAGTATTGTTCCTGTAAAAAAAAGGAATCTCCTCCAGATGATGTGTCAAGACAGGAATTTCTTTGTTTATTTCCTCAAGTTTGTGCCAATCAGAATCCCGGAGTAGTACTTTTTCTATGATGATGATTATTATTAGCACAATTGTTAAATACTTTGTCTATGATGATCATAATTGTGAATATGATGGTTAAACAAATGTTCATGAAATTATTATGTGAGGAAAAAATATGAATGGAAGATGCACAAATCATGTATTGTTAGCAGTATTGGGAATTCTCGTTTTACTGATCAATGCCAGCCCGACATTAGCATATAGCAATGGAATGACGAAACAGGATTTCGTAAATTTCATAGACGGAAGAACCATAAATTTTGACGCAATGTATCACGGAGGGTGGACGGATAAAACTCCCAATATATGGATAACTCCGGGAACTTATTCTATTGCTTATCTGCATATAAATAGTTCTGGAATATTGTGGAATGTTGGTATAGCGTCCAATATTATAACTTATGGAGACGATAGTTCGAACACATTAACTGATACAATTCCAAATGATGTGTTTATTGCAGCAACAAATGCACTTGCTCCTTATCTTATAACAACATATATACCCCCTTCACCAATACAACAAAAGACGAAACAGGATTTCGTAAATTTCATTAATGGAAGAACCATAAATTTTAGCTCAATGCATCATGGAGGGTGGACTGATAAAACTCCCGATATATGGATAACTCCTGGAACTTACCCTATTGCTTATATGCATATAAATAGCGCTGGAATATTGTGGAATGTTGGTATAGCTTCTAATATTATAACTTATGGAGACGATAGTTCGAACATATTAACTGATACAATTCCAAATGATGTGTTTACTGCAGCAACAAACGCACTTGCTCCTTATCTTAAAACAACATATATAGCCCCTACGCCAACACCAACTCCAACACCTACTCCTACTCTAACATCTACTCCAACACCTACTCCTACTCTAACATCTACTCCAACACTTACACCAACACCTGCTCCAACCCCTGAACCAATACAACAAAAGACAAAACAGGACTTCGTAAATTTCATTGGCGGAAGAATTCCAGATTATCAGGCATTGCCTCAAGGATATTCAACAGCATCCGAACCCAATATATGGAAAAGTTCATTATCATTTAGTGAGGACGTACATATATATTCTGGCGATGGAAATTTATGGCGTGTATCAATAAGATGTAATAACCCAAGTACAACCCGTTGTATTTGGTATGACGACATACAGGCACAGCAAACAGTAAAGACAATTCCAGGTGATGTATTCACTATCGCAACTGGTGGGATTGCTCCCTTCTTAAGAAACAGGTAGCCCATATAAACACATAAGATAGAAAGAGAAAGGAGAAAGCAGGTAGCGAAATCAATAATGCCTCGAAAGGGCTTTATTGATTTCCAGGGATTTCATAATTTTTAAAATTTTATAACATTCATTTGAAATATCAATATGTTAATACTATGTGCTTTTACTATATGTTTTTCATAGTTGTTCCAACTACTTATTGATTATTAAATAACAACAGTCATAATAAGTATGTACCTATCCCCAAATCAGGGAGAAGTAAGTGGTGACAGCAATCAAAGTGGGTAATTCAGGAAAAATAGAAAGAGTAATGGGGTGCACCGTGGATATATGGAATTTCCATCTAAGCTATGCTTCCATGCTCGAGTTGCCGATCGTGGGGACTGTGATCACTGAAATAATATAGGAGGAGTGTTATGAAAAAGAAAAGTAGAACAGGAATATTAACTGCATTACTTGCAGTTTCTCCAAGAATAGAATCAATGAAAAGAATTGGAATTATTACTGCAGTACTTGCAGTATTGTTATTGGCCTCAATACCGGTTCAGGCAACCATTGACCCCCCTAATTGCACTGCCAACTCGGTAAAAATTCGGTCAACAACCGTTATACCAACTGCAGGAACGAATGGGCAAACAGTGTTCAATTTCGGAGTCCTGGCAGGAACCGGCGGCGATCCAGGAGCATGTAATGTCGGCCCTGCTTTCTCTTCAGACGGAACAGGTGATGGGGTTACAATAAACTTCTTCAAACCCGACAACAATGGTAATCCTACCGATGGACCAATACTTCTTGATTCTGATAGAAGCTACAAAGACGATGGCACTGAAGACACCTGCTATTATAGCTCGGAACAAGTCAATGCTAGTTTCTGCAATAACAATAGTGTTTTTGGAACAAGAGCGATCTTTGTTCCTTCGATGCAATGGAAAGCGGATGTTAACCCTGGCGTTGAAGTAGCGACCGCAAATGCTGTAGTGACTTGTCCCAGTGGTAAGTGTGTCCACCAAGTTGAAGGGGATGTTGGGGCGAACTCAAACCAGCTAGTGGGCGTAATTTTAAAAGAGATGATACCAAACACCATCCTAACAAAGACCGCTAATCCCAAATTCGGAAACGAACTTCCTTTTACCACCACATATACATACACGGAAAAAAACACAGGTAATGTAAACCTGGCCAATGTGCATGTGACCGATAGTAACTGCACACCAACGCTAGTAGGTACACCATTTACAAAACAGCAACCACTGGGATTATTGAATGTCCTGGAGCCAGGCGCTACAGCGACGTTTACATGTACGAAGACCTATAATACATCAGGAACTTTCGTAAATACGGCGTTTGGTCACGGCAATCCGACGTATTACGATCCAGTAACAAATACTGACGTGGTGATAAACTCTACTGATATAACTGCCCCAGAGTTCCCAAGTGAACAGGCAACAGAGACTGTAACAATTTCAACCCCAACACCGACACCAACGCCGCCACCACCTCCTAGTGAGGAACACTGGAACGTGGAATGGATCAATACAATGCCATGGCAGTACACCCAGTTCACACTACCCGAAGATCAGGATTACCTGGTAACAAGCGGGTTCATGGCACCGGAAGCAAGAACGAAAATATTTGACAGCGTACCAACTCCACTGGCAGTCCATGAAGGGGATCGCCTGAAGTTCTGGAGTAATTCAACAATCACTGATGATCTCTATGTCAACGCTATTGGAGGAAACACTCAGACACTTAATGGAGGAAACACTCAGACGCTGATAGCTTCATTGAAACTCTATGGCTACTTTGATGAAGGAGCCGGAGATCTAAATGCTATAGATCCAGTAACAAATAAGAAACCAGAACAGGCGCCATACACTAATCCGATAGCGCCGTTTTATCCTCAGTCCAATCAGTCACCAAGGAAGGACTTTGTAACATTCAATCCAGCTATAATGGATCATAACCAGGGCTATCCGGAATTGATATTCCTTGATCCATCAAATGGCAACACAGTCCAGAGACCCCAGGAAAAAGTCTTTAAGCGCATGTGGTATGAAAAAGCATGGTTTAAAGATGATTACCAGGCGCAAGCCAACGGACGCTGGGATGTTGTTATCGAAGCATGCGAGCCATTAGACCCGAGAAAGACTTGCCAATATGTAACAACACTACCACTTGATGATGAAAAAGCCATCAATGACCAGTTAATTGCGGGTAATAGAATCAGAGAGCATAATAATGACCCCGCTCTTGGCGACACGTATGCGCCTGCAATAGAGCAGGAATTTGCCTACATGACGCTGAATGATCTCAGAATGCCCATATTAGTAAAGAATGGAAGTCACATCTTAATACCCATGGCCCACCAGGCAACTAATTCATACAGGGGAATTAACAGCTTTGATGCAGCTAACCAGGGTGTGAAGGATGCGGTAAGAGTAGAAAGCGAAAAGACTCTTGGTATGGACATAGACAACGATGGAATAATGTCATCAATGGACACAGACGGTAAAGATGTGAGCGGTGATGAGAGTATTGTATTAGTGCTTGACAACAAGAACCTATCAAAGGATAGCAAGTTGCAGTTCTTTGATAATGTTGTGACACTAAGGAGTGTTTTCACGGCCCCGCAGAGCATTGTATACGATGTCTGTGATAATGAAGGCGGAGATTCAACGAATTGCGAAAAGAACCAGAATTTAGCCGTTGGACAGGTTGCGAAGTACCAGAGAGGAATGAAAGATGACAAAGGACCCTTCTATATCAAACTGATTGCTGTTGACGAAAACAATAATCAAGCAGTAATCGAGGTAGGAAGGATGTTCGGCCAGACCCTTGCAAATATAGGAGCTAACGCCAGATGGAACCAGAAATCTTTCATCGTGGACGAAGTATTCTATAATGTGGCAGGAATAAAGGCTAAAGTGGTCAACGGAGTAGAACAGTTCAAATACATAGTGATCAGGCAGAAGCTTCCCAAAGAAGAGATCAAACTTTACGGCAAGCATCTCAAAGTCTGGGAAATCAATCAAATATTACCTGAACTGCCGCCTTTCAATATGCAACATGAGATAATTGTGGACATATTGGAGACGCAGGACAGGGCAAAGATCGGAAATAAGGTTCAAGCACGACCACTGGCAATAACATATGTAAAAGAAGCCAAAGAGAAGAGATTTGTGGGCGAACTCAAGGAAATCTACAACCAGACCGGAAATAAAGAAGCCTGGGTAGTAGAATGGTTCAACACAATGCCTTTCCAGTACACAGAATTCGTGCTGCCAAGTGGACAGAAATATCTGGTAACAACTGGATTCAGGGCGCCGGAATCAGTTATCAGTGTCTGGGACGGAGATGTTGCCGGAAATGAGACGCCAATCGTCATTAAAGGAGACCGCCTGAAATTCTGGCATAATGCATCAATCGCCCAAGGTCTGTACATCAATGATGGAACATTGAGACTTTATGGCTACTTTGATGAAGGGCCAGGAGATCTTACTGTGATAGATCCAGTAACAAATAAGAAACCAGAACAGGCGCCCTACACAGATCCTGAAGCGCCATTCTATCCGCAGTCCGGGCAGTCGCCGAGAAAGGACTTTGTAACATTCAATCCAGCTATAATGGATCATAACCAGGGCTATCCGGAATTGATATTCCTTGATCCATCAAATGGCAATACAGTCCAGAGACCCCAGGAAAAAGTCTTTAAGCGCATGTGGTATGAAAAAGCATTGTTTAAAGACGATTACCAGGCGCAAGCCAATGGACGCTGGGATGTTGTTATAGAAGCCTGTAAACCATTAGACCCGAGAAAGACTTGCCGATATGTTACAACTGTTCAACTTGATGACGAACAAGCCATCCAGGATCAGTTAGAGGCGGGCAATAGGATCAGGGAGCATAATAATGACCCCAGCCTTGGCGATACATATGCCCCGGCGATTGAGCAGGAATTTGCCTACATGACATTGAATGATATCAGAATGCCGATAGAGGTAAAGAGCGGCAGTCATATCCTGATACCAATGGCGCACCAGGCAACTAATTCATACAGAGGAATTAACAGCTTTGATGCCGCGAATAAGGGAGTTAAAGACGCGGTAAAGGTAGAAAGCGAAAAGACCCTGAACATGGACATAGACGGCGATGGAATAATGTCATCATTGGACACCGATGGAACAGATGTAAGCGGTGACGAGAGCATTGTATTTGTGCTTGACAACAAGAAACTTTCAAAGAATGACAAATTGCAGTTCTTTGATAATGTTGTGACACTAAAAGATGTAATGACTACGCCAGCGAGCATCGCATATGACATATGTGACAATGAAGGCGGAGGTTCACAGAATTGCGCCAGGGACCAGGTATTGAAAGTTGGAGATGCTGCGAAGTACCAGAGAGGAATGAACGACGTCAAAGGACCCTTCTATATCAAACTGATTGCTGTTGACCAAAACAATAATCAAGCAGTAATCGAGGTAGGAAGGATGTTCGGACAGACCCTCGCAAATATAGGAGCTAACCCCAGATGGAACCAGAAGGCTTTCATCGTGGACGAAGTATTCTATAATGTTGTCGCAATAAAGACCAAAGTTGTCAATGGAATCGAACAGTTCAAGTACATAGTGATAAGACAGAAGCTGCCAAAAGAAGAGATCAAGCTTTACGGCAAGCATCTGGGATTCTGGTCACCTGAAGAAATCTTACCGGAATTGCCGCCTTTCAATATGAACCATGAGATAATTGTGGATGTATTGAGAAATCAAACTTTACCTGCGAATATGCAGGATAAGATAGGCAAGAAGATTTCAGCGAATCCATTGGAAATAACCTATGTATTGGAAGCCAAGGAGCCAAGGTTCCAGGGCCAACTGAAGGAAATCTACGCGCAGAATAATACTTCAATAACACCAGAACCGACAACACCGACACCAACAACACCGACACCAACACAGACACCAGGACCGACAATCGACGGAGCCGCGCTCTACGCCAGCAACTGCGCAAGTGCAAGCTGCCACGGCCCTCTGGCCACTTCAAGCAAGCGCGATCGCACAGCAGCGAATATTCAGAATGCTATCAATGGAATCCCGGCTATGAGCTCACTCTCGTTCCTTACCCAGGCAGAGATACAGGCCATTGCTAATGCATTATCAACAACAGCAACACCAACAGCAACAGCCACGTCAACAGCCACGGGAACAGCTACAGCAACAGCCACGGGAACAGCTACAGCAACAGCCACAGCAACACCAGGAGGAACAACATGCCAGGGCGACATAACCGGCGATGGCGCCATAAATAGCGCCGACTTCGTAATATTCGCCAGTGCATACAATTCAGCTAGCGGAGATCCGAGGTTCAATGTCAAAGCCGATTTGAATAATAACGGTAGTATAGACAGCGCTGACTTCGTGTTGTTCGCGTCCAAATATGGAACAAGCTGCAATGCAAGCTAAAGAGGGATAGACTATGAATACAAAAAGTGAAAAGGAAAATCAAAATAGACCAGCAATGGTCTATTCTCTTTCCTTTTTTTTAATATTAAGCGATTGCAGTGAGAGGTGACTAAATATGAATAAGAAGATCTTAGGAATAGGAGTGATGCTGATATTGGCCCTGGTAATTGTGCAAGGAGCATCGGCATTTCCTTCATATGTTCCTTCAGTGGCTCCAAGTTGTGGAGTATGTCATGTCAGTACAAGTGGCGGAGGAACATTAACTTCTGCTGGGGAGTACTATAAAGCGAATGGACAACTTCCACCGACAACAACGGCAACACCAACTGCAACGGCAACGCCAACTGTAACGGCAACACCAACTGCAACGGCAACGCCAACTGTAACGGCAACACCCACTGCAACAGCAACGCCAACTGCAACGGCAACACCAACGGCAACACCTGAACCCGTAGTTGGAGTTGAAATCAAGAATCTTGCGTTCAATCCGGCTCAAATAAATATTTCTGAGGGAACGACTGTGATCTGGACGAACAATGATAGTGTTGCACATACTGTAATAAGTGACACAAATATCTTTAATTCAGGCGATGTTAGTCCGGGACAAACCTTTGAATTTACATTCAATGAAACTGGTATTTTCAAGTATCATTGTTCAATCCATCCGGAAATGCTTGGAGAGGTGATGGTGGTACCATCTACAACACCAACTGCAACACCAACTGCAACGGCAACTGAAACGGCAACACCGACAGCAACTGCAACGGCAACGCCAACTGCAACGGCAACGCCTTCACCAACAGCGGTCACAGTTAGCGTGTCGCCTCAGACACAGGATGTGGCACCCGGTGCGACTTTCACTTTTACAGTGAAAATCGATTCAAGAACCACTGATGTGCAGTTTGCGCATGTTGAACTGAACTATGATACGACAAACCTGACAGCCAATACAATTACCTCAGGAAACCTTTTGGGTGCGGATGCATTGACAGAGCCTGGAAGTGGAATCAGTCCGGGGAAGGTGAAATACGGGCTTGCCAGGAATTCCAGTGCAGCTCCTGTAAATGGCACATTTATCACCCTGCAATTCACAGCCAACAGCAATGCATCGGGGAAGCCTAAACTTGATCTGGATAATGTAAAATTAATGGATAATATTACATCAACTATATCCAATGTTACGATCAATGATGGAGAGGTGAACATATCAGGAACCCCGGTTTCGACACCAACGGTAACACCAACGCCTACCCCCCCACCGGGTACTGGCGGAGTAAAAGTATATGGGTTCCCTACTCAAACTCTGGTAGTTGCACCCGGTGCGACGTTCACTTTTAGCGTGAACATCGATTCGGGGAGCGAAAATTTGCAGTTTGCACATGTTGAACTGAACTACGATAAGACAAACCTGACCGCCAATACAATTACCTCAGGAAACCTGCTGGGTGCGGATGCACTGGCTGAGCCTGGAAACGGAATCAGCCCGGGGCAGGTAAAATTCGGACTTGCCAGAACATCCGGCGCGGCAGCACCTGTAAATGGCACATTTATAACCGTGCAATTCAAAGCCAGGGGCAGCGCATCAGGAATTTATGTTCTTGATCTGGCAAATGCGGTCTTAATGAATAGCACTACAAGCCAGATAAACAATTCCCAGGTGATCGATGGACAAGTGAACGTATCAGGAACACCCGAACTCAATTGGAAATTCATATCAGTACCTTACATGCTGAACAACGCAAGCGTTGATTATGTATTACGGGGCCTTGTGAAAGGCACGGATTACACGGAGCTTTACGCATGGGATCCGGTTGGGAAGCAATGGATGTCACCTGTGACGAATTTCACGCCTTTGAATGGCTACTTGATAAAAATAGACACTTCAAAGACTATGCCAGCACTGGAAAAGAAGACTGGAGCATTTATACCTCCTTCTCTTGGTGTAACCAAGGGATGGAACCTGATCGGAACCTCCGGTGAAAATTCGATTGCTGCTGAAACGATGCTTAATGCGATCGATGACAGCTATTACAGCATCTGGAACTGGAATGTTGAAGACCAAATGTATGATCCTGTTGTTGGCATCAATTCCAACTCAAGACCGGCAGGATCAGTGGGAACTGATGCATTTATTATGCAACCAGGAATAAGTTATTGGGTCTGGGCAACTAAAGATACATCATTGCCTGCATTAGGTCCATAAAAGAGATATGAAAATGCAAAATTGGAATAAACACTGGGAAGTCAGGGTTTATTCCTGGATTTTTTCTTATAAGAGGTGATATAATTTGTCAATTAAAAATATATTAAAATTATTAATTCTTTGTATAGTCCTTGCTTCCTCTATTGGCATTGCAAGTGCTGAGGCTCCTCCAACTTTACCCATGGGACTTTATGGTGATGTAAAAATAGGTGGAAGTCCAGCTCCAAAAGATACAAAAATCGAAGGAAAAATAGGAAGTACCGTGGTGGCGACTACTTATGTTATAAATTCCGGAAAATATGGGGACAATAGTAATTACTTAGGGATTTCCGCTCCTAATGAGGGAGATGATGTCGATTTATATGTAAATGGTGTTTTCGTAACCACAGTTAAATATAATGGAAAATCTACAGGTGTAGATCTTAATGCTCCTGAAAAAGCTACTTCTGCCGGAACATCTGGTTCATCTGGAGGAAGTGGTTCATCTGAAGGAAGTGTCGGAGGATCTGGAGACGTAATAAAACCAACAACAACTGCGCCGCAGTCTGCAGTTAACTCCATACAATCCGAACCGGGAGTAACAGCAACAAAGGAAAACACGGTTGCTGCAACTAAAGCCACTTCAACGTCTGAACCAGCATTCAACTTCTACACGATTTTGGGTGTTTTTGCAGTAATAGCAGTGATAGGTATCCTACTAAAGAAATCGGGTAAAATCTAGGATATAAAAATGAAAATAAAATGTTGACCAAATTTTTTTAATATTTACATTTTTTTTCTCCTATCACTCAATTTTTTTTATCTTAAAAACCCGCACATCCCCATATTCAAACACCTTTTCAAACACCTCATGATGTTCCTCAAAAAGCCCTGGATTGCTAAATCGTTTTACTTCGGTCTCACCAAAATACACATAAGAAACATTATACTTACTCAAAAGCACTCTTACTTCGCTAATATCATTCGATGTGTATATTTTACCAACATCAGACCAGCGCATGTCTATCTCGCCGCTTTTTGGGAATCTCCAGTTAAGTTCATGCCCGGCCCATCCTATTACCGTTGGAAGTCCTGTAAAGGTTGTGATGACAGTATTCCATTTATATAATTCACCCGGCGCCTCCAGGATAACTGGCTGCCCGGTGATATTCCTGAACCACAATATAGCCTGGTAGTCCTGAGGATGCTCTTTTTTTACATACGACATGCCGTCAAGTTCAGGAACACCCCTGAAACTTCCGGATTTTCCGATAGTTGCAAAAACAGGGTATATGGAAACCAACAGGATGAGGGTCACAGCTGCGATCCCCCATGCTTTTTTTGAAGTAAAATAATCACGTACCAGGAAAACGATATAACCAGCGCAAATGCCCCAAAATACCCAGTTCTGGAGATACAATTTAAAAATAGTGTTCAAACGAATATAAATCGCATTTCCGCTTCCCAGAGCATCCTGGATATAAAAAAATTCACAAAACAGGGAAGTGAATATGCCAGCAAGAATCAATATTAAAATAAAAACATTATTCTTATCCTTCTCTTTTAAAATGGAAAGGAGCGATAAAACAAGAAGCGGTATCAGTAAGATCAAAAGTTCGAATTCACTGGTTTTTGGATTTGTCGAAGCATTAAAGATAAATTGCCAAACCTCAAATAGCGTTATCAATGAAGCTATTCCCACCAAGATCAATGATAACCTGGATATATTCTTATAAAAATTCCAGGTATTTCTCAGGACAAAAGTGTAAATAAAGAACAGGAATAATCCATAAACAGCCATATAAAAAATCAAAGATGTTCTTTCTGAAGGGACTAATGAAATAGTCTTATCTATCTTGTATGAAAGATGATATGGTAAATACAATAGATAAGTTGCAGCGGCCATTGCTGCTATTGAACCAAAAGAGTTCAGGTAAATTTTGATTTTTGTCTGATGATTTTTTGAATGATGGATTGAATTATTAGATGAATTATTGATTTGATGAAGAAATATTTGATTATAACCGATTACTAGAATCGCCAGAACCAGATACACCGGATAATCCCATGTATTCAGTGGATACAAAAAACCTACAGAAAGCCCTATAATCAGGATTGAACGCCAATCATTAGAATTAGATTTCATTATATTCAGCAAAAGAAGAATAACAAGAAGCTGAAAGGTAATTGATATCATATGTGGATGTAAATCACCGTGAAGGAAGCTGAAATATGGGAATTCGTTAATAGTATCGGGGATAACACGCGAACTTGCCCAGTAATTAAACGAAAACATGTTGCTGATCGCATTTTCTTCTCCAAAAATATATATCATCTGGAAAAAACCCACAAGATTTCCCGCAATCGTAACAAAAAATGCGGTAAGAATCCCATACTTTATCCTTTCAGTAATATTGAATCCAATACCGAATGCTGTCGTGAAAGATAAAGCAAAAAAAGAAGCCGTTGCAAGATTAAAAGCTATCGATGGCAATATTCCTGTAATATTTATCAAATTCGAAACCACAAGATAGCCGAAATAATAATAATTTGTCACAGTACCTGACATCCACGGGTCAAGAGGAGGAAATCCAGTAGTTCGAAGCATGCTGTTGATAAATGTCATATCCATGAATTTCTCACCGCCTGTCCAGTAAATATCGGGACTGTAAGCACGGATCAATGCAAATATCAAAAAAGCAAATAAAAATATTACTTCAAATTTAATAATATATTTATTATCAAAATGAGCAAATCCTTTTTTGATATATATCAAGAACGAAAATACGGCTATAACAAGCAATGATACCAGTATGGAAATATAAGAATAACCGACAACAATAGAAATGATCCAGCTAATATATGTAACTAGCAATAATCCAAGTGGCTTTGAAACACAATAGCCAAAATCTTTTAAATTCCGGCAAAAATAACACGAAATCGGAACGGTCAAAAATCCTATGACCTCTAAAACGAGCCACCAGATAACAATATCAAAAAGGTTCAATCCCATAAAAACTCATACCATAACCTGAATATCTGAGATCCCATCCCGAAGACATCCTTTACGAGATTGACTTTGGTTGTGCCGCCGTGCTTCCAGACAATCGGAAATTCCTTTACCTTAAATCCTTTTCGCTGCGCCCTTACTAACAATTCGGTGTCCCAGAACCAGTGGGTATCTTTGATATCATCAATTAGCGAAAACAGGGCTTCGCGCCTGAAGGATTTAAAACCGCACTGGTGGTCATAGAGTTTCGAACCCAGAACCAGGCGCGCCAGAGAATTGAAACCTTTGCTTGCGAATCCTCTTTTAAAAGACCGCTTGACATTACTTTCCGGAAGCATCCGCGACCCTGTGGCAAAATCATATCCATCACGGATGGATTGGATCAATTCTTTCAGATGATTCATATCAGTTGCAAGATCCACATCTATGTATCCGAGGATTTCCCCTCTTGATGCTTTGAATGCCCGGTTCAGGGCTCTTCCCCTTCCCTGGCGTTTCTCAGAATGCAGATGCATCACAAAATTATATTTCCTTGCAAGCGATTCACATATCTTATCTGTGCCATCAATACTGCCATCCTCAGCTATTATTATTTCAAAAGTTGAGGCGATTTCATGAAGAGCTGTTGCCGTTCTTTCAACAGTTCTTTCAATTCGATTCGCTTCATTATAGGCTGGAAGGACGATTGAAACCTCTACTATATGAATACCTCCCTTTTAAATAAAAAAAAGTTCGCATTAAAAAATGAATTTATTTTATTTAGTTTCCCGATTTAATATGGGTCGATATGAATTGACCTTATTTCATACCATAGACATTTTTTTTCCTTCTCTCAATCGTATCATTTAACCTGTCCCTGTCTGTGGATGGCGGTTTTACCTCAATGAGTTTTTTCTCTTCCCTTACAGGAGGCTTACGCTTTCGGGTTTCCCATACATTATCATATACATCCGACATTCTTCATTCACCTTTTTGCTGGTTATTTAATACTTTTATTGATTTACTTCTTAATAAAGCGAGAGGATACAATTGACAAATTTATTTTTCAATATCCAATATTCTATTATCGTATTTGATCTCCATCACTTACCACACTGTTTTTCAATACTCCTATGCCCTCAATTTCAATTTCAACCTCATCCCCGGCAGATAATTTGTCAACACCTGGAGGCGTGCCCGTAGCTATAATATCCCCGGCCTCAAGAGTCATGATGCTGGAAATGAACTCTATTAATTCAGGTACACTGAAAATGAGATTGGAAGTTGTGGAATCCTGTCGTAATTTACCATTTACCCTTGTCTTTATAGAAAGGTCGCAAATATCCAGTCCCTGATCTGTTATAAAAGGCCCTACCGGAGAAAAAGTATCAAAACTTTTTGATCTTGTCCATTGTCCATCTTCCTTCTGGAGGTCTCTGGCAGTTACATCATTAAAACATGTGTATCCCAAGATCACACTACACGCATCTCTTGATGGAACATTTTTACAGCGCTTCCCCACTATAACAGCAAGTTCAGCTTCATAATCAACTCGTTTTGCCGTGCCAGGATAAACAATTTTCCCATGATGTCCTATTACTGAAGATGGGGGTTTAAGAAAAATCAAAGGTTTTTTGGGTATCGGCATATCCAGTTCCAGGGCATGGTCAATATAGTTTAATCCCACGCAGATGATTTTGCTCGGGTTTGTGGGCGGCAATATCTCCAGTTCTGATAGAATAAAAGTATCGCAATAAAGCCCTCTTTCAACTATAACTCGATCTCCCCTGACAACCCCCTCGAACACTTCATTGTCGTATTTAAATCTTCCAATCATTCAAAATACCCTCTGCTTTCTTAATTTTAAAGGTGAATACCTCACTTTACTTATTAAGTTTTTGATATGCTCATTACATCTAAAATTGTCCATCGAAAGCTTTATACATCATTAGTATTATGATAATGAGTATAACATAATTATTATCATAAGGAGGAATTAACAAAATGAAATATGTTCACGTTCAATCAGTACTTCCACAAGAGGATGTGATTGCACTGAAAGCAAAAACAGGAGAATCCTCAGTAAAGGAAGCGATTTCAAAAGCTGTTTATTTTTATTTAAAATATGCAAAGGAAGAGTAAATATGAAAGAAGTTCCAAAATATATCACATCTATCCAGATCCAGGCCAATGAAACGAGAAATATCAATGTTTCACTGGTTTTTGAAAAAAATGGGGCAATGATGTTAAATTTCCAGGATACCGCCGAACTGGAACAAGACTCCTCATACATAAATGAAGCTGCTTATCCGAATAGCGCAATTATGGTTTTTGGAAAGTATGCAATGTGGCTATCTATGTTTACGAGGCACGTCAAACCTTATAATGATGATCAATTAGAGTGAGATGCCATAAAGTGGGCGGGTTTGGTCAAATCCCCTCACCTCTCCAAATGCTTTTTTTCTCAAAAGGATTTTAAGGATTAATCAACCATTAATGGCTATGGTTACTATTGCTATACTGATAGGATCGGAATCAGACCGGCAGATTGCCGACAGAACAATAAAAGTGCTGGATAATGCAGGGATCGATTATGATATTCAGGTTCTTTCGGCTCACAGGAATCCGATAGAACTTGAGGAGTATATGCAAAAAAGTGACGCAACGGTGTTCATTGCAATTGCAGGATTATCGGCGGCTCTTCCCGGGGTGGTCGCCTCACGGACAAAGAAACCTGTAATAGGGGTTCCGGTAAGTTCAAAACTTGGCGGCATTGATGCGCTTTTATCAATAGTCCAGATGCCAAAAGGAGTACCTGTCGCTTGCGTGGGAATAGATAATGGCGAAAACGCTGCATACCTTGCATTGAGGATACTCGGAAAGATGTTGTGAACTGAACACATAAATTGATAGTATAAACCCATAAGTTGAAAGCGTGAACCCAAAAGTTGAAAGTGAATTTCGAATATTACTACCATTTTGACCGCATTGACTGCTTCTAAAGTAGGAAGATAAAATTTGGTCTCATCTGATATTATTGGGTTTTTATCTATCTATTTCCCCTCCTTTCCTGTAACTCCTGCGGTGGTGTATATGTTGCATCGAAGTTCGCTTCAGCCAGCCATTTCTTAAACGCCGGATTATCACTGAACTGTTTGTATAATTCATTGTGATCATATAGCAATTCAAGGATTACTCGCCTAAGTGCACTATCGTGCTCAATTCGCGCGTTCTGCTTGTCGGAATTCTTCATAGCGTTCTGGTATGTCTTATCCAGGGAGACCTTTTTAGGGATATCCTCGGAGATGACTTTGCGGATCTTGTCGCCATCCTTCCAGTCGATATTCCCAAATTGCTCGTTAAATGAACGCAGGATGTTGCTCAACCTATCCAGCTCAGGTTCCGGCATGTGAGCTCCTCCGATCATGGGCACTGGTTCTATCTGTGCATTTTGGTCGGCAAGAGCAATTTTAATAGCTGAACGCACTTCCAACCTGTAGCTATCCATGTCAATAGACTCCAAAATACCCCTGGATAAGTCCTCTTCCTTGGGTGCAGGCAGTTTTGGGATCAGGAAATTCAGGAAGATCGACAGTTTCTCCCAATTAGTGTTATTAAAGGGCAGGATAGATGCCAGAAAACCGTATGTTCGAACAAATGTCTTGGCCTTGCCCTTGAAATCAACTTGTCCATCTTCATCCAGTTCGTCCACGTAGATCGTGGCGCAAGCATCAAGAATTGGATCGAGCTGGTTGCGCTCAGCCTCACCCAAATAACGTTCGACGAAGAGGTCAACATTGCCCTTATTGTATACTTGATAACCGTCAAGATCTGATTTGAGGTCATGCAGCTTGTCCGGGTCGGTCTGTGCACTCAGGATCGTGGTGCGGTAATAGTCTTCAAAGGCCATTTGAATAGTGTCAGCATCATTCTGGAAATCGAGTACAAATGTGTCATGCTTCTTCGGATGTGCTCGATTGAGACGGGAGAGCGTTTGCACTGCCTTGATTCCCGATAGTGGCTTGTCCACATACATAGTATGGAGCTCGTCATATCCGGTCTGGAACTTCTCGGCGCATATAAGGAAGCGATACGGATCTTCGCGGATGCGGTCAGGTATCTGGTTGCTGGGGAATCCATTAAGGGAGGCTTCGGTCACTTTTTGTCCGTTATACTCAGGTTCGCCTGAGAATGCCACGATGGCCTTATATGGACTCTTGAGTTCTTTCAGATAATCACAGAAAGCGAAATAGTATTGAATAGCCCGATTGATGCTGCTGGTCACGACCATCGACCGCGCCTGGCCGCCGATCTTATTTTTGGCTATCACCTGTTCCAGGAAGTGGTCTATCATGACCTCTGCTTGTTGTTCAATTGCGTACTTGTGGGATTCGACGTAACGACGGAGTTTCTTCTGTGCTTTCTTGGTGTCAAACTCCGGGTCGTCTTCAATCTTCTTCATCAGCCTGTAGTAGCTTTCAACTGGTGTGTAGTTCTGGAGCACATCGAGAATGAAGCCCTCCTGGATCGCCTGTTTCATGGTGTAGCTATGGAAAGGGCGATGCTTGATGACGTCTCCTTCTTGATACGGTTCCCCGAATATCTCAAGCGTCTTGTTCTTTGGTGTTGCAGTGAAGGCAAAGTAGCTGGCATTGGGCCTCATCAATGATAATTGCAAATTTGCGACCTCGATGTTCATCGCCGATCTCCTTCAGGACAAATGGGAACTTTTGGACTGTCGTAATTATGATCTTCTTACCGCTTTCGAGGAATTCTCTGAGCTGCCATGATCCTTCTGTGACAGCGCCGACAATTGATGAGACCTGGGTAAAATCCTTGATGGTGTCGCGGATCTGTTTGTCAAGATTCCTGCGATCAGTTACAACAATAACTGAATCGAAGATCGGGGCACCATTCCTCTCTAATCCGACGAGCTGATAGGACAGCCAGGCAATAGAGTTACTTTTTCCGCTGCCTGCGGAGTGCTGGATCAAATATCGATAGCTTGCGCCGCGGGTATGAACATCAGCAAGGAGTTTATGCACTACATCAAGCTGGTGATAGCGGGGAAAAATCTGTTCTTTCTTCTTCCGGCCTGTTCGTTCGTCCGGTTTATTCACGATCTGCGCGTAGTTCTCGATGATGTCTGTAAGCTCCCTTCGGATGAGGATGGAGCGCCACATATAATCAGACTTGATACCGTCAGGATTTGGCGGATTGCCTGCGCCATCGTTGAAACCCTTGTTAAATGGCAGGAACCATGAATCATTACCCTTGAGGTTGGTGCAGAAGCGCACTTCCTGGTCGTCCACTGCAAAGTGCACGAGGCAGCGGCCGAACTGGAATAGCAGCTCGCGTGGATCGCGGTCGCGCATATACTGCTCCACAGCGTCCTGCACGGTCTGTTTGGTGAGGCGGTTCTTAAGTTCGAAGGTGATAATTGGCAGGCCGTTTATGAAAATGGCAAGATCGATGGAAAGCTGGCTCTCATCCCTGCTGTAGCGCAGTTGCCGTGTGACGCTGAAGAGGTTTGCTTCGAAACGCTGTGCAGCTTTGGGATTGCCCGGAGACGGTGCGCCATAGAAGAGATCCACTGAGGAGGCGCCGTGTTGTATTCCTTTTCGCAGCACATCCACCACGCCCCGTTTTGCGATCTCGCCCTGGAGCCGTGCCAGAAACTTGAGTCTTGCAGGACCATCGGCTGCAATGCCAAGTTGGGAATATACTTTTGGCTGGGTGGTTTCCAGGAAGGCGATCAGTTTGTCAATATCCACAGCATGATCGCGGTCATGTCCTTTGGATCGCCAGCAAGATAGCGAACTGATCCAGTCTCGCGCACACCTTCAGCGCCGGAAGCGGCGCCGCTGCCGTAGCCTGTCAGGGAATTGAAGATCAGGCTCTCCAATCCTTTTTCACTGGTATCACTCGTCGGCATTGGCCACCTCCTCGCTTTCGATCATGTCTTCCGCTTCAGTGTCTTCGTCGATGTTTATATCTTCAATAGTCTCAGCCTCGTCTATTGCGGGAAGTTCCACGCCTCGCACATCAAGCTTGCCGGTGACCACATCTGAAATCAGGCGGGTGCGGTATTCGCGGAGGAGGTCGATTTCACGGCGACCAGAAAAAATGGTCTGGTCGATCCTCCGCGTCTCCATGTCTATGAAAGAAACGATTTGATCCTGCTCCCGTTGGTCAGGCACAGGTAGATAAAGATTTTTGAAGTCTTCCCAGTATAGACGATTGCGATCCGAAACAATACCACGTGAACTGCAGTTGATCTCACCTTTGCAAGCATCCGTCCGAAAAATGAAAGTGAAAAACCGTGAGTTCATTTGCGGGAAGGGTTTAGCGACTATATAAGCCGGACTAACCAAGCCATCGACCGGAACGACTCCCTACTGCCCCTTGCCACATTCGCATCATGTTATAAGCCACATCACCTTTTATTGCCAATTTGTAGGTGCTGCGATCCTCAATCAGGCGGCGAGGACGTCCACCTTCATCCTCTTCATTTCCTACCGTCACACCGGTATTAAGTGAAACAACCAATATCGGCAGACCATTACTGCCGCATTGATTCCTTTCTTTGAAAATTAATCCAACTCTCCTTAAACACCAATGCTCCGGCACATCGCCGAGCCATTCGATTCCTGAAGGCTTGAGGCGGACGTTTGAGTCAAGGCCACAGGGTGACGGCGCGGTGGATGATAGCCTGCTTCTGCTCATTCAGCAGTTCGATGAGCCGCCGCTTGATACGGATTAGACGGTTGATGCGGCGGTCTTGTGTATCGAGGAATCGGACAATCATGGATTGTTCGGGGATGGAGGGAAAAGACACAATCAACTTTGGAATGTCATCCATGCTGATATTTTTCTGTGTGTTCAAAGTGCACAATGTTTCTATTTGCGCCTGTGCAGCCTCGTCTTTGAGACTATATTCAAGAAATCCAGAAGTTACCTGTGAACGGTCTGGCCTGATGAGTGCTAGAGGAGACCAAATGCTGAACTCAAAGTCGACCTTAACGCGGGCGATCTTTCCTGTCGAAGCAGCTTTGCCGAAGAGGATATCATCACGACGTGGTGCGGTCTTCTTGCGGAATTCGTTGCGGTCTTCTTGCGGAATTCGTTGTGGTCTTCCTGAGAGATATATCTGCATTTCTTGAATACAAGCTCGCCGTTTTGAATGCTATCCACCGACAGAAACGGAATACCACCAGCGATGAACACTGGCGTTACATGTGGTCCGTCGGTTATGCGAGCAGATATAAGTGACTTCAGCCGCCGCGCTTCCCAATGATTTGGAATCTTCCCTATCCACCCCAGACTCCTTATATTCCGCATACGGTTTTAGCGCATCTATCATGTCTGCCCCCCCCAGTCAATAAATCTGCGCGAATCTGTGAAATCTGCGGATTGTCTCTGAGATTTCATCCACAGATTGCGCAGATTTTCGCAGATAGGAAGTTTGTGTCCAACTCAATTCGGAACGCAGTGCGTTCCAATTTGTAAAAGTTATGTAGAACGCTCGCATGTGCCGGAGATTGCGCTCATCAAAACCTTTGCCAAACTCGGCTGTAAGGCTTTCAGCAAGGTCAGCGAGCAAGCGCTTGCCATAGGCGGCGCGTGCGGCTCCGCCTTGCTCAAACTCCACGATGTGTTGTCCGACAGTCCAGCAGGTTTGAACTTGAACCACATCCACAGCGTGCAGGGCTTGCTGGCGGGCGGTCTTGATCACTTCGCGAAGACTGGAAAGGAGACCGCCGATGTCGTGAATATCAGTCGGAGCGAGATTGTTTGGTTGCTGCACGGGAGTTATTGCATCGCTGACTTGCGGACTGGAAAGAGTTTTATTTTTCTTCTTCATGTCTAATACTGCCTTTTTCGTTGGCTCCAGTACAGCGTCAAGGCGGCGGATAACGACCATAGGCAGAATAACGTCCCGGTATTTGCCTCTGACATAGATGTCCCGAAGAACGTCGTCGGCAATGCCCCAGATGAAGTTCGCAATCCAGTTCAGGTCACTGTTGCTCATAAATTGGCTTCTCCTATTTTTTTGAACGCATCAAAATAGTTATGCATCTTATTAACCACTTCGATTATGTATTCATGAATATTATTTATTCAATGGGATTAATTCCCATTACCTTTTCGAGCATGAGTTTTTACTGCTGCAGTCACTGACCTCGGTTTGAAAACCGAGGCATCAATGGTAGGGTGCATGAGGGCTTAAAAGTTCTTTTTTGTTCTGGCCATAAATAAAATAAAAGTGCACAGAACGGATGTGATGTTGGTTCTTAACAAGTGCCCCGATCAAAATTTGTCGTATAATCAACTTTGCTTGAAAAATCCTATTAGTTTTTGTGGGATTGGTATATCTGATACATGGATGAACTGTTCTGTGAATATACATATTTAAATAATTCATTTGCACAAAAAAGTTAGTTAGCAACCATTTGGATATTATGTCCGATTCTAATAAATAAAGTTTGTATATGTTGAATTTGAAGAAAATGAATTTTGAATATTGAATATCTGGAAAGAGTTTATGAATCTGAACAGAGGATATTAATAATGAAGAATCTATCGGGTTATGGATAAGAATGATTGAAGAAATTTTTTTATTAGGTCTGGGTACGATTTTGAATGTTGCCCGTGATGGAATTATAGGAAATACAGCTTATGCTCTTAGTGATAAAGCAAAAATTTATCTTAAAGAATGTCTAAAAGATAAAAAAATTATTAATGATGACTTACAGAAATCAGTCTGTAAATCATTCCTTGTAGGATTAAAGAATATTTGTGATGATTGTTTAAACGATATTGAGCGTAATAGAGTGGATAGAGATGGATTTCACGATCCTGAGGCAATCAGATGGTTAAATCAAAAGAAGGAAAATCTTAATAAAAACCTACAAAATTTAAAGACAAAGGAATATTTCCTTCAAGAGAATGAAGTAAAGTTTCTTATAGGTGATTCTTCTTCAGATGAATTCGAAGAAGTCAAGAGAAAACTCGTAAAAGCAGCAATTGGAAATGACAATCCGCCAGAGTGTTACAAAAAAGAAATAGATAAAACCTTCTTTCTTAGGATGTGTTTTTTCTTTGCTAATGATATTAAACATGATCAAGTTATAAGTAACATCATCGATGCGAAATTATTGACTGAAATTGCAGATTCTTTACAAAGAATGACCGAAAAGGCTGTACCAGATTTATCTATAAAAATGGATTCGTTTTATAAAAAGATGGGGGAAGTTGATTCTACGTTGAAAGAAGTCAAGATAATCGCATCGGAAATTAATGGAAATGTTAAGACGCTATTGAATAAAAAGGAAAATGAAGGGATTCCCAAGACAACATATAGAGGCATGCGAACCTTATTTCAAGAGTTATGTGAAGAGTACGAATCCCATAAAAAAGTGAAAAATATATTAATTGTTGGAGATGTTATGTTGGATCATAAAATGGAGGGTCGTGAGGCGGAATATGAAGAAGTCCAGTTCCATGATTTAAAGCGGGTGTATAAGCTTAGTGATAAAAGTTATGAATCTAAAACATTAGGTGGTGCGGCAAATGTAGCTTGGGCTTTCTCTAAAGTTTCCAGGGTAACTCTAATAGGTGTTATTGGTTCGGATTGTGAAGGGGAGACGTTAGTAAACTTATGCAAAGAACCAGAAATTAATTTTTTACCCATTAGAATACCTCAGGTAATGACGACAACGAAAATTTATTTTTATAGCGAATCTCCAAGACAAGGTGAAGAAAAATCATCTACCAGATTCGATAGAGAAGATAGTGATTTAATGGAGAGTGCCTGTAATGATTGTCATGACTATATAATTACAAAAATTAATGAAGCTGGGGACTCTCATAACTCCCCTATAGATTGTATTGTTTTAAAAGACCATGAAAAAGGGATGATCTCAGAAAAACTTTTTAAAGAAGTCTCAAAAATTGCCCATGAAAGAAAAATACCCTTATTTGTGGATCCAAAATATAAATGGAGGATATTTAATAATAAAGGTGTGAAAATTGAAGCCATCTTACCGAATATAAAAGAAGCATCTTCTGGAATATACCCTAAGGGAAATATACAAATTAGGATAAATGCTAGGGAGTCCACACTTCTCCCTCAGAACTATAAAACGTTGGTTGATACATATCCTAATTGCGGTAACTTTATAATTAAAGCTGATAAAAATGGCGCAGTTATATTGTCTATGAATGCAAATGGTATGGATAAAGAAGAAATCAAGCCTCTGCCTTTGAATAAAGATGAATTCGTGACAGGAGTGGGGTGTGGTGATGTTTTTGATGCTTTTGCGATAATTGGCATATTGCATAAACATTCCCTGGAAGAATCTGTATTATTTGCAAATTTCGTGGCAGGGCTAAGAACTAAAAAACCATTGGGGGTAGTCATGTCTCCTGGGGAAATTAAACAAGAGTTGGAAACGGAATCATTTACAAAGTATATCATAGATAATGAACGAGTGGTAAATAAAATACTGGAACTAAAGAAATGATTTTAAAATTTAATAAAGATTGTACCCAAAATAAGATAGAAACTGTAATATCAAAATTGATAAAGGAGAATATTGAGCATTATCTAATCAACTTCAAAGATAGAAAAATAATTGTCTGTAACACTGATGTCTTAAATCTTCCAGCTTATGTTGAATCAAATGTTATTGACACACCTTACAAACTTGCAAGCAAAGAATTCCAGAATGAAAAGACAGTCGTTAATATCGATGGCATTAAATTTGGTGGAAAAAAGATCATAATATTGGCTGGTCCCTGTGCCGTTGAAAATAAAGAAGATTTAATAAAAACTGCCCGTTTTATAAAATCGGCAGGGGGACATATTTTACGTGGAGGGGCATTCAAACCAAGAACCTCTCCATATTCGTTTAGGGGATTGAAAGAGGAGGGATTGAAAATATTAGCCGAGGCAAGAGATGAAACCGGATTAAAGATTGTTACAGAAGTTATGACCCCTAATGATGTTGAACTTGTGGGGGAATATGCTGATATACTTCAGATTGGTGCACGAAACATGCAAAATTATCAGTTGTTGGATGAAGTCGGTAAATATGGCAAACCTGTATTATTAAAACGTGGCATGTCTTCCACAGTTACAGAGTGGCTTCTATCCGCTGAATATATTTTGAGTCAAGGTAATCCAGATATTATTCTATGTGAGAGGGGAATCCGTACCTTTGAAACTAGTCTTAGGAACACATTAGACCTGAGTGTCATTCCATTGCTTAATGAGTTGACACATTTGCCAGTGATAGTTGATCCAAGTCATGCAACAGGTAAGAGAACTTTAATAATTCCTATGTCAAAGGCGAGCATTGCAGCGGGTGCCGATGGCTTAATGGTGGAGGTTCATCCAAGTCCTGAAAATGCACTATCGGATGGGGCACAGTCCTTAACATTCCCTTTATTTGGCAACTTGATGAAAGAATTAAAACTTGTTGCAGAAGCTGTTGGGAAGGAAGTTTGAAAGTTCTACAAGAGTGGTGACCCACAAATCCCCGCAACCTTAGCTAGCCAATAAGTTGAGTCGAGGTCGTAGTTGTATGCTTTTTTTGTAAACTCAAAAAATAAATTCGTTCAGATTAAAGGGTATTAGAATTTATGTAACTTTATTCCTTTTGAACGGCCTAATTTATAGTCCTGTTCATTGCGATTTTAATAGTGCCCAGGTTTAGGGCCGCAATGATAATTCAGTTTCAAGACATTCTAATAGATGCACGCACCATCTATCGTCTTCAGTCACAAACCCCGGACTTAAGTACGAGGCCTGTAGCTAGCGTTTTTAGCATGGTGTACATCTTGGGTTTCAATGTATCTACTTACGACATCCCATCCATTCCCAACAGAACCATGGAAACAGCTTGGCGCCCACATATGTTCGCCGCACCATTCTTTAAGGTGGGGAAATTCTTTCCTGAGTATTCTGCTTGTCCTTCTTTTCAATCTCTTCGCGATGAAACTTAGGGAATACTTTGGAGGGTATTTAAAGAAAATATGTACATGATCAGGATTCACTGCAATCTTTATTATTTCTATACCAAGTTCTTTGCAGGTCTTGCAGATAATGCTTTCCGTAATCATCATCACATCTCCTGTCAATATCTTTCCTATATATTTGGGAGCGAACACCATATGGTCGGATAGTAGTGATACTGTATGTCTATCATGGTCGGAGTTCCATTTTTTTATCGCTCATCTATTGATCCATCGTTTGAAAGGGTAATAACCATTTGGCAAGAGCGGGACGAAAGTATTTAAATCTTAATGGTCGGTGCATCGCGACTATAAGGGTGCGCTGCAAGCCTTACCCACATGGTACGCCATTTCCTGGAAACGAAAACCAGCTGGCGTTTTAAGGATGGTAAAATAAAAGAAAAAATAGAATTTCGAACATACTCTTTTACTACTCACTAATAAATCAGTTTTGGCAATTAACCAAGTTCACTGGTGAATCAATAAAAGTTCACCAGTTTCAACTTATGCGTACAAAATCTTCACTCAGTTTCAACTTATGGGGTATCCAGTTTCATCTTATGGGTATACTGCAGAAGAATATGAAATTATGACAAAAGTAACTGAAAGATAGCAACCAATAATACAAAACCACGATGCTTAGAGCATTTTTATGTTATAAGCTTGAAGAAGTCCCGCGTGATTTCATTGAAATTTCCAGTTTCAAGTTATGGGTTCAGTTCACAAGTGAACTCATAAATTGAGACTATTTTTGAAAATACCATTTTAGTTTTCTTTTAGCTGAAACCATATGTTGAAAGGTTATGACCAATAACCTGAGATATGTGGGCTATGTTTACAGAAATAAGCCTAACCAGCTCGATTCATGGTGTCTAGTTGTAGCATATATATGTGCCACAAAATTACTTTGAGAATTGTTGAGGAAATCAATAGAAAATAGATCACGGAAGGATAATCAACCACAGAGTACTCAGAGATCACAGAGTTAATGTTTCTCTGTGTCCTCTGGGCTCGTATATACACTAATTTT